>Ga0137359_10003193_pt1 | contig 13231 bp, 18 predicted proteins | sample Mad1_40_16metaG_FD_108281 | JGI IMG/M metagenome (GOLD analysis project Ga0137359, IMG submission 108281) | Vadose zone soil microbial communities from Angelo Coast Range Reserve, California, USA - Mad1_40_16 metaG | ecosystem: Environmental > Terrestrial > Soil > Vadose zone | place: USA... | reverse complement strand
TGCAGGGAAGTTGCGCTCCACAATGAGATAAATGACCAGGAACTTCAACGCATTGTCGTTGAACGCCCCCTGAAACTGCGTGACGATCAGACTCCAGAATCCCAGGCGCCAGTTGGCAGGAGGCCCGTGCGATAGCTGCGTCGAAACGCCGGCAGGAGGAGTTTCCACAGGTTCGACCGAGGACGTTGTTGAATTGTGAGTCATGTTCATGTGGACAGCGCCGGCAAGAGGAAGGGCCGCGCCAAGCCGCCCATCTCGCAGTGTAGTCAGAGAGCCGTCCGCGAGCAAGCCTTTGGCAAGCGGCGCGTGTCGTGTAGAATCTTAGCGAGCCGGAGTGGCGGAATGGCAGACGCGGCGGACTCAAAATCCGATTACGCGAAATCAAACCCTCGGCGCTAACCCGCTCGAAACAAAGCAACTCCATTTCCTCTCAACAACTTGCCTGCAAGATTCCGTGCGGTTCCGTGGAGCTGCGTTTCGCTGTTTTTAGCTGCCTCGGGGCAAAGTCGGGGAAAAAGCGGGGAAAAAAGGGGTAGAATCCTGATCGCAAAAAAGTGAAGCCCCGGGCGCGAACCCGGGGCCGAAGAACATCCATGGGCGATGGAGATCGTACAACTGTTCGGCGGCTGAACGCAATGGCCGCGGCGCTGGTCCCGCGTGAACGCACCTTGTTGCGGCGGCTGCTGGTTGGCAGGCAAAAGTCCGGCCTGACGGCGGGCCTCGTGACGGGTTTGCGCGATCCGAACAAGTCGGACGGCGGAATTAGCGCGTTCCTCGTGACGAGAAAGATGCGGGCTTGTACGGAACTCTTCGACTCGCTCGGCCTGGAGGAGCAGCGCGAAGCGATCGCTGCGATTCCTGTTCATCACACCGTTGGCGAGCTTGTGCAGCACGAGTTGAAGCGCACGGGGTATCCGCCGCGCACCAAGCACCGCTCGAAACCAGGCTCTCACGAAGAAAAAGTGCTCCGCGTGATCGAGGACTATCCCTCGCTCAAAGGGCTCGGGTATTGCCGAAAACTGGATTCGCTCGGCATCGGAACGCCGACTTCCTGGAGGAAAGACGGCTGCCCGTCCACGTATGTCGCCGCCTACCAGGCGTGCCCAGCCCCAGAGAATCCCACGGACTGGAAAAAGCGAATCCGAGACGAGAAATCCAGACTCCCCCAGCGTCGCGGCGTCTAAATCTTCGAGCCGCTCAGAAAACCGCATAAACATTGCCTAGAATGACGGTTTTCCGCCGCCGCGCGAGAAATATTGCTTGCCGTGCGCGCGCCGCCGCCGTCTACTCGCGGAATGCGCACGGACTCACCCCTTTTGATTCCGATCGAGGAAGCAGCCTTCCAACTTTCGCTGCCGGAGGAGGAAATCCTTCCTCTGGTCCGAGCTGGCGAGATCACTGCGGTCCGTGTGCGCGGCCGCTTTCTGTTGATTTACGATTCACTCGTCGCCTTTGCGCGGCGTGAGGGGCGGCGCAATCGCAGCAAGCCGGAGAAAAAGAAAAACCGCGTCCCGGGCTCGGGCGAAGCCGTGGCGCGCTGAAAAAAAAGCGAGGCAGGAGAGAATCTGTGGCACGCGACTTCGGCTGCAATCGAGCGGGAATGGAAAGAGTCCACAGGAAGCGACGGCGCGTGTGGCCGTCGAAACGCGAAACGCGGGCCGTCGAACTCGGCAGCGACGAGCTGCAACAACGCGTCGAGTGGGAATTGCGCCATCGGCCGAGAGCCCTCCGCAACGCGCGCCGTCGCTACGCCGCGTTTTGTTCGTTGCTTTTGCGACGCCTCGAAAATGCTGCGCCGGATCCCGCGCGGAGGCGGGCCGCATGATGTTGCTCAGTTGTGAGGCCGTGGCCTCGTCCGCGCTCGGCACGCCGCACCGTCGAACCGGCGCGGAAGTTTTTTTCTTTGCCCGAATCACCAGGACAGACACCCGTCGCTGCAAATCAACGTGCGCAAGAACGTCTTTCTCTGCGGGCCGTGCGGGAAGAGCGGGAATGCCTGGCGGCTCGCGGCGTTCCTTGCGAAGGAAGACCCGCAGAACAAGCGGGCGGTCGCCCGATGGCTCACCGAGCGGGGCCTGCTCGATCCGCGCGGCCGCGAAAACGAAAACGGGAACGGTAATGAGCACGCCAACGGGAACGGGCACGCGAAACACGATTCCAGCCGCCCATCGAAACAATCGAAGGCGGATTTCGCGAGGGTCGCGGAGTTCTCCTACGGCCCGGACCTTCGCAAAGTTCGATGGGAGCGCCCGAGCGAGGACGCCGGGGCGAAACCCGAAAAAACTTTCCGCTGGGAACATCGCTCGGGTGAGAAGTGGGCGCCCGGCGACGGCGGTTTGCAAAAGCCCTTGTACGCGAACGCCATTTTCCGCAAACGCGACCTGCTCGACCTCGCCGTCGGCTTTGAGGGTGAAGCGAAATGCGATCTCGCTGGAGAACTCGGATTCGCCGGATTCTCGTTCAAGAATCTGACGGCGGACCTGTGCGACGCTTTCGCCGACCTCGATGTCGTGCTCTGGCCGGACGCGGACGGGCCGGGCCTCAAGCAAGCCGCGGGCGCGGCGCAATTGATCGCCGACTCCGGCGAGTCGCGGCGCGTGCGCCTCATCATACCGCCCGTGGAACTTCCCATCGCGGGCGACATCGTGGACGCCGTGCGGTCGCTCCGATGGGGGCGCGACCGAATCGAGCGTCTGATCGCCGAGGCCCGAGCGTTTCCCGCTGAGCCCGAGCCCGTCGGTCTGCTGCTCAGCGAAGTCGCGCAAGGCACGGTTGATTGGCTCTGGGAAGGCCGCATCCCGCGCCGCGCGCTGACGGTTCTCGACGGCGATCCTGGGCTCGGAAAAAGTCTGTTGACGCTGGACGTGGCGGCGCGCGTGTCGCGCGGCACTCCGCTTCCGGGCACGTTCGACGGACGCGTCGAACCTCGCGGCGTCGTGATCTTGTCCGCAGAAGATTCGATCAGCCACGTGATCAAGCCGCGGCTTTGCGCGGCGGGTGCGGACATGACGCGCGTGCTGGCCGTTCCGTATTCGCCCGAAAAACCCGGGCAAGTGTGCATCTCGAAGTTTCCGGTCGATATTCCGATTCTCGAACGCGCGATCGAAAGGGTCGGCGCCGTTCTGGTGATCCTCGACGTGCTCGTGTCCTACATCCCCGCGACGCTCAGCACGCAACGGGATCAGGACGTGCGTCTCGTGCTCGCGCCACTCGCGAACGTCTGCGACAAATACAACGCGGCGCTGTTCGGCCTGCGCCACTTGAACAAAAGCGCGACGGGTCCGATCCTCTATCGCGGCGGCGGCTCGATCGGAATTGGCGGAGCGGCCCGATCCAACGTGCTGCTCGCCGCGGACCCGAACGATGCCAAGGTGCGCGTCCTCGCGGGCGTCAAATCCAACTACGGCCCGCTCCCCGGGTCGCTGAGTTTCACCATCAAAATCACGGACGGTCAGCCGCACATCGAGTGGATCGGATCGAGCACGCACTCGGCTGAAAGTTTGCTCGCCGATCAGGCGGGCGGCGCCGAGGACCGCGGCGCGCGAGACGAAGCACGCTCTTTTCTTGACCAGGAACTCGCCGACGGCCCGAAGGAAGCCAAGCGCATCCTCGAAACCGCGAAGAGCCTCGGGATCGCCGAGAAAACCTTGCGGCGCGCGAAAGAGTCCCTCGCCGAAAGCAAAAAGGTCGGCGAGACGTGGTTCTGGGGCAAGGTGGCCAAGGAGACCAACCGTGCGGAGTGACCCGAGAATGCCAGCACTCTATGTATACGGAGGAGCTGGCCATCTTCACTCTTTCTCTCTCTCGTCACTACTACTAACTCTATATATATCACATATATATAGAGAGAGAGTGGAAGGTGGTCAAGGAAGATGGCCAGTGACCACCTTGGAGGGCTAGATGGCCAAGATGGCCACGTACGGGGATGGCCACCTTGATGGCCATGTTGGCACGGTTGAGGTTGTTTTTCGTGGAAGGTCCGTTCTTCACGCGCACCACCGCTCAACGAAAAAGTTCGAGCGAGCACTGACATGGACGATCTGACGATCCTCGATTTGCGAGAAGTGGCTGGACGGCTACATAGCACGGTCCACTTCGTCAGGACTTTGATCGCAACCGATGAGCTGAAGTACGTGCGGATCGGGAAAAAGTTCACCGTTTGCGCGACCGACTTGGATGCTTGGATTCGAGCGAACCGGCAACTGCGGTCGGAGAGCGATGAAGTCGGGGAAAACGCGGGGAAAGCGCGCGCAACGCCTGTAAGGCGGCTAAAGTCAGTCGGTTAGAGCCGCGTTTTGCGTACATCGGATCATGCGTCCGCTGGACGCAGCCACAAATCGGAGGATTGAGCGTGACTGACCGCGCGATGACCGTAACGAAGAGCAACCGCACAACGCAAGAACGCCGGGCGCGTCTAGCAGCGGAATTCCGGGCGCGGCTCGTGGCGGAACTGGCGCCTGGCGGTTCGGCTGCGCGCGACTCGCTCGTCGATAATGCCGTGTCTTGCTACGTCGAAATCGCCGAGTTAACGTCGCGCTTTTTGCGTGCTCGCGCCGGTGCTTCCGACATGGAGCGATGTTCACGCGCCCGTTCCACGTTGGTTCGCACGCTGGCTGTGCTCGGCGTGACGCCTAAAAGCGCATCCGAGGCCAACGTAAGCCCCAAGCTCGACGATTGGCTCCGGGATTGGCGGGCACGCAAGAAGCCCAACGGAGAGGCGAATCCGGCCGAATCCGGCCCAGATGATGAATCATGAACGATACACCGACCATCATCGAGCTAATGGACGATCCCAACGTCTTCGGACGCTGGTTTGGCGGCGATAGTTGGCGAGCATGGCGGGTCGCTCTGAAAACGGCGTTCGCACTGCCGCTCGATGCCGAGGAGTTTGCGATCTATCGCTCCGCGACGGGGCGCGACGCGGCGCCGACGAAGGCCGCAACGGAACTGTGGCTCGCGATCGGGCGTAGGGGTGGGAAGTCGTTGATCGCCGCACTCATCGTCGTCTTCCTCGCACTCTTTCGAGATTACACGCCGTTCTTGGCGCCCGGCGAAGTTGCGACGGTCATGCTGATCGCGGCGGATCGCAAGCAGGCGAGAGTGGTGCTGCGCTACATCTACGCTTTCCTCACCGAAATCGAAATGCTCGCGGGACTCGTGACGCGGAAGACGCAGGACACGATCGAGCTGAAGAACTTGGTGGTGATCGAGGTTCATACCGCGTCGTTCCGCTCGGTGCGCGGGTACACGCTCGCCGCGGTGGTGAACGATGAGATTGCCTTTTGGCAGGTCGAGGACGCGGCGCAGCCCGACAAGGAAATCTTGCAGGCGCAACGTCCGGCGCTCACCACGATTCCCGGGGCCATGATGGTGAACGTGTCGAGCACGTACGCGCGGCGCGGCGCGATGTTTTCGGCCTACGAGTCGCACTTCGGGAAGGCTGACTCGCCGGTCCTGTTCTGGAAAGCGCCGTCGCGCTCGCTCGATCCGGACGCGGCCGTCCAGATGAATCCCTTGCTCGATCTGCGCATCGTCCAGCAAGCCTACGACGACGATTACGTCGCTGCGGCGTCGGAATGGGGCGCGGAGTTTCGCAGCGACGTGGAGCAGTTGTTCACTCTGGAGATGCTGGACCGCGTCACGGATTATGACAGGCCGGAAATCCTGCCGTACGAACAGGAGGAAGTGGCATGAAGTATTTTGGTTTTTGCGATCCCTCTGGCGGGTCCTCGGATTCGATGACGCTCGCCGTCGCCCGCGCTTCGATCCTCGGCAAGAAGGCGGTTCTTGTCGGAACGTGGGAAAAGAAAGCTCCGTTCAACCCGGACATCGCGACCGAAGAGTTCGCGGGCATCCTCGCGGGCTACAGGCTCACGACGGTTGTGGGCGATCGGTACAGCGCCGAATGGGTGGCGACGAGATTCCGCTCGCACGGCATCACGTATGCCCCATCCCAGAAGACGAAGTCGGAAATCTTCCTGGACTTCCTGGCGCTCGTGAACAGCGACCGCGTCCGGATTCCGGCGAACCGTCGCTTGCGCGCGCAGCTCGTTTCCCTGGAGCGTCGCGTGTCGCGCACGGGGCGGGACGCCGTCGATCATCCACCGGCAGCGCACGACGATCTGGCGAACGCGGTCGCGGGCGCGCTCGTGCTGGCCGCGAAGCCCGGCCGGAAACTTTTCGTCCCGACCGTCATCTCGTTCGACGAGTCGCCCGCGCCGGGAGCGCCGTGGGTCGATCCTCAAGCTGGAAAAAATCTGGACGATCCGTTTCTCGAACTGCCGGGCGAGCGGTGGACGAAGATCAACTAGGGTTCGGCCCGAAGGTCCTTCGCTGCGGGCGGGCCGAAGTCCTACCGCCCCGCAGTGAAAAGTTGGAGCGGAACGAAGAGCGGCGCGGTTCCGCCGGAGCCCCTTAACGGCTTTCCTACACCGCGCCGCTGCAAAACTTTTTCGGGCGAAGGGTGCGTGCAGGAAAAGGGCGAGGAGAGAGAGAGGACACATGAGATTCGAAACCGGAACGGAAGCGACGAACGAGCAACTGCTCGAAACACTCGCGAGGCAACGGCTGGAACGGTTCCGGCGTCGCTCGCCGGTGACGAGGGACCAGATCACGCGCACCGTGCAGGAGATTTTGCGGCGCGAGGAAGAGAGGCGGTCGGAAGCGAGGGGCGAGCCGTTTTCCTTTGCGAAAGCCGTTCGCGGCTTGTGCGCCCTGCGCCATCAATCGATTCTGATGGACTCGGCGCAAGAGGACGCCGAGTACGCGCAGCGCGCGCTCACGACCGGCGCAACGCCCGGAACTTATCTCGTTCCCGCGATTCAGGCGGACGCGATCACCGGGCAATTGGCGCAGCTCGCGACGGCGCGGGCGGCGGGCGGGAGAATCTGGCCGATGAAGGGAATCCAAGATTTGAACGTCCCGGTGGCGGTCGCGGGATCGCCGCAGTTCGTTTGGCAAGCGCAAAACAGCAGGCAAACGGCCAGCGATCCGAACCTCGGGCAAATGGCGTTTGATTTGAAGTTATCGCAAGCGTTATTGTTGCTTCCCATTCAACTCTTCCGCGCGGCCTTGCCGCAGTGGGACGCGATCCTCGAAGATTCGTTCGCCTTGGGCTTGGCCGAAGCGGAAGATCAAGCGATGCACGCGACGAGCACCGTCGCGAACGGCCCGCTCGCGCTGCTGAGTCAGGCGGGGATCAGCACGCTCAATGCGGCGGGTGGATCGGCCAACGGCGGAAATCTTGCCTACGGCGATTTGGTCGGCGTCTTGCAGAAAATCGTGGACCTCAAAGCGCGTCCTCCGTTCGCGTGGTTCCTGGCGGGGAGGACGTGGCTCCGGATTCTCTCGATCAACGACACGACCTCGCGCCCGATCCTCGACGACTTCGCGCCCTCGGACGGCGGGCCGCAGATCGGGCACCTGTTCGGCTTCCCGGTTTTCTCGACGGCCTCGATCCCTGTCACGGAAAGTGTCGGATCGGGCAGCGGACAATCGCACGCGGTCTTCACGAATCCGAAGGCCATCCACATCGCCGAATCGGGCGACGTTTCGCTCGAAACTTCCACCGATTTCGCGCTCGAAAGTGGGGACGTGGCGTTGCGCGTCGGCCACAAGATCGCGTTCGGGTATCAGCCCGCCGCGTCGCTGGTCGTTTTGGCCGGGATCAACTGAGCGGGAATCTCGCTCGCGAGAGGAAGGAGAACGCGAACATGGAGAAGAAAAAACCGGAATCGTTGAAGAGAATCCTCGCCCGCGTGATCGAACGCGCCGAGCGTCGTGATTTGGGCGCGGGGCCGTGCGAGATGTCGGACAACGACAAAGCCCTCGTCATCGAGGCCGTGAAACTTTACTTGACGACGGCGGATTTCGCCTGCCTATTAGCGGACCGCGTGACGACGAATGACAGGCTCGTCGCGTCATTCGAGAAAGCGATCGCAGAGGCCGACTTGCTGCTCGCCGCGTTGCCGTGGGCGGAGCGGGCGGCGCTCGCGCGCCTGCGCGACAGCTATGTCATCGAGCGTGACCGGTGGAAGATGCCCGAGGCGGAGCGGAAGCGCTCGCTCGAATTCCTCGCCAAGTGGCTGGACACTGCCGTCGATCCCTTGACGCCGCTGGCGCAAAAAGTCACGCGGTACTGCCTCAAGCTCGGTCTCGCCGAGGAAGCCTGCCATCGCGCGCTCGACGCTTTGGACGATTTGACGTTCGCGCGGCAAATTCGCACGGAAGCGATGCTGGCCGGGTGACGCGGATGACGAAACCGAAATCCAACCACAAGCCGAAGCCGTTGCGGCACGACAGCCGCGATCCCACTCCCTCCCAAGCGCCGTCCGTCGTGTACCACGACATGCGGCCCGCCCGCGTGCTGAAGTTCGACAGTCGGCGAGGATGTGGTGCAGCGGTTCTGACCAGCGGCAAGCGCGTCCGCATTCCGTGGAGTGCGTTGCGCGGCGCGAACGTGGCCACTCTGTCGCCCGGTGACACCGTGTTTGTCCAACTCGACTCCATCGACAAGGCGCGCGTGGAAGTCATCCGCTTGCCCGACGGTCCGTGACGATGTAGACTCCGGCGCATGACCGCGATCGAGCGTGCTCGACGAAACGCGCAGCTCACCGCTGCGGAAGTTGCATCGTCGATAAATCGGGACGCGCTCTGGCTCACGAACCGAGAAACCGGACAGGCGTCTCTCGACCCCGAGCATGAGAAAATCATCCTCGTCGCCATCGGCAGGCTCGAACGATTCCACCAAACGGTCGAAGCAGCGAAGGAAAAACTCTGCCTCGATCTCCGGCTGCCGCCGAAGCACGTCGAGCCCTCGAAGCCGCGGCAACCCGGAAGCCACGCCTGACCCATCTCTGGGATTCCCCACGCTGAAAAATCACGCGCGCCGTCCGCTTGCCCGCAACGGCATTGCGCTCTTTCTCAGCGGCCGGGTTTGGATGGCCGGACCCCGAACTCGCGGTCTCCGCGCGGCGGTCCTACGAACCACCTCCCGCGCGGCTCTGCGCTTGTATTTCCTTCGTGCATCCAGGCAATATATTGCAGATCGAACGGCCGTGCGATCGACTCCGCGCAACGCAAATATGCGTAGACTCTCTCAGCGTTTCAGGCAACCCGATTGGTGGACTGCCTTCTTCAGCGGCGTTGTCGCAATTACTGCCGCGTGTGCCCTGTGGTACGCGCACTCCCAAATCAAGGAAGCTCACGAAGAGGCGCAAATCCAGCACCTGCTCGCACTGGTCCATGAGTTTGACCAAGAACCGATGGCCACGTATCGCAAGGAGCTTGCGGACAAACGGCTGAACACCAAGGACGATGATCCGAAAGAGTTGTACCGAGTGCTGGATTTCTATGAGACGGTGGGACGGCTCGCAGAGCGAGGCTATCTGAACGATGAGGACGTGTGGAACCAGTTTGGCTACTGGGTGCTCCACCTGGACGCGGACGCCGACATGCGGGAAAACGTGGAGTTCGAACAGAAACGAGACCCGACGGAATACGCGGTGTATGGCTCCCTGGTCGAGCGCCTCAAGCAGATCGACGCTGCGCAACACGGAGGCAAAGCTGCGACGATCTCGAAAGAACAAGTGATGGATTTTTACCGTGAAGAGTTGGCGATCGACTCCAAGGCACCCGTCAGAACACACGGCCATTCGTCGCGCCCAGAGAAATAAAGTAGTGCTGCTTTTCTTTTCAGAAAAACGTCACGAGGTCACACCGCCGCCGCAACCGGCGGGATGCGATCGCGCGATCCAAGGGCGGTATTACCGCCTGAAAGTTCGTTTGCAGTTCCCCGGCTTTGGCTTTCAACGCGCGTGCGGCGGCTTCCTCAGACACGAGAAGCCCGTTCAGCAACCCCACGAGCATTTCCATCTGCTCCTTGGAGCCCGTCGCCAACGTGGCTCCGTCTCCGCTGACCCCCCAAACGGAACCGGTGTTCTCGGTTGTCAGCCATCCCTTGCCGATGCGGAAGAGCCGCTTGTACACGAACACAGCCAATCGGAAGTGCATAACGTAGGGCCTGTAGGCGCTGTATTCGGGCGCCATCCGGTTCGGGAATGCTGGGAGGCCGGAATGTGTCAGGATTTCTTGAGCCATCTCGCGAACCCAGGAGTGGCAGTTGCCGGAGTGTGTGCCCCAGCGCACGTAAAGCGAATCAACTCCGGACAACTGCTTGGAGAAATGACTCTTTCGCGCATCTTCGAGAAGGGCCGAGTCCAGCGGACCGAAAACGATCGCACCGGGATACGCTCCCTGCAAAACGTCGCCCTCTTCTGTCGGAGCCTCGGTCACTGTGGCTTTTTCGTGAAACTCCGTGGTGGCCGCCATTTGCGCATAGATAACGGGAACCGAGTGGAATACCAAGGGCCTGAAATGCTGCTCCAATCCGTCGCGGAGCGGAGTCAAGACACGTTGTTTGATGTCCTCCAGGTGGGCCTTCCGGCTGTCGTGATACACGTGCCATTTGCTCGCAACCCAGGCCCCAGCGATGGTGCTGGCGGCGCCGCCGACCCAGACCAAGAGTCGGACGAGGCGTTCAACGTCTTGGGGTGGGATTGCCATGCCGATAACCTAACAAAAGTCTTGACAGGTGTCAAGCTATTCGATATTCTGGGCATCGTGAACACAAAGACCTGCACGACGCGAGAGGCCGCGAAGGCAGTGGGCATCACGAGGGCGACGCTGCAAGCATGGATCGCCAAGGGGAAGTTGAAAGCCCCTCGCACGCAACTGCTCGACGGCCGAGCTATGAGGCTCTGGAAGCAGTCCGACATTGCCGCGCTCCGGCGTGTGAAGGCAAAGGTCTACATGAAGGAGATGGGGCGGCCGCGAAAGAAGGCGTGATGAAACACAGATTCCTGGCAGTGGTTGTCGCTTCGGTTATTTGGGCCGCGCTCGGTCCCTGCGTGCACGGCAAAGCAAAGCAGGCGGTTCCCCAGGAAACGGTCACGATCCCGTCTCCCTGCGCTGACGTTTGGCAACCGCTCTTGCACTTGATCGACGACGAGTATGCGATCTCTTTTATCTACGACCCGTGGTTCCGCGTGTCTTTTGAGAAATACGTTACGTCAGTTCGGTATTTGGGAGGGACCTACCCTTGGGCCACCGTTCAACTCCGAAGCGACCCCGCGGCCCCTGCTGGCGTGAACTCCTGCCTCGCTGACGTTTATGGCGACGGAAGGCTGGACCCTGAGGTGGCAACGAAGATCGTCGCGGCGCATCCGGGGGCTACGGTTATTCCGCAGAAGCCGCAGGAAAGCGGAAAGCAGAAGAAATGAAAGAACGCGCGATCCGGGGCACCGATCCGCTTTCAAGCGCTGGAGGTGCAGCCATGCAAGTTGAGCAAACGATGGACACGACGAAGAAAGCCCGGCGCGAGCGCGGGACCGGGCGCGTTTGGCAGATCGGCGAGGTCTGGTACATCCAGTATTACGTGAACGGTCGGCAAGTCCGCAAGAGTTCGGGCTCGACCAGCGAGACGTTCGCCAAGAAGCTGCTCCAAAAGCGGCTCGGCGAAGCCGCAGCCGGAATTCATCGCGACCTGCGCCGCCTGAAATACGAGGACCTGCGCCGGGGATTCTTCGACGACTACGAGACGAAGAAACGCAAGTCCTTGCGACGCTCGAAGAAAACCGGAAAGCCGCGACTGGACTCGGTGACTCGTCTCGACGCGTTCTTCGCGGGCTATCGCGCCACGGCCATCGACACCGACGCGATGGTCGAGTTCACGAAGCAGCAGCAGGCGGCGGGCAAGGCGGACTCCACGACAAATCGATCGCTCGCCGCGCTGCGGCGCATGTTCCATCTCGCGAAAGAGGGCAAGAAGATTCGCGAGATGCCGCACTTCCCGATGCTCAAGGAACCGTCTCCGCGGAAGGGCGTGCTCCAACAGGAAAGTTACTCGCTGCTGCTCGCGGCGTTGCCGGACTATTTGCAGCCCGTGCTGGCAATCGGCTATCACACCGGCATGAGGCTCGGCGAGATTCAAGGGCTCCGGTGGGGCCAGGTCGATTTCCTGAATCGCATCATCCGCTTGAACGCCGGAGAAACGAAAAACGACGAGGCGCGGGAAATCCCGATCAGCGACGAGCTGTACGCGATGCTCGAAGCGCGCCACCTAAAGCGTGTGGCCGGTTGTCCGTTCGTGTGCCACCGGAACGGGCGTCCGGTTGGCGATTTCCGCCGGGTCTGGTACGATCGCTGCTCGAAACTGGGGCTCGGCCACCTGGAAGAGCAGGGAAGGCGGCGCGCGACGTATCGCGGCTTGATCTTTCACGATCTGCGCCGCACGTTCGTCACCGACGCCGAGTACGCCGGGGCGCCGCGCCACGAGGTCATGAAAGTGACGGGTCACAAAACCGAATCCGTGTACAAGCGCTACGCGATCGACAATCGCGAGCAGCGGCAGGCCGCGATGAACACGCTCGTGGCGTACCGGAACGGGGAAAAAACGGGGAAAAACGAGGTCGCGCAGGCAGTCTCGGCGACTCCGGAATCGCATCTAACAAACTGAAAGAGAACGACTTCGCCGGAGTGGCGGAATGGCAGACGCGGCGGACTCAAAATCCGTTGGTCGCAAGGCCGTGTGGGTTCGACTCCCTCCTCCGGCACCAAATGTCCGCTGAGGGTTCGATGAGGTATTCACACATAAAGAAGCTAGCGATGGGATTTGTTGCACCAATCGTACTATGGGGTGGGAGCATTGCCGCTCAGAAGGACAGCACCTTCAGCGGCGAGATTTCAGACCGGTATTGTGCGAAGGCGAATTCCCACGAAATGATGATGAAGAGACACAACTCCCCAACGACGAAGGACTGCATTCCTGCTTGCGTGAAGGCAGGCGGGGCCTATGTTCTCGTCGATGCAGCCACGAAGACCATATACGAGTTAGACGATCAGCAAAAGCCCGCCCGGTTTGCCGAACAGAAGGTCAGGATCACTGGCACTTACGACAAAAAAACGCAAACAATTCACGTCACAGACATCCAAGCGAGCAAGTAAATTCACTGGCAAGAGGGGCTCGTTCATAGGGTCCCTTCGTGTGCGTGCTGTCATAGGCTGCGCCTGCTCGTTCAACCATTATTCCGGCGGGTTCCAAGTAAGGCTCGCGCCCGTAGATGGCGCAGCTTGATTCGGAGAGCCCTCACTCCGCGCAACGCGAAACCCATAGTCCGCATACTTAAACTCTGGCGGGATGCTGGAGCGGGCAGACGTGCGCGTAACCTTGATG
>Ga0137359_10003190_pt1 | contig 13236 bp, 5 predicted proteins | sample Mad1_40_16metaG_FD_108281 | JGI IMG/M metagenome (GOLD analysis project Ga0137359, IMG submission 108281) | Vadose zone soil microbial communities from Angelo Coast Range Reserve, California, USA - Mad1_40_16 metaG | ecosystem: Environmental > Terrestrial > Soil > Vadose zone | place: USA... | reverse complement strand
GAAGCGAGCGTGTTGATGCTTGCGTCCAACAATATTCTCTCGCCGGCGAACGGGCAGCCGATCGCGGTCCCGACTCAGGACATCGTGCTGGGTTGCTACTATCTGACGAAAGACAAAAAGGACGACAAGTTCGCGGGCCGCAAGTTCGCGTCAGGCGACGAAGTGTTACTGGCCCTCGACGCCACGGAGGTTCACACCCAGACGCCGATCAAGCTTTTGTTTTCCGGCGACATCATCGACCTCGAGCACGAACGCGACGATCAGGATGTGATACGCGGGACCGCCCGAACGTTGAAAAACCGAGTCATCGACACAACCGTCGGTCGAGTCATCTTCAACGAGCAAATGCCTGCAGGCATGCCCTACGTCAACGGCACGCTGAAAAAGAAGGGCTTGACGTCATTGGTCAATTATTGCCACTTGCGGCTGGGTCACGCTGAAACGGTGAAGATGCTCGATAAGGTGAAAGACCTTGGCTTCCTGTTCGCGACGAAGGCGGGAATTTCGATCGGCATTGACGACCTGGTGACGCCGCCCGCAAAAGCGGAGCTCGTTCAGCAGGCAAACAGGGACGTCGTCTCTGTCGAGAATCAGTACAAGGAAGGAATCATCACCAACGGCGAACGCTACAACAAGGTTATCGCCATCTGGTCGGAAGTGACCGAAAAGGTCGCCGAAGCGATGTTCAAGGAGATGGATCGCAGCGAGCAGGAATCGGGTGAAATGAATCCCATCCTGATCATGGCAAACTCCGGAGCGCGAGGCTCGAAGCAGCAAATTCGCCAGCTCGCGGGCATGCGCGGATTGATGGCCAAGCCTTCGGGCGAAATCATCGAGACCCCAATTCGCGCGAACTTCCGCGAGGGATTGAACGTGCTTCAATACTTCATTTCGACGCACGGCGCGCGAAAGGGACTCGCTGACACGGCGCTCAAGACCGCGGACTCCGGCTACCTTACGCGGCGTCTCGTCGACGTGGCCCAGGACGTGATCGTCAGCGAGCCCGACTGCGGAACGATCAAGGGCATTTGGGCAACCGAACTCAAAGAAGGCGGCGAGGAGATCGAATCGCTGCGTGACAGAATCATCGGGCGGGTCGCTCTTGAAGATGTTCGGGACCCCATCACCGGCGAGGTCATAGTCGAGTCTAACGAGGAGGTCACCGAAGACCTCGCGGGGATGATTCAGGCAGCCGGCGGAATCGAGCGCGTGCGCATTCGCTCGGTGTTGACCTGCGAGTCGCGCCGCGGCGTGTGTATCAAGTGCTACGGGCGCAACCTGGCGACGGGCCGAATGGTTGAGCTTGGTGAGGCTGTGGGCGTAATAGCCGCGCAATCGATCGGCGAGCCCGGCACGCAGCTTACGATGAGGACCTTCCACATCGGCGGCGTTGCCGGTGGTGTCAGCGAGATCACCAAGCACGAGGCGATTGCTTCGGGCACCGTGAAGTTCGAGGACTTGAAGACTGTTCATAACCGCGAGGGCGATCTGGTGGCTATGAACCGCAACGGTATCGTCGCCTTGATCGACGAGCGCGGTCGCGAGCTCAAGCGTTATCAAATCAATTACGGCGCGACGCTCAAGGTTACTGATGGCCAGCGAGTCGAAGAGGGGCAGGAGCTCGCGGAGTGGGATCCGTTCACGTTCGCGATCCTCACCGAGGCCGCGGGCACTGTAACCTTCAAGGACTTGATCGAAGGCGTGACGGTCCGCGAAGAGGTGGACGAGGTGACCGGTCTGTCGCACCTGGTGGTCATCGATTCGCCCGATGAGAAGCGTCAGCCGAGGATCGAGATCCGCGATGAAAAGAACAAGGTGTTGAAGACCTATCAGATGCCTGTGCGAGCCAACCTGCTGGTCGTGGACTACGAGGAATGGAAGAAGAAGCGAGGCGCTGGCGCTTCCAAGAGTCAGGAGGAGAAAGAACATCTGCGTGTGGCTCCGGGCGACATCATCGCCAAGATCCCGCGTGAGACTACGAAGACCAAAGACATCACCGGAGGTTTGCCTCGAGTTGTCGAGTTGTTCGAGGCTCGCAAACCGCGCGAGACTGCGGTGATGACCGAGATCGACGGCGTGGTGAAGTTCGGCCCGATTTTGAAGGGTCTGCGCCGGGTCATCGTTGAAGCGCCGGACGGTGAAAAGCGTGAATATTCGATTCCTCGCGGCGTGCACATAAACGTGCAGGAGGAAGACTGGGTGAGGGCAGGCGAGCCGCTGATGGACGGTCCGCTCAACCCGCACGACATCCTTTCGGTGCGCGGCATCGAGGAACTGCAACGCTACCTTGTGAACGAGATTCAAGAGGTCTACCGTCTGCAAGGCGTCAACATCAATGACAAACACATCGAAGTCATCGTCCGGCAAATGCTGCGATGGGTACGCGTCAAGGATGTAGGTGACACCGAGTTTCTGCTCGAGGACATGGTCGACCGCTTCCGTTTCCAGGACGAGAACGAGCGCGTGGTCGCAGAGGACGGCACGCCGGCATCGATGGAGCCGCTGCTACTGGGAATCACCAAGGCATCGCTGTCAACCGAGTCGTTCATCTCGGCCGCGTCGTTCCAGGAGACTACTCGAGTGCTGACCGAAGCCGCGATAAGTGGCAAGGTCGACTACCTGCGCGGGCTGAAGGAGAACGTGATCATGGGCCGGCTGATTCCCGCCGGAACCGGTATGGAGTACTACAGGAACATCAAGCTCGAACCGGACCAGACGGTCGAGGAAGAGGAAGAGTTGGAAGCGGGAGAGATTCCTGCGGCCGATGACATCAAGGCTGAAGCTAAAGAGGTCGGCGACTAGTTCTTCGGCGAGACTGAGCTAGAAGACGAGAAAATGAGGGATGGAGAGGGCAGTTGAATGTGGTTTCTCCATCCCCGAGTTTTCTGCGAGGCGGCATCTATTCTCTCAGGTTGAAATCATTGCAGCCCGGGGTCATTGCTTCTGCTTGTCCCGAATCACCTGATGATTCTCATACCCCTTTCGCACTCCCTGAACCAGATAGTCAAAATTCCCGCTCTTGCCCCCCTCTTCGCGTACGATGATCTGCTTCGCGCTCACCTCGTCCAGGTAAAGCCGGAGCCAAGTGCCTCTGGGTGTGAGTTGCACGGTCAGCCCATCGTCATTCGTAACCATGCCAAAGTGATCCGCTAAATCAATGACTGCTACGCCGTTGATCAACTGGGCCGCCCCGCGCGTGTAGGTGCCGTTTTCGGGTCCCTCAAGCGCAACATAGACGATCTCTTTTGAGGGATCCGAAGGATGATCCTCGACAAATGAAACTCCGCCTCCTCGTTTGAAGATCGGCCCATTGAAGTGGAACTCGTATTTATTGACTCCAAGTCGCTTAATCCCGAATGCCAAATCAGTATCGGGCGCCGGGCCAAACCAATGAAATCCTGTGAGCCCTACGGGATCATCGAACCCGGAAATCACTGTACGATTGCTTCTAAGGTCAAGGGAACCATTCACGCCCAATGGGGCATTGGCAAAGATAGTTCCGAACTGGCTTATCGTCAGGATTTCCCTTCCGAGCCGATCACTCTGGATCACGAAGTCTCTCGATGGAAACTCCGGATCCCCCTGCACGACAGATGCAACAGACCATTCAGGATTTCCCTGTAGGGATAACGACAACCCGGAGTTTACATCCGAATTAACTCTGGCTCGAACTGCACCGGTACCGTTCACGTCCAACTTCCCTTGAGGATTTGTCGTTCCGATGCCGACGTTGCCATTGCCTGATACAAACATAAGCGTTGACCGGCTGGTTCCATTGGGAGTGTTCATGAAGGCAAAACCCCCGCCCCCGAGTCCTTGATGATTGATGAAGTCGGTTTCTCCTGTACCACCTGTTAACAGATTCCAGGAGACATGCGCACCCTGCAGGTTGGGTATGATGCCACCACCACCGATATGGAGGCTCCCTGATGCTATATCCAACTTTGCTTGCGGATTTGTTGTAGAGACGCCGACATTGCCTCCGCCCGATATGAGCATGAGCGTTGAAAGGCCGGTTCCATTTGGCGTATTCATGAAGGCAAACCCACCGCCTCCGAAACCTTGATGATTGACGAAGTCGGTTTCTCCCGTGCCGCACAGTTGATTCCAAGAGAGATACGCGCCCTGAACGTTGGGAAAGGCGCCGCCACAACGGCCCGCAACGTGAATGCGGCCGCCTACGCCCAAGGTTTCTGGAGGACTTTGGTTACCGATACCGACGTTGCCCGTGCTGCCATCTATCCTCATCCTTTCTACCCTGTTTGTCCGGAAGCCCACCGACTGAGGATCGGTTGTTCCTAGAAAGTTCGGGTCCAGACCGTTGGGGTCGGTGCCCGAATTACCCTTCAGTGACCAGTTGCCATCAATACCGGCTGGCTTCACGCCATTCTTCCCGCTCGATCCCGCGCCATTCTTCACGGCCGGTCGCGGTGGATCCGCTGTGGCGCCGTCACCGCCGTTTGCCGCTGTGGTTTGGACGGTGCCGTCGGGAAACTTGATGCCGCCGCTGGTCGTTTCAATCACCCCCGCCACTGTGAGCGGCGAGCCTGGATTGATCGTCCCGATTCCAACCTTGCCTTCATCGGTTATCCAAAACCGATTCTGGTTGTTCGTCCTGATGCCCAAGGGATGATTCGAAGCTGTACCAAACAGGCCGTATTTTTTGTCTTGAGAGAAGAACATCTCGCCGCCCGTAGTGCTCTTCAACACCATCCCTGTGGCCGCCCCTTCTTCAAGCAACAGCGTGCTTCCTTTCGTTACCGGCTCGACGGTTCCTGCTCCGATTTGGAGACGAGTCAGTGGGTTTTGGGTTCCAACCCCCATCGCGGGTGTGTTAATGACGTAAGGGTTCTTGCCGTGTTCTACATCCCAGCTTGATGTCGGTTGCGGCTGATTCTCAGATGGCCTGGCTTGCGAGCGCTCAATTGGCGGCGCGGCCTCAATGCCTTCGCGCTCCCGGTCAACAATCACATTGCCCCGCTGCATCTGCTTAAGGATGCCGGCCTGGTCTTTGACCGTGACGGTGTAAGCATACAACCCGCTGTCCACCGTTCGGCCTTGCAGGTCTTGAAGCAGCCAGTCCTGAGTTTGACCAGCGACAAAGTTGCTATCGTAGATATTCTCACCGGTTGAGTTGAACATCTCGACGCGCATCTCCTGGACATTGCTGGGTGCAGCAAAACGCACGAGATCACGGAATATCGTCACGCTGATCTCTGGAGTTTGAGTTTGAGCGAAAGCTGGATGAAAGCCCGCCATGGCCACTGCCATCATCAAGAATTCCACGAATATCTTCGATCCGGTTGAAAGTTGCTTTTTCATATGACCTCCTAAACTTGTTCTGGAGGCGACCTTTGGATCGTTCCTGCGCTTCGCTGAGATCGATCGCCGATCGCCTGCTATTCCGTTCGGAAGTGAGCATCACAGCAAGTGCAGTTCAACCGCATGTGGACTGGGTCCTTGCCTGAAATTAGGTGGGCACACCTGTTTGCTCACTGGCGGTTGTTATTTCAAATCGCCGCCGGCGCCAACCGGGGTGAGCCGGAAGGCATGCTCCTGCCCGTTCAACTCACCCCATCCAGCGACCTGCCCGCGCTCGTTGATGCCGGTTGCTTCCCTCAATACCCAGCCAGCAGATTGGTCAATCAGTTTGTTGAGGTTCAGCATACCGCTGCGGTTCGTATAGAGCGTTGCACGAAAGTTACCGATGCCGCTGGCGTCCAAGTATGCGGCGCCTACCACATCGCCGCGATTGTTTAAGCCAATCGCATAGCTGATGCCGCCACCCGGAAATGTGCCCAGATCCTGTACAACTCCTCGGCTGTAGAGGAAAGCATGCAGTCCTATTCCAGTGTGCTCGCCGTACCCGGCGATCTGGCCTCGGTTGTTGATGGCGTTTGCACGCCGCAGTTCGAAGCCAAGCGAGGGGTCGATCAGATTGTTGAGGTCCTGCATCCCCAGACCATCAGTGTAAAGGAATGCGTGGCCGGGATTCCAAAAGTCGCTGGAGGGCGTAGCGGGCGTCTCCGAATAGCCTACGACCGCGCCGGAGTTGTTGATACCATAGGCCGAGCTAGCGCGCCCGAGCGTCCCGAGATCCTCCATTCCGACACCATCAGTGAAGCGGAAGGCGCGGAGTACATCGCCATAGGCGCTGCCGGCCACTTGACCACGTTCATTGATAGGTCCGCCGTAGCTGAAGCCGTAGCCTGGAAGTGAGCCGAGGTCTACTAAGCCAATACCATCGGTATAGCGGAACGCGTGGTAACCGCCGCCGCCCCCAGACGCGTCAACACTACCTGACACCTGACCGGAATTATTGATTCCAGCGCCATACGTAATGGCTGCGTTTGAAAAACCGTTCACGTCTACGAGCCCGACACCGTCGCTGAAGCGAAAGGCGTGAGCAAAAGAACTAGGACCAGGAGGAGTGAACGAGAATCCAACAATTTGGCCCGAGTTGTTTATGCTATAGGCGCGGGTGTCACCGCCAAAACTGCCCAGGTCGTCGATGAAGTAGCGGATTTGATTCTGCTCGCCCGCTTGCGTGCCCACTCCTGCAAGCAGTAATAGAATGATCGCCGTCGCAACCGGCATGATTCGCTTCTGTCTTTGCAAAAAATTATTCGGGTTCATTCTTCACACCTCCTTTTTCATGAACAATTTCAGAAGAGCAGCACTCTCACGCTGCGTCTCAAATCTATGAGCAACTAGCAAGCATCTCTAATTGATTCCCCTTGCTCCGGCTCCGAGTCTGTAATAGAATTCACTCTGCATTACTGGGCGTCCTTTTTTCGCCCCCCCAAATGCCGGAGCATCTCGGTTGAAGCGATGAACGGGCATCAGGGCTTTGCCGGCTCATCGTGATCTCCGTCTGGCCTCGCGGGTACACATTACTCAAGAAGCAACTCGGAAGTCCTTAAGAAAAACTAAAAGAAATCTAAAAGCTGCCAATCGTTGGTTGTGAGCAATGCAGCCGAAGTATCTGTACGAGTTTGGCCCTTTTCGATTGAGCACGGTGGAGCGTCTTCTGCTGCGCGGCGGTGAAGTTGTGCCGCTCACGCCCAAGGTGTTCGACGTGCTGGCGCTGCTCGTCGAGCGCAACGGGCACTTGTTAGAGCGTGAAGAATTGTTGAGCGCGGTGTGGACCGATAGCTTCGTCGAGGAGGCAAATCTTACAGTCAGCATCTCTGCGCTGAGAAAAGCGCTGGGCGAACAAGCGGGCGGCCAGCAGTACATCGAGACGGTGCCGAAGCGAGGCTATCGCTTCGTCGCAAGCGTAAGGGAATTGCCTTCTGAAGTGTTTGATTTGAGCGCTCAGGGACGAGCGACACAACGCTACAGGGCTTTTCAAGTTCCGCCCCTCCCTTCGCACTTCATTCCTCGTCTTGAGGTGAGCGAAACGATCAAAACCCGAATCCTCACCTACGAACCAGCGTCTAAGGGTACTCTAATCATTAATGCCATTCACGGATTAGCCGGCAGCGGCAAGACTACGCTTGCTACTGCATTAGCTCACAACTCGGATGTTCGAGAGCGTTTCTCTAGCGGAATCCTCTGGTCAACTCTAGGGCAGGAGCCTGACTTGCTCCCCATTTTGAATTGTTGGCTGGCAGCGTCGGGTGCCTATGCTTTCCATTCGACTGTTCAAGCAGCCGCCGCGCAATTCCGTAGCGTGCTCCAGGGCAAGGCGGTGCTCTTGGTGCTTGATGACGTCTGGGATGCCTCGCATGTACGGAATCTTCTGGTGGGCGATCCTTCACAGGTGATCATTACGACGCGCCGAGCTGACGTCGCCGACGATGTGGGGGCGACTCTATGGCGGCTCGATCCTATGACGCCGGAGCAGTCGCTGCGGCTTCTGTCCATTCGGTTAGGCATTCTCTTGGACGCCGCAGGCATCGATGATGCGAAGTCAGTAGCTAAAGCCGTCGGTCACCTACCGCTCGCGTTGGAGCTAGTGGCGTCACGGGTAGCAAGAGGAATTTCGTGGCGCGCGTTGTTGTCGGCCATTGAGGATGAAATCGGCAGCATCGAGGCGCTGGAGAATCCTCGACGAAGGCGCAAGGGGCACATACGGCTGGAAGCTTCCTTCAATCTCAGCCTGGACGCACTGCGTCGCGAAGATGAATCGGCCTGGCGCGCATTCGCCTGGCTGGGGGTTCTACCTGACGATGTAGCCATCGCCGCCCCTATGGCGGCCACGCTCTGGGGTACGGATGAGTCAGATGCAAGCAGAATTCTGGAACTCCTTTGGAGCGATGCGCTTCTTCTTCCCAACCTAGCTGTAACAATCGGCGACTCCACCTGGCCGGCATATCGACTCCACGACCTCCTGCACGACCATGCTCGACGGCTACTTACTAGGGAGAAACCACAGGGATTAAACCTCACACTCCGAGAAGCCAGCGCGGCTCTGCTTGATCGATACCGCGGACGAGATTTGGAGCACGGATTGTCCGGCCCTTGCTGGCAGGCGCTGCCAAACGACGGCTACATCCAGGCTCACCTAGTTTGGCACTTGGAGCGAGCAGATAGAATTGACGAAATTCATCGGTTACTTTCCGCGGAAAGTAATGAAGGCACCAATGCCTGGTTTATCACCCGCAATCGATCAGGCGACATTGCCGGGTTCTTACAGGACGTAGCCAGGGCATGGCAATTGGCGGAAGAGGAATCGAGTGAACAGATCCGACAACGCAAACCTTCGACTGCAGTAGGGCTTGAAGTGCGCTATGCGCTGATCAGCACGTCGATAAACAGTTTGGCGCTGAACATTCCGCCTCAGGTGCTATCGGAGTTCGTGTCGAGAAAACTCTGGACGATAGACCAGGCTCTTGCCTATACGCGGCGGATACCAGACTCAGAACAAAGAGTCAAATCGTTGCTAGGGATTGCTTCCTTTGTGTGCAGACAGGAACAGGAAACAATCGCAGGCGAGGTAGTAGAAATACTGAATGAGGCGAAAGAGAATCAAGGGTGCTGGTTTGGTTGGGATTTGTGGGGAATTGTTGAATGCTTAGCCAAGCTGGGTTTCATCGAAGAAGCCCTACAGCTAGCGAGAACTGAAGCGACTGGTCGCGCAAGCAGTCTGTTGAAGATCTTTCCCTGGCTGCCTGAGAGCGCGAGAAAGGATGTATTGCCGGAAATACTGGAAGCGATTAGGGGCGAGAGCGAGAAGAACGAGACAGGAACTGAACCAAATCTTCTTACCGTATGGAATATGTCGGAATTAGCGCAATACCTTTCAGAGCCTCTCAAGAGCGAGGTAGTAAAAGAGGGGCTGACAGAAGCACGGGCGATCGGGCGTTCTCATCGCAAAGACCAGTATTCTGAGAGCGAGGGCGATGGATTTGAAGAGGTTGAGAGCGTAACGGCGATGGCGCGTTTTCTCCCTCATTTAACGGAGCCACTAAAGACAGAAACTGTCGGCGAGTTGCTGGCCAATGCTCGAGCCATCAAGCATAAGCCAAGTCGCGCGCGGGCGATGGCGGATTCGATAGAGTATCTGCCGCGGGAAATTAAGAGCGAAGTTCTGCAAGAAGCGCTGGCAACCGCGCGCGCTGTCAAAAATGCTAAGGACAGGGCATGGCTACTTGGGTGGTTGATGGCATATCTCTCAGAACCACTGAAAGGCAAAATGCTGAAGCACGCCCTTAGAGCGGTCGAGAGAATTCGAGATGATAGAGACGAGCCAGGGGAAAAAAATCGTGCTCTTGCACACCTTGCACAGTATTTTTCATATGAATTGGCGTTGGAATGTACGGATGGTCTAATCGGAAGCAATCATGAATGGGCAGCGGACTGGCTATTGAGTGAACTGTGCGAGAGACTAGCCGAATTAGGCAAGGTCGACGAAGCGGCCCAGCTTGTTAAATCGATCGGTAACGAGAAACAGCGGCAGGCTGCGCTGGCACAACTTGCGCCTGTTCTGCCAGATCCCCTATTGCTGGAGATTTCTGCGGCATCGCCCGCCATCAATGATGACAAGGCTCGCGGACGTGCAGTGATGGGCTTGGCCTGCTACCTCCCAAAAGAGTGCAAGAAGCCTGCTCTGCTGTCCCTGCAATCCCTGCCTGACCGCGATGACCTGACCGGAAATCGAGCAGCAAAGAGATTGCAGAATTTGATTCCGCACCTGCCCGAGTCGTTAATGTCGAAGGCCGTAGCATTAGCAATTGACTTACCAGAATTCAGGAGCGATGAGGGATTCGCTAAGATGGACATGCTTGATGTCCTGCTTTCACGGATGGTGGAATACAAACAGCCGGAAAAGACGTTGCCCCTCGCTCGGTCATTCCGCTGGGAAAATAATCGACTAGAAGCATTGACAAAGGTCATGCCTCACTTGGAAGAGCCGCTCAAAACAGAGGTGCTGCAAGAGGCGCTCGCGTTGATACAGGTGGAGAATTCAAAGCCAGAGCGAGCACTGCTGCAGGCTCAGATTGCGCATCTTTTGCCTGAGCCCACCAGGACAGAAAAACTTCAGGAAGCATTTGACACCGCACGTACCATTCCAACCCCGCAGCGCAAGCGCGCCGATGCACTAGCCAGTATTGCGCCTTATCTGACGAAGGAGCAGTTACATCAAGCTCTTGCCATAGCCTGGATATCCGAGAATGTTCGAGTTTATGCAGCTGTCGGCTTAGCTCCTTATCTGGAAGAACCTAAGCGAGCTGAGGTAATCCGGGAAGTGTTACTAACGGCAGCCTGGAGATCCGAAGAGGCTCGAATTAATGCAACTGTCGACTTAGTTCCTTATCTGGAAGAACCTAAGCGAGCTGAGGTAATCAGGAAGGTAATAATGACCGCAGCCTCCGAAGAAATATGGTATGCCGTGAGCGCTTTGCCCGAGATCATTCCATACGCCTCAGAGCCGGTGTTAATAGAGATGGTCCCACTCCTAAAGAGCTGTGAGCAGACTGAACCGAATTCTCTAGCAAAGCTAGCCATTCGATTGTCGGAATTCGGACATTTCGAAGAGGCGATTGATTTAGTTCGAGCGATGACTGGCCAGAAAGACAAGGCTCAGGCGCTGACAGAGCTGACCCCGAATCTTCCCATATCTTTGTTCCACGAAGTGATGGTTATGGGACAAGCAATCAACCTGGGAGCAAACCCTTTTGCTCGATGCACAGTGCTGGCCGGACTAGCTCCATATATGCCCAAGGATGAGGCTATAGAATCATTGCGAGATGCCCTGAATATAGCGCGAGAATACTACTTTGATGTAAGCAGGGAGGAGTTAGGTGTGAAAGTGGTCGCAGCATTGAGCGCGTTACCGGCGGCTGATCTCTACCCGTTATGGCGCGAGACTCTCCACGTTCTAGCGCAACGAACGCGCGGCGATCTCCTGACGGATATTTCCTGGCTCAGTCGTTTGATAACCCAGCTCGGCGGTTCAGATGCGGCAGTGGAGTCCTTTAGAGCGATTCAGGGTGTCTCTCGGTGGTGGGCATAGAAACGACGCTAGGGCAAACACCGAACTATCCCCGGTAGTTGCCAATTCCCGCCACTCTTCCGCATCACGTAGGCGCTATTGAGCCCATACAGTCCGGCCTTCATTTATTGGACACCGAGGCTGCCAGCTCAGTCTGCGGCGTGAAAATGTTGTGAGTCAGATCTGCCATCCACTCAGCGCTCTTATCCACGTCCCCCACTTCGACGTACGAGAAGGATAAAACAACCCTGGCGGACGTTCCCTTGATTGGGCGTACGGTCCAACCTTTATATGCAGCCAGGTTTCCGACCCGACGCGAAGTCTCAAGCTCGCGCAGCAGACGAGCGTCAATCGTAACCCCTGGTTCGCTAGATGGCAACTTCTTCAAATTATCGAGGGCCGTCAAAACGGTCTTCGGCTCAGCCTGGTTGGAGTAGACCATCGGAACTATGAAGATATAAACGCCGGCACTGATAAGAGCGACAAGAGATGCGACGCTAAGAACCGATAAACGGAGCTTTCGCGGCGGTTTGCCTGGGCGCGAGGCTGAGCGCTTCGCCGGTTTTTTACTCTCTTTTTTAGCCTTCTTGAATGCGACCGCGCCTTTAGCCCTCTTGAATGCGACTGCGACCGGAGGCTTCGAATGTTCTTTGAAGTTGGTTTCTTCCGGCTTGTCTTCGGCGGCCTCCGCAAATCCGCGCTTGGGTTTTGGCAGGCTGCAGTAAGGGCAGTACTGTGCTTCGTTCGGCACATTAGTTTCGCAACGTGGACACGTCAAAGCCATGGCATTCTCCTATGAGTCTTGAGTTGATCTTAGGCACGCTAAGGGCCACGCCAAAAACGGGGAATAGAAGCTGGGCTCACTGCAAATTCTGATCAAGATGCGAAGAAGAAGGCGTCAAAAGGCGTCACATTTTTGGCGACGCGGTGAAGAAAACTGTCACATTGCTTTAGTGCCGGCGATTCGTGCGAATGCTTTTGAAGTCGCTCGAATTATGTTCTGTGGGATCCAATCTTAGACTGTGTTCGGAACCCCTGGTCGAGCCTGTTGCGGTGGAGGAACTGCCTTTCGACGGGTTGACAACAAACTGGTGCGCCGGTATAGTTCCTCGTTTGGAGCATGGCGCTTTTTTGGTTCTGACATGCGGAGGCGCCTTGTTGGTTGAAACCGGACGCGGAATAAACGTTATTGTGGCGTAAAAGGAAGCCGGATTAACTCCCGGATTCTCGAATTCAAAAACGAAAGTTGACCTGAATCACGCCACAGAGAAGTTTGGCCCGGGGAGGCCGAATCCGCAGCTACTTTTCAGAACATCCCCATAAAAAGACGAATATAATCCCGGTCTGGATGGGACGCGTCGATATGGAAGACCAATTGGCCTTCCTGTCTCTTTACATTGCCGGGAGTCGAGCGATTGCCCTCACGAAGTGGGCGAGCCTGAGGCGTCTCGGCCCGGGCACGATTGAGAGGAGCTATAGGTGCCGACACTTAGTCAGTTAGTTCGCAAGGGGCGAGCGAATGTCAAGTACAAGACATCCAGCCCGGCCTTGAATTCAAGCCCGCAGAAACGGGGAGTGTGCACACGCGTTTACACGCAGACGCCGAAGAAGCCGAACTCAGCTCTGCGCAAGGTGGCGCGCGTTCGCCTGACGAACGGGATCGAGGTCACAACCTATATTCCGGGCATCGGTCACAACCTGCAGGAGCACTCGATTGTGCTGATCCGCGGCGGCCGCGTTAAGGACCTGCCGGGCGTTCGTTACCACGTGGTACGCGGGACGCTTGATGCGGTTGG
>Ga0137359_10003188_pt1 | contig 13237 bp, 9 predicted proteins | sample Mad1_40_16metaG_FD_108281 | JGI IMG/M metagenome (GOLD analysis project Ga0137359, IMG submission 108281) | Vadose zone soil microbial communities from Angelo Coast Range Reserve, California, USA - Mad1_40_16 metaG | ecosystem: Environmental > Terrestrial > Soil > Vadose zone | place: USA... | reverse complement strand
GCCAGATCAATGGCGATGTTGAAGACTGATTTCAACGGCTGACCGACAGCTTCGCTCGAAGCCCAACCGGTCAAGCGTTCGCCTTCGTTGTTGATGATAATGATTCTGCCCTGAATGTCGGTCGTGATGACGCCGTCACCGATGGAACGAAGTGTGACGGCCAGACTTTCTTTCTCGGCGGCGATCTCTTGCTCGAAACGTTTCCGCTCCGTGACATCACGCACCATCGCGACGTAAAGCTGTTGGTGGTCCACCAGCATTTCACTGAGTGAGATTTCAATCGGGAAGGTGACCTGCTTGCGCGTGCGCCCTACCGCCAAAGTGGTACTGCCGGTTCGCTTGATGATCTGTTTCCACGCGCAGGGCACGGGCTGGGTATCGAGCTCGCTCGCATAAGTTTTCGGCACGAGCCGCGTAAAATCGTTGCCAACCATTTCGTTGTCGCGGCAACCAAACATTTTCTCGGCCGCCGGATTCATCGAGCAAATGCGCCCTTGTTCGTCCACCGCAATCATGCCATCGAGAATGTTTTCGATGATCGAGCGGATGCGCGTTTCGACGCCTTCGAGTTTGGACAATTGCCTCCGCACCAGCACGAAACTGTAGCTGTTTGAAATGACGAGAAGGCCGACGGCCAGAAATGCGAGAAGGGCAAGCGCCGAGGTCTTAACAATTCGTTCGTGACTGGCTGCGCTCGCCCGTACTACGTAAAGATCGAGTTCGTTTTTCTCGAAGATCGACAACGTTTGGTGGATCTCGGCCATTAATGCTTCGCCGCTGTCGGCCAAGGCTGGATTTTTTTCCTTGGCCAGCCGCTTCGCTTCCATTTCCGGCGCCACATAAGTATTGATCCACCGCTCCACACCGGACCGGATCTTGGCGAGTAATTCGGCTTGCCCCGGCGAGGTGGCTACTAAGATCGACAAGTATCCGTTGTAAGTATAAAAGTCGGCCACGGCGCGCTTGTATGCTTCCCCAAACGCGGCATCGCCGGTAAGGAAATAACCGCGTTTTTCCTTTTCCATCTCGAGAACGGAGCGCTCCAGCTTGGGCAAGAATTCCAGAATTTGGGTCGATTGTGTCGCCCATTCTTGTTCCATCATGCGCTGGTTAAGAACGATCTGCTCTTCGTCTTGAAGCGACTGGAGGATCTCGCGCGCTTGATTCAAGAGCGAGTTACCCAAAGCCGGCGACTTTTGCCGTTGCGGATCATCGGCCCTTGCCGCGTTCTTTGAATCGTTGGCGTTGATTTCGGGTAGCGCCACTGTGCGAAGCCAGTTTTGGACGACCTCCTGCACTTTCATCACGCGCTTGCGCTGCTTTGGATTCTCCAAAATAAGAGCAGTCAAATCCTCAATCCGTTGCTTGATCAAATCCTTGCGTTGATTGAACGAATCGATGTAGGCGGGCTTGCCAGTCAAAAGAAGACCGCGATGGGCGCTTTCCAGCGCGGCAATGTCGTTCTCGATCACACTGGTCAAGCGGATCACTTCAATTGTGTGCGCTCGTGCTGTCGACTGGTAATGATTGCGCAGCGTGATGTAAAGAAAGACGCCGGCTAGAAAAATGATGACGATGACGCCGGCGGCAGTTCCGGAGAGGAGCTTGAAATGAAAGTGCCTTTGGCTAAAAAGCCCCGCCATGCCGCGGCGAATGAACCCGCGGTTTTCTCGCTCGTTCCAATTAGTTATCGGCGCGGCCGATCGGCTCATTATAATGGCCAGAAAAGCAGGTATTCTGCCATTCGAGATATCGTTCCCAATTCCCGAAATTTCCCGAACGTATAAGCAGCCCTAGTACCGCACCCGCATCAGAAATAATCCTGCGCCCGGCGCGGCGTGACGAGTCGCGTTTGGCTGCGTCGAATTCAAGCGCCGGGCAATTTCATCGATGTCCAATTTCCCACATCCACATTGCACGATCGCGCCCACCATCAGGCGCACCATCTTGTAAAGAAATCCGTCGCCCTCGAAATCGATCGTAACACACGATCCTTTTCTCCGAACACGCACCGAACGGATCGTCCGAGTCGTGTTCTCTTCTCGTTTCCCGCGATTCGCCGCGAAGCTGGCAAAATCATGTTTGCCGACAAACTTTCTCGCCGCTGTCTTCATTGACGAAAGACTGAGCGGGGCAGTGATGTGCCAGGCTCGTTCAAATTCGAACGGTGGCAGAATCCGAGCCGACCAGATGCGATAGCGATAAACTTTTCCCTTTGCGGAGTAACGCGCGTGAAAACTTTGCGGCACATATGCGCATCGCATCACTCGAATCGCCGGCGGCAGGTTTGCGTTCAGAGCGGCGACCCATTGCGCCGGCGTCAAGCGACCCCGCCGTGGCGGGGCAAGATCGACATGTGCACATTGGGCGAGCGCGTGCACACCGGCATCCGTGCGACCGGCGCCGTGCACACGAAGGCTCTTCTTCGTCACGCGCTCGAACGCGCGTTCCAAATGGTCCTGAATCGTGTTTCGATGCGACTGACTTTGCCAGCCGCCGAAACCAGCTCCGTCATAAGCGACGATAAGTTTCAGCCGCGCCGGCATTCCAATTATTGCTGCATGTTCGCGACACGCGCCGCCTCCTGTTGTCGATCGAGGTAGCCTTGCAAAATCATTTGCGCTGCAACCTGGTCCACGTAGCCGCGCGTCGCGCGCGTTTTTTTCCCGGCTTCGCGCAAAGCCCGGTGCGCCGCCACCGTCGTAAGGCGCTCGTCCCATGTCGTAATCTCGCGTGGAACAAGCGCACGCAATTCCTGGACAAACTTTTGCGCCTCGCTCGCGGCCGCGCCGAAAGTGCCGTCCATGTTTCGAGGAAGTCCCACCACCACATGGTCGATCTTGCGCTCGCGCACGATCTCCGCGATGCGCTTGGCCGCGTTCTTTCCCGCCGGAATCGTTTCGAGCGGATGCGCCAAAAGCCGCAGTTCATCGGAAATGGCGACGCCGATTCGGCTCCGACCAAAATCAATTCCCAGCAGCGGCGTCATGGTCATTCTGCTTATTGCAACTCGGGCGGAAGTTTGCTGATCAAGTTCTTGATGTTTTCCGCCTGGTGGCGGTGACAAATCAAGAGCGCATCACGCGTTCGCACCACGATCAAGTTGTGCACCCCGAGCAGCGCAATCGTCGCGTCATTCTGCTCGAAGACAATGTTGTTGCTCGATTCGAGCGCGGTGATTTCGCAGTTGGACGCATTTCCCTGCCCATCATTTTTGAAATACCGCGCCACTGCCGTCCAGCTCCCGACATCGTCCCAATCGAAACTTGCTTCCACCACCAGGACACGATCGGCCTTTTCCATGATCGCGTAATCGAATGAAATTCGCGGCAGTTTGCTGAAACGATCATGCAAGACTTTGTCGAAGTTTCCCGGCGCGCGAATTTGCGAAATGAAATCAGCCAGTTCCGGCGCATGCCGGTTGAATTCGCTCAAGACTGTCGGTACCGACCACACAAACATTCCGGCGTTCCAGCGAAAGTTGCCCTTGCGCAAAAAAGACTCGGCCAGATCGACGTTTGGCTTTTCGCGAAAACGCAGCACATGATGGATCGCGATTTTGTTAGAGCCGTCGCGCAACCGCAACGGCTTGCCTTGTTCGATGTAACCAAAGCCCGGACAGGCCCACGTCGGCTTGATTCCGATCGCGACCATGCTGCCGGTTTCGTCCGCCGCTTTCGCCGCTATCGAAAGCGTCTCGCGGAAGGCCGCGCCGTCCGCAATCACGTGGTCGGCTGGCAACACCAGCATCGTCGCTGAGTGATCGCGCCCCGCCACCCAGCCGGCGCCGAGCGCAACCGCCGCCGCGGTGTCGCGTTTGGCCGGCTCGGCCACAATATTTTCTTGGGGAAAATCGCTCAACAATTCCCGCACCGCCGCTTCCTGTTCGACGTTGGTGAGGATGAGAATGCGCTCTGGCGGAACTAAGCCGTCCAGTCGCGCCACCGTCTGCTCGAGCAGCGTCTGCTTGGAAATCAGGCGCAGGAGTTGCTTTGGACGACTTCGCCGGCTCAGCGGCCAAAAACGTTCGCCACTGCCGCCGGCGAGAATAAGCGCATAAATCGAATTGGCCATGTCCATGAAAAAACGGAAATCGCCGGATCTAATCGGTCGCGAACATTTCCCGTTTATTTTTGTCAAACGAGTCGTATAAACAGTACGCGATGCCCCTTCCGATATCCATTCCAAAAACGCCCGAGCAACTTCCTCTGGACAGTTTGCTCGCGCTCACCCGCGCCGCTTTCGGGCTCGGCTTGGGAATGTTGATGGCGGATAAGATCAGCCGGCCGGTGCGGCAGGCCGCGGCCATCGCACTTGTTTCCGTCGGCGCACTCGCCGCCGTCCCTTTGCTCGTAAGAGTCGCTTTGGAACGAATCAATCGACCTGAATCGGAGCGCGGAAGTCGCGCCCGCTTGCGCTCTATTCGCGGCGATTCCGGTTATCGATCCGAAAACGATATCTATTAAGAGTGATGCAGAGGCGCTTGCCGCGGCGAGCGCAGTCAAAACTGGCAACTTGCGGCTGAGACACCGCTTAGCGGGGCCACTACACCGGCGCTTGAACTCCTCGCCCTCGCAGATTAAGCACTGCTTCGCACCATGGCTCGATCATCAATATCGTCCACCGTCACGCTGCGCGATCATTGCGTAGGGATCGCGCGGCAGGAGGCGGTCTTGCGCGAAGGCGGCGGCAAAGCCGGCTTGGAACGGCAGCGCAAACTAGGGCGCCTTCCCGCTCGTGAACGCATCAGCCACCTGCTCGACAAGGATGCCAGATTTTTCGAAATCGGACTCTGGGCCGCCTACAAGATGTACCAGGAGTGGGGGAACATTGTCGCGGCCGGAACGGTCGCCGGCATCGGTGAAGTTGCAGGTGTTCCCTGCATGATCATCGCCAACGACGCTTCTGTTAAAGCCGGCGCATTCTTTCCGCAGACCGTCAAAAAATTGTTGCGTGCGCAACGCATCGCTTTCGAATGCTCGTTGCCGATTATCTATCTCGTCGATTCCGCCGGTGTCTTTCTGCCTTTGCAGGATGAAATTTTTCCCGACGAAGACGACTTTGGCAGAATCTTTCGAAATAACTCCGTGATTTCGGCCGCAGGAATTCCCCAATTCGCCGCCATCATGGGCAATTGCGTCGCCGGCGGCGCGTATCTTCCAGTTCTCTGCGACAAGATTCTCATGACGGAAGGAAGCGGTTTGTACCTTGCCGGACCGTCGCTCGTCCAAGCTGCCATTGGACAAGTTGTCGATCAGGAGGAGCTCGGCGGGGCGCGCATGCACGCCGAAGTCAGCGGCACGGTCGATTTTTACGAGAAAGACGATTTGTCATGTCTGAAACGATTGCGCTCGCTCGTGGGATTGCTGCCGGAAGCGGAGAGCGCGAAAACATCCAAACCCACGAAATTCCCGCGTTCCGCAAAAAATCCCGAGGCCGTTTATGATTTGGTCGGCTTCGATGGCCAGAAACAATACGATGCGCGCGATCTGCTCGCATCGATTGTCGATCTTAACTCGATGGATGAATACAAAGCCGATTACGGCAAGACGCTCGTCACAACTTACGCGCGCATTGGCGGGCGCGCCGTTGGCATTGTCGCAAACCAGCGTTTGCAAGTGCGCACGAAAAAAGAAGGCATCCAGATGGGTGGCGTCATTTATTCCGACAGCGCGGACAAAGCGGCGCGCTTCATCATGGATTGCAATCAAGACGGCCTGCCGATTGTTTTCTTTCAGGACGTTACCGGTTTCATGGTTGGACGCGATGCCGAGCAGAGCGGAATCATTCGCAGCGGCGCTAAACTTGTGAACGCGGTCAGCAATTCGGTTGTGCCAAAGATTACCGTCGTCGTCGGCGGATCATTTGGCGCCGGCAATTACGCCATGTGCGGCAAGGCTTATGATCCGCGCTTTATCGTCGCCTGGCCGAACGCGCGTTATGCGGTGATGGGCGCGGCCCAAGCTGCCGACACGGTTTTCTCGATTCTCGCGCGCGCCCAGGAGCGCGGCGACAAAAAGTCCGCGCCCGAGGAACTCGAACAGCTTCACGCGAAAGTGAAGCAGGACTACGAAGAACAAACCGATATTCGTTATGGCGCGGCGCGCGGCTGGGTTGACGCCATTATTCAACCGCACGAAACGCGCGAAAATCTCATTCGCCTGTTACAGTTCGCGTCCCGTCCGACGCCGAAAGCGCGTTTTCACACCGGCGTGATTCAGGTTTAACCACGTTGTGTTTTGTCAGCCGAAAATTCGTCGCTGATTGCGGCATTCATCGCTGCTACCGTCGAGAGCCGACCCACGACCGGCAGCTTCAGCCCGCGCTCTTGCAATGTGCGTAAAACTTCTTCCGTTGGCACATTCCCGACGAGGTCATCTTGCGCGAAGGGACAACCGCCAAGTCCACCAATGGCGGCATCGAAACGTCGACACCCCGCGTCATAAGCGGCCAGGACTTTCGCCATCGCTCCTGCGTGCGTGCTATGCAGGTGAACGCCTATGTCGCATCCAGCGCAATCGCGCAAAACCGCCGTCACCACCCGATGAATGAGCTCCGGTCCGGCTAATCCGACTGTGTCCGCGATGGACACAGAACTGATGCCCATGCCAGCGATGGTCCTTGCCGCTCCCGCGACCTTCTCTTCGCTCCACGGATCGCCGTAAGGATTACCGAACGCCATCGAAATGTAAGCGACCATTGCCAGGCCGGCTTCGTCCGCCCGGTCCTTGATTCTCTTCAGCACCGCCTCGTTTTCCTCGGGCGATTGATTCTGGTTTCTGCGCAGGAACGTTTCCGAGATTGAATAAGGATAGCCAAGCGTGCTCACCGCTCCTGTCGCGATCGCGCGCTCCGCGCCGCGTTCATTAACGACAATACCTATGATCTCAACGTCCTTGAGCGGTCCGAGTTGCTCGAGCACCTTTTCGCTGTCGGCCATCTGCGGCACCGCTTTAGGCGATACGAAACTCACCGCGTCGATGTGCCGGAAGCCCGCCGCGATCAGCCCGCGCAGATATTCAATCTTCCGCTCAGTCGGAATTTGACGCTTCAGTCCCTGCCACGCGTCGCGTGGACATTCGATGATCTTGACGGATTCCATCATGGAAAATTACTGGCACAATAACTCAGACGCGCGACGTTTGTCTCGTTGCCGTCAGGATAAATCAAGATCATCTCTAATGCCTGTCGTTCTTGTCGAAAAGCAAAGTCCGCGCGTCACGGTCGTGACACTCAATCGCCCCGAACGCCGCAACGCGCTCACGATTGAGTTACTCACGGAGTTGACTGCCGCAATTAACGTCACCGCCGCGGATGACCAGCACCGTGTTTTGATTTTGCGCGGCGCGGGCCAGGCTTTTTGCACTGGTCTCGATTTAAAAGAAGCAGCCGACGAAAAGAAAGCGCATGGCACGGCGGAGTTGGTCGCAAAAACTCTCGTCGCACTCAGCCAGACGCGCTTGATCACGATCGCAGCGGTGCACGGCGCGGCGGTCGCAGGCGGCGCTGGCCTCATGTCAGCCTGCGACTTTGTCGTCGCCGCAGCCAAAACGAAAATTGGTTATCCGGAAGTGCGCCGCGGTTTGGTCGCCGGATTAGTCATGACGTTTTTGCGGCGACAGGTGCGCGAACGTGAAATGCGCGAACTGTTGCTCGGCTCCGAACTGATCGACGCGCAACGCGCGCACGAGATCGGCCTGGTCAATCGCGTGGTCGCGCCCGATCAAGTAATGAGCGAAGCGCAAAAGTTTGCCGATTCAGTTTTGCAAGGCGCGCCCGAAGCGCTCGCGCAAACCAAGAGATTGATCGAGGAGCTTTGGGCGTCGTCCGTGAAAGAAGATGTCGATCTTGCCCTGAAGTATCACATCCAGGCGCGGGGCTCCGATGAGGCGCGCGAAGGAATCGCCGCCTTCAACGAAAAACGCCCGCCGAAATGGATGTAGCGGCGCGTGTCCTCCGCGCACACTCTATTAGCGCAAACTGCGGCTGAGACAGCCGCCTCTACACCGCTAAATCGTGCTGGGACCGGCGCCGGCGCCGCCCTGATACTGCGCGCTACCAAAGCCAAGAATCGGATAAAAAATAAAGGGCAGTAAGGTTAAGCCGATCCCGAAGCCCACGCCTTTGCCGAAGTTCTTCGCGACATCAATGTTCAGAATGATCGCGATGACGACATTGACCAATGGAATCAGCAGGAGGAGCAACCACCAACCGGGTCGGCCGGCGACCTTGCACAATACATAAACGTTGTAGATCGGGATGATGACGGCCCAGCCGGGTTGTCCGGCTTTGCTGAAGACCTTCCACATCGCGGCAATCATGAAGAGCAAGACGACCGTGTAGACGATCCAGAAGATCGGACCGGGCGCGGATTTCGTCGTGCTTTCGAGATCGCTGGTTTGCGCGAGAAGGGCGTGCACTGGCAACAGCGCGAGCAAGGAATTAGGCAGAAGTTGAATCATAATGGCACCTCGAGTGAAGTTGTTGACGGGCGGAGGTTTAACGGACGCCGACGTGACCCGCAATCAAAATCTTTTGGAAATCTAAAAACGGTTGCAACAATTCGGCCCTGATGCGCTGGTAGGCGATGCGGGCTCCAAACAAAGTTGCGATCGTGGCCGCGTTCGTGACGCTCTGTGTCGTCTGGAGCTCGACCTGGCTCGCGATCAAAATTGGACTGCGCGATCTCCCGCCGATTTCCTACGCGGGAATCCGTTTCGTCGTCGCGATTGTTGCGCTCCTCGCGGTATCGATCGGCCGCGCGCGACTGCTCCCGCGCTCTCGCGTCGAGTACATCATCCTCGCCCTTACCGGAGTGCTGATGTTCTCCGTGAACTATGGATTGTTGTTTTGGGGCGAGCTCCATGTCTCGTCCGGTTTGGCCGCTGTCTTGCAAGCAACCATTCCGATCTTCGGACTGATGTTTGCCCATCTCATGCTCCCGGACGAGCCGATGCATTGGCAAAGGTTGAGCGGCGCCTTTCTCTCGGTCGCGGGCGTGGCGGTCATTTGTGCGCGCTTGCTCAACTTTAATGGAATGATGGCGTTTTGGGGCGGCCTCGGAATTGTCTTCGGTGCAGCAGCCGCCGCCTTCTCGAATGTTCTGCTCAAGCAACGCCCAATCCAGTTGGGGCCGGCCATGATCGCGGCATGGCAGATGATTTTCGGAACGGTGCCGTTGCTTGTTCTCGGATGGATGGTCGAGGGAAATCCAATTCGCTTTCACTGGACCACAATGTCGATCTTCTGTTTGCTTTATCTCGCCATCATCGGTTCCGCGCTGACTTTCCTACTGCTCTATTGGCTGTTGCCGCAAATGCAGGCGACCAATCTGCAAACCGTTTCGCTCATCACACCGCCTGGCGCGGTCATGCTCGGCTGGCTCCTCGGCGGCGAAACGTTTCCACTCTGGTCGCTGCTCGGCGCCGGCTTCGTCCTCGCCGGAGTCTGGATAATTTTTCGAAAAGCCGGACCCGACCGAGTTGCCCAACGGCGCGAAGAAGCAAGTGGGGCAATTCCCCGAGCTTAGTTGTCAACTTAATCGTTAGCCATGCCACAATAAGTATTGGATTTGGTCTAAGAAAACGCGCAACCTCGATAACCAGATCAGATGAGTTCCCCCATTGATGCCGAATACGAATACCGTAAGCAGAGGTACGATTCCTACGTAAAGGAGCGAGAAGGTTTACGTGACGCTTCGTTGCAGATAAGTGAGCGATATGACAAATGGATGCTGTTCTTGGCGGGTGGTGCACTAGCACTTTCGCTTACGTTCATCGAGAAAATCGCTCCGCATCCACAACCGTGGAGTTTCATCCTTCTGTTGATCGCCTGGATTTCGCTGATCGTCTCGGTATTGCTGGAACTGCACGCCCTAGCAACAAGCCAAAGGGCGGTCACCGAGCAAGTAACCCTTCTAGATACGGAATATCAGAGCTTTTTGGAATCGCTCTCGAAACCGGGGGACGCAGCATCAATTGATCGCGTCGGAGGACCGGCGGCAGCGGACAATGAATTCACGGCGAAAACCCGTACACTGAATACGTGGTCGCTCAGGTTGTTCGTTTCGGGAATAGTCTTCCTTTGCATTTTCTCCGCCGTAAACTTACCGTACTACCAGGAGCAGCAAGATATGCCCAATGCGACAAGAGAACGCCTTTCCAAAGGAAGCTTTGTGCCTACTCGTAACGTTTTGCCTCCCCCACCGCCGCCTGCTCCGCCGCCAGTGTCCCACCCGGTGGAACCATCTGCTCCTCCACCAGCTCAACCGCCTCAACGCTGATTAACTCTGGGACGCCGCCGTGCGCGCCCCCGCCGGAATTTTGAATTTCTCGATCTGCTCCTTGATACCGTGGACGAAATTGGCGGCGGCGGCGCCGTTAACAACGCGGTGATCGAACGTGAGCGAAAGTGTGATCACGTCGGCGGTTTCATCTCTCTTTCCGTTTGGAATGATCTCGCGATGCGCCGTGCCGATAAAGAGCGTGCCAACTGATGGCGGCACGACAATGGGAGCGCCGGCTTTCACGCCAAATGCACCGAGACTCGAAATCACGACCGGCGCATTCATGGCATCGACCCGGCCGGCGCGCGTTGCCTCAACCGTGTCGTTATAAACCTTCACAAACTCCGGCCAGCTCTTCTTGTTCGCTTCCGTGACGACGGCCGTGGCTAGGCGATCGCCGTCGAGCGCGACGGCCATGCCGAGATCGAAATCGTCGTTCTCGACGACGCGGTCGTCATCGAGGATCAAACGGCGAAACGGCGCGTGGGTTTCCATCGCGCGTACCACCGCCCATGCGATCATGACCGAAGGAGAAGGCGCGTTCTTGCCGTTTTTCTTTTTCGCCGCATCGCGCGCTTTATGAATCGCCTCCCAGCGCACATCGATTTGGAGGTTGGCGGGAATGACGCGCGAAAGCTTGCGCGTGATTGTGGGAGAAAGCGCCGGTTCGCGGGTGTAGTGGCGCGTGTCCTCACGCGCAGCCTGCAGACCCTCGCGGCTGGGGACAGCCGCCTCTACACTTTCGGCTGATGTTTTCGCCGCCGCGTGCATTTGATCTTCCAGCGCCGCCTCGTCTGTTAAAATCGTTCCGAGTTCCTGTCCGATCTCAACGGTATCGCCGACTTTCGTTTTCCATTCGCCCATCGTGCCGGCAAAAGAAGATTCGATCGGATAAACCGCTTTATCGGTTTCCACTTCGCAAAGCGCATCGTCGTGCGCGATCGGATCACCGGGTTCTTTCAAAAGCGAAACGATTTTGGCGGCACGAATGCCTTCGCCCATAATCGGGACCGTGATGCTTTGCGTGCGTTGTTTTGAGGCTTCCACTTTCTTCGGCGTGACTGTAGCCGCTGCCGCTGGCTGCGGCTCCTTTTTTTCCGGCGCGATGTAGGGGCGGTCGCCGCGGCGACCGCGATCGTCTGGTTTTGCGGTCGCCGCGGCGACCGATTCTACACGACGATCCGCATGCGTCGACATCACACGCTTGATCGCAGTGATAATGCGGTCAACATCCGGGAGCGCAGCGTATTCATAAATCGGGTTGTAACCGATCATGACATTGCCTTTGCTCACGAGGATCGGCCGACTGATCATTGCGTTCCAAAGATCCGGTTGCGACGCGATGTGGGTAATGATCATCTGCCCGACGCTGCAATTCTCCGTGTCCTCCTGCACGATGACGAGCCGGCCGGTCTTGCGCACCGACTCCTCAATAGCGGCTTTGTCCCACGGGACAATCGAGCGCAGGTCGATCAATTCGACGCTCGCTTGATTTTCGATCTTGGCGAGCGCTTCCAAAGATTTTTCGACCGTGTTGCCCCACGCGACGAGCGTGAGATCGGAGCCGCTTCGATGGGTTCGCGCACGACCAAATGGTACGGCGCGAATCGGTTCGGCGGATTCGCGCTCCGCCCAAAACATGTGCTTGGGAATGAGAAAGAGGACCGGATCTTCACAATGCATCGCGGTCCACAACAAACCGGCCGCGTCTTCCGGCGTGCTCGGAACGACGACGAAAATTCCCGGGTAGTGTGCGAACGCCGATTCGTTCGCCTGGCTGTGCCACAAGCTTCCGCCGGGTAAATATGCTCCATATGGTGCGTAGATGACCGCCGGACATTTCCAATTTCCGAACGAACGCCAGCGCAACGTTGCGATGTTGGTGACGAGTTCGTTGAACCCCGGATAAATAAAATCGATGAACTGCAATTCGAAAACCGGGCGCTTGCCATAAGAAGCGAGGCCGCAGGCAACGCCGAGAATGGTCGATTCCGCCAGCGGCGAATTGAAAACCTGCTTCGGAAATTCGGTCGAGAGTTTTTGCGTGAGACGAAAGACACCGCCCTTTGGATCTTCGATGTCTTCGCCAAAAACGACGCGCCGCGGATCCTGCTCGAGACCAGCGCGTAAAGTTTTGTTTATGGTATCGCCGATCCGATATCTTCCGGGCGGCAAAATCTCGTCGTTGAGTTCCGGAAGAGGCCCGAAAACATTTGCTTCGACTTCATCGGGCGACGGGTCCTCCGCTTTTTCCGCTTCGGTGTATTCCTGGCGGATGCGTTCCTTGATCTCATTGTCGATCTTGGCAAACTCTTCCGCGCTAATGACACCTTCGGCGATCAATTGGTCCTTCCAAGATTTCAGCGGGTCGCATTTCTCCAAAGCCTCGAGTTCTTCGGCGCTGCGATAAAGTTTCTGATCGTCGGAACTGGTGTGACTGGAGAGACGTTCCATTTTCGCCCAGAAGAAAATCGGGCCGCTGCCCGCGCGAAGTTTGCCGAGCGCGTCGGACGCAGCGTCGTAAATCTTCTGCACCTCCTGGCCCTCAACATGGTGCCAGTCGCTCGGCTGCAGGACATCGAGCGCGAGCGGATTTATTTTTCGCGTCGGACTGCTGATGCCATAGGCATTGTCTTCGACCACAAACAACATCGGCAATTTCTTTTCTTTCGCGAAGCTGATCGCTTCAAAGAAATCTCCCTGGCGTGTGGCCGCGTCGCCAACTGTGGTAACAACGAGATTCTTTTTGCCATCCAGCTTCATGCCCCAGGCCATGCCGCAGGCCGGCAAGAGTTGCGAACCGGTGGGCGTCGGCACACTCCAAATGTGCAGGTTCACGTCGCTGTAATGCGACGGCATCATGCGGCCGCCGCTGCCCGTGGTGCGCTTGGCAAAATATTCGAGCGCGAGCTGTTTCGTCGTCATGCCGCGACCAAGAACCAAACCGCGATC
>Ga0137359_10003187_pt1 | contig 13237 bp, 10 predicted proteins | sample Mad1_40_16metaG_FD_108281 | JGI IMG/M metagenome (GOLD analysis project Ga0137359, IMG submission 108281) | Vadose zone soil microbial communities from Angelo Coast Range Reserve, California, USA - Mad1_40_16 metaG | ecosystem: Environmental > Terrestrial > Soil > Vadose zone | place: USA... | reverse complement strand
GTTCAACCTGTCCTCCTTCGCAGTTCACGTTCCATGAAGTTCAGACACAGGTCGTTAGCGGATTTGCGCATAATGTGGACGGCGCGCCCCAACCCTTGACGCCCATATATTCGACATACATCCATCCACCATAACAGCCGCGCACGACTACACCGCCGTCACCGGGAACGCGGACGACAACTTGTGCTTTTATCGAATGATCCTGGTAAAGGTTTGTTCCGCCCTTAGTAATCGCCATGCCGTTCGCGCCGAGCAGCGGACCAAAGACCCAGCCAACCCCATCAAAAAGCGAACGGTCGACCTCGCCACCGGTTTCGTGAGCATGGTCGATGCGAACCCATTCGCCGCTTGCGCCCGTAAGATGCACTCTGATGCCTTCGACGTCGTTATTAGGGAGATTCCCGATAATCTTTGAGGTTTTCCCCGGGGTGGCCCTTACATTCAACCCGTTTGGATCTTTGTCCATAACGTACGCCTCTGCATCGCAGCGTGCGACACCCGGGGCGGGCGATTGAGGCGCAGCGTAAGCCGTCGCAGGATTACGTGAAGTTGACAACAACAAGATTGCACAAACAGTAACCGCACTAATCATTAACGGAAATTTCACTTGATTCTCTCCTAATCATTCAGGTCTGGACCGCCTGCTCTCAAATCAGAACGGTGACAATATGCACAGGTCACAGACTATCAGATATACAGCGCCCACAACGTGGCAGTTTCAGAAATGCAAATTCAAACGAGAACACTCCCCACCATTCCGGAAGCGTAAAATACAGGATGAATGTCGATCGGCATTGTACCCACGGTGTTCGGTATGTCGTTAAGCCGCTGAAGATCTATACGGAGAACTCTCAAAATTTTGAAGAATAGTCAGTCCTTTCCGTGAAGCAGCCTTTCAGCCTCGATGCGGTAGCAGTCGATCTTCGTTAAGGGTTCCCAATCCAGGCGAGCTGGGTTCTGAATAACCGTTAACTCAGGTCTAGAGCCACAATTAAACACAACGTACAGCCAGTATTGATCGTCCAGGCGTTGGGCCGTTTTGTACTCATTGGCGGTAAGCGCTACTTCTCCCGTTCCAGCCCGACCCTTAACTTCGATGAACCTTGTTTCGATCGCTTCGCGACCTCCTTCGCAAAGCGGGCGTCGGGAGATGAGATCGAAGCCTCGTGCTTCGTTTTCTACGCTCTCCACTGCGCAGCCTCGCGCTGATTCGAAATCAACAACTGTCTGGATAGCAATTCGTTCTATCGTAGCAAACTGCAAGTCCGCCTGGGCGCTTTCCAGCCCGGAGGGACTGGTCAGGGTGTATCCGACCGCTTTGTAAGCCTTTATCCGCTTTTCATACATGCGATTCAGCATTGGCACACAGGCGTCGACGTAATCGTAAACTCGAACAACCTCTCTGTTTTCGTTTAGCCGGTGCAGGCGCCCGACGTATTGCTGCAGTGTTCCACGCCACGAAATTGGCATAGCGAGGAAGAGTGTGTCCAACCGGGCATCGTCGAAGCCTTCCCCAATGTAGCGGCCAGTGGCGATGATAACGCGCGGCTGGTCCTCCGGCACGGCTGCGATAAGCCTTGCCATTGCATCACGTTGCTTCTTTCCCATTCCTCCCTTGAGAGCAAAAACGTTCGGCACACTATGCGACAGCTTTTCGACCAGAATCTCGACGTGGTCCGTGCGTTCGGTGAGCACAAGCGGGGAGCGCTTTTCTTCGATGGCTCGCACAACGTCAGCCGCTATCAAGTCGGTCCGCTTCTGGTCGCATACCAGGGAGGTGTAGACGTCATGAATACCGATGTCAGACCATTCGGGAGGTACTGAGAATTCAGTAAACCTGGGAATGACCTCGTGTCGAAAACCTGAAGTCGAGGCGAACTTCTTGCTGCTAAGGTTTAAACGAATAGGGCCACACTGCATAAAGATGATCGGGTGGTGACCATCCTTCCGGACAGGGGTTGCCGTCAATCCGACAACGTGCTTTGCTTTGGCCTGTCGCAACACTCTCTCGAAAGTGAAAGCGGAGACGTGGTGGCATTCATCCACTATAACTTGTCCGTATTCCGCAACGAGATCGTTCACCTCACCTTTTCGGGCCAGGCTTTGAATGATTGCAACGTCGACGAGTCCGTTTTGGGATCGCCTTCCTCCACCAATTTGGCCGACATCCTGGGTCTGAATTTTCAGGAACTGCGCCAACCGTTCGCGCCATTGATCCATGAGCTGACGTCGGTGAACCAGGACCAGCGTATTTACTTTTCGTTTCGCAATGAGCCAGGCTGCGACCGCAGTCTTCCCGAATGCGGTGGGCGCACAAAGAATTCCGCCATCGAAGGCCGATAATGCCGTTGCCGCCTGCTTTTGGTCCGCGCGAAGTGTGCCGTGGAAGTCCACTTCGAATGGAAGGCCGGCAAATCTCTGATCAGAAACCTCGGCCGTGATGTCATGGCTTTCGAGGAGGTCGAGCACGTCAGTCAGCAAACCGCGCGGTAACGCGACATGACGAGAGAGATCTTCGGCGCAGGCTACTACGCGCGGCTTGCCAAAGGTCGAGAGCCGCATTGCCTGAGCTTTGTAGAACTCAGGGTTCTGAAACGCTGCGAGACGTATTAGGCGATCGAGGAAAGCGGCTGGCAACCCTTTCTTTTCTACATAAATCAAGTTGCCCAATTTAACTGATACGCAGTTGGGTAGAGGTCCCTTAACGCGCTCAACAGCGGTCCGCCCGGATGGAGGAAGAGCCCATGGATCGCTCGTTTCATCCGTATCAAATGAACTACGTTTTATGTTGATGGCATCGCCAACTGGAAACCAACTTCGAAGCAGCGTATGAGCATCATCCAATCTCAATCGTTCGATCGAGGAAAGAAATGCCCATTGGTCATCATATGGTCGAAATTGCTCGTCTACGAAAACACTGTTCCCCATTTTGCGAGGGTCCCGCTGCAACGGCAGGGCTATGAGGTTTCCGAATCCACCCTTCGGCATGGTGTCCTGGCTGGGGAATAAACGGTCATACGAGTCCAGGCCCAACGAGAAGTGGCTCTCCATTGTACGGGTCAGAATCGCAGTAGCGAGTTTTCGCGCAAACGTCGCGGGCGCTGGCGCCGCAAAGAAGATCCAGACGTGACCGCCGTTTCCGGACCGTGACCGTTCCAACGCAGCCGGTACGCTTAATTCCCGACAAGTGACCAGGACGGCGCTTGCGTCCTCTTTCCATGTTGATTTGTCGAAGTCGATGGCCACGAACCAACATGTGTCATCTGAAAGAAGTGGGTAGAGACCAACGGTTTGAATCCCTAATAGGTGGTCTTTGATCACCTCGTCAGTGAGTGGGAATAGCTTGCTATGCCGGACTGCTCCCTTCTGTAGGGGCATAGCGCCTTGCGAGTTCCAGTCTCGGATGCCTGCCGGCGAATAACCAGTACGACCGTTTCTGCCTTCCCACCTGATCGCGTACACATCGTCTCTGCCTCGAAACAGATTCATAAAGAGTTTCACCTTAAGTTCAGGCGAGAGAGTTGTGGTGACCAGCGCTCGTGGATCGCTTTTGGGAGCTGTTGTAGTCGACCAAGAAGTCACTTCCGGGACTGCTGGCAGTTCCCCGAGTCGGGCTCTGAGTTTTGTATTCTCGTCGCGCAGACTTTCAGATTCCGCGAGCGCCTGCGCCAGTTTAGCTTTTAGAATCTCATCACTTTTCACAATATCAATCCTGCGTATCGAGCATAGATGACGTTGCAAACAGATTACCGGATGGGTTGCGAACAAAGACTTGGCACTAACGGCTACTTGTATGCTGGAGTTAACATCAATGTTCGCCTTCGGTAATCGCCTTAGGCTTTACACCGAGGAGTTCAACATTCTATACACCAAGCACATATCCATTACATGTTCAACGCTTGAGGATTGAACAATCCCGGTCTCTGGCGCGCGGCGATTCGTTCTACTAAGCTGCCAGCGCGCTTACAGCGTCAATCAAGCGCTCCACCTCTGCGAGCGTCGTGTAGCAGGCGCAACCGGCGCGCACTAATCCTTGGTTTGCGAGTCCCAGGCGTTCGACAACCGTTGCCGCATAAAAATCCCCGTGTGAAGCGAAGACTCCTTTCTTGGCAAGTGCTTTGCTGACCTCTTCGGACGGATAATTCTTTACGGTGAAAGATACAAGCGACGTCCGCGGGGCATTGGGTGCGGGTCCGTAAACTCGAACGCCTTTGATGGCCGACAAGCCTTGCCAAAGCGCTACGATCAACTCTTTATCGCGCGAGTGCATTTCGGCAAAGGCGGCAGCGAGTCGTTCGCGTCTTGAATTGCCTTGCCCAAGTGAAGCTAAGAAATCGACCGCTGCAGCCGCGCCGACCATTGATTCGTGGCTCTGCGTTCCCGTTTCAACCTTTTCCGGCGAACGGTTCGGTGCGGGTTGGATTTTTGGAAAGTCGATCGCGTCGAGAAGCTCTTTACGCCCGTAAAGAATGCCTATGTGTGGGCCGTAGAATTTGTAAGCTGAACAGGCGAGGAAATCACAACCGATTTGTTCCACGTCAACTAAATTGTGTGGCGCGTAATGCACAGCATCAACGAAACTCAACGCGCCTGCCTCACGCGCCATTTGCGTGGCGCGTTGAATGTCGTTGATGGTGCCTAGGGCGTTTGATGCCGCGCCGATGGCGACCAGTTTTGTTTTGTCGTTGAGCAGATTCGATAGTTGTGCAAACTCTAATTGTCCGTTTTCAATGTTCATCGGCAAGACACGAATCGTTATACCGCGTTCGCGTTCGAGCGCACGCCAGGGATCGATGTTAGCGTGATGGTCTAATTCGGTGACGACGATTTCATCGCCCGGTTTAAACTGTCGGCCCAAAGCTCGCGACAGATGAAAAGTCAGCGAAGACATGTTTTGCCCGAAGGCGATTTCATCGGGCGAAGCGTTCAAAAAATCAGCCAGGGTTTGTCTGGCACTGGCTATCAACGCATCGGTTTCATTGCTCGTCGGATACGCCCAATGGGTATTGGCGTTGTGATGATAGAGATAATCATTCATCGCCTCGACGACAATGCGCGGAACTTGTGTGCCGCCGGGTCCGTCGAAATAAGCGACCGGGTAACCGGCGTGAATGCGGCTCAGGGCGGGGAAGCGGGATCGTATTTCGTCCACTGATGTCGCATGTGTTGTTTGTTGTTCGATTGTATTCATTCGAACAAGGATAGGCATATCACTTTGCGGCGTCAATCGCGCTGTCAATTCATGCGGAGCCAGGGAAGGGCGGTGAATCGTCCCTTCCAGCGTCGGTAATTTAGAAGCCCCTAATTATCTTGGGGATTGGCGCCGCTATTCGTAACGCAGCGCGATCAGGGGATCAACTTTCGTCGCGCGTCGCGCCGGAATGAGGCAGGCTAGCAGCGCCACCGACGTCAGCAACAGGGTAATGATGGCAAAAGTTACCGGATCGGTCGCGCTGACACCGTAGAGCATTTTTGTCAGGAGTCGGGTCAATGCCAGTGCGGCGACCAGGCCAAGGGCGACACCTCCCAGCGCCATCTTCATACCCTGATTTAAAACGAGACCGAGGACGTCTCTGGGTTTAGCGCCCAGGGCGATGCGGATGCCGAGTTCGTGGCTCCGCTGGCCAACGAGATAAGAAATGATGCCGTAAAGGCCAACGCTTGCCAACAGCAACGCTATTGCGGCAAATGCGTCGAGCAGTATCATCGAGAAGCGCCGCGCAGCCAGCGAGTCGGCAATGACCTCGTTCATCGTCTGTTGACCGAAGATTATGTTTTGGCTGTTCTTGCTTAGGATAACTCGCCGGATTGTATCGAAATTTCGGACCCTCTATTTCCAGCGCCCTGATCGATACGCAGTACCACGTTGACGCTGGGAGGCCGATCGAGCGCATCATCCGGTAGTTGCCTGAACGGGTCGTAGAGTTGAGCCTGGAGCGAAGCCTTGTCATCCGAATCGAGACCCCATTGCTTTACGTGCCCGACCACGCCGATGATCCGGGCCTGGACGTCGTTATAGTTGAGGCGTTTGCCGATCGGGTCTTCGTTGGGGAAATATTTTTGGGCAAAGACCTCGTCGATCACCGCTACATTTGGAGAACGTTCATCGTCCTGATCAGTGAAAAAGCGGCCCTGCTTGAGCGGGATCCCCATAGCTGTCAAATAGCCTGGTTCGACCCTGTACACCAGCGCCGTGCTCATCTCGCTCTGATTCGCGGGTTTTGGCCGGCCATCGACCCAAAAGAAAAGATCGTCCTCGTTCTGCAAGGGGGATGCGCCCCAGGAAAATGAAGCGGACCGTACACCTGGCGTCGAGTTGAGCCTGTCACTGAGTTCCCGCAAATTTGAGCGAATCGCATTCGGATCAGCAGTTTTAAGAGTTGGGGGCAAATTCAACCCGAATGTCAACACGTTGTCGGGACGAAAGCCAGGATCGACGTTTAAGAGTGCGGCTATGCTACGGACCATCAATCCCGCGCCAACCAGCAGGACGAATGCCAGAGCCATTTCCACAGCGACAAAGGTGCCCTGCGCGCGCACTCGCCCGCTGCTTGCACTGCGTCCTCCTTTCTTTAAAGTTTCCGACAAACGCCAGTGCGCGGTCTTAAGCGCCGGTGCCAACCCGGAAAGAATCCCGGTGACTAACGAAATGACAAGAGTGAAGACCAGGACGCGGGCATCCAGCCCGACCTCTTCAGTGCGTGGCAGTGTCGCGGGCAGCATGCGCAGCGCCGCCTGCGTGCCCCAACTTGCGAATAACAAGCCCAGCGTGCCGCCAACCATCGCCAGTAGCAAACTCTCGGTAAGAGATTGGCGGAGAAGTCGCCACCGGCCCGCTCCGAGTGCGGCGCGAATTGCGAATTCCCGGGTCCTCCCCGATGAACGCACCAGCAGGAGGTTGCTGACATTCACACAAGCGATCAGCAAAACAAAACCAACCGCGCCCAGCAACATCAACAGGATTGACCGGATATCACCGACCATCATTTCCTTAAGTGGGACGAGTTTCGCGCCATTGCCTCGATTCGTATCAGGATAAGTATTGGCAAGATCCCGCATCACGCGGTCCAGGTCGGACTGCGCCTGTTCGACGGTGACGCCAGGCTTGATCCGGCCAATCCCGTGAATCCCCAACGCCGCGCCGCGATTTCGCAGCGCGGGATTATCCCACTGGCCGATCGGCACATAGACGTCGACATTGCGCAACAATCTAAAGCTCGCGGGGATTACACCAACGACCGTGTAGTTCTTGACATCCAGGGTTAGGTTTTTCCCCAAAACATCTTTCGCGGAACCAAACCTGCGTTGCCAAAGGTCCGAGCTGATCAGTGCTACCGGGCCTGCGCCGATCTCATCCTCGCCGGGAGCAAACGTCCGTCCCAACTCGGGCTGCACGCCAAGCACGGAAAAGTAGTCCGCGGAGATCAATCGACCATTGACGCGTTCAGCTTCGCCGTTGCCAAACATGCTGAACCCGAATCCGCGGGAAATAGCCATCGAGGAGAACGATCGGTTCTCTTTTTGCAGGTCACGAAAATTTGGGTAGGGCATAGCGCCCATGTCGAAATTCGGCTTACTCTGGTGGATAGTTACGAGTTGATCAGGCTGTGGATAAGGCAGCGGATTGAGCAGTACGCCACTGACGACACTGAAAATTGCGGTATTTGCGCCAATGGCAAGTGCGAGCGTGAGAACGGCAATCGCTGTGAAGCCGCGATCCTTCCACAGTGTCCTTAAACCATATCGTAGGTCCTGCAAAAATTCTTCGATGAGCCGCAACCTTTGGGCGTCTCGGCATTCTTCTTTTGATTGTTCTACCCCGCCGAAGGATTTGAGAGCGGCGTAATGAGCTTCTTCCGAGTTCATCCCGCTTTGCAGGTTCAGCTCGGTGTCGCGTTCAAGGTGAAAGCGCAACTCGGCGTCGAGGTCGTGCTCCATTTCGTCCTTGCGAAACAGCGCGCTGATGCGCCTCTTAATACGATTAAATATCACGAGATCCTCCTTCGCTATCCCGCAGTCATAGGGCTTAAGGCCAGCCGCCTTTGCACGATGTCTGTGCCGCTTAAGTCGCTGCCGGAACAAAGCAGCCTTAACACGAGTGGTGCGAACGTGCATTGCAGCAAACCGGCATTTTGATTCGCCACCTCTCCTCTCGACACCCAATAGGAAGCCGAGTATATGCTCCTACCTGTCGACTGTCAATAGGAAGATTTGACAACTGGGGCGCCGGCCGAAAATGCGGTCAGACACTTGGACATTTCACGATAACCTTATTAAAGATTAATGGGAAAATAAAGAAACTTTCCTGTATAGACCCTAATATCATTAGATTCTGAATACTTAAATGCTGGCCTGGTCTTCCCGACACCGGATTGACTGAAGGTTTATTTTTGCGTTGCACTCCATCAACGTTGTGAGCATAATGCCGTCGGAAAATGCGATTGAAGTCTCCGCCTCGCGTTGATTAGTATGCAGACCTCGGCTTCAGCGTTCTCGTTTAATGAATTCCTATTGTGCTAATTGGAATTATTTCTTCCACAAGGAGATTTCAATGCCCCACAACAAAATACTGGTGATTTTGTTCTGCCTGTGTGCTGTTACTTTTGCTGCGTCTTGTAGTGACGATGCAGGAAGTGTAGAGAATCGTCGTCCAATAATTACAAGGCCAACTGCAACGCCCCTTCCAACTCCTCATCCTGCCGCACAAAATGCAATAAAATCACTTCGTAGAATTGCGACCGCAACTGAAGTTGGTGTTAATTTTCGAGATTACGGCACGCGGATCATCGATTTAAAGACAGATGTTGATGAAGACCTTGCGCAGCTTCCTGAAAGCCAGCTAAAGCAGGAGATAACATTCGCATTAGATGCTTATGTCGATGCCAACACAGCTTGGAACGCCTCGCTTCAGAACGATTGTATGCTTACCATATTTGAGCCCGCTACCAGATTGCACAAGAAATATAAATTCCGAGGGGAAGAGACTGAGGTAGGTGGTTTGTTAGTTCGTAAGGATGTGGCTCTTCACACTATCTGGGAGGTTGCACGAAAGCACCTAGAAAAGGCAACCGAGATGCAAAATCAATAGTGGTTTCAAGTATTAGACTGGTCTGCTAATTTTTACGATTGAGCGCATCACCGTATACACATGAAATTGAAATGGTCTGATATGCAACGTACTCGCGAGCAATTGCACAACGTTACGAACTAATTGTTTAGAGGGCATGTAAAAATCCGCTTAACAATGGCGATTCCCGACTATTTTTTGGTGGTAGATGGCTTCTAGTTATGGACGGATTATGGACGACCAAACGATTATCGATATTGGGCTGGATCTGTTGAAAGAACTTGGCATTACGGGGTGGTACTGCTCATTGGAGCAGGGCGACAAAGAGCATATTTATTACAGGAACGACGTGCCTATTCAAGGACCAACCGCATTTTACGTCAATATTCGTTTTACGAGGCGTGGACACTTAATTGTTATTCGCATACTCGTGGAAGAAATCGAATTGCAAAATTCGGCTCGGTGGCAGGCCGTGTTTCGCGATTCACTTCGAGAGCGCATGGAAAGCCTACTAGCGCACGGACACTTTGAACTGAAGAACGTATAAATCCTATGTCGTGAATCTACTAGCTTGAGGAATTATCAATTACTGATGGTGAACTGCGTGTTCGGCTCTACGACCGAGAGGATGGTTGGACCGAGCGAAAGCCGAAGGGTGTGAGTACTGAAGACCAAGTCAAGACGATTGTGCCTTTTGCAAATTTTCGCTCCCGGACGGACCTGAGGGCGTCCTCTTCATTCCCGTGTCAGATCAAGGTGTAATTCTTTTTGTTGACGACTCGATCCCCAGACTGAAACAGATTTTTGGTGTGCGATGGCTCGCGAGGAAATGTAGGGATTTTGGACCTCGCTCGTTAAAGCGAAAGAATCCCTTGACGAGTTCACCCCGAATACCTCGCAGTGCTCGGCTCCGCTGATAACTGGATTCATTCCTGGAAACATCGGATAGTAGGTTAGATCCACCTTGCCGAGGGCGGCTGGCTTGGCTTCCCGGGAGATGTCCCATCCATTCGAACGTTGCAGAACGAGCGGTTGCGGTTCATTGATGAATTGAGAGGCGAGGGGAATAATATCGAGCGCTTGGCACGGGAGCGCCTTGAAATGCAAAGTGACGTGATAAGTTGATAAAGCGCGATCAAGAACTCGTAATTCGATTTTTGGACGAGTACAACCGTGTTAACCAGGACTCGTTCAAGGTTATCGAATGGCCTGAACAGACTGAGAGGAATAGGCCTGCGGTTGAAGCGATAGCCATCAATCAAGCTGGTACGAGTTTGGCCATTGAGCACACTTTGCTACAGCCTTTCGTCGGTGAAAAGGATGACACACAGAGATTTCGGGCGATTGTTGACTCGATTGAAAAAGACCTCTCGGTCCGGCTTCCTGGGTTTATGGTAAGCGCGTTCATGCAGGTCGGGTCCGTTCCAAAAGGGGTAAATTGGTCTGAGGCTGGCATAGTAATTCGAGAATGGTTACGCGCGAACATAGAAATATTCCCCATGCAAAACTCAAGTCATACCGTGCCGGGGCTTCCGTTCGAACTTCGAATTGATATTCATAAAACGGATCTTCGCGACGATGCGGGGAAACTATTTTTTAGCCGCTACCTGCCTGAAGACTCCTTTTCGGATGTAATGCTCAAGGCTCTGTCGACAAAGTTGCCAAAGTTAGTAGCAACGGAAGCCGACCGGCATATTCTTGTCCTTGAGCAGGACAGTCTTAATCAAGGCTACGGAGACGTATGCAACTGCCTTAAATCTGTTGGTTCTTTATTTTCCGAATTAGATGAAGTCGACGAAGTTTGGCTTATTCATTCTGTGGCTTGGGGAAGTGAAAATTACCTTAGCTTTGCTCGGGTGTGGCCGGATCTAGCGTTCGCAAATGTCGTAAAGGTCGAGCAGTAAAGTAAACGGGTATCGGATTCTGCTTGCCACCTGCACAATTTCTCACTCCTACGGTCCTTGCGTTTCATACCTTTGCCCTGTGTGATTTTTTGAGTGGATTGTGAGGAGTCGGCGAATTGCATCTATGTCCATCGAGGGTCTGGAGCATTACTCCCGGTTGCCGTCGAGATCTTTGCCCTCGGCAAGTGGATAACCAATCAAAAACACGCCTTTAACTGAGCACGGACTACGTTAGGGCGAGGACTTGAATCGGTTTTAGTGCCCGGCGAGAGATGGGAGGCTAGAAAATTCGGCAAAGAGAGCGCCGGGGACTTCGATGTTCAAAACTCTCGTTGTTGACTCAAGCACCTCGATCATTCTCCTGGTCTCGGCTTCGTCTAGGAGTTCAGGGCCAACTGAAATAATTGCGGCGCCGTGTTGTTGGTCAATAACTTTGGCTTTGACGACCTTTTCGAACATCCAGCATGAGTCATGGATGTTCTTTCGATTGGTCTTTGGGCTTTGACCTAAGGGCACCGTCTGATAGAGACGCCGAAGGCTTCCATTCTTGTAAGCGTAACTGAACTCGAATTTCTCAAAAAAGTTGCCGATTTGACATTCGACGGAAAACTGAGGGATTAAGTTGCTATCCCCCTTTAGACCTGCTTCTTCCAAGCATAAATTGACTTGCATTTGCAGACTGGGATAACGCTCTTCCGCTTTGGAGGGATCTTCAACGAGACGGCAGAAAAGGTCTTCTGCCAATTCACTCAAACTTTCTTGCCCTACGTCATCAAGAACAATTCCTCCATCAGATAATAGAAAATTCCCTCTGTTGCTTGCGGTTAAGACATCTATGAACTCGGAAGATGTCTTGCTTACCGGTTTTCCGCCTGTCGCCGGGGTAATCGCGCCCTGATCCAACTGTTTGCACCAGTAGGCAACCCACTGTCTGTAGGCGGGCAAAGGCCAGTTTTTCGGCACGCGTCCGCCGCTGATCTGTCCCGGTCGGCCGTAAATCTCTCCGTAAAAACGAGCCCGTGTAGAGCCGTTCGACCAAACGATCACGCCGATGTTAACCGGCTCAAAACGTTGAATGTCGGGAATGTACTTAGCCAGCAAATAACGGACACTCATAAAATTCTCCAATAGTTGACACTCTGAAATTCTTCGCTGTTCGATTTAAGGATCTGTCGCAGATTATCACGCCTGTGTTTCAAAAAGTCTGCAGCCGCTCCTGCCTCAAAGGCCGTACATCCGATGTCGACAACGCTCTCACAGGTTTCCTCAATAAAAAAATCCGGTATTTGTTTGATGCGCAGTTCCCATTTCTCGAACAAAGATTCGTTGTCGACGATGTCTAAGAGCGAATGGCGGTTACCGCTGGTATGGGATCCGCCGGAAATACCAAGTCTGTCTCGTAAATCGTTTAGTCTATCTAAACCAAAACCCGGGGCATATCCAAAAAGCGCGTGACTATGGTCGAAAATGTGAAGATTGCCGTTGTCCAGTGCAAAATTGCTCGCGTGTCGATCACTGTTCGCGACCAGAACGTCAAAAAGCAACAATCCGCAGGAGAAGTCTGGGAACATCCGATAACAGTCGGTTGGAACGACGGGAGGGGGCATTGCCCCTGTCGTATTAAAATCTAGCGAAGCGCACCAAATTTCAGCACCGAGGCGACGCTCCGATACTACACCCATTGGCGGGACCGGTAAACCTAAGAAACTGCCAAGTCGCGCACAAATAATCTCGTTTGCGACGCAATATTGATAGACCGTATTGTTTTTTGCTACCGCCGGGAGATATACCCAATAGCTTCCCGTAACTCCAGTTCCCACCGCGCTTCCAATACTGATAATTCGGTAGGTCGTGTTTGGCATATTGTGAGTAAATCGCGAGGAAAATAGTAATGGGCTAGGTCAACACAGCCCCGCCCTCGTCTCTAACCCGTTTCCGTGTTTTTCGCTTATCAAAGAGAGTGTTGTGCAGCTTTCCGAAAATAACTGCAAGCTGATCAATCAGACCCAATGCTTCGCTTCAAGTTCGACGAATTGTTGATGAATTAACTCGCTCTCGGAAATCTATACATTTGTAAACACCGCAAGACGATTCAGTCCACAAGCCCGGCAGATGTACAAGATAAGTCCCAAGGCAGGACCAACAAATCGATAGCGTCAAGCCAGTACAAAGTTCCAGCTAGGCCGATTGGAGCTTGTTTTGCGAGGCATTGCCAGTCAACGGTCGTGAAGCTTTCGATGAAATTTGACCCACCAGTTGAACGGTC
>Ga0137359_10003183_pt1 | contig 13244 bp, 3 predicted proteins | sample Mad1_40_16metaG_FD_108281 | JGI IMG/M metagenome (GOLD analysis project Ga0137359, IMG submission 108281) | Vadose zone soil microbial communities from Angelo Coast Range Reserve, California, USA - Mad1_40_16 metaG | ecosystem: Environmental > Terrestrial > Soil > Vadose zone | place: USA... | reverse complement strand
TGAAGGTCAGATCGATCTTCGCCGCCGCGCTGAATCGCTGTAATGCCTGCTGCCGCTTGCGCCGCCGTGAAAGCTCGGGATGAAACGCCGCCAAGAGCGCGCTCCGTTTTGTCGCAGGCGGGTCGGCGGAAGCAACATACGCCTCGTAGAGTGGCCTTAACTCCTTGTGGCGGGCGAAGAAAGATCCTTGCGCGTCTTCCCCTCGGGCGAAAAGCGTATCCACCGCCGCCTGAAACGGCGCCGTCACACCGGCGACTGCCTTCAGCGCATCACGTGCCGTCGTGCTGACAAGACCGGCGTGCGAGAGCCGCTGGCGGAAATCATCGTAGGCGATTTTCGAGTCGGCCGCCAATATCGCGGCTTCTAGCGTCGCTTGCGGATGGGAGTAAGGCACATCCAACGTCAGCGTAGCGTCCAGCAAGGCGAAAAAGGCATTGGCAGCGTCGGTCCCGTAGACGAGTTTCATCCGAGCGCGGGCGATGTCTCCGCCGGGGTCTTCGGTTGCCGCGAACTCGTCTTCGATACTGGCAAAGTCGCCGCGCAGAGTGCGGGCAAGCTCGGTCACCTGCGCCGGGTCGGGCGTGGACTTGCCGCTCAGATCCTGATTCCAGATCAGATAGAGCGCGACGGCGGACTTGAGCGATCGGGCCCTCAATGCCTGGACCAACTCGATGATCCGGATCACGGCGGGATTCGTCGGGTCAGGCGCCGCGAACGGGTCGAGACCGGTCAGCTTGGTCAACAGCAGTAACTCCCGGACGCTGATTTTCAGTTTGCGCGCCAGCCATCCCCTACGGTAGACGGCACTGATGTTATCAAGCGTCAGCGGTGTAAGGGTCGCCTGATTCGCAACGTAGAGGGCGTCTACCGCCGCTTGAAACGCCGCCGTCACACCGGCGAGGGCCTTGAGCGCATCGCGCGTCGTTATGGCGAGTATCCCGGCATACGACAGCCGCTTGGCGAGATCATCGTAGCCGATGCCAGGCGCGGCATCGAGGATCGGTTGCTCGAGAGTGGCCTGCGAATGGTTGTAGATCACATCCACTGAGTCGGCATCGAAGCCAAGGGCGGCAACAATCAGGGAGAACTCAACGTCGGTCAAAGCAAACGCCGACCGCAGAGCCTCGGCATGACCGAGGAGTTTCTGCGTCTTATCCTGTAGGAATTCACCATAACCATTGTCGGCGAAGGTGCCATCCTGTGCCAGCAGCGCGGGACTGAGAAACATTTGCCGATAGAGCGCGCCGTCTCCATGTGTGCCGAGCGGTGACCAGCAGGCGAGCAGCGGCAGCAGGTCGCGCTTAGGCGTCAGATTCAGCGCGACCATAACGCGGACGACGACTCCGGCCAGAGGGAGCAGGGTGAGAAACCCGGCGTTGAGTTTGCCGACTGTGTCTATTGCGTCCGCGCTGAGTGGAAACGGTGGCACAGGAAAGAGCGCGCAGATCGCCGCGTCAGTCTGCTCTATAGTCCACCCCAGTTTTTTCCAGAGGCGGATAAAGCGCATCAGGCGGAAGAACTCGACCGCGCCCAGACGCGTGGACGTATCGTCCAGGGCGGCCATCGGCTTCGAATAACGGAATTCCAGACGGTCGAAACTACAGGGGTCGGCGCTTGCCGTCGGGTCGGTCAGCGTGATGACGCTCATGATGCGGTTGTAGTTGTCCTGCTGTCTTACCCACGCCTTTATATCGTCGCCGTACTCGGCGGGGTTGGGCGAGCTCGCGTTGGTCAACAGCAGGACGTCGAACTGAGCATCGGTGATCGTCCCATTCTTGAGTGCATTGAGGGCAGCGAACGGGACGCCCAATCGGTCCACCTTCGGAATCAGGTCGCTGTTAGGATTAACGAATCGAGTCTTGAGGATCGGCAGCGATCTCTTCATACGTGATTTCGGCGCGGCGGGTGAATTTCTTCGCGTTCGAAAGGGCGACGACGATGGCGGCCTCCGTTGTTCCATTGGGGAAGCCGTACAACCGCCGTAGAGGAACGGCGACGGAGTCGGTCAGAATCTGGTGCTCCGCCCGCGAGAGGCCAAGTTCCTCCATAAGAATATCGCGGCAGCCATAGGAGTTCGCGCCGCGCTCGAGATCGTCGGTCTTGCGCAGCCGTTCCATAGCCAGCGGCAGCCGAACCTCGAACTTGTCGAAGTAGCGACGCAGATTCTCCAGTGGCTGGTGGAACGGAAGCGGAGCGGGAAAGAGTTCGCCCTGAAGGGTTCTGTACGCCGAGTCCATGACGAACCGCGGATTTGCCAGGAGGTCTTCCGAGAGCGCGTCGCTAGTGTCATGCCCGAGATAGCCATTTAGTGAGAGTTTCTGGACGTCGTTGGCGATGAAGTATTCCAGCGTCTCGTTGACCACGTCGATATAGGGAAGTGCGGTGTTTGTGTTCTCGCAGGTTAGCGGGAGGTGCGCTACATCGGGGCGGCGTTCGAGCAAGACGGTCTGAGGGTTCCTTTTGTCCGCTTCGGCTGGAATCTTGTCGATTGTGTGGAGCAAGTCTACCAGATACGCGGCGGGCGAAAGTATCGAGCGGCAGTGGTCGCACGCGCAGAAGTCCATCTCGCCGAACAGACCTTCGAGCGTCGGGTAGGCGATCACATCGCTCGCGTTTTCACCGGTCGGGCCTTTCGGACTTGGCCGTAGTATCTGCCCAGCGGCGTCCGAAGTCCGTTGCTGTGCGCTCAGCGGTTCCGCCCCGAGTCCAATGCCATTCTTGGCGGTCAGATAGCTAACCGCAATGTTGAGGACGGCGTTATGGATCTGTACCGATTTGTCGTAGGTTTGGGCCGCGCTCGCCGTCCCGCCAAGGTCCTGCGCGAAAGTCTGGACGAACGCCTCTTTCTCGTAGCGCACTACGTGATAAGCGGCGTCAATGCCTCGCTTCATAAGGCCGGTCATCGCTTCGTCGCCGGGGGTGATCTGGTAGACCCGCTGCAGCCGTTTCACCTGCGCCAGCGTCGCATCGGCAACATCGAGGTTGTTGCGAGCGATGTACTGCTGGACCGGTTGCATGCCGATCTCAAACCTTCCCTGATTTTCGGTGAGAAACGCATGCACCTGATCGGTGACGCCTTGAGGGGCACCAGTCAACGGAATGGCGCCGCTCTTGACCATCTCCGCGACAGCAGCCGTCGGGTAACTGAGGCGCACTTGCGCGGCGAGATATTCCGCGTAGTTCGCCCGCTTCGTCTCCGCGGTGTCGCCGGGAATTTCTTTCGGGATCTCGATACCTCCGTTCAGCAGCTCGCCCCATTTTGCTGCGCGATGGTAGCCCGCTTGCGCAATCTCGAGTGGATCGGAGACGCCATTGCCGCCGCCCACTTTGTCGTGTAGTTGCTGTATCAGCGGCGCGTTATTAATGGTAAGAAAGCCCAACTTCCCATCTACCTGAAGCCGATTCGCCGTGTTCTCGCCGAGCGTATCAGCGACGTTCTTCCAGAACTCCGTCGGATCGGTCCGATGCACCGCATAGAGCTCGGCGAACTGCTTCTGTTGCAAGTCATTGAGGCTGGAGGTCACGAGCATTTCTTTCAAAGAGGAGGGGCCAGTCAGCGCCGGGGCGGTTAAGAGCTTCTGCGCGCCAAGGCGCTGGAAAGCCTCCACGGCGCCGCCGATCTTCTGCTCCATCGCGATGGGAATTACCCCCTGTTTGATTGCCTGCTTCCAGACCGACTCGACGGTTTGTGGATCGGCCTGATAGAGCGTGTCCGGGTTGGCTGGAAGCCCGGCGCGGAAGAGTGCGTAGAAGAAGGTCGAGGCGATTTCCGCTTCCGCCGCATGCAGTCTGCTGAACTGATCGGCGAGCGCGGCGAGGGCGACTGCGCGGGCGTCCCAACCGGTCTTGTTCGCCAGGTAGGTGATGTCCTGACGATCGTCGGATTCTTTGAGGTCGCTCAGCGGACCTTTGTAGTGCGCTGCAATGGCGCGGGTCAACGTCTCGTGTTCGCTCGCAAGCTCGGTGGAGTTGGCGGGCAGTTTTACATTCAGCGTCTCATTAGGGGCCGCATTGTAACGGATTTCGGAGGCCGCGAGAAACGACTGCCCCACATAGGCGCGCGCTTGCAGATCCGGTTGTTTTTTTCCGCGCTCGTGTAGCGAAGGCGCCTGGAAGCTGGTCTGATAGCGTCCGCGTTCGTCCGTGACCGTTTCGGCCAGGGCCACGTCCTCCCCGACATTCTTGTCCGCGATCTGGACGCGTAGGCCTCCCACGCCGGGCCGGTCCGGGCTAGTGACTGTGCCTGTGACTTTGTAGATGCCGCCCTCCTCCGTAGTACTTCCCGTCCACGGTACTGCAATCTCCACGGGAATGACGCTAGCTCGCACGTTCCACAGTACGGAGTCTTGCGTGCTCTTTATCAGCTCTGGGCCGGAAAAGACTTTGAAGTACAGATCAGGCTCGCGATCGAGAAAACACTCGCGGAAATGCGCGCCGGTGAATTCGATGCGGAAGCGTCCTTCCACATCGGTCTTGTCGCTGCCGACGAGGTCGTCAAAAATGAGGTCCTTGTCCCATGCCTCGACCCGGAGGCCTGCGATGCCGCCGCCGGATTTGATGTCGATCACGCGGCCATTGATTTGATAGCGATGTTCCGTTGTATTCATAGCAGTCCTCCTGTACTTCGTCCTTGTGGGTTCATGGCTTTTACTCCGCGCATCTTTACTACGTTCCTTGAGAACTGCCGTTGAGCAGCCGGAAATCGAGCAACAAGACCTTGTCCGCTACCAACTCCAGACGACTACACCCTGCTGATGCGGGTTGCGACCGGGGCGATCTGCTTGGGACCCGATTGCAGCAGGAATCGAAAGCGTTGCAGAGTCGCGGATACGTGGGCCAAGGTCGGAAGCCCCTGGCGGTGATAATGCGGGCGAAGCCTCAGCCGGAGAAACCGGTGGTGCAAGGCCAGGCGCACCAGCACCCGGCGGAGCTACTGGATTCGGATTTCCTCCCAACCTTCTGACTATCGCTTCCATGAAAGCAATTCGCCCCTCGATAGTAGGATTACGAGGGGCAAATTCGTTCCCCGCTACTTGCCGATACTCCCGCAACATTTGTTCGGCGACCCCACGGTTCACTCCCAAGTCTCGCAGAGTTTCATCAGTCACCCTCCCCGCTGCTTCCCTTGAGGCCTCGGGCGAGAGTCTCGTTCCCCAACCGATCCTCCTCCCGAATTCACTCATGCGACCCTCCCAGCCAGGTACTGGCCGTACCACACCTACACGCGGTGCTGGCAAGCCTCGCGCGCCGGTGCCTCCTTGAGCAGGAGTCTCGGGGACAGCGGCGGGAGTTGTTCCCGGCGATTCTGCTGATCCGGTACGCCCACCTTGGACGCGCGGACCTCCGGCTCCAGCGCCTTCAGCGACGCCCTCCGACACGGGTCCTCTCAGGCGACCCCACGCAGCTCCGGCCCCGCGGAAAATGCCGAACGTAACTAGCGCGACACCGACATCAAGCGCCACGCGCCCGGGCGTTGTCTCTTCTCGATTGATCGTGCGGGTCACTGTGCCGCCGACGGCGGCCCCCAACGCAACGCCCCCCGCCTGCGCCAAAAGGCTGCCGCCCATCGTCGCGCCGGCGATTGCGCCACCAACTAGCCCCCCGGCGGTCGCGGCGCCCACGCGGCCCCAGTCTACTCTCTCGTTAGCTATCAATTGTCGGCCAAGCTCAATTCCTCCGCCCACTACAGCGCCGATTAGGGCGCCGACCACGATGTTGAGCCATCTGCCGTTAGGATCGTTAGCGATGATGGGCCTGTTGGCTACATAGAAGTAGAGGTTAGTGTTCTCACGACTCCCGTCCGGGTCCGGCGATATCCATCGCCCCAACCAGCAAGCATAGTAACGTGCGCCGTGATAATAGAGATCGTTTTCTTCGTCGCGCTCTTTGCCGGTGTAGCCGTACCGCTTCGGCGTATCGGTCTGGCTCCGCACCGCCTGATAGGCCGAGCTGCCATACGGGAGATACTCTTCGTAGGAGATCACTTGAGCCCGCTCATCCAACTCCAGGACAGCAGAGCCCAAGTGGTTACTGAACTGGTAGCGAATGAGCTGTCTCGGGGCTGGGTCTTCACCTGCCGTCAGAGTTTCGACGAGGGCGACGCGGTTTTTGCCGTCCATGACGTGCAGGCTCTCGCGTTCTTTGACGACGTTCCCCGCGCCATCGAACTCGCGGTAGATTTCGAACACGCCAAGACATAAGCGTTCCGATTTGCGTGCCGGCGTTCCACCTGCTGCTGATTGCGCGAAGGTCACTTTGCGGAGGCGTTCGCCGCCGACGTCATATGAATAGTACGTCGTCTCCGGCATTCCAGCATTGACGCTCTGGCGCGTCGTGGATTGCAGGCGATTGTCCGCATCCCACGTCATCCTTGGAAGGTGTGGCATTCGAATCATGTCGCCGTGCTCGTCGTATTGATAAGCGGCGGAGAATGGTCCGAGCGGGTTGTCGCCGGGTAAACTGGTCGCGGAGAGCCGATTGTTGGTCTCCGCCGGACTGATCTGGCTGGGCTCAGTGTAGGAGTAGCCCCGCCTCCAACTGCCGGACGCAACCTGATGGATCATCGTCATCAGGTTGCCGGTTGGGTCGTAATCGTACTGCTCGGTATAGTTTCCCATCGCTTGACCATCGCCGGGACTGAGCAGGCTGATATTTGGGCCGGAGTGAGTGCGCGAGCCATCGTCATGGGTGACTTGGATGGGAGCGTTAAGCGCGCCGCCGGTTTGACCGAGGTGCTCGCGGCCCGTCGCCGTTTTCAGTCGGTAAATCGGATCGTAGGTGTAGTCAGCCGATGGCTCGACGCGCTGATTGCGAAAGTAGACGACGTTCTGAATATCGGCATTGTCGCGCAGGCGCGTAATGTTGCCGACCGGGTCATACTGGTAGGAAAGGGCCTGCACCGTTCGCGCATTGGAAGGAAACGTGTTCGGACGTGTGGTGGTGAGCGCCGTCAGGCGGAACATCTCAGGATCGTAGTCGTGAGTCGTAACCGCGCCGTTTCCAAACGCGATATTCGTTCGTTGCCCCCGCGCGTTGTATTCAATGCCGGTCACGGCGGGGATGTCCGCGGTCGCCGGGTTCAGGAGCGCAACCGGTGAAGCTACCTGCCGAATCCAGACATTTATCCGCTCTAACAGGTTCGCCTCGTTGTAGGTGGGCTGAATAACCGACGGGCGGCCCGTCGCCGCGTGCGGCGTCACTGTCTGAATCGGGCGGTTCAACGCGTCGAAAGCGCTGCTCGCGGTATAGCGATCCGCGGCAATCAAGAGCGGTGCGGCCGCAGCCTCCAACGCACCGACGTTGAGGCTCGGCGATTCGGCGATATTGGTGATCGCCGACCAGTCCGGCGACGTTTCGTAAAAGGGTACGGGCTGCGTCGCTGGGTTGATCCGCGCGAATTGCCGCAGACTCTCGCGCAGGTTTCCTTTGAAGTCGTACCGCTCGTTGCCGGCTACACCCGCGCCGTCATACAGGCGAAAGAGCTTGCCCTTCAGGTTGCGCCCGGCGTCGGGGTGCTTCTCGCCGTAGACGGAACGTTCCAGCAAGACTTCGCCTAACCCGCCGCGGTCCACGAATCGATGGGTCGGGCGGCGCAACGGGTCGTAACGCATTCGAAAAGTGAAGCCGCGTGCGTCCCAGATCCTCATGGATTTGCCGGCTACATTGTTCAGCATGCGCCGTTCGCCGCCGTCCATTCCGTTGTGGTAGATCTCGTTTCCGGCGATGTCATAGCCCAAGACGTACCGGAACCCAACGCCGCCGCCTAACGGTTCGCGAAGGCAGAACTCCATTACGCGCCGCCCCAGCGCGTCGTACACCGCGAGCGGCTTACCCTCGGTATCCATCGCGGTGCGCGTGGCGAATCACTGCGGAATACCACTCTCGATCCCGTTGTCGGCGACGCTCAGGCACGTTCGACCTAGCGAGTCGAAGTGGACCACGGCGGGCGTTCCAGCGTGGGCGGCGGCCTTCTGCGCCGCGTTCTGATTAGCGCTCCGCTCCTCTGGCGTGCCGCCCAGCGCCCCATCGATGCGCCGGTCGTGCCATGAGGTGAACGCACCGGGCGCCTCACTGAACAGCCGCCCAAAGAAATCCCCAACATCCAGATCGGTGCGAGGGTTGCCAATAAGAACTGTGTCGTTGGCATCCCAAGTCTCCTGCCGCCACGCATTGAAGATCGTCTTCTCGAACGTGTTATCCGGGTGGACGGCGCCGATCACACGCTCAGCGGGATCATAGAACAGGACGGAGCTCACCCCCGCCTGCCGATTGAACTCGAAGCGATGGGTCCGAGAAAAGAAAGGCTCGTACTTGCGGACTGGCTTCCCCTTGTTGTTGAAGATCGTCCACCCGCTCCCGATCCAGCGCGGCGAGACGTTCTCGCCTACACCGGGGACTGGCCCCGGCTCTGCTGGCGCCTTGCTTTGAATCTCGCGCTCGAAGCCATCCGAGTACGCGAAGGAGTGGCGATAGCGAGTGGATTCTCCCGCGGCTAAATCAGCGACGTGCGTTTCCCGGACCACGGTGTAGGTGACCGGCGACTCGGGAGCCGGCAGAGACCGAGTGCGGAAATAGGCGAATAGATCATAGGAGAATCGCGAGGACGCATTTCCCAGGATCGCGCCCTGCCAGGTTGCCGCGTCCATTACGCCGGCCGGGTCGCGCAGTGGACTCGCCAGGTGGGCGAGCAGCACAGACTCGTTCAGATCTGGTTGGAACCCTGCGAGCGAATCGCCCAGGCTTTCGATCGCCCTGCCCATCACCGCGGTGCCGGCAACCTTGCCGAGACAATCAAAGGCGGCTTCGGTGCGGTTGCCGTTGGGGTCCGTCACGCGGAACGGATGCAGAACGCGATAGTCGTTATCCGATGCAGTGACGTTACCCACCGCGTCAGTGGCAGCGATTGGCAGCAGGTCATAGGCGTCATAACTGAGGCGGCTGATGGCCCCAAGAGGATCAACCGCGCGGCGGATCTGGCAAAAACTGGCGCGCGCCTCGGCGAGCTCCTGCGCCGGTGTGTCCGCATCGCCGGGCGAGTGGAAGACGCGCCCCGCGGGTATCCACCAGTCGCTGTCTCCGAACAGATGAACATAACCGCCTTCGAGCAGAATCGCGTCCGGCGCCCGAGCGCCGAAGACTCGGGTCACCAGTGCGGGCGTAAGCGCGAGGCGGTAGGACTCGCCCGCCAGCGCATTGGATTGCGCAATCCCGAGGGGTAGAAGCGCGGTCATATCATTGCGCCGGTAGAGAGTCCGGCTGCGCGAGACGATTCGGCGTCCAAGACCTAAAGACATTCCCAAACCCTCAATGTCCTGCGTCGAAATGTCCTCGTACGGAATGTCACTCGCGCCGCTCCACAGCGTCGTCCAGTGCCCGTCCATTTCGTCAAAGCCGAACCGGGCCGTGGCGGGCGCGATACCGGTGATCTCGGCGGTGATCGTTTCACTCGGAAGGGGAGAGCGGTACGCGTCGAATGTAGCCGCGTCCGTCGGCCGGTTTACGGGGACCGTGAAGCCATGCTCGCTCGCCTCAATATGCCGTCGCGTCTGGTCGTGGGCGAGCATCGTTCGGAATTCACTCGAGAGATTAGGATCCGGCTCCGGTGCCCCCGCTCTCCGGCCGTAAGCAACCGAGACCGAGCGCAATACGTTCCCGAAGCCGTCAACCTCGAGCGTGATGTTGTGTGTGACGCGCGGATCGCCCGTCTGACGCTCGTAGTGGTAACTCGACGCCTCGCGAGGGTGGGTTAGAAAGACTGCGTGATGATTCGGGCCGCGCGGTTGCAATCCGCGGACTGTGAAGTTCTGCTCCGTGACCGTGTATGGATGCTCGGCGCGCGGCGTCCCATCCTCGGAGTAAACCTCGATGCGCAGCGTCGAACCCTTCAATGCGCGGTACGCTTCCCGCATCTCGTCCGGGCCGAGCTCTGACTCCAGAACCGTATCGGGCAGCAACATAGCCTCGCGTGCGGACACGGCCGCTGGCGCATCGCCGCGAAGGGCCGGTTCGACCCAGTATTCCTGGGCATACTGACGCGAAACCGCTCCGGCTTCTACAAAAGCCCCCGTGTGGAACCACGTCCGCGTGAGCATCGGCGGGACAAAGGATGCAGCGTCCCCGTTGGCCGTCTCTACATCCGGGAACAGCGTATCATCCCGGTGAGTCTCTGTGTCTCTCTGCTCGACCATACCGAAGCCGCGAAACTCACGTTCTTCGCCATCGAAATATCCATGATGGTAGGCGTAGCGAGTGACAAACCGGCTGCGACCTATCCAGTCGTAGCTTTCGACCCGATCTACGACGTTAACGGGGAATGGTAATCGTGTGATCCACGGTCTCCCGGCCAGTTTGTCCTCCAGATAGAATCGGGTTGAGGGCGCGTACGAGAGGCGGGTCTCCGCACCCAGATTGTTGCGCGTTCTCACCATCAAGTGAGGTTTTTGCGATCCCATCAAGTCCACATAGCGCAGTGGCGCGTAGGACTCCGCTGGCAGCGGCGACGACCAGGTCAGGCAGGCAGTGCCGTTGCCCAACAGGTCCGAGACCTGCACAGCGCTCAGATTATCCGCGCCGGGGAAGATTGCAAGAAGGTGGGGCGCGGCCCACGAGTTTCCCGAGCGGTTGAAGCAGACCTGTACTCCGTCCTCGCCGATATACAAGATGTCTGTCGTGCCGGAGCCGTCCACATCCGCTAAGCGGACACGACGCGCATCGAAACGCTCCTCATCCGTGAAGCGAGGCGCGTTATCCATGCTGACCTTCGCGTCGAATTTGCCGTAGCCGAGATTTGGCCAGTAGCAGACCTCCCCGTTTCGCACCCTAATAACATCGCTCAGCCCGTCGCCAGATAGATCCGCCAGCGATACGGTCTCCGTACCATCGGCAAAAACCACGCGCGGCCCGCGCTCTTCGTCCCACGGTTTGAAGACACGCTCGGCCTCCCCAAAGCCGTCCTCGCCCAGCGACGGATAAAACGTGTACAGATCGTCCTCCGTAATCAGCACATCGGCCCGCCCGTCGCCGGTCAGATCCACGAACTTGAGATTCGGATCCGACCAGTCCAGGCGTGGCAGAGAAGTGAATGTCTTGAATGGCTCCCAATCCTGATCCGCCGTCCGCGCGAAGTAACCGGGCGTAGGCCCTCCGAAGGCAACCAGATCGGGTCGTCCCTCGCCAGTCAGATCCAGCAGTTGTTGCCCGGCCCCGAAACTGGCGGGCACTGGCAGGGACGGCACTCTTTGGATCGGTCCAAACTTCGCGCGGGTAACCAGCGCTCCTTCCGGCAGCATCATCTGGTTGATTGGACTGATGTTGCGCTTGTACCCCCAAGCCCCGTTTTGCTCGGTTAGAATTCCTGCCAGCCCCTCTCCATCCAGATCCACCAACCGAAAACGCGACCCGTCCAGTCCTTCCGGCAAGTTCTCGCGACTGTCCGGATCTGTGAGGGTCAGTATCTCAGAGTGGATCTTGGGCTGGCTGTAGAAAAAATCTAAGGGCGGGGTCGATTGCTGCTTATACCCTGTCTCTGTCCGTCGATAGCCCTGCTGCGTCACTGACTCCAGGAACGTATAGATCGGGTTGCGCGGGTCCGCAGGAGCGACCTCATCGGAATAGAGGAAATCTGTCGAGCGCACCAGGCAATCAGCCCCTACCCCTGCCTCATCGGGGAAGTTGTGGAAGAGTAGGACGCGCTCGCAGCGCCGGTAGGTACGCACGTCGAACCCGGCGCGGAAGGCGGAAAACGGGTCGGTGCGGACGGGCCACGCGCGATCCGGCGTCGGCGTCGGCGCGTCCAACCGATGGTCACCGTAGTCAAACACGATGTGAAAATGCCAGTCGCTCGGAAGCTGAGTCTCGGCGCCATCCGGCGACCAATCGGGGAAGTAGGGCTGGACGTTCCCATAACGGATATGCTTCACATACCGTTGGGTCGCCCGCTGTTCGTTCGTCCGGTTCGCTTCATGCGCCGCCGCCCGATTAACCCCCACGGAGTCCTCCGGCGCGTACTCATACTGCGTCACATTACCCTTGTCGTCGAACGCCATATATATAAGGTAGGAGAAGATGCGGCGCGGGTCGCGTGGATCGGCGATTCGGCTGTTCTCATCGAAGCCGAAAATGGTCGTTACATTGTCGCGGCTGATCGAGCGCCAGTGGCTAACGCCGTTGTCTGCCCGCGCCCAACGCTCGATCCGGCAGAACAGCCCGTCGATACGCGGGCGATAGAGATGAATTGTGTACGTGACTCCATTAACTGTGCGCGGCAGCGAGATTCGGTTCCCCGCGCCGTCGAGGATCGGAACTAAATCCTCCGCACCGGAGATGAGAAAGACGTCGGACTCGTCTCCGTCAAGATATCGTGGCAGCCCCTTATCCGTCTTGCGCGTGATTGCGGGCAGCGACAGGCTCTGTCCGAAGCCGAACGGCCCATTCCCCGAGCCAGAGTCATAGGAGAGCGAGAGTTGCGGCCCAAACCCCGAGCGTCCGGGACTCAACGCGAGCGGAACCGTCAGCGACGCTGTTCCAGTGGTGGGATTGACGGCGAACTTTTCGCCAATGCCGCGGATTGACCCTCCACCCTTTGGCAGGGAAATAGATGGGAGTGGACCGGGGCCGCCGTCCGAGACGGTTCCTTTCGAACTCGCGCCCTTTTGTTCCTCGCGAGTGGCCCTGCCAGAACTGCCGTCGATGGGGACGGTCCTTCTGTCACGCCGATCCTCTTCGCGTTCGTTGCGCATCGGCACCTCAGCGATTGTCAGGCTCGCGACTTTCTTTCCGGTTGGTATGTCACAGAGCCCTCCTCAAAACCGGGATTTAGTGAGGCGATTGGTGTAACTCACCGAACGAGAAACCCCAGCCGCTCACAGTTCAGTTTGCGAAGGACTTCCCAGAATCCTGATCTTTGCGGCGTTGAGTTACCGGAGTCTCCTCGCTCCGAAAGCAGATTGCTGCGAAGCAAGGGGCAGGGTCCCTCTCGTAGGCAGACCGCATACTAAGAGATGAGAATTGTGAAGTCAAGTACAAATGGAATGGAGCCAAGAAACTATGACGCCACTTGATAAGCGGTTAGAATAAACTACTTTTTACATGCGGCCGATACGCCCGAATGCAAGGTTACGGGAATTGAACTAAACCGCTACGCGGTAGAAACTGCTATTCGTTTTTCATAATCCGAGTCTGTCTCAGCTCGGTCCGCTTTCCAGTTCGTAGCAATTCACTTGAGCAACTAACTCCAGTGCTTTAGA
>Ga0137359_10003176_pt1 | contig 13249 bp, 14 predicted proteins | sample Mad1_40_16metaG_FD_108281 | JGI IMG/M metagenome (GOLD analysis project Ga0137359, IMG submission 108281) | Vadose zone soil microbial communities from Angelo Coast Range Reserve, California, USA - Mad1_40_16 metaG | ecosystem: Environmental > Terrestrial > Soil > Vadose zone | place: USA... | reverse complement strand
GCGCTACCGCCTCGTCGAGAGCACGTTCACGCTCGGCGACGGCCCGACGGTGCACGGCACGTGCCTCCAGGACTGGTTCGTCCTCAACGGACACCATCGCCGCGGCGCGGTGCTTCGCCTCGACAGCGGGTTCGTGCTGCTCGCCGTGCCGCCGCACACGCTCGAAGCGCGCGGGGGGACGGTTGTGCAGAGCGCGACGCCTCCGCTCGTTCTCCTCGAGCTCGGCGGCTGCCCGCGCGTGCTCGCGCGCCGGCTGTCGACCCTCGCTGCGCAGTACCGAGGCCTCACGCAGACCGGCAACACCCTCGCATTCGACCTGAAGGGCACGCGGGTGACGCTCACCCTCGATCCGCAGTCAGGCCGGCCGCGTGCGCTGCGGGTGGTTACCTCTGCCGCGACAGGAGTCAGCCAGATACGGTTCACCGCCGTGACAACACAGCGGCGTCGGGAGATCGCACGCGGGCTCCCACTTTACGAGTCGTAGAGTTTGTACGTCCTGACGCGAGGCGCGTTTTCGGCCGTTGCCCGGACGGAAAAGGTCTCAGCTAGATGAGCGCGGTTCGCGAGCAAGAAGAGCTCCAGCGTGAGGGCGCCGCCGACTTCGTCGCGATCGAGATCGTCGGCCGCACGCCGTGGGAGCTGTTCTGGGTCCGCTTCAAGCGCGACCGTGTCGCGCTTGGCGCGCTCGTGTTCATCCTTCTGCTCGTCCTCATCGCGCTCTTCGCCGGCCCGATCTCGAGGTGGCTCGGCCACCCGCCGAACGCCCAGGACCCGACCGCGCTCGACGCGTTCGGCACCCCGACCGGCCCGTCGGCGAAGTACATCTTCGGCGTCGACCAGATCGGGCGAGACGTTTTCTCGCGCGTCCTCTTCGACGCGCGGGTCTCGCTCGAGGTCGCGCTCATCGCGACGGTGGTGTCGGTCTCGATCGGCGTCGTCCTGGGGATGACCGCCGGCTACTTCCGCGGCTGGGTGGACACGGTCATCTCCCGCCTCATTTTCGATCCGGTTACAACCCGGTTGAAGGGCTGTGTCAGGAATACGATGCGCGGATGCAACCCGCGTTGTTCCTTCCCGGCTGGGGCGCGCCTGCCGCCCTGTACGAGCCGGGGTTGCCGGACGCGTGGCGCGCACTCGAGCCCCCGAGCTTCGCCGCATCCGGAGGGCGGCTCGAGGCGTACCGCCGCTGGCTCGGCATCGAGCTGAGCCGCCGCGGCCGCTCGCCGCTCGGCGGGCACTCGATGGGAGCGGCGCTCGCGATCCTCGCTGCCGCCGAGTCGCCGGAGCTCGTCGAGCGCCTCGTGCTCGTCGCGCCTGCCGGCATGCCTCTGTCGAAGCCGATTTCGCAGAGCGTCCTCGACTTCCTCCGCCAGGTCGCGCGCGGGATCTATCCCCCCGACGCGGCCGCCCGTGCGCTCGCCGCGGTCGCGCGCGCGCCCCGCGCGGCGTTTGCGCTCGCGGACGAAGTGCGGGCGCTCGACCTGCGCCGGGAGTGCAGACGAATCCAGGCGGCCGGGATTCCCGTCCTCGTCGTCGGCTGCTCGACCGACACGCTCGTCACGCGCGGGCACGCGCAGCCGCTCGCGGACGCTCTCGGCGGCGACTACCGTGAGCTGACGCTCGCCGGCGGCCACATGTGGATGCTGCACGCACACGAGCTGCTCGCGCGCGTCCTGAGCTAATGGCCTCGATCTACGTCGTCCGGCACGCGATCGCGGAGGAGCGCGATGCGGAGCGCTGGCCCGACGACGCAGTGCGGCCGCTGACGAAGGCGGGGGAGGAGAGCTTCCGCGAGGCGGCGCGCGGCCTCGCGCGCATCGTGCCGTCGGTCGACGTCGTGCTCGCGAGCCCGTACGTGCGGGCGTGGCGGACGGCGGAGATCCTCCACGAGGAGGCCGGCTGGCCTCCGCCGGTGCGGTGCGAGGAGCTCGAAGCGTGGCGCGCGCCGTCGGATGCGGTCGAGGTGCTCGGGGAGCACAAAGGATCGGTCGCGCTCGTCGGCCACGAGCCGTATCTCTCGCGCCTCGTCTCGTTCCTTCTGACGAAGAACGACGACGCCGTGCACATCGACTTGAAGAAGGGCGGCGTCATCTTCGTCGAGGACGGCGTGCTGCGCTGGTACGCGGCGCCGAAGATCCTGCGCGCCACTCGGTAAGGGACGCGTAAAACTTCTGCCCAAGCGCGTTGCATGGGGCGCGCCGCCGGGAAAGACAACACGCATGAGGCTTCGCCTCGCCGCCGGCCTCGTCGCCTTCGGGGCGATCGCCGCCGTCGCATCGGCCGCGACTGGAGTCCCGTCGAACACGCGGCTGCCCTTCATCTCCGGGACGCCGCGCGACGGCTCGATCCTCACCACGAGCAACGGGCGTTGGGACGGCTCGCCGACCTCGTTTGCCTATCAATGGGAGCGGTGCGACTCGCTCGGAGGCACCTGCGCCCCGATCGATGGCGCGAATAGCTTCCGGTACACGGTCTCCTCCGCCGACGTCGGGCACCGGCTCCGCGTCGCTGTGACGGCGACCAACTCTGTGGGTAGCGGCTCGGCGACGTCGAGGCCGACCGAGGTCGTGGCGGCGAGCGGGCACGCACCGGTCGCGACCCGGCTGCCGTCGCTCTCGGGAAGAACGCAGCAGGGCTCGACGCTCAACGCGAACCGCGGCGACTGGACCGGGTCGCAGCCCATCTCGTTCGACTTCTCGTGGCAGCGCTGCGACGGAACGGGCAACAACTGCTCCACATTCATCGTGCACTCGCAGGTGAAGTCGTACACGCTCACCGCCGGCGACGTCGGCCACCGGATGCGCGTCGAGGTGACGGCGGTGAACTCGCACGGTTCGACCTCGGTGTTCACCGACCCGACCGGCGTCGTCACGGCGACGGCTCCGCCTGCGACCACGATCGCAGTCGCGAGCGTGTCGCTGCCCGATCAGCTCATCATCGACCGCGTCAGTTTCTCGCCGAGTCGGATCGTCTCGCGCAACGCGCCAATCACCGCGCGCTTCCATGTGTCCGACACGAAGGGGCTGTCGGTGCAGGGCGCGCTCGTCTATGCGCTCGGGCTCCCATACGGCTGGGTGTACAACGCGCCCGAGCAGCCGACCGACGGGACCGGCTGGGCGACGATCACGATCCAGCCGACGCGCAACCTGCCGCTCCGCCGCGGCGGCGATCTCGTCCTGTTCGTCCGCGCGCGGAAGCCGGGTGACAACCTGCTCGCAGGCGTCTCGGCGCGCCGGCTCGTGCAGGTCGGGATCGACTAGCCGCCGGAGATCGCAGCGATCACGTCGACGCGGGAGCGCGGATCGAGCGGGGTCGCCAGCGTCGCGCGCTCCCGGTCGACGTACACGTGGATGTGCGTGCGCAGGTTGCCGGGCTCGCACAGCCGGTCGCGCAAGCCCGGCCACTGCCGTTCCAGCTCGGAGATCGCGTCGTCCACCGTCGCCGCCTCGATGTCGAGGCGGCGCGGCAGACCGGCGAAGAGCGGCGTCAGGGTCCCCGGAAGGTGTAGCTCGGCCATCAGTCGAGGACGGCGACCTCGACGGAGGAGATCGGCGGCAGGTAGCTGGCGATCTCGCTCCAGCTCTCGCCCTCGTCGTTCGATGCGAACAGTTGGCCCGTGCTCGTCCCGAAGTACAGGCCGGGGCTGTCGTACGAGTCGATCGCCATGGCCTCGCGCAGCACGCCGAGGTACGCGTCCTCCTGCGGGAGCCCCTTGTTCAGCGGCCGCCAGCTCGAGCCGGCGTCCTTTGTCTGCCAGACGGTCGCGCGGCCTTCCGGCATCGTCCGGCCGTGCAGCGGCTCGAGCGGCACGACATAGAGCGTGTCGCGGTCGTGCGGATGCGCGGCGGCGGCGAAGCCAAACTCGGTTGGGAGGCCTTCCGTGATTTCCGTCCACGTGTGGCCGTCGTCGTCGCTGCGATGCATGCCGACGTGGTTCTGCTGGAACAGCCTCGTGTCGTCGGAGCGGACGACCTTGTGCACGCAGAACCCGACCTCCTCGTGCGGCCGCGGCCAATCGGAGCGCAGGCCGCGGTTGCGCGGCGTCCACGTGCTCCCGTCGTCCGTCGTCTCGAAGAGCCCGATACCCTGCACGATCGCCCAGAACCGCGAGTCGTCACTCTTGTCGAGCGCGATCGCCGAGATGCCGAGGTGGCCGGGCGGCTGGTTCGCGGGGTCGTCCCAGCCCTCGCTTCCGGGCTGGCCCGCGAGCGTCGTCAGGAGCGAGAACGTCTCGCCGCCGTCCTTGCTCTCGAAGATGCCCGGCGCCTCGACGCCGACGAGCACGCGCCCGTTGCGGGCGGCGAGCGTCGACACCTTCGACAGCTTTCGACCGCTCGGCTCGTCGTAGGCGATGCCCTCGCTCGAGAGCGTCCACGTTTCGCCGAGGTCCGTGCTCCGCCACACCGCCGACCCGTGCCACTCGCTCGCGGCGGCGGCGTAGATCGTTCCGGTGACTGCGTCGTGGATCGCGTGGTAGACCGGCCAGCCTTCGCAGAAAGGCCCTCGCAGGGCCCAATCCCGGCGGTCGGCGTCGCTTTCCAGCAGGAAGGCGCCTTTGCGGGTGCCCACGAGCACAAGCGTTTTCGACATCTCTCCTCCCGGTTTCGTCCCTAGGGCTTCACCCTAGTAGACGGGCGAGCGGCGGCAAACTCATCGCCGCCGTGTAGATCCCGACCGCCGTGAAGATGACCATCGTGCTCGGCGGGAGCGTGGGAAAGACGTAGCTGAGCGTCAGCCCGAGCCAGACCGAGGCGAGGGCGAAGAGGGCGGAAAGGCCGAGCCCGCGCCACGGGCTGGTGGTCAGCCGGTGGGCCGCTCCCGCCGGCGCGGCGAGCAGACCGAGCAGGAGGAGGGCGCCGACCGCCTGCGTCGCCTGCGCCGCGACGAGGCCGACGAGCGCAAGGAAGACGAGGCCGATCGCGCGCACCGGGACGCCCTGCGCAGCGGCAACGGCGGCGTCGATGGAGGCGAAGAGGAGCGGCCGCGCGATGGTCGCGAGAAGAACGACGGCGAGGGCGGCGAGCACGATCGACGTCTGGACGTCGGCTGCACTCAGGCCGAAGATCGACCCGAACAGCACGCGTACGCCGGCCGTTCCGTTCGAGGCGCTTGCGTTCGTCGTGAAGATGGAGAGGAAGAGCACGCCGAGCCCGAGCGACCACGCGAACAGCGTCCCGATGACGACGTCGTCCGCCCGAGCGCGATCGCCGAGCGCGCCCATGACGATCCCGCCGCCGATGCAGGCGACGAAGAGGCCCACCTTCAGGTCGATGCCGGCAGCGGCCGCGGCGAGCGCGCCGGTGAACGCGACGTGGCTGAGCGCGTCGCCGGCGAAGACCTGCGCACGGAGGACGACGAACCAGCCGACGAGCCCGCACGCGACGCCGACGGCGGTGCCGGCGATGAGCGCATTGCGCATGAACTCCTGGGCGAACATCAGGCGAAGGCGCGCGCGAGAAGGTACAGCGCGAACGAGACCGAGGTGATGTAGAAGCCGACGGGGTAGATGGAGAAGTACGCGAGCGCGAGGCCGAGCCACGTGACCGCGAGCGCGAGGACGACGGAGAGGACGACGCCGGCGAGCGGTCGCGTCGTCAGCCGCTGCGCCGTCGCTGCCGGTGTGACGAGAAGCGCGAACACGAGCAGCGAGCCGGTGATCTGGCTCGTCTCCGCCACCGCGAGGCCGAGCACGAGGAGAAAGCCGAGACCGAGCAGGCGTACGCGCACGCCTGCCGCGCGCGCGACGTCCGGGTCGACCGACGCGAACAGCAACGGCCGCGCGGCGAGCCCGACGAGTGCGATGGCGACGGCGGCGACGACGAGGAGCGCGAGCACCTGGCCGCTGGTGATGCCGAGGAACGTCCCGAAGAGCAGCGAGTCGAGCCCGTTGAGGGCGCCGTGGTAGAGGTTGACGAAGAGGAAGCCGAGAGCGAGCGCGAATGCGCCGATCGAGCCCGTCGCCGCGGACTCGGACGAGAGGCTGCGGCGCGTCCCCGTCGCGGCCGCGAGCGCGAGCGCGCCCAGGCTGCAGATGCCGAAGTAGCCGACGGCGACGGGTGCGCCCGCGAGGCTCGCGGCCGACGCGCCTGTGAACGCCGTCATCGACAGCGTGTGGCCGGCGAACGTCTGCCGGCGCAGCACCATGAACCAGCCGATGACGCCCGACATGACGGCGACGATCGTCCCCGCCTCGAGCGCGTGCACCATGAACGGGTACGTGAACAGCTCGTGGACGTCGTGCACCGGATTCCACGAGAGCCCGGTGAAGACGGAGTCAATGGGCATGGTGGCCGTGCAAGTCGGGCGCGCCCACGACGACGAGTCGCCCGTCGGATGCACGGAGCACCTCGATCGGGACGCCGTACAGCTCGGTGAGCGTCTGCGTCGCGACGACGTCTTCCGGCGCGCCCTCGACGGCGGTTCCGGCCGCGAAATAGATGACGCCGTCGAGGTAGCCGATGATGGGATTGACGTCGTGCGCGACGAGGAGGACGGCGACGTCTTCCTCCCGGCAGATGTCGCGGACGAGTCCGGCGACGCCGACCTGGTTGGGGAGGTCGAGGCTGTCGAGCGGCTCGTCGAGAAGGAGGAGCTGAGGGCGGCGGACGAGCGCCTGCGCGATCAGGAGTCGCTGCTGCTCGCCGCCGGAGAGCTCCCCGATCGGTCGCTCCGCGTACTCGGTCGCGCCGACGAGCTCGACCACGTGGTCGACGCGCGCGGTCGCGGTTCGGTTGCGCCGCCCCGGCAGCGGCACACCCCAGCGTGCGCCGTCGAGCCCGAGCCGCACGACGTCGATGCCGCGGATGCGCGTGCTCTCGTCGAAGCTCCGCCGCTGCGGCAGGTAGCCGATGCGGTCGTTCGTCTCGCCTGGCCGTGCGCCGAGGATAGTGGCGCTTCCGGCGACGAGCGGCTGCAGGCCGAGGATCGCGCGGACGAGCGTCGACTTGCCCGCGCCGTTCGGACCGAGCACGGCGACGAACTCGCCGCGCTCGACCGTGATCGAGACGTCGCGCCAGATCGTCCTCCCGACGATGCGGGCCTCGGCGTCCCGGAGCTCGACGGCAGTCATCGGCGAAGCGCTGCTGCGAGGGCCTCGAGCTGGCTGACCTGCCACTGCTGGAACGTCGCGGTGGCGGGCGAGAGCGTCTCTGTGATCGCGACGACCGGGATGCGCGTCTTGCGCGCCGCGTCGGTGAGGCGCGCGACGTCGGGCGTGCTGTTCTGGCTGTTGAAGACCCAGACCTTGATCTCCCGCTTCGCGATCTGGCGGTCGATCGTCGTCTTGTCGGCCGCGGTCGGCTCCGTTCCCTCGCTGATCGCTTTCAGGAATGAGGGCGGCGTGACGAGGCGCAGGCCGAGCGCCTGCGCAAGCGGCGCAAAGATGCTCTCCGATGCGCCGACCGCGACGCCGTGGTAGCGGTGGCGGATCGTTGCGATGAGGCTCGTGTACTCGGCCAGGCCCTTCGTCTCGAAGCGGGCCCTTTGCGCACGGAAGTACGCCGCGTCCTTCGGGTCGAGCTTCGCGTAGTCGCGGGCCATCGCGGACGCGACCTGCTCGACGTTCGCCGGCGAGTACCAGCGGTGCGGATTGCCGCCGGCCTTGATCCCGACGACGTCGCCGACGGTGAGGACTGCGCGTCCCTGCACCGGGTTGGCGGCGATGAGCTCCGGCGCCCATGGGTCGTACCCGATTCCGTTGACGATGACCAGCTGCGCGCCGGCGAACGTACGCGCGTCGAGTGCGGTCGGCTCGTAGTCGTGCGGGTCGGTGGCCGGGTTCGAGATGACGCTCGTCACCTGGACGCGGTTGCCCCCGAGCTGGGCGGCGATGCTGCCCCAGAAGTTCTCGGCGGCGACGACGTGGATCTGGGCGGATGCGGCGAAGGCTGCAAGGAGCGCGACCATGGGTCGCGGAGTCTACCGATAATCGTTATCATTCCGCCAGTGAGCAGCTGGGCCGAATCCACCCTCGACGCCCTCCAGCGGACGGGCCGGCGCAACAGCGCCGCGCGCCGGGCGGTGATCGAGCTGCTCGGCCGACAGCACTGCTGCCTCACCGCGCAGCAGATCTTCGACGGACTGCGCGCCGAGGGCCGGCCCGTCGGGATCGCGAGCATCTACCGCAGCCTCGAGCAGCTGACGCGCGACGGCTTCGTCCAGCGCGTCGACGTCGGCTCGGCGACCGCGCGCTTCGAGCCCGTCCTCGAGGACGAGCACCATCACCATCTCGTGTGCGCCGACTGCGGCAAGGTCGAGCCGTTCGCCGACCCGCAGCTCGAGCGCGCGCTGCACAAGGTCGAAGGCCAGACGGGTTACTCCGCCGCCCATGACGTCGTCCTCCGCGGCGTCTGCGACGACTGTTCGGTGTCAGACACCGGTGTCTGACACCGGCGCGCTGGGCTAACGCGCTGAGGCGGCCGTCGACTCGCGGACGACGAGTCGTGTTCCGAGCTCGATGTGCAGTGTCTCGAAGCGCTGCCGGTCGAGCAGCCGGGTCAAAAGGCTGACCGCGGTGCGGCCCATCTCGGCCAGCGGTTGCCGCACGGTCGTCAGCGCCGGCGAGACGATGGTCGCGTGCTCGCTGTCGTCGAAGCCGACGACGGAGAGATCCTCCGGCACGCGCACGCCGTGCGCCCGCGCCGCCTGGATCGCGCCGATCGCAAGGTTGTCGTTGAACGCGAAGATCGCAGTGGGCGGATCGGCGAGGTCGAGCAGCTGCGCCGCAGCCTCCGCGCCGCCGGCGATCTCGAAGTCGGACTCGATCTCGAGCGCCGGGTCGGGGAGGATGCCCGCCGCCGCCAGCGCGGCGTGGTACCCGCGCCGTCGATCCTCGGTCGCCACCCAGCCCGTCGGCCCGGTGATCGCCGCGATGCGGCGATGGCCGAGACCGAGCAGATGCCGCATCGCCTGGTCGGCGCCCGACATATGCGCGGCCGACACAGAAGGGATGCGGTCGTTCAGCCGCAGCCGCGGGTCGATGACGACGAAGTGGTAGCCCGCGTCGAGGAGCCGCTGGAGCTCCTCGCTCGACTCCTCAGGCAGCACGATCAGCGCGCCGTCGGTCAACCCGTGCATGAGCCGCTCGAGCAGCGTCACCTCGCGATCGTGCTCGTGTCCGGTCGGCGACAATACGACCCGCAGGTCGTGCTCGTACAGCGCCTCCGACGCGCCGGACAGGATCGCCGAGAAGTACACCGGGAAGACGAGCGGGACGAGGACGCCGACCAGCCCGGTGCGACCCGCCGAGAGGCCCCTGGCGCTGCGGTTGGCGATATAGCCTCGCTCCTGGATGATCCTGGACACGAGCTCGCGTGTCTCCGGGGCGACGTCTCCCCGGCCGTTGACGACGCGCGACACGGTGGCGATGGACACGCCGGCCTCGTCCGCCACCTCGCGGATCGTCACGCGGCTGTGGACCAACTCGGCCATGGAAGCCATTGAAGCATGTTTCCGGAAACTTTTCGGTCGCGTATCCGGAAAAAGCTGTAACCGCCCTTGACTTTCTCGTCGTCATCGTGGTAACAACTTCCGGAAACGTTTACGGGCCGTCGCGCCCACCCACGCCCCATCGCCCCACGCCGGGTGAGAAAGGACCGCAGATGCGACGCAGCTTCCGCTCAACACGACGGCTTGCGGCCGTCGGAGCCGTAGCAGGGCTCGCCGTACTCGCGCTCATCGGGACCGCCTCGGCCCCGGCCGCGACGCACGGATCGGCCTCGCTGACGGCGGCACACAAATGCCTCGTCATGACCGGGTCCGGTGACCCGGCCTTCGTCAAGAACTTCAACCCCTATACCGCCACCGGGCTGCCCAGCGGCGCGGTCGTGCTGGGTGCGTTCTACGAACCGCTCGTCGTCGTCGGCGAAGGCGGCCTCAAGCCCGTGCCGTGGCTCGCTCGCTCGTGGACGTGGAGCAACGGCAACAAGACCGTGACGCTCCAGCTGGCGAAGGGCGTCAAGTGGTCGGACGGGAAGCCGCTCACCTCGCTCGACGTTGTCTACAGCCTCACCGCCGGTCAGCAGAACGCGATCATGGACCGCATCGGCCTGACGGGCACGGGCAACAACGTCAAGTCGATCCACGCGAAGGGGCCCTACGCCGTCGCAATGACACTGAAGACGCCGGACTCGCAGTTCATCGCCGCCACGCTGAACCGGCAGTTCGTCATCCCGCAGCACATCTGGTCGAAGGTGACGGATCCGTCGACCTTCACGAACGCGAACCCGGTCGGCTCCGGTCCGTTCGACGTCATCAGCCGCTTCACGACGCAGGACTACGTCCTGGGAAAGAACCCGCACTACTGGCAGCCCGGGCTGCCGAAGGTCCCGTGCCTCGAGTACGTCCAGGCCGCCTCGAACGACAGCGCGCTCGCGCTGATTCAGAGCGGCCAGGTCGACTGGACGCACAACTTCGTGCCGAACGTGGCCCAGGCGTACATCTCCAAGGATCCGAAGCACTTCCATTCGTTCTACGCCACCACCGGGTATCCGACGTCGATCCTGTTCGACGACACGCAGTACCCGTACAGCATCCCGGCGTTCCGGAAGGCCGTCAGCCTCGCCATCGACCGCAACTCGGTCTCGAAGCTCGGCGAGTACGGGTACGGGCCGCCCACGGACGCCCTCGGGCTCAACAACCTGTTCCCGCAGTGGGTGACCGACGAGTCGGTCAAGACACTGGCGAAGCAGTTGTCGACGTACAACCCGGCGGCGGCGAAGAAGACGCTCACCGATGCCGGGTTCACGTACAAGGGCAGCCAGCTCCTGGACCCGAAGGGCAACCCGGTCAAGCTCGACCTGCACGTCATCTCCGGCTGGTCGGACTGGGTCGCGTCGGATCAGATCCTCGCGAAGAACCTTCGTGACATCGGCATCGACTCCAACGAGGTGCTCGAGCCGGACTGGGGCTCCTGGCAGCCGAACGCGTACGCGACGAAGAACCCGACGCTGATGTGGCAGAACGCGTCGCAGGGCTCTCCGTACGGGTACTTCTACTCCAACCTGTCCCAGAACGCGTTCATCCCCTCGGGGCAGGATGGGAGCCCGACCGGGAACTCCGAGCATTACTACGACCCGAAGGCGACACCGCTGCTCGACCAGTGGAAGGTCACGCTGGACCCGAAGAAGCAGCAGGCGATCGCCACGCAGCTGGAGAAGATCTTCCTCAACGACCTGCCGATCATTCCGGTCTACATCGGGCCGCGCTGGTCGACGTACAGCACGAAGTACTTCCACTGCTTCGAGACGCAGAAGAACTTCTGGGGTGACCCGATCTTCACGACGTTCCCCGACAACATCCTGTCCTTCACCCGCATCTGCCCGGGAGGGCAGGCCGGGGCCTAGACCGTAGGGTAGGACCCTCCACCGGCGGGCGGCTCTGCGCCGCCCGCCGGTCTACCCTCCGGAGGACGCATGCGCTGGTTCGCCCGCCGCCTCGCCTTCTACGTCTTCGCGATCTGGGTCGCGCTGACGGTCAACTTCCTCCTCCCGCGGCTCATGCCCGGGAGCCCGATCGCCGGGCTGCTGCAGCACCTGAGCCCGGCCCAGCTCTCGGCGAACCCGGGGATCATCCAGACATACGAGGCGCTCCTCGGCGGCGGCCACCACTCGATCTGGCACGACTACATCACGTACCTGAACCGGATCGTGCACTTCAACTTCGGGCTCTCCACGTCGAACTATCCGACGAAGGTGTCCGAGGTCGTGGGGCGGACGCTGCCGTACTCGATCTTCCTCGTCGGCGTCGGGTTCATCATCGCGTTCGTCATCGGCATCGCCATCGGCACCGTCGCGGCCTGGCGTCGCGGCGGCTTCACCGACAGCGTCGTCGTGCCGGCGGTCATGTTCGCGAGCGCTTTCCCGGCCTTCTTCATCGCGCTGCTCGGTCTCTACGTCTTCGGGCTGAAGCTCGGCTGGTTCCCGCTCCAGCACGCGTACGACAACAACGTCGTTCCCGGCTGGAACTGGACGTTCATCTCGAGCGCGTTCCGGCACTCGCAGCTTCCGATCCTCGCCATCGTCGCCGCTTACATCGGCGGCTGGGTGCTGAACATGCGCAACGTCATGATCAACACGATCGGCGAGGACTATGTCGCGATGGCGCAGGCGAAAGGCTTGAAGGACCGCCGCGTGATGATCCGGTACGCCGGCCGCAACGCCATCCTGCCGCCGCTCAACGGCTTCGCCGCGCTCTTCGCCAGCGCCGTCGGTGGGCTCGTCTTCGTCGAGTTCATCTTCAGCTATCCCGGCGCGGGCTACACGCTCCAGAACGCGGTGCTCGGCAACGACTATCCGCTCGCGCAGGCAATCCTCGTCGTCCTCTCCGTCTGCGTGATCCTCGCCAACTTGATCATGGACGTCCTCAACTTCGCCCTCGACCCACGACTCCGGACCGGCTGATGGTGCAGCTCGACCCGACCGCCTTCGACCTTCGCGTCTCGGCTCCCCGCCGCGCAATCGGACGCCGCCTACGTGTTCCCGGCTGGGTCGCGCTCCTGCTGCGCAACCCGAAGTCGCTGATAGGCCTGCTCATCGTCGCGTTCATGATCGTGATCGCGCTCATCGCGCCGCTCATCTCCGTCGCGCACCCGAACGACTTCAACATCCTCGCGACGCGCCAGGCGCCGTCGTGGCACCACCTGTTCGGCACGACCGATCAGGGCAGCGACGTCTTCTCGCAGGTCGTCCTCGGCGCGCGGCGCTCGCTCCTGCTCGGCGCGCTGGCAGGAGCGATCGCGACGGGGCTCGGAGCCGTGCTCGGCATCACCGCTGCCTACGTCGGCGGTCTCGTCGACGAGGTGATCAACCTCATCACGAACGTCTTCCTCACCATCCCGGCGATTCCGTTGCTCGTCGTCATCTCCGCATACTTGAAGGCGCGCGGCATGGTGCCGATGGCGATCGTCATCGCCGCCGTCCTGTGGGCGTTCGAGGCGCGCATTCTCCGCGCCCAGGCGTTGTCACTGAAGAACCGAGACTTCGTCCTCGCGGCGAAGACGTCGGGTGAGTCGACGGCGCGGATCATCTTCGGCGAGGTCATGCCGAACATGATCAGCCGCATCGCGGCGGGGTTCGTGCTCGTCTTCTACATCGCGCTGCTCGTCGACGCCGGCCTCGAGTTCCTCGGCCTCGGCGACATGAGCGCGACGAGCTGGGGCGTCACCGTCTACTGGGCGCAGGTCAACTCGACCGTGCTCCAGGGCGAGTGGTGGCCGTTCCTCTTCCCCGGGCTCGCGCTGGCGCTGACCGTC
>Ga0137359_10003175_pt1 | contig 13251 bp, 10 predicted proteins | sample Mad1_40_16metaG_FD_108281 | JGI IMG/M metagenome (GOLD analysis project Ga0137359, IMG submission 108281) | Vadose zone soil microbial communities from Angelo Coast Range Reserve, California, USA - Mad1_40_16 metaG | ecosystem: Environmental > Terrestrial > Soil > Vadose zone | place: USA... | reverse complement strand
GTGCTGCAGGACCGCAAGTTCATGCACTTGGGTGGAGTTCACGAATTGCAGGTCGATGTTCGCATTATTGCCGCCACCAATGTTGATTTGCGCCAGCTTGTGCGCGAAGGCAAGTTTCGCGAGGACCTCTTCTATCGCCTGAATGTCATCACCATCGATCTGCCGCCGCTCAGGCAGCGTAAAGAAGATATTCCGCTGTTGGCTGAATTTTTCTTACGCAAGTATGCAGAGGAAAATCAGCGGCAGCCACGCCGCACAACGCCGGAAGCGCTGCGTCCATTGCTGAGCTATTCATGGCCCGGGAATGTCCGCGAACTTGAAAATGTGATTGAGCGCGCCGTGGTTCTTTCGTCCGGCGCGGAGATCGGGCCGGAGCTCCTCCCCGATCCTATCGTCGGACGGGGTACGCTCCCTTTGATCGAAGCGCGGGGTGACGCTTCTCTCTTTGACGTCATGGAAGAATGCGAGCGGCAAATCATCATCGACATGCTTGAGAAATGTAACTGGAACCAGACAGAAGCTGCGGAACGCTTTCACATCCCCCTCTCCACGTTGAATCAAAAAATTAAGCGCCTCAGCATCGAGATCAAGAAGAAGACCCGGGAATAGAGTCTCTCGCTTTCCGGTTTTCTGAAGTGCCTCCTTATTTCACGAGATAATTAGATAAGCAGGGTGGCAGCTTGTCTCAGCGCACTGAACTCGCCGCATCGATAAAGAAGTGGGCCGCCGACGCTGGTTTCGACCTGACCGGCATCGCCCCAGTGCAGCAATATGTCGAGCTGGCCTGCTTTACCGAGTGGATTTCTGCGGGCCACGCCGGAGAGATGAAGTATTTGGAAGCGCGTGATGAGGCAGGCCAACTGCGCCGCGCTTCCCTGAATTCCGTGTTCCCCTGGGCGCGCAGCGTCATTGTGTGCGCCATCAACTACAACACCGATCAGCCATATTCGACTGAGGTCAACAACCCTGGGCACGGATGGATTTCGCGCTACGCATGGAGCCGCGAGGACTACCACGATTCCGTTCTGCGGCGTTTGTGCGAAGTGGAAATCAAGCTCAAGGAACTGGTCACGACCGAAGCGGTCCAGACTCGCTCGTACGTGGACACCGGCCCCGTTGTCGAGCGTGTCTACGCGAAGTATGCAGGAGCCGGCTGGCTCGGCAAGAATACTTGCCTCATCAACCAGAAGATTGGGTCGTGGTTGTTTCTCGGTGTGATCGTCACGTCGCTTCAGTTAACTCCAGATCTTCCGGCGGCTGATCGTTGCGGAAGTTGTACGCGGTGCATCGATGCTTGTCCTACGAACGCTCTGATTGCTCCTTACGAACTCGATTCCAACAAATGCATTTCCTATCTCACAATCGAGAAACGCGGGTCAATTCCGGAAGAGATGCGCGAAGGAATCGGACAACAGGTTTTCGGCTGCGACATTTGTCAGGATGTTTGTCCATGGAACCGGAAAGCTCCAATCGCTTACCAGCCGGAGTTTCAGCCGCGCGAAGGCCTGGTCAATCCCGCACTCGCCTTTCTCGCCGAAATCAGTGAAGAGGAATTTAGAGAGAAGTTTCGCAGCTCTCCGGTGAAGCGAGCCAAACGTTCCGGCCTGCGCCGGAACGCGCTGATCGCAATCGGCAACAGCGCCGACCGTCAACTTTTGTATGTGGCCGAGCGAGCCTCTGATGACCCAGATCCCGCGGTTGCAGAGGCTGCACGCTGGGCAACTGAGCGACTAAAGGCCCAAGGTTGAGATTGCGGGCGAGAGTTCCCGCGCCATTGAAACCGCGGAGCTGGTCAAAAAAGGCACTCCTCCAGGAACTCCAAACCGAGGTATAATTGCGCCGCTTCGAAGTCATCCAACTTAAAAACCAGGTGAGGATGTGAAAGGCAGTACGGTTAGGTTCGTCCGTTCATTGGCCCAAGCCGTTTATTTGTCCGCCACTCAGAGTTTCGAAGCCGTCCATGAGATCGAGGGAACTGCAAGAAGGAGAAGTTATGACACGTTGTAAATCTGGCCATCAGGAGTTCCGTGTGCGCTGTTATCACAACCCACGAGTCGCCGTTTTTCTTCTAATCTTGCTTTCCGCCTTATTGTGCTCGGGAACCGAAACATCGCTATCGAACATTTCTGGGAATGATAATCGCACTCCTGCCGGACGACTCGAGGCAGGTGATCTCACGTTGCATTTGGAGTTGCGTGAAGGCCTTTGGCATCCCGAGGGGGAGGATGGTCGAGCGATAAAGGTCTATTCCTTTGCGGAAGAAGGGCACCCGCTACAGACGCCAGGGCCGCTTATCCGAGTCGCACAAGGCACTAAGATTCGCGCCCACATTCATAATCTGCTGGCTGTAGCGGCGCACGTAAATGGCTTGCATGAAAGGCCGGGCAAGCCGGATGACGAACTGCTGCTTGCACCTGGGGAAACCAAGGATGTGACGTTCACGGCGGGTGCACCGGGCAGCTATTTCTATTCGGCATCAACTACCAGGGACAGCGCTGAAGACGGAATGATGTCGGCCGCGCTGATCGTGGACCCGCCTAACAGCAATAGCAGTGACCGCATCTTCGTAATCCAGCTCTGGGATCACGATCTGTTCAATTCTAAGTTTGACGGAGTGCTTTCGATTAATGGCAAGTCGTGGCCGCATACCGAAAGGCTGCACGCTCAACTTGGGAAAGCTGAACACTGGCGGGTTGTGAATGCCACCCCTCTCGATCACCCGATGCATATGCACGGCTTTTATTTTTATGTGGACGCAATGGGGGATGGCGAAACAGAACAGATCTTCGCCCCCACCGATCGGCCTATGGTTGTGACTCAACTGGCGCTTCCAGGACATTCCTTCGACATGACCTGGATGCCCCAGCGCGCGGGGAACTGGCTTTTCCATTGCCACATACTTGACCACATGATGCAGGGCTACCGAGCCGCATGGCTCTATGGCCCGGATGGACCTCCTGAAACGGCTCACCAACACGTGATGACGGACGACGACAGTATGGGAATGGGCGAGCTGGTAATGGGTATAACGGTCAGCGACAACGGTGCACACATCGTTCCCGCAAGGGTGGTTACGCCGCCTGCTACTGGGGAGAAACACTTGTACGTACGCGAACGCCCCTCCCGGCAGTATGTTCCGGCTGGGCCCGGTTTTTATCTGGAAGGGGTGAGCAAAGAGACTGAACCGATCGGTCCGCCACTGGTGATCACGCGCGGTGAACGGACCGCGATTGTAGTGCACAACGAATTAGACGAAGCTACCGCAATTCATTGGCACGGGCTCGAGATTGAGAGCTATTACGATGGGGTCCCGCTCTGGGATGGCACGGCTCAACACAGAACGCCTTATATTCCAGCCGGCAGTTCATTCACGGCCTACATGACGCCGCCGCGAGCGGGGACATTTATTTACCACACGCACTGGAATGATGTGCGGCAATTGACCGGGGGTATGTACGGCGCAATCGTAGTAATTGAGCCAGGTCAGAAATTTGATCCCGCGACCGACAAGGTGTTCGTGCTCGGGCGCAACGGGACGAATGAGATGCACGATCCAGTGGTCCTGAACGGAAGCCCTCAACCACCTGTGATGGTCTTACTAACGGGGCAAAGTTACCGCTTCCGCATTGTGAACATCACGCCACTAGATTCTCTTATAACCGCTTCCCTTACCAACGAAGGCCATCAAGGAAAATGGCGCGCCATCGCGAAGGACGGAGCTGACCTTCCCACTCAAAAGGCAGTTCTGCAAGATGCTTCCCAGCTAATTAGTGTTGGCGAGACTTATGATTTTGAATTTTCGCCGGAAGTGCCTGGCGATTACCTGCTGCAGTTTTCAGCTGGGGGCAGCGTAGTAACACAAGGAATGACGGTCGTTCCACCGCAATCGCCATTCAGCGTGTTTGTGGCAAAGCAGTAGAGACTGGTTCGCAAGCGCACTTCGAGCAGGTAAACGGGCGTGGCCGCACGGGCTACGCTCCCCCACCTGTCACATTTTCGTCGCACATAAGGAGGAATCATGGTTCCACTAACCACTTTATGGCTTCCCATCCTGCTTTCCGCGGTGATCGTCTTCATTGCCAGTTCGATCATCCACATGGTGATCCCTGTCCACAAGGGTGATTACCGCAAGCTCCCCGATGAAGGCAAAGTCATGGACGCACTGCGTTCCGCCGGCGTGACGCCGGGCCGCGCTTACCATTTTCCCTTCTGCACCCACAAAGAGATGAAGTCGCCGGAGATGCAGGAGAAATTCAAACGAGGACCGGTCGGTCTACTAACCGTGTTTCCAAGCGGCGCACCGGCAATGGGAAAATATCTGGTGAAGTGGTTCCTCTACTGTTTACTGGTGAGCATCTTTGTCGCTTATTTGACTGGCCGGACGAGAGCGCCGGGTACGAATTATTTGGAAGTATTTCGAATCGCCGGAACGGTTGGCTTCATGGGATATAGTATGGCGCTGATCCAGGATGCCATTTGGAAGGGTGAAGACTGGGTCGTCAACTTGAAACACGTCTTCGATGGACTCATTTACGGACTGCTCACTGCAGGCACCTTTGGGTGGCTCTGGCCGAGGTAAGAAATAAAATAAGTGCCGTTTCTGATCGCCTAAATGTCCGCGCCAGACGTCCTCCTGCGCAGGCGCTTTACACCAGCTTGACACTTCGATCTTCTCTTCCCAGTTATAATCAAAGCAGTTCGTTTTCTTTCTAGGAGTCTTCATGGCCCTGCAAAAGACTGACAAAATCTGGCATAACGGAAAGCTCATCCGCTGGGAAGACGCGACTATTCACGTGATGTCGCACGTCATTCACTACGGCTCCTCGGTATTTGAGGGAATCCGGTGCTATGCTCCGCCCTCTGGTCCGGCGATTTTCCGCGCCGACGATCACATGCAGCGGCTGCTGGATTCGGCAAAGGTTTACCGGATGGATGTCAACTTTTCGAAAGAAGACCTCGTCTCGGCCATGCTGGAGCTCGTCAAAACGAACGGTGTCTGGCCCTGCTATGTCCGCCCAATCGCGTTTCGCGGGTATGGAGATGCGGGCGTGTCTCCGAACAAGTGTCCGGTCGAGGTTTACATCGCAAACTATCCCTGGGGCAAATACCTGACGCAGGATGATTCGGGCGTGGACGTCTGCATTTCGTCATGGACTCGAATTGCTCCGAACACTTTGCCCGCTTTAGCAAAGGCTGGCGCGAACTACATGAACTCGCAGCTGATCCGCATGGAGGCCACGGTCAACGGCTACGCTGAAGGAATCGCTCTCGATGCTAATGGATACGTCAGCGAGGGTTCGGGTGAGAATGTGTTTGTGGTTCGCAATGGAGTCCTGCAAACCGCTCCGCTGGGAAATTCCGTTCTGCCTGGAATCACCCGCGATTCGATTTTGAAGTTGGCCAGGGACCTTGGGATTCCTGTGGTCGAAGCCGGTATCCCGCGCGAAATGCTGTACATCGCCGAGGAGGCGTTCTTTACCGGCACCGCGGCCGAGGTCACGCCGATCCGCTCTGTGGATCGCATTTCTGTCGGCAACGGCAACGTCGGTCCAGTGACCCGGGCATTGCAACGGGAATTCTTCGGGATTGTGCGCGGCGAACAGCCTGATAGGTTCAACTGGCTTACGCCGGTACCAGTGGCCAGCAAACAGCCGGTCGGAGTGTAGGTCGCAGGTGACTTCCGGAAATTCCGCTACAGCACCGCAGTTTCCTCGATCATTCTGCCCTCTGAAAAGCGTGTCAGGTTGAGAAGAGACGGGTCAATCAGATCCGTTTTCCCGTGCAGAATCAAGTCTGACAGAATCTTGCCGGTCGCTGGAGCGTGCATCACTCCGTGCCCGCTGAAGCCGTTTGCCAGAAAGAATCCCGGCACATCCGGCGTCGGCCCCAGGATGGGATGATGATCGGGTGTCATTTCATACAAGCCAGCCCACGCGCGTTTCGGATTGACTGCCACATTCGCAAACGCCGGAACACGATCGGCGGCGCGGGTTAAAATTTTTTCCACGAAGGCCGGATCGAAATCCGCCTTATATCCGGATGTTTCCTCGGGATCGTTCCATGCCAGCAAAAATCCAAGCCCCTCGGGCCGAAAGTGGAATCCGTTCGACATATCGATGATCATGGGCGCGCTGTGAGGGAACTGATCGAATGGTTCGGTCGGCACTAACATTCGCCGCAGCGGCTCGACGGGTAAATTCACGCCGGCCATTTCTCCAACGCTTCCGGCCCATGCGCCCGCGCAGTTCACTATCATGCGAGTGCTCACCCAACCACGGCTGGTTTCAATGCCGGTAATACCGGAAGCATCTTTCTGAATACTGGTCACGAGCGTGTTCTTCCACAATTCGGCGCCGTGATCTGCAGCCCAACTCATGAAGCCGATCATCGCGCTATAGGGATCAACGAATCCGTCGGTTGGGCAGAAAGTTCCGCCTACGATGTCATCTCCGCGAAGCTGCGGGAACATGCCCCGGATGTCATCTCCCGAAACTAACCGTGCTTGTTGAAGTCCGAGGCGAAGCTGACATTCGTAATTCGTGCGCAAGTACGCCATGTGCTTGTCATTCGTCGCGCAAAACAGATATCCCTGGGCCCGGTAGCCGCACGGATAACCCAACTGCTCATCGAACGCGGCATAAAAAGGAATTGAGTAAAGCGACATCTGGATATTCACCGGAGTGGCAAATTGCGCACGGACCCCTCCCATGCTCTTGCCCGTAGATCCTTTGCCCTGGGAGGACTCCCGCTCGATTACCAGAACGCGCTTGCATCCGGCAGCGGTTAGGAAATAAGCAATGCTCGAGCCAACAATTCCCCCGCCGATGATGACCACGTCAGCTGTGCGCATGAGTTCTCAGGACTAACGTGGCATTGTAGTGGATTCATTTCTACCCCTGTGCATCTTTGCCTGCTGCTGCTATACTCCCCTCCGCAACTTCAACTCAGGAGGAAGTGCATGCGTTTTGTGGCTTATGGTCTGCTATTCGCGATTCTGGTAATCGGCCCCACGCTTCAGTCGGCACATTCCGAAGACGCCAAGATGACGCACCCCGCTGCTGCCGCCAAGCAGTTCGTAAACTTCCCTGGACTACCAACTTGCACAAAAGGTTCAGTAGTAGATGGCGATCCGACGAAGGGCAGCTCTGTGATTCTTGTAAAGACGACCACAGGCTGCGTTGTCCCGTGGCACTGGCACACACCCACGGAACAACTAATGTTCGTTTCAGGAAGCGGAAAGGGAGAAATGAAGGATGGCTCACCGGTCGTGCTCCGCACTGGTGATTATTTGAACTTTACTCCCAAGAGTGTCCATCAGTTCACCTGCGTTGCCGCCTGCGCTTTCTTTCTAGCGAGCGACGGGGCTTTTGATATTCATTATGTGGACAAAGATGGAAAAGAGATTTCTCCCGACGAGGCGTTGAAGAGCAAGGCCAAAGCCAAGAGTCCGATGAAGAAAGAAATGAAAGACATGAAGATGTAAGTCGTCTTTAACTCAGGGGCCCGCACCAACGGGCTCCTGTCCGATTGCGTCTTCCAGGAGGCTTGTATGGAAGAACGAATCCGGTTCATCACTCACAAAGGTAAGCCGGTCCTGCTCGTAGATGTTTCCAATTGCACAACCGCAGAAATGATTAAGTTGGGGAGCCTGCTGCCTGCTCATCTCGCCGCGGAGCCGCGCGGCTCAGTCCTGCTGCTCGCGGATTTTACGGGGTCGAAGTTCGACAAGGCCGCATTCGAGAGTCTGAAGCAGGCCACGGTTTATGACAGGCCACACCTCAAGCGCTCTGCCTGGGTCGGCGTCGAGGCGTTGCCGAAAGTGTTTTACGAAAACCTCAAGGCGTTCTCTCAGCGTGACCTGCCCACATTCAAGACGCGCGAAGAGGCTCTTGAGTGGCTTGTGGCGGAGGAGAAGATGGCTAGCGGGCAGTGAGTGGTGTTATTGGGCAGTACTGTGGGGTGAGTAGATTGAGTTATCCACTGACCACTATCACTGCTTCTCTCAGCTTCTCCACTTCAGTGTTACTGGTCCGCTTATCGGATGCTTCATTTCTGTTCCGGTACGTTTTGCTTCGAGATGCGCGGCCTTTAGCGCGAAGTACCACTTCGCGGGACGGTCGGCATCGTCGATCAGCATCAAATGCGGATTGTGCTTCAGGCCTTCGCTCTGCAATTCCATGGTTCGGCGGTCCTGCTCAACGAATTTTGCGAAGACAAATTTCAAGAGCGACGCGCCGAACGGCATCCATGGAAAGAGGTTCCAGCAGGCGACCACATCGATCCGGCAATGATCGCTCGTAATCGGTGTTACCGACGTGAGTGACGAGAACCAGTATTTCCCCGCCCGAATGGTTTCATACCTCAAATTCGGCAGCACAAAATCGATAGTCGTGGTGATGGAATCGGCGGCGGCGTACGTGCGCAGCAATTTATACGGCGCGCTGTTCGAGCTAGGCGTGTGTGCGCTCATGCGGAAGCCATTTCCGATGGGCTCGAACTGTTTTTGCTTTTCATGAATGCTGTGCCGTGAGCGCCACCACCATGCCTGATGTACAAACGGCCCATGCGCGGGATCCATCAGCCCGATGATGCCGTGGTCCACGCTGCAAGGCAGGTCGGCACTGAGATACGCGGTCTTATATTTTCCAGTGAGGGTGGGAACCGCAGGAGCGGAGCTGCCCGGCTCCTCGCGGCGCGCAAATCCCGCGCCTGCTGGACCTGAATCTGGGACGAACACCCAGATGAAACTGTCTCGCTCTTCGCAGGCGTAGTTTCCGGCGTAAATGCGATCCACTTTCAGGTTCTGGTCGGCCGTCAGTGACGGAATGAGCTGGCACTGTCCGCTCTGCGCATCGAACCTCCAGCCATGGTAACTGCATTCGACCTGCTCGCCGTCGAACCGGCCGCAGGAGAGCGGCATGCCACGATGAGGGCAGGCATCGCGAAGCGCAAAGGGCTGTCCGCTGCGGTCCCGTCCGATCACCAGCGGAATTTCCAGCAGCATTGCTTTCTGCAATTCGCCGCGTTTGACGTGATTGGAGGGCAGTGCACGGTACCAAAAGCCCGTGAGCATCAAGGAGTCCGGCGCTTCGCGCTTGAGCGGGTCAGCAGTTGGCATCGGAGAAATGCCAGCGTATCACAGGGCCGATGTGGCTCTTCGAATCTGACATTTGCTGCATGTTGAATTCGTGCAGTGGTGATGGAAACACTGTTAGCTTCTAGCTACGAGCTTCTAGCAAGCCACTTGTTACGAATATAGTGCAGGACAGGAATGGCTCCGGTGGCTTTTTGCGCGCTAGGAGCTAGTGGCTAGCAGCTAGGAGCTTCCTTCCGCTACATACGCAATCTGATTCTTGAAAATGAATAAATTCGGCCTCCCCTCGCGCGTCAGACGAATCATGTTGAGGTCGTAGTACTCAATCCATCCGCCGACAACTTCTCCATCAACCAGTTTGATCGTGACCGGCTTCTGCTTCTCCGCAAGGTTCTTGAGGTACGCAGCTTCTTCATTGGTGGAATCAGAGGGAGGGGACTTCGGCTTGCGCTGCGGAGAGTCGGAAAATGGCATAGAGAAATTGTAGTCGCTTTCGTGGAGGAATAAGGCCATCGGCCGATCACAGCGATGGCCACAACATTCACGAACACACTAGAACGTCAGCTTCAGCGTGAATTCACTTACCCGTGGTGCACCAAGTCCAAACACTCCAGAGCCTAGGCCCAGACGGTTGGCATTAGGCTGCACACCAGAGGTACCGTTGACCGAACCCGAAGACCCGTCCAGAAAGCCGCTAAGCGGGTTGTTAGGACCGTTGAAATTGGCGAAATTGAAAAGATTATAGAAGGAAACTCCTGGCCGAAGCTCTACACGTTCTTTGACCTTATAAGCCCAGCTTAAGCTCAGATCAAAGTCCTTAAGCCAACCCATACCGGCTTCATTCGGCGGGGCGCTTGGTAGCTGCTGCATGACGCCCTGCAAGGACTGCAATTGACCCAAGGTGAAAAGGTTGGCATTAATGAGGGCCTGTCCTGCCGGTGTCGGATTACCTGCAAAATTGGTATTGAAATTGTTTATTTTATTGTTGATGTTTTGTGCCGTTACGCTGCGTCCGAAGGAACCGATATTTGTCCCTGGCAAAACATCGCCCGTGCCCCCACTGGAAACCAAGCTGCCGTCGCCGGTGCCATCACCTGTCCAGTCTGTCTGGAAAATTCCTGCTGAGCCGGGGGGTGGAAGTATTAGGGTAACGGGCAACGGGCTGTAAAAATGCCCGATGAAGCTAACACGGAAATTCGCCGGGACATCCATCACGCTACCGAACGAGAGCTGATGCGTTCTATCAAGTCCGTTGGGACCGACATACTTGAGAGGATTGTCATTGTCGGTCGAAAAATTTATAAAGTCGCTGTCCAAGGCTGTCGAGACATAGCGTGAGAGTGCATAAGACACTTGCAAGTTCAGGTAGTTGAGACCGCGCACTGGATTGTGCATATCCTGCTTCAGAGATAGCTGCAAGCCGTTATACACCGAGCGACCGATTGGAAACAGCATCTGGTTCGTGCCGAGTGCCTTATTCACGCCGGGAAACGCGGCAACGCCCGGGCATGGAAATCCGAAGCACACGTTGTCGCCGGAATCGAGACCATTCGCAGCATAGTCAAAGATCAGCGCACCATTATTGATTGCACAATTAATGTCAGCAGACGCTGTTCCCGGCCCACAGCCAAATGAACTGTTAGTGGCCGAAATCGCGGCCAGCGCAGCATTTGGATCCAAAGTTCGCGCCGCTCCAACGTGATTCGTGTCTACGCTCAGGAGATTATGCGTGCCGATATTGCGCAGATAATCTGCGGTGAACACCAATCCTTTGCGGAATTCGTGTTGCAAACCGAAATTCATCTGAACCGAGCGTGGGGTGATGTAATTCGGAGCAAACAGATTCGTGCCGGTAGCATTGCTTGCATCGGCCAAGGTTGTTCCGATGAAATTGATGTTGCTCGCTGCGCCAGCGGCAAGAGTTGCCGATTGATATTGCTGCTGGAATACAGCAATCTGAGAGGCGACCGCACCAACGGGATGCCCACAGATGGGACTCCAGTCCTGCGTCTGGCCATTCGGCAGGGTCACGATTCCGCCGGTCGGACCCGCGCAACCACCTGCCTCAGCCAGGAAGAGGCCCTTTTGCAGACGACCTGGACGATCAAACAAGTTGTTATTCCAAACGGAGTTCTCGTAGAACAGCCCGATGCCACCGCGGAACACAGTCTTGCCGCTGCTGTGCGGATCCCAGGCAATCCCTAACTGGGGAGCAAAATTCTTATTAGGCTGGCGCACACGGTTTCCCAGACCCGGTCCGAACTGATTGAGTTCAGGAATGGGAGGGAGATCGCTGTCAGTGCGTCCCGTATCACGTACGTAGCGGATCCCGTATGTCAACGTGATATTTGGCTTCAATTTCCACGAATCCCCGAAGTACCAAGCGAAACGATTGTCTGGCCCCAGGCCGCCAGCCGGGAAACCAAAAGCCGGCTTTTCGGAGGAGAAACCCTGTCCGTTACCCATCAAAACGTTAATGACCGGATACGTAGCTGGATCTGCTGGATTACAACCAGCTGTTGCTTGACAATCGGTGAGACTCGACCCCACGGAAGGTGCGATGGCGAAAAACTTTGCAAAGCCTCCGCCTTGAACATGGTTGAAGCTGGCGCCATACCGGAGAACATGAGACCTGAGCGCCCTACTGCCGTCATACTTGAATTGGTGGTTGGATTGAATTGTGGCTTGAGGTGCCAGAATATTCGGTCCAGTGCAAAGTTGGTCCACTCCTGCCGTCAAGCAGAAAGGATCTTGGCCGATCGCAAATTCAATTCCAGGAAACGGGTCGTAGATACTGGTGCCAGTAACAGCATCCGTAATTCCGTTGCGAAATTTCATGTAAGCAAAGCGGATGGAATGAGTATAGTTGCCGGTCGTAAAATCCAGCCCAACGGCGTGAGAGGGAGTGTGATTGACATTCGCAAACGGCTGGAACGAGTTCGGGACAAAAGGTAGGACGCTCTTGTTCTGGTCGAAAGAGAAGCGATAAAACAATTTATAACTTCCGCTAATGTTCCAATCTAATTTACCCAATAGCTCGGTTTCGCGGAACGGGGAGTTAAAGCTTCCTACGAAGGCGCCGAATGGAGACTGGGGAACCACGGGATCAAGTAAATCTTGTTTGTTGTGCTCGCCGTCAATAAAAAAAAACAGCTTGTCCTTGATGATGGGTCCGCCAATGTCGCCGCCATACTGGTTGCGCTGAAATGGGTTGTGGGAAGCGTTCGGAAGATTCGCGTCCAGGGATTGATCACGGAAGAAGTAAAAGCCCTCGCCGTGAATCGAATTTGTTCCAGATTTCGTTGTGACATTGACAGAGCCAGAAGATGTCAGTTCGGTCGAGAGGTCGAGCATCGATTCACCCGTGGAGAATTCTTGTATCGCGCTTTGCGGAACATTCTGGGTCGTAGTTCCAACCGTCTCGTCACTGATGTCAACCCCGTCGACCTCAATGCGAGCAGTTCGCCCGAAGCGTCCGCCGAAAGAAATCGACGAGAAACCGTTCTTTGTGGGATCGAAGTTGCCACCGTCCTGGATTTGGACACCGGGCTCCAACTGTGCGAGGTCAAGGAAATTGCGCCCATTGATCGGAAGATTCTCGATCTGCTCTGGTGTCAACACACCCTGCACCGTCGCCTGCTCGGTGTTGACCTGCACACCCGAACCTTGGACTTCGACGATCTGTGATTCTTGTCCCACCTGCAGCCTAAAGTTCCCAGGTGCGGTCACGCCGACTTGGACCACTACTGGCGCCTCCACTGTCTTAAAACTCTTAGCCTCGATCCGAATCTTGTAGTCGCCAGGACTCAACGCGCCCGAAGTATATGTACCGGCCGAAGTGGTCTGGACGGTGATGGCCTGTCCTGTGCCCTTATTTGTAATCGTGACCTTCGCACCACCAAGAACGGCACCGCTCTGGTCAGTAATGGTCCCTTGAATACTGCCGGTAGAAATTGTGGTTTGAGCGAAGGCTGGCTGAGGTAAAACTGAAAACAGCGTTAAGAGAACGAGGAAAAACACGGCTGGCGATACGGTACGCAGGCTCATGGTAGGCCTTCCTTTCACTTTCTAACCTAATCTGCCTGCAACGCGAAGTTGTAGGCAGCAATGGTGCAATCGCCGCTCCAACTTTTGTAACCATTTGTAAAATCAACAAT
>Ga0137359_10003173_pt1 | contig 13254 bp, 12 predicted proteins | sample Mad1_40_16metaG_FD_108281 | JGI IMG/M metagenome (GOLD analysis project Ga0137359, IMG submission 108281) | Vadose zone soil microbial communities from Angelo Coast Range Reserve, California, USA - Mad1_40_16 metaG | ecosystem: Environmental > Terrestrial > Soil > Vadose zone | place: USA... | reverse complement strand
CGAAAGAGAACATTCGCTCCATGATTGAAGGGCGGTTTGGTTACGACTTGAGTCGAACGACTGCAGTGATTCGGGAGAGCTACTCGTTTAACGAGTCGTGCCAGGAAACAGTCCCCGAGGCCATAACTGCTTTTCTTGACTCGGAGGACTATGAGGACGCCGTCAGACTAGCTATTTCCCTTGGAGGCGACGCAGACACTCTGGCTTGTATTACGGGCGGTATTGCGGGAGCGTTCTACCGAGGTGTTCCAGACAGCATCGCGACTCGTGCATTGGCGTCATTGGACCATGACTTGAGAGAAACCGTGACGCGGTTTTGCAAGACGTATGCGGTAGCAATTCGTTAACAGCGGGCGCCGAGAAGTTGACGAGTTTCTTCCAGTCAGACTCGTTGGAATAGATCGGGACGAAGCGGCGGCGCTCCTCAGCGGGAAGGCCTTTGCGGATGCCGTAAACGATTAGGGGGCGTACAAGGGACGGTGCGCTCTGGAGAATGGGCAAACTGAAATAGGCGATACGGGCGTCGGAATGGTAGTCGGCGGAAATCTTTCTGCTCCAAACTTCGCACAGTTTGCCGCTCTTCTGAGAAAAGCCCACGATGAGAATCAGTAATTGTTGGCTACCGGGATTGGGAAGAATGATTTCGGAGTTGTCCAACGCTTTGGCTTTGATGGCTGGGATGGATTGCGCAGAGGTGAGAGCGGCGGTGAAACAGAAGAGCGCGAAGAGCTTGAGCAGTTTCATCGTGCGGCCCTTGATGGTAGGTCCTGACGGTACAGCGGAACGAATCCTAAAGATTCTCTTCGTGAACTTCCTCTAAAAACTCATGGAGCACTTTACAACGGAATAGTCACTCAGTTTTCATAGTCGTTCTAACAGGCGTTTCCGCCAATCCTCACAGCCGCACATGCGTTCGCTTCGCCTTAGAAACCAAGAGTGACCGCTGCTCTTACGTTACAATCTTCCCCGGATGCTTCGCACCCAGCTCTATGCTGATCCCGCCGGCCGCTTCGTCCATGACATCGTTCTGGAAACCTGCCGCCGCATTCCTGGCAGCATCGCGCTGATTGACACGTCCTGCAACCGCAGTTTCACATATGCCGAATACGGCGATCTGGTCGAATCGCTGGCGCGCGGACTTGTGGCAGCCGGGCTCCTCCCCGGCGAAGTCGTCGCCATCTTCCTTCCCAACTCCTGGGAGTTCGCGATTACCTATCATGCCGCCACGCTCGCGGGAGGAATTCCAACTCTCCTGAATCCCGCTTACCGGGAGCGCGAGGTGCGCTACCAACTCGAAAACTCCGGCGCCGCCTTTCTCGTCACCGACGGCCCGCTCCTCGAAGGCATCAGTCTTGGGGGACTCTCCGCTCTTCAACGTGTATTTACAATTCGCAACTCTGCAATCGGTACAGAGGGCTTCGCCAGTCTTCTCAGGCCCACTTCCGCCAGACTCCCCGTGCCCAACGCCTCTTCTCAGGAAGTCATCGCCGCACTTCCCTATTCCAGCGGCACTACCGGACTGCCCAAAGGTGTGATGCTCTCGCACTACAATCTGGTCGCCAACGTTTACCAACTGCTCGGCCCGAACGGCGCGCCGCTGGTAGCGGATGACGTCATGCTCTGTTTCCTGCCGCTCTATCACATCTACGGACTAACGGTCGCGCTTACGCTTGCCCTGGCTCTCGGCGCCCAGCTGATCTTGATGCCGCGATTCGACGTCAAGAAACTATCCGCCCTTATTACGGAACACGGCGTCACCATGATGCCGATGGTTCCGCCGGCCATCAATGCGTTATGCCAGGCCGCCGAAGCTGGATGCTTCCCAAAAGAGCACAAAGTCCGCTGGATTAAATCGGGCGCCGCACCGCTCGCCCCGGAGCTCGCGCGTCGCATGCACGACCTCACTGGCATCCCCGTTAACCAGGGCTACGGCATGACGGAAGCCTCGCCGGTTACTCATGTGGGGTACATTGCACCGCCCGAAATGAATCGGCCCGCTTCCATCGGCCAACCGCTCGCACTCACTGAATGCCGCGTCGTCGATCTCAATGACAACGAAGTCTCCCTAGGCGAGGCCGGAGAACTCGTCATGCGTGGCCCGCAATTCATGCTGGGCTACTGGAAGGATGCGGAAGCGACTGCCGCCGTCTTACGCGATGGCTGGTACTATTCCGGCGACATCGTCCGCGCCGACGAGGATGGCTTCTACTACGTGCTCGACCGCCGCAAGGAGATGATCAAATACAAAGGCTTCCCGGTCGCGCCGGCCGAAGTCGAAGCCGTCCTGCTCGAACATCCGGCCGTGCGAGACTGCGGGGTCGTCGCCAAGCCCGATTTGGAAGCTGGAGAGATACCGTGCGCATTTGTCGTCGTTAGAGTCGGCTTCACGGCCTGCGACGCGCTGGAGAAGGAACTCCGCGAGTTTGTCGCGGAGCGATTGGCCCACCACAAACAACCCCGTGAAGTTCGATTTATCGAAGTCGTTCCGCGCACGCCGTCGGGAAAGATTCTTCGGCGCGAGCTGCGCAACTCTTTCTCCTGAAAACAAGAAGACGGCTCACCTACCTGATTGTAAGGGCTGAATTATCACAATGCTGTAGTGTTGGAGCGAGCCGCCACATGAATGCCTTTTACGCGCTACAATCCTGACGCAGGCTTATGACGTTCACACGCTTCGTTACCAGGTCCGCTTTCCGGAACCGGCTGCGCAGCCTCCTCACGGTTGCTTCGATCGCATTCTCTCTGCTGTTGCTCAGCGTGATGTTGACACTCTGGCGCAGTTTCTACATTGACAAAGGCGCGCCGGACTCTGCTCTCCGCATCATGACCCGCCACAAGGTCTCTCTCGCAAATTTTCTTCCTATTTACTATCGCGACAAGATCCGCACCGTCCCTGGAGTCATGCACGTCGTCCCTATGACCTGGTTCGGCGGCAAGTATATCGACGATAAGCCGGCCAACTTTTTTCCGCAATTCGCCACCGATCCCGAGGAGTACTTCGATGTTGCCGCCGACAAGATCATGCCGCCCGAACAGTTGGCGGCGTGGAAAAAAGATCGCGCAGGCTGCGTAGTCGACGCCGATTTGGCGAGGAGGCACAACTGGAAAATCGGTGACCGTGTCACCTTGCAAGGCACGATCTTTCCCACCAACCTCGATCTCACTATTCGCGGGATCTATACGATCGACCCGCCCAACAGCAACCTCTACTTCCATGCAAAGTACCTGGAGGAATCAGTCTCCTGGTTTAAGGACAGTGCCGGCTTTTATTTCACCCGCGTGGACACTCCCGAAAGTATGCCCCCTGCGGCCCGTTCGATTGACGCCATGTTCCATAGCAGTCCCGCGCCCACCAAGAGCGAGAGCGAGCAAGCGTTCCGTCTGAATTTCATTGCCACCCTGGGAAACGTGAAGGCCTTCATCCTGAGTATCTGCGGAGCCGTCGTCTTTACGATGTTGCTGGTGTGTGCCAACACTATGGCGATGTCCGTCCGCGAACGTACTCGTGAGGTTGCTGTGTTGCGTACTTTGGGCTTTACGCGCGAACGGATTTTCAAGTTGTTACTGAGTGAAGCGCTCGCGATTGCCTTGATCGGTGGATTATTGGGAATTGGGTTCGCAACCTTGCTCATCAGCGCCCTATCGCGTCCCGGCATTGGCGTGCCAGTTGCCATGCACATGACCAGCGCCACGGCGGTCGCAGTATTGCTGGTAGCAGCCTTCGTCGGACTGGCCAGCGCCGTTATACCTTCCTATCGAGCCTCGCGGTTGCACATCGTGGATGCCTTGCGCCACATTGGCTAACCATCACCGATGCCTGGTCCATGCCATCTCAGCCGGCCGCTTCCGCTTTCTTTGCAAGAAATCTCTCGATGAATCCGGTATCGAACTTGCCGGCGCGAAAATCGGGATCAGCAAGGATCCGGCGATGGAGGGGGATCGTCGTGTAGATTCCTTCCACGATGAACATTTCCAGCGCGCGCCCCATGCGCGAGATGGCTTCATTGCGATCCTTGCCGCGCACGATCAGCTTCGCAATCAACGAGTCGTAATACGGCGGGATTGTTCCCTCGGCGTAGGCAGCGGTATCGATGCGCACACCGGTGCCTCCCGGAGGATTGAACGTAGTGATCTTTCCGGCGGATGGCGTGAATTTCTCGGGGTGCTCGGCATTAATGCGGCACTCGATCGCATGTCCGCGATGCACAATCGGGCCTTGCAGAACATCGGCCAGGTTCGCGCCGGCGGCGATCATGATCTGACTCTTGACCAGGTCAACATCAGTGACCATCTCGGTGACGGGATGCTCCACTTGGATGCGGGTATTCATCTCGATGAAGTGGAGTTTGCGGTCCTGGTCCATAAGGAACTCGACCGTGCCAGCGTTCTGATAACCGACCGCGCTTAGAGTCTTGCTGAGAACATCACCAATCTGCTGGCGCATCTCGCTTGTGACCTGCACTGAGGGTGACTCTTCGAGAAGCTTTTGATGACGGCGCTGAATTGAACACTCGCGCTCTCCCAGGCTCACGACGTTTCCGTGCTCATCGGCCAGCACCTGGAATTCAATGTGGCGGGGATTTTCGACATACTTCTCCATGTAGAGGTCGCCATTGCCGAAGGCCTTCGACGCTTCCGATTGCGCCTGCTGGTAGAGAGCTGGCAGATCGGCTTCATTGCGGACAATGCGCATGCCGCGTCCGCCGCCGCCTGCCGAGGCTTTGATGATGACGGGAAATCCCACCTGTCGCGCCCATTCGAGGGCCTCGTCCACGGTAGCCACAACACCGTCGGAGCCGGGCAGAATGGGTACGCCGTGCTGCTTCATCGCGGCGCGAGCTTTTTCTTTTTCGCCCATCAGGCGGATAACGTCGGGAGGGGGACCGATGAACTTGATGTGGCAGGACTGGCAAACTTCGGCGAAGTTAGCATTTTCAGACAACAAGCCGTAGCCGGGATGGATGGCGTCGACGTTGGCGATTTCCGCTGCGCTGATGACAGCGGGGATATTCAGATAACTTTGCGAGAGTTGCGGAGGACCGATGCAGATGGCCTCGTCGGCAAAACGGACATGCAGCGAGTTGCGGTCGGCCTCACTGTAGATGGCGACAGCACGAATGCCGAGCTCCTTGCACGCACAGATGACGCGCAGGGCAATCTCGCCGCGATTGGCTACAAGGATCTTCTTAAACATAGCTTGCAGTTTGCAGGTGGCGTCTTGCAGGAAAAATAACTAGCTTGCGGAATCGGCTTTCCCTGCCGACTGCCAACTGCGAACTGCAAGCTATTTCTTGGGTCGAATGGCAAACAATTCTTGTCCGTATTCAATGGGCTGGCCGTTGGTCACGAGTTTCTTGACGATCTCGCCGGCTACATCACATTCGATTTCATTCATAAGCTTCATGGCCTCGACGATGCAGAGCACCTGACCCACCTCGACCGGATCGCCCACCTTGACGAAGGGCGGCGCTCCAGGAGAGGGCGCTTCGTAGAAAGTGCCCACGATTGGCGAACGAACCGGTTGCAGTTGTTCCTCGGGTGCGGCGGGTGTAGCCGCTGGTCCGGTTGAGGGCGCAGTTGCGGCGGGAGCCGGCGTAGTCACAACCACCGGAGCGGGTGCCGGATGCACCGCGAAGTAACGGGAGTCCGGCAGCGCCGGTTCGGCGGCGCGCTTGATCTTCACTTTGACATCGCCGCGCTCCAGTTCGAATTCGGCAATGTCTTTTTCGATTAAGAACTCGATGAGTTCCTTCAGCTCTTTTTGATTCATCGTAAGTGGCGGGTTCCGCTTTCACCTCCCGCAGCGGAGCAGCGGGATACCGCAGCCGATTCGGCTCCGGTCCAATTACCTAACCGGACTAATTAAACAACGATGAGTTCGTTATGCGTGGGCGCCAGCACTTCGCAACCGGTGGAAGTCACGACGACCACGTCCTCGATTCGTACACCATGCTTCCCCGGGATATAGGCACCGGGCTCGATCGTAATCACCATGCCCGGCTCCAGTACTTGCTCCTGACCGGCAGCCAGCCGGGGGGCTTCGTGAATCTCTAATCCTAAACCATGCCCCGTTGAATGCGTGAAGTACTTGGCTAACTTATTGTCGCGCAATATCTTACGCGCTGCCTTGTCAACCGCTGCCGCGGTGGCACCACCTCGAACCTCAGCAATCGCAGCTTGTTGAGCGTCCAGTACCGCTTGATACATCTGACGCTCACTTCGGGTTGGACGGCCCACATGTACCGTACGCGTGCGGTCCGAACAATAACCGGCGAGTATAACACCGAAATCGCAGACCACGAACCCACAGGGCGGAATGCGAGCCTCGGATGCGCGGCCATGCACCACGGCCGAGCGCTTGCCGGCAGCGATGATGGTCGAGAACGACATGCCCTCCGCGCCCGCCCGCCGGGCTTCATACTCCAGGGCGGCTGCGACGTCTACTTCTTTCACGCCTGGGCGAATCGTCTTACGGGCGATTTGGAAGAGGCTGGCTCCGAGTTGGACGGAGGCACGGATCCGGCGGATTTCCTCTTTGTCCTTGATCATGCGTGCCCGCTCCACCAGAGGAGGTGCGGATACGAGTTTCCACTTGCCCTTAAGGATGCGGCGTAGCTGCTCATGCTGGCCGAGAGTCACGGATTGGGATTCCAGGCCGAGCCGAGTCACCGAGCGGATTCGGGAAGCAGCAAGAAATTCCGCCGCGGCCAGCAGCGGAGACTTTCGGGCAATGACGATCCGCGGGCCTACAACTTCGGCACGGGCTTGCGTCCGGTAGCGTCCGTCAGTAAAAAAAGTGGTGCCACGATCCCCTGTCAGCAGTACCCCTGCGCTGCCCGTAAATCCGCATAGATACCGAATATTGGGGGGATGGGTAACCAGGAGCGTATCCAGATTGCTCTCAGCCAGCGCAGCCTGAAGGCGTCGCTGGCGGCCAGAGTGATCCATGGGACGAGTCTAGCAGGACAGGAGCTGTGAGCTTCAGGCCTACGAGATTGAACCAAGCCCTCATATCTCGAGGCTCGCAGCTCGTAGCTCGAAGCGCTCCAAAAAACAAAACCGCCGACTTCTCGACGGGTTCTTCGAGTAAGCCGGCGGCCGTGGCTGTTTCAACTTCGGTCTATGTCTGAATGATGCGTGGCGTGATGAAGAAAATCAGCTCCTGGTTGGAAGTTGATACGGAACGCCGTTTGAACAGATTGCCAAGGTACGGGATATCCCCGAGCAGAGGCACCTGCGAAACATTCAGCGAGTTCTGGGTTTGGATCACGCCGCCGATAACGACTGTACCGCCATCCGTGACCAGGACCTGCGTGGTCGCCTGTTGGGTAATCAAAGTCGGGTTGCCCTGCACCGTCCGACCGAAGTCGGGCGTGGTGTTTTCCACATCGACGTTCAGGAAGATCGTACCTTCCGACGTAATTTGTGGAGTAACCGTGAGGCGCAAGAAAGCGTCGACGTAAGAAACCGTCGGTGGGCCACCTAACTGGGCCAAGGTCACGATTGGCACGCGCACACCTTGTTTTACGATTGCCTGGATGTTGTTCTGCGTGACCACTCGCGGACGTGAAAGAACCTTCAGCAATCCGCGCGCCTCCGCCAGGCTAAGCAGGAAATCGATGCGCATGTTGTTAGTCGCATTCGAGATCTGGAAACCACTGGTCGGCTGAGTGACACCCAGGTTCGAAAACAGTGGGATGGTCGTTCCGGTCGTGCCGCCACCACTTACGATGTACAACGGATTAGGCACAAAATTGTTGCCGACGACGGTGGGCGTACTCCCCACGCCTTGAATGCCGCCGATAGCAGTAGGTCCATTGCCCCAGCCAAAGCCCAGCTGGGTGCCGATGTCGCGAGCGAAGCTGCGGGTCGCGGCCACGACACGGGCTTCAATCTCAACTTCCTGCGTCTTGCGGTCCATTTGCTGAATCAGGCGATCCAACTGCGGCAGAACGGCCGGGATGTCGGAGATGATCAGCGCGTTGGTGCGGTCGTCGGAAACGATGTCGCCGCGCTGGCTCAGGAATTTCTTAAGCGTCGGCACCACGTCCTTGGAGTGGGAATAACTGAGGAAGCGGGTGATCGTTACCTTATCAACCGCCAGCGCTTCGGCTTCAATCTGTCCGCGTCGGTTCTCGGCTTCTTTTTTCAGGGTGTCCACGGTCGCGATGCGGAGCACGTTGCCTTCGAGTTGGCGTGATAGGTCGTTGTTCTTGAGAACGATGTCAAGCGCCTGGTCCCACGGCACATCGTCGAGCACGATAGTCAGGTTACCGTGCACCGCGGGATCGAGAACGACGTTCAGTCCGCTGATCTCATGAATCAGACGGAAGAAGTCTTTCAGGTCGACGTCCTTGAGGTTGACCGAGATCGGCTCGCCGGTGTACTTGGGGCCGCTGTTAGCTTGATTCTGTGCCAGCTGAGTCTTTTGCTCGGCGGCCATGTTCACGGCCGGCTGGATTGGTGCGCTCCCCGCATCCTGTTGCATGGAGGCGTGGGCTTTGACGGCAACGAGCTCGGCGGCGGTTTTGTCCGCAAAACGTGCGGCAGCGTCCTGAGCTTTGGCGGCGGGCTCAATGGCTGGAGCGGTCTTGTTGTCTTTGGCAGAGTAGGTCGGTTCAACAAACGCGAAGTCAACCGGCTTGGCCGAAGGCTGTGCAGAGGCCGACGCGGGAGCCGTTGAGGTTGCGGAAGCGGGCACCAGTTTCGGCGCCGGGCTTGCAACTGCGGACTGCACGACTGCGGGCGCGGAGGCCGGCGTTGTTTTCGCGGCTGTCGTTTTCGCGGGCGCCTTGCTACCGGTCCCCTTGGCGACAGTTGCGTCCTGAATCTTCAGGGTGAAGTGTCCGTCCTGACCGACGAATTCGGACTGGCGGGCGGCATCAAGATCCACCACCACGCGCGTGGTCGGGGGAACTTCGCCGTTCATGCCAATGCGCACCGTCTTCACGCCATTGGTGCCGACGCTGATCTGGTGCTGCCCGGTGGCCATCACGGTGTTTGGAAGGTCAACGACGATGCGCGCCGGGGAGTCGAGCGTGGTCACTTTGGGCGCGAGAACGCCTTTGGCCGTGAACTCGAGCCGCAAGCCGTCCTGGCTGTGCGCCACCTCGAGCCGCTGCAAAGCGGAGGCCGCAGCCCCCCCCTTGCCCGGCATGTCAGCCGCGGCCGCGATCAGCACGAACGTCAGCAGCGGAAGAATGAGACCCAGCAGTTGCTTTCGCATTTCGTATCTCCCCATCGAGGCCCTACGGCCCTATATTTCTTCGAACTCAGAAACCTGGCCTACACGGCCGGGGTCGTAATCTTTTTTGTCACTTCGCGCGTAAAACTCTTGCCTAACCGGTCCTGCAACGTTTCCTTGAAAACGATGGAATCGCCCGTGATCTTCACCACGTAACCGTCAAACACCGGATCGTTTTCCCGCAGGAAGTACGCTTTGTTCACACTGTTTGTCACCACCGCGATAAACCCGCCGTCGGAATGAACCACACCGCGCAGGTTGATAGCGCCGATCTCCAAACACTTCTTGCCGGTGCTGCATCCCGACCCGCCGGCATGACTCACGACCGGACTGATAAAAGGATCCCGTTTGCCTGCCATGCTCCATTTCTTTTCCTGCGCGTCCTTCACGGGATCTTCATCGCCCGCTTTTGCCTCTTCTGATTGGCCCGTACCGGAGGCGTCGCTGCTAGAGCTGGGCGTTGCTGCGGCTGGGCTAGTCTTAGGAGCCGTCGCAACTTCCTTCTTCTTCTTTTCAATGGCCGCCGGCTTCGCCGCTTTCTTCGCGGCAACTGGCTTGACGCCAAGTTTCGGCGCGGCGTTCGCACTCAAAGCCTTCTTCGGAGCGAAGGGTACAGCCGACTTAGCGCTTTGCGAAGTTGTCGTCACGCTGGCCTTGGGCAATGCAGCGTTCGCCTTGGCTGGAACGACGCTCGGCTTCGACGGTGATGCAGCCCTCTTTGCTGAAACGACGCTCGGCTTCGAGGATGATGCGGTGCTCTTGACTGCAACTACGCTAGGCTTCGACGGGGCCGTGCTGGCCTTCGTCTGAGCATGCTTAGCCTGGACGGACGTGGCGCTTGGCTTGATAGCTGCCGTGCTAGTCCTTGCCGGCGTGCTCGCGGGCTTGGCCGAACTTTTCGCGGGCGCTGGTTTGATTCCAAGCGCCTCGTTGGAGGCTGCGGTACTGTTTTGCTGCACAGTGTTCATCTGGGCGCGCGTATTCTGGATGATCTGGGGATTCTGCGCCCAGGCCATACCTGCAGCCAGTGTGCAAACGAGAATGACGGTCGTCCGCTTCATCTATCCCCCTATCGCTTCGCCGGCTGTCCCGGCTTGGCCGCCGCACCGGACGGATCCAGATCGTGGCTGAAATATGTGGTTGCCAAACATGTCGCCACTACGCTCTCATTGGCAGCGTACTGGTAGGTATGCTTTGCCTTGGCATCCGTGGGCTTGCGAGTTGAAGCCACGATTAGGCCGTTGACGTTCACAATGCGCTCAAGCTTGCTCACCCGGTCGAAAAATCCGAGCATCGAGTAGTAGGGAGCATCGAGCTCGAGTTCGAACGGCACCTCCGTATAAAAGTCGCGCGCGCCGACCGGTCGGGCAGTGTAGCGGCGGATTTCGACTCCCGCCTTGCGGGCTTCCGCACTCACCATACGCATGAAGTTGTCCACTTCCTTGTCGTCGGGCACGATGCGGCGCTCGATTTCAAGCTGCTGCTTCAGGCTGGTCAGTTGGCGCTCGATATCCGCCAATTTGGGCCGATAGGCTTCCAATTCGGCGTTCTCGCGCACCTTGGCCTGCAGCTTGGTCTGGGCCGAGGCGTTTTCGTCGCGCTCGGACTTGAAAACGGTGTAGAAGAGCGCCCCGCTGCCAAGGCTTCCCGCCAGCACCAGCACGCCTAAAAGCTTCCCACCTGTTAATTCACCGAAATTCATAGCGTCCGCCTTTACGACTTCGCCTTTTCGCAGGTCAGCGTGAATTGAAACGCCTGCATATCTTTGATCTGGTCGTCCTGAATGCTTTCCTTGATCTCGATGTTCCGAAAATACCCAGTCTTCTGCAGATTGGAGATCAGGTTGGCGACGGCATCGGTGCTCAATGCCATGCCATCGATAGCGACATTTGCGCCCTGGTCCTGAAGGCTGTTGAGCCAGACTGCTTCCGTGCCGTTCACGGTCTCGCCGATCATCGCCATCAGGTTGACTGGTCCGCTCTGCGTGGAGCGCAGCTGGTCTATCACATCGACGCGGCGTTTGTAGGCATCGGCCTGTCTCTGGCGCTCCAGGTACCGCACCTTGATGTCAGCCAGTTCGCGATTCTTCTGTTCTGCCAGCCGCATTTGCGCGGCGATGGCGTTCTTTTCGCGATCGAGGTGATACCAGTACACCCCGTTGCCGATCGCAAAAATGGCCAGCACGACCACGATTTGGATCAGTGGCGAACCGCCGCCCCCCATATCCATCGAGGGCATACTGACAGCAGAACCCTTCTTGCTGCTTTTCGGTTTCGGAGCGCCCAACAGATTGATTCGGATCATAGCTTTTCAAAGCTCCTCAGGGCCAAACCTACGGCCACTGCCAACTGTCCGGCATTCTGTTCCACCAGTTCCGCCCCCCGGCCATCGACCGGCGCGAGAACCTTCTGAAACGGATTGAACAATTCCACCGGCATCGAGAACTCCTGGCGAAGAGCTTCCACCAGGCCCGGAACCTTGGCCGAACCGCCGGCCAGATAAATCTTCTCGATGTGCTCGCCCGCCGCACTGGCGCGGAAGAAGTCGAAGGTCTTCTGAATTTCGAGGACGATGATCTCCGTCACCTGCTGCAAGATCGGCGTCTTGGCATCGTCGTGCACAGTTCCAACCTTGCGCCCTAGCTTCAGGGACTCGGCATCGTCAAAGCTGAGGTCGAGTTCCTTTTGCAACGAGTCGGTGTACTGATGTCCGCCCACCGAAACATCGCGCGGGAACAACGGCGTCGTGCCTTTCACGATGTTGATGTTCATCACGCTCGCACCCAGGTTGAGCAGAGCGACCACTTGCGTAGGCGCGGGCTCGTAGTTGAACTCGTAGCAGTTCTGGAGTGCAAGAGCATCGATGTCCACAATAGCGGGTGTTTTGCCGGCCATCGAGAGTACGTTGGTGTAGTTGAGAATCTTGTCCTTCTTGACTGCGACCAGCAACACATCCATGGTCGGGCTGGTCGCGTCATCGGAAAGGATCTGGTAGTCGAGGTTGACGTCGGCGAGATCGAACGGAATGTGCTGGGCAGCTTCCTTCTGAATCGTGTCCGCCAATTCCTGATCGCTCATCGAGGGCAGCGAGATTTTCTTTACGATCACCGAGTGACCACTCACCGCCGTAGCGACGGCCTTGGACTTGATGTCGGTATCGGTGAACAGTTTCGAAATCGCGCTCGACACTGTGCCCGAGTCCACGATCATCGAGTCCACGACGATATCGGGAGCGATCGGTTCCAGGCCGAGGTGCGCCACTTCGATCCCCTGACGCGTCTTCCTGAGCTCGACCGCTTTAATGCTCGAAGAGCCCACATCCAGACCAACAATCGTCTTCGATCCGAATCCAAACATGTGGCCGCCTTTTCGTTGCGCCGGCATCTTGCCGGCAAAATCTCTTACTGCTGTCCGGCAGCCTTTACGGCTGCTCTGGGTTTCTTCTTCCCCCGCGGTTCCAACTCCATGGATTTTTCTTCCATCCACTGGTCGAGTTTCGATTTCTTGAAACGCCAGCGATTGCCCAACTTGAACGCAGGAATTTTTTGTTCATTCACGTACTTGTAAAGTGTGTCCGGACTCACGCCCAGGTATTGCGAAGCCTGGCGAATATTCATCACTTCCCGCGAGTCAGTCATATATGTTTTTTCTCCTTCCACAGAATTCAGTTCTCAGCAGCCCTTCGTTCCGGCATCGCTGACGAAATTGGGAGAACCAGTTCCCTCGATTCAACGTCTTCGAGTGAATTTTGGTGTGCTGAGCATATCTCAACCGGAAGAAGGGGCCTGTCAACGCGAATCTCCGGGTTTTATTGGGTTTTATGGGGTTTTTCTGGAAATAGCGAAAACCGGACTTGGAGCTTGTGTCTATTTGTAGGGGTCAATATAGCAGGAGCCACTATTAGAAGGACTGTTTATACGAATGAGGCCTCAGTCACCGAGGTTGGGGTAACCAAGGTACTAGACACGGTACGGAAGTACTTGGACGGGCGCGCAAGTCGTTAAGAATGTG
>Ga0137359_10003171_pt1 | contig 13256 bp, 12 predicted proteins | sample Mad1_40_16metaG_FD_108281 | JGI IMG/M metagenome (GOLD analysis project Ga0137359, IMG submission 108281) | Vadose zone soil microbial communities from Angelo Coast Range Reserve, California, USA - Mad1_40_16 metaG | ecosystem: Environmental > Terrestrial > Soil > Vadose zone | place: USA... | reverse complement strand
ATTTACTCCACGCAGGTGGTTGAGGGAACCTACGTTGAGGTGCCTACCCCGTCTTCCGATTTTCGTCGACTATCGTACTATATACTTTTGGGAGGAAAAGGAAGAAAATCTAGCAATTGCCACTCTCGAACAGCGCGATCGTGTACGCAGAATTGTTCTTCGACCAAAGTCAGGGTCCAAACTTCTTGGGGCGCTAAATCACCCCTTTCCCGAACTGGAAAGTCTCACTGTGCTCTATTCCTATCCTGTGCTTGTTCTTCCCCCCACGTTCCTCTCGGGGTCTACCCCATGTCTACGACAGCTTAAGTTGGAGGGAGTTGCACTGGAAGGCTTATCCCCGATATTATCGTCTGCGATCAGTCTCGTCGAGCTTACTTTGCACGTCGCAGTCGTTCCTCGCGCACCGTGCGAAACTTCACTCCTCACGAATTTGAAGCGTATGCCCCGTCTGCGACACCTCGACTTGATGTTCACTGACTGGGGCATTGGTAACACCATTACCGACTCCTCGTCACCCCCCGCCAGCGCAGGAAATGTCGTCCCACTTTCAGAGCTCACGCATTTCATCTTTCGGGGTGATGGTCCATACTTGCAGATGTTCGTGGACGGGCTGGCTGCGCCATCTTTGCAGCATCTCGACGTCCAACCCGCGAGGTTGCGCCCTATGTTGTCGTCTATCCCACATCTCTGCAAGTTCATCTGTGACGTAGAACGTCGATTCAACTCTGTTCGCATAGATTTCTCGCATGGGAAACTCGATTTTTCTGTGGTGCCGCTTTCCAAATTCACCGAATCCCAAGCTTTTCGAATACCGCTCCAGAGTAATATCTCGTTGGAGCAGATGGGCAATATGCTCGCTGTGCTGTTGTCCACTGTCGAAGAACTCGTCGTTGAGTGGCAACTGCGAGCGATCATGCACCGACGCGACATTCGATGGCGTGGATTCTTCAAACATACAAGGCGGGTGAAGACGATTCAGGTGACATCCAATCTGGTGGCCAATGTTGCGCGTACCTTCCGGCCGGACGGCTACGACCTAGATCTTCTTCCCGCCCTAGAACAAATCAAGGTCCGTAAGGCACCATACGGACCGAGGAAAGAGTGCCAATATGGATCCATCCGCCGTGCCTTTGGGCCACTTATTACTGCGCGGCAAGATGTGGGTCAAACCATAGGTTTATCATTTACTTGAGTCATGCTAGTGTCGCACGGCCCACCGTTTGACGGTCTGGTAAGTTATAATGGCATTATCGAGCGCGTCCAGAAATCTATCCAAATGTACAGTATTCGTATTCGGTCGCCTGTATTAGTCGGACATAAAAAAACGATTTTTGGAAATCAGTCTAGAACACTAAGACAGCGCCTTTGCCTTGGACTTCCGATGTAAAAGTGGGAAAGGGTATGATGTAGTGAGAGTACTCTCTACTAGTGGACAATATATTTTTGATGGGCTCTGGCACAAGCGCTCATCGTTGTGACGGCGCCCATCAGATGCCGCCAACTATCGGTAACAACTACCAAGCAGAAAAAAAGAAAAGTAATTATATTCTACCGTCCGTCAAATATCCGAAAGACAAGTCGAATGGGTAAAAATCATCCATTCAAAACCCAAGAGCATACGATGTACGAAGCGACGAATAAGAAAAAGTCCAGGTAACAAAAAAAAAGGGGTAACAGGGGTAAAGTCCAAATTCGGCAAAGTCAAAAAAGTATCCAAGGATGGTGTTTTTAGAGGACCATAGCGGCAAGTACGCCAAAAATTAGACCGGCGCTCCCAGAGACAGTCATACGATCTGCTCCATTCTTTGGTTTCGTGCTAGTACTTGTACTAGTCGGGTTCGAGTTGGTATCCGTGGCGGACTCCGCAGGGGTGATGGAGACCGTGCTGAGCCGAGAGGGGAAAAAGAGTAAGCGCAAGTTCAAGGCGGGAACGAAAAGACATACATGGGAGTAGTAGGGGTATTGGTGGTGGATGACGTGGTGACGTTCGATTGGACAATTTCGAATTGCGACGACTGAGCAAGGATAGCGTTGAGATTCTCCGCGTCCTGAACCAAGTTGACCTGGAAGCCTTTGCCAACGGGGAACCCCTTGCTTGGTGGATTGGCGACTTGCGTACGAAGGCTGGCGTCAACGAGTGCATCGAGGACTTGTTGGTAAGTTGGATTTTCAGACTGGGAGATGTATAAGATGGGGGAGACAATGGGGATAGGTCAAGAGCAAAGGGCGCACCTCGTTAACAAGAACTATGGTGAAGTTGAGCGGATCTGTGGAAACTCGATTCCAGGTGACATAGTTGGGGCCTAAGGTGGACCACCCTTCAGTGGCGCTAGGAGAAGAAATCTGTAAAGCTGAGGCAAAAGCGACAAGGGAAAGAAGGGCAAAGAATAACTGCATGTTGAAGGTGGAGTCAACAAAGGGTATGAAAAAAATGAACGTGGTTTTGTCGAGAGGAAAAAAGAGGAGAGTTGGGGTAAGGTAGTAAACAAGGAAGGCGAGAATCTCGTATTGTTGATTATTTGGTCAGGGTTATGCGAAAAGAAATTAAAAATTAAAAAAATGAGTCCAGCAAGGCAAGAGAACTGCTGAGTCGGGAAAATCACGAGGTAAGTACGGGGAAACTGCTTCTCGCTCTCTCTCCTCTCCCTTTCCACCGCCTTACCCCCATGTCGACGCCTTATAACCGCCCAGAGCAAAGGCGAGAACCCACTTACCTCACATTCACCCCTCGTCGCAATGCCATCGCCTCCTTTGACAACCTCGTCGTCCTTGCAAACTATGAGGAGCACCTCCGTGAGGCAAGGAAGATAGTTTGGCGCGATCGCGGCGAGTCAGCCGTCGACATTCACGATATGCGCGATTGTCTTGTTCACGGGGCACGTGGCGGCCTTCGTACGTCCCATAATTCATATATTACTCTTCTGCCCTTCCCTTATTAGGCCGTCACCATTCCTCCCAACACAGGTGCCAGCGCCATTGCCTTTGCTATCCGCTCCGGTGTCAATTTTGTTTTGCTTTTCGCACGCATTAGGAATCTTCCAAGGTCCCACACATCCCTTTACCTCAGGGATAACCGCTCACTTGAGTATCTTTCCAGGCAGAGGCGTTTCTCTCTCATACGTCATGCTCTTCTCGGATCAGATTCGTTTCGTGCTGCTGCTATGTTAGGTGAATCATTCGTTATCCATGTGCTCGTTCCCTGATTGCCTTGCTAGGAAGCTTTGTGGCGCTGTACCGCATCATTCTGAACGCACTTCCCCTTCTCTTCCCCGCCAACATTACCCTGCGTGAAAACATTCGAAATTTAATTGCCGGTCTGTGTTCCAATCAGGACGATCAAGATGACTTTGTCCTTGGCGACTCTTCTACTTCATCTCCAGTGCCTTCGCCGCCACCCAGACCACCCCTGCAGCTACACATCTCTCCAGGCGAAAGGCGCGAGGCGCGATTGTCTTCATCTGCGCAGGTGCATCAGGTTTGGGTGCGCAGGAAGACGCGGCGCTGGCATCCTATATTAGCCGGTGCAATTGCTGGCGTTGTTGCAATATCCTTTGAGAAACGCTCTCGGCGGAACGTTATTGCGCAGCAACTTTTCGTTCGGTGCGTCTCGATATATTCTTGAACGCCCTCACGCACTTATTCTTTGACAGTGGGCTGCAGGGTTCATATAATGCTTACTCAGAAAAACGCGGTTTCCGTATTCCGCATGGTGACGTTTTGGTCTTTTCACTAGCGTACGTGCCTATTCTTCTCACTACCTCACATCTTTCTGAGGCTAGAAAAGGTGTGGACAAATCCTATATGCATTTCTTTTGAGTCCGCACACGCTCCCAAAAACTTACTTGCGGTGGTGCGTCGTCAAAGTGCTTGTCCGTTCTGCGAGGCTCATAACAACGCCATAGGATTGAAAACGTGGCGCAAGTTCCAATGGAAGTTATCTCCACGCATTACGGTATGATACGGCGCGGGACCTACGACCCCACCGACCTCGCGCAGATCCTTGCGCATCCGGATCTCCACCCAGAGAATGTCACACATCTCGCGCAATGGCAGAAGACACTTCCCCCATATGGTCCCTGCGCAATGGCGCACCCACAACATCCGCTGTGCCTCTCCGTTCCCCAGGGCCGGATGCTCGCGGTCGCGCGCTGGACATTGCCCGTCTACGGCGCACTGCACTTCGTGCCTCTTCTCTTCTTCAAGCGTGCTGCGTTCGTGCGTGCACCAATGCGCATGGCTTTGCGTGCGGCATGGGGCACCGCACGGAGTACCGCGTTTATCGCGGTCGCAGTGGCCATGTATCAGGGCTGGTTCTGCGGGATGCAGAACGCGCATCGCGCACTCACAGCACTGGGAAAGGAAACGGTGCCAGTGTGGATGCTTGAGTCGGTGTTGTCGCGGCCGGCACATTGGCTCGGTGGTGTGGTCATGGGTCTGTCGTTGTTCGTGGAGGCGAAGCATCGTCGAGGAGAGCTTACAATGTATGTGTTACCGAAGGCGCTGGAGAGCGCGTGGATCGCCCTGCGCGGGCGGGGGCTGGTGTTACACACTGGGAAGTATGGAAACCCCTTGGTGCGCTTTCCTTGTCCTTTTTGACCTATGAACTGCGGGTTTACCACTCATTCGTTGATAGCTAACTGCTTTTGCGATGGGAATGGTCATGGTACGTCTATTCGTGTGCTTTACCCTCCTCGCCTGTTCATGTTTCGTGATTTTTAGAGTACCTATCAGGTTTGTGGTGCACTCCTATGGTCTCTCACTTTATCGACAACTCTTAACTCATTGCACGCGGCATAGAATGACCCGCAACACCTGTCTGGCCTTGTTCGACGCGTTCTGTACCAGTTCATTGGGCCTAATTAAAGGAGGAACTGAGTGTGTCCCCGAGAGAGAATTCTTTGGGAGATCCATACTACATGGCTAATCCCTTTCACCGTGTTCCCAGGCCCCCGGAACAAAGGTAAAACGTCCATAGACTAAACTGTTGTACAGTAGGTCATGTTACGAGCTTCTTACGGCATGGGGTCGGTAGGAATACCGTAGCCGCACGCCCTTGAACCAGCGCTATCGTTGTCAAACCTTGTCTGTCTCCTCGTCATGCTGGTTTCTCCGTCTCCGCCATCCGTCCTGATCGATACTAGTCCACTTGAGTCACGGACCCAAAGCGAAGTTGAATTCAGTCCGAACTCTTTATTTGACGAGCCGCAAGAATTGTCCTGGACGGCGCATTCAAAACCCCAGCCACCACCAAGAGCATGCACCATGGCAACCGTGTGCCCCGGCATGCCCGTAAACAGCGATGATACCATCGTCGCACGTCGAAGCGCCCCGCCCATACCGGGACTCTTCTTTGATCCTACCCTGCTCCTGCCCACCGATCTCGCCGATTCGATCCTCCACTCATGCGTGACGTCCTTCTTTCCTCCTGGTAGCGACGGGTCGACAAGCCAGGTGAACCAGGTGATGCTGTTCGGGCGCGCGGGATGCGAAGATACCGCGTTCCCGCCGTTCCTCGGCGCGCTCCTCGACGCGACTGCCACGCTGCTCCGGCGCGGCACCGCGGCGCTCCCCGCAGAAACGCACGCCTTGCTGTTCCCGTTCCCCGGAGCGGCGGCGGCGGCGGCGCAGGACGACGACTCGGAGAGGCGGGCGCGCCAGGCAATCGTGAACCTGTACCGGCCGGGCGAGGGCATCGCGCCGCACGTCGATCTGCTGAACCGCTTTGGGGACGGGATCGTCGGCGTGAGTCTTGGAGGCGGCGTCGCGATGCGGTTTGCGCGGGTCGCAGACGGGGGTGCTGGGGATGGGGATGTGTATGAGGTGTGGTTGCCGCCGCGGAGCGTGATTGTGCTTACCGGGGAAGCGCGGTATGAATGGACGCACGGTATCGCACCGCGCAGTCGAGATAAAGTCGAGGAGGACGGCAGTGGGGCTCGTCGGTGGCAGTGGCACTGTCGAGAACCGCGGGTCAGCGTCACATTTCGGTGGCTTTTACCTGGAGCGGAGATCGTAGGCGCGGGCGATGATGGACATTCTGAGTTGGACTCGAACACGGATGGGGAGGGTCATCGGGTGGACCAACGGAACGCGGATGGACAAAGGGAAGGCTCGGATTAATCACGATCTATGAGGATACGATGGTGTGGCACAGCAGTATTCAACAAATTCGGAATTTCACTCCACCCTCTCCTCCCTTTACTCTTTCCGAATACCGATAGATCACCTACCACCACGCAGAGCAAGGACGAGGTGCAGGACTGAGCCCGACGTGATGTTGAAATCGCGTGCGGTCTTGTCGTCAGCCCTGTATGCGCGAAGGTCAAAAAGTGGGAGTGGGAAAGGGTTCGTCAGACCAGTTCCACGTACATTTGCCGACCACCGAAAATGAGACGCTGTTGCGGAGGGGGGACACCAGACTGCTCCTCTACTTTCTCTTTGATTCGAGTGATCTGTGTTGGCAAGATTGAGTGGACACAGGAGACGAATCGATTCATTCACGCTCTCTCACCTTGTCATCGTGATTGATATCAAGCTCAATCTAAAGACGGTGGTTTGCACAGATATCACTTAGCGAGTTGTTCGGCGCTGGATAGGGCGATGGGGCACTTGCCTCTTTTCCTGTGAGGGTCTTTGAGGGGCGTGCGTGCGTCAGTGTGACTTAGGAGAGCCGCCAACAAAAAGTCGAACGCACCTTGACTTTGATGAGCATGGGGTTCGATGAGACGATGGGATGGATCAAGGGAAAGTTACGGTAGACTCAATGTAGTGTAGAGCAATCTGACTCGACTCGTGTGCTTGCGGACCGTAGTTGTGGCGTGGCGGAGGCGGAGCGCGGGTGCTTACTAGAGCGCCTCTTACGAGCGAGCGCCTTACTACAGTGCGCCAAGAGGTGTGTATCGCAGCACCTTTGGATGATGGAGAGCTGCTCTCACCGAGACAACTTTATAGTATGGGTATGCCTATCCCATAGCATAATCCAGTCTTCAAATCACTCTTCCTATCTATTTCTGTCCGCTTTCCTGTTCACCGCAGCTCACGCACAGTCTGCATGTTGACTTGGAGACATAAGCTTGAGCTCGCAGTTCATGCGCAGGGATGTCGACGTCACTCTGTGTCAGATGTGGCGTCGACCAAAGTCAACCTTGCCAAGCCTGGTCTTTTTCGGAGACACGTCTATTCGAAGATGATCTCGCCAAGCACTTTCTGTTGGAAATGGATGAGTCTAAGGAGTTGGTGGTGTCAAAAGAGTCTACGTTGGGCCCTTCCTCGTGCGGTTTCACGGGTTCCATCATTTTTTCGGATTCTACGCAATAATTGACTTCGAGGGCTGGATCGATCGAAGAAAAGCTGCACCCGTTCCTACAACTTGCTTCATCTCGCGGCATTTGGGTTATCATTTTTTCCCCATGGTGGCCGGACTGCAAGAAAACTTGCCAACCTTTCCCTCGTCTTCTGAACCCCCCTTTCAATGGGAAGGCCACACATGTCGGAGAGCGCTAGACGAGGGGTCTGTCCTTGACATGGACAAACCAGCCGATAACGACAATTACAAGCCGCTCTCATGTCAATAACGAGCCGGTTATCACCAGCGGGAAATACATTTCTAAATGCCGTGTTGACAAGGACCCTCCCGTCACGTTCCGTTTGATCGTCTTGCGCAAAGTGGTCTTGGCGCCGCAGGTATGCGTCCTCCTCGCGGATCTCACAGTGCGGTGCTACAACTCCCGTTGCTAGATTTACATTTTCAAGCCCATCGAAGGTAAAAACTCGACAGTGTTTCTTATGCTCACTATATATTCGCTTGGTATGCTCTGGTCGACAGCTTTCCCAAGGTGATCTTGAGCAAAGGAACGCAATTTGAGTGGCTTGGGCCTTCACTGGACTTGATCAATCCCGGAGAATTGGCTCAAGGTGGTGTTCCTCAAGCAAAATATAGCACGTGATCGCGAGCGTAAGTGCGACGAGTGCATCATAAGATTAGCATGGCTGTCCTCAATTTTGCCGTGCAGTGAGTAAGTGTGGCCTCGAGGTCGCCGCCGCATCAACATTTTCTAAGCGTGTCATATGATTTACAGCTTTACTATGACAAAAATTCACGCATCGACTCTTATTCTCAACTGCTGCCAGTGGCTTGGGCTATGGCCTCCTCTGGCCACTCACCATATACCAGCGAGATGGTTTCCTGGGGAGAGTATCGTTCTGTTGAACCTACGCCACGTACTCTTTCCATCTTTCAAGGAATATGGCCGAGCTGTAACAGCGATCGACAGGCAGATGCTAGCTCTATCTTTCCCTATGCTGTCGGTGGATCTCTTCTCTTTCAAAGGGTCCACCTACAGTCAATCCGCCGTCTTCACGGGGCCCAATTTCCTGTTGAATCACACCGCCATTGGCCAGGTTGGCCTTCCTGCGCTGACTGGATCCAATGCAGGGGCGGGGTCATCGCTCATTGCATCTTCTTCCGGGGCCCAATGCCATCCGTCGAGTCACCTTTCACGCACGCGCGTGCCAAGGTGGAACCTAATCCACGTAGGGTTGCTATGCAGAAGTACGACGAGGTTCCCTGGTGGCGGTACATGCTTCTGCTGCCCTTAGTATTCTCCGCGGTAAGCGCATAAGTTACCCCGCAAGCGTCTACAGCATATTTGGTACCGTTCACTGTGCGTAGGCCTCATTAGCGTGCTCACAGGCCAGAAAATGTTTCCCGCGTGGCCATATATGTAGTGCTCATCTCTGGCGCGTCATGGCCCCGTTCTTGACGCTTCCCTATGGCCGCATGGGCAACGGCATCGTTACCTCTCAGGTCTTCAAGATGATTGCTGGTGCCGTCAATCCCAGAATGTCAGTTGCGAATCTTTACGTAGGTTATTCAGTTTCACATTTTGTCTGACAGAACGGCTCGTCTTATAGTCCTCGATGAAGGGCCACGACATGATCGGGACTTCGATTGGGCTTGCTGGTGACCTTTATTCAATACTTCAAAGTCTTAACTTTACGAAATCATGGTATAGAAAACCAATTAAGAGCGTTCTGAAAATTCCTCCTGTGCAATGTTCATGGTTCAAATGATCAAATTGCTGACGTCCAGGAGCTTACCGCTATCCCCCCAACCTGCTAAGTGCCATTGTTAACTATGGTGCTCCCCCTAGACACCCTCTTGATGATTGGGACTAACAAACTGCTCCTAGTGGTAATGAATACCATTACCAGGGCCCAGCGTGGTCTCCTGCTCGACTCGACCAGCAACGTCTCTCCGGGTCTTATTTCGTCATCCCGATCGAAATTTTCATCGGGTTTGCGGTAACGGTTGTACATTAGCTGATCTACAAGGTGAAGCCCAAATTTACCGCGTATTGTATTCTGTTCTGATATCGATGTCTTAGTGTTGGCCCTACGTTGGCCCCGTCAGGGTAGGCCGGGTGATACTGCCCATAATATCCCAATATTCTACTTACTTGGTGAGCACAAACCCGTTGGCCATTGACCTTCATGCCTCCTAGCGCCCGCCCGCGCTACTATGTCCATGAGATGTATGTCCACTGAGCGTGTCGAGTATGTCATTCCATCGTTCGGCGAGGAGCTGCATACGACCAGGACGCTATGTCACTTTGTGTCTAGTACGCCGGTGCTACCTCAATCATTACATCGAGTATAATCATTGGACCCGGTATATCAGCTTTGGCGGCGCCTGTATCGTCCCAGATGGTATCACAAGTACGACTACATTTTGGGGGGCGCGCTCGACGATGGGGGCGCCCAACTGAAATGCTATCTTTGACGTCTCAGGCGATTCGCAGCGATTCACCACGATGAGTGGGGTACCGGTATAAGCAATGGAGTCGGATGCAGCTTCAAAGCATTCGCCAGATAGCAACCGCAATGTGGTGTATGTACTATGCTTAGTCTCTATCCAGGACACTGGCATTTGATGGTGCTTGGCTGGCAGCCCAACAAGCTCGAAGTGAATTCATAATATAGTATTTACCTCGGTTTCATCAAGTTCATTTGTTTGCCCTGCCTGCGGGGGACCTCTGGGTGCGAGTCCAGTCCGAAAGACAAAGCGAGAGGCCTGATATTATCCCAATTCGCTAGGTGTCGTCGTCAACTCACTGGCTGGGTGCGTCCCAGCGGATTGTGGTCACAAATTCCTAATTAATCTGGCTCGCTGCAAACTTCCTGCTCGGAAACGTAGGCTAATACAACGGTGAAGCCGCGCCCTAATTCGACTCGTTGGTTCACGCAGTTTTTCATATGAGTGTGGGTGTGTTCCATAAGCTGTTTCCATAGGCACAAAAAGTTGGCCGTCTTTCTTTGGCTTCTGATCATTCCCGCAAGTTCCTTGATCTGTGCTACAGGCATAAATTCATTACGGTAGCTTAATTAATTTAGTGATACAGATACCGGCACCGGTAATTAAGATATACTATGGTTAGATGTGATGCATTCGATGGGTATATGGACGAAGCCTGAGACGTCCACTAAGTTTCATAGGTTCAATCCATCAGAAATTTCAGACTCCTAGGACAGCTGCGTGCCAAATTGAACCTCCTGATCCTGCCGCTGAAGTTCAGCGGAGATGAGCTCATACAACTCAGGAGGCAGGTCCGCCGGCGCGTGTTGTTGTGGGGCGTTCACCGGAAATGATTCAGCCGGTAGTTCGACCGGTCCTTCGCTAGTAGATGACAGAAAGGGACCACTACCGTCACCATTCACCTGACCCGGCTGCTCATTGAGCGTGACTTCTACCTGGAAATTGCCCGCGTGCAAGTCCAACTCGTCCTGTGTTCCTATACCTAGGTTATCCACGTGCAGAAAGCGGTGGTCATTAATTTGTTCGCCCCCTTGTGAGGGAATTGCGGCCAGTAGGTCCCAGTTGACGCTCAATTCGTTGGCAAATGAAGATATTTCCGGGTGCATGGGAGTAAAGATGTTCTGCGCGTTCTTCCACTCAAAAACGTTCGGAGAGAAGTATACTGGGAAAGGGGCGTCCGGGTTCCTGGTGAAATCTCGCGTTGTTATCCCATCGAGGGGTATGAGAGGCATCAGGGGTGGTGGACAGCTATTTAGGAAATCGGCTTGCCCGGGAGGGGTGAGTACTCTCGAAGATGCCGTTGAGGGTGAACGGGATAACGTCAACGAAGGCATCGAGGTCAAGCCGATCGGGGAATGTTCCTGCTCAATAGGCGCGCCCTCAATAGGCGCGCCGTGCAAGGGCAACGTGTGGGCGACGACAGGGGTAACGAGTGGCAGTGGGGTGATAGGCAACGTAGGGGGGGTTTTCTTCAGCGTTTCAAACCCCAAACCTAACCTGAGTAGATCACGCTCCTCGAGTAGAGCTTTTACGGCGGCACGATTTGTCAAGATGGGTTCGGGCTTCGTGTTGGTTCTTTCACAGAGCGCACGATACGCCATGCAAGTATCGAAGTGCCTGCCTTTTTGAGAATAGATATCAACGCGCTGCCCCCTGAAAAGAAAGAGAAAATATTAGCAACTGCGCTCGGCCATCGGTTCTCGACGTACTCGTCTCTGCAACCAAGATCCCCTGGGCAGGCAGGGCAAAGGCCAACAGGAATGTATTGGAGATCTTCGTTCTCAAGGTGGCATGCGTGGAACGCAGAGAATTGATGCTTGCGCAGGGTCGACCAGTCCCCTGCATTGAACCCATCGCAACAACCAGGATACGTCGCCGTGATGCGCTCCTTGGACGGAGAAGGTATGCTACCCTATTCAAAGACGAATGAGCGTACATCATTCAGGCTATATTAGAGAGACATACCATCACGGCTTTCCAAATATTATATCCCCGGCTTTTCCTCGTCGCGCTATAAGGTGCCAGTGGAGCTCTCCGCCGCGTGTTCGCTAACTTCCCTCCATTATTCTCCAGCTGTCCATTGAGCTGTGGGCCCGCAGCCAAGGGTGAAGGCTCGGCGGCTGCGGGCATTGCTTCAGTAGATTTCGCAGCCAGTGCGAGGTCGTTGAGCACCATGGATACATGACAGAAGCCGACAGCACCAAAGCCAAAGTATTCTGGAGGATATTGTACAATGGGAGCCGTAGCACCCACGTAGCCACCTAAAGTTGATGGAGGAATGGCGTCCGACATGTCACAGGAGTTAGAAGCTCCTGTAGGCTGGATTTTACGAGGGTGCTCTAGACAGTCTCAGTCTCTTACATTGAACAAATTAAATACGCACCTACAGTCAACTTGCCACGAAATGTGGTCAATGGATACTGGCCACAAATCACACATTTGTTGATATGATGTGGTCAAGTGCTAAATGCGAAATGTTCAATGACATGTACAAAGGGCGAAATACCACAAATTCTGTGTTCCTATGTCGCTCCCAGGTCAACGGATAGGCAAGAACAAGAAATGTGGAGCGTTGAGATCAGTGTCTCAGGAGTTGCCAAGTAGAAGTTAGTCGTTTACAGGTTAAACAAAACGGTGACAGTAGTGGTTCTGGGGTTCGTGGGTGGAACTGAGTGAGTAGCCGTGCGTAGCCGTCAAGAAAGCCGATCCACAAGTCACACAGTGTTCGGCCGGCCCTGTCATTAGATCACGACGACCGACGACCGACCAGGACATGGCATCGACACCTGCTGAGCTCCAAAACGCTCGGCTTTTCAAAGAATGGCTCGCTTCACATGGTGGTCATTTTCATCCCGAGGTACGCTATTTGTCAGGCAGGTGCAACCACACTGTCCCTCGCATCACCACACTTATCGTCCCCTCGCACATAGTCCCCTCGGGACTTTCAATCATAGCAAGCGATGCCATAGAGTCCGACACAACCATCGTAGCTTGTCCCTTCTCAATAATCATAACGCCATTACTTTCCAAAAACGCTTTGCTGCCTCTCCTGCAAGACGCGTCAATACTCGAACGCTGGACCGAACGACAATTGGCCATCGTGTACATCTGTTTTCACTGGATCATCACGAGCACAGAGACGTGAAGTATCCTTCCTCCTGAGTTCATGCGTACGAGCCAACGGTCGCGCTCATGGCAGTTGTGACGCCCTAATTCACTCACCATACCTCGATACGCTCCCTTCCCCCGATCAACTCAGAACCCCGCTGCATTTCTCCACAGTGGAGCTCGATGCGCTTAAGGGAACGAACCTATACGGTGCGACCGTCGGCAGGCGTCGTACTTGGGAAGCGGAGTGGAAACAATGTGTTGCGGATGTCTCGTCTGTCAACGGCGAGTGGGCAAAGGGGCTCAGCTGGTGAGGTCCACTTCATGTTCACCTTCT
>Ga0137359_10003168_pt1 | contig 13262 bp, 15 predicted proteins | sample Mad1_40_16metaG_FD_108281 | JGI IMG/M metagenome (GOLD analysis project Ga0137359, IMG submission 108281) | Vadose zone soil microbial communities from Angelo Coast Range Reserve, California, USA - Mad1_40_16 metaG | ecosystem: Environmental > Terrestrial > Soil > Vadose zone | place: USA... | reverse complement strand
GGTGTCGATGACAAGTACATCCAGTTCGGTGCTACGGGCAAATGACACCACGCTCGCCGCCGCGCCAAAACTTCCCGCCAGATGGAACTCAGCTTGGCTGCGGATGATGCTTTCGAGCCCAGCCCGGCGGACGGCGGAGGTCGCCATCACCACAATTTTGATCGCGCCTCCGCCGTTTCGCTTGGACATTCGTTATCATGCCCTCTCGCCCAAAGTGATGGACACTGGCTTGATTTCGCCGGCGCGAATGATCCTGACCTGCAGCACATGACCGATTTTTGCGGTGGCAAGCGAATCCTGGATCGCATCCACATGTTGGACTGTCTTTCCACTTACTTCGAAAAGAACGTCTCCCAGCAACACTCCGGCCTTTTCTGCGGGCCCACCGTTGTCGACGTGCATGACGAGCAGTCCGGCTCGCGTTTCAGTTGGCAGCTTCGAGCGCATATTTTCCGGAACTTCGACTGACTGCATAGCAATGCCCAAATAAGGCCGAGCGATCCGCCCTTTCTCCAGAAGTTCTTCGACAACTCGATTGACGGTTGCCACTGGCACCGTCACAGCACGTCCATGGGTTAGTCCACGCGTATTCATACCGACAACCTCGCCTCTGGCATTCAACAGCGGTCCGCCGGAAAATCCTGGATACAGGGCGAGGTCGAGCCGGATGTGCTGATCGAGTTGTCCTCCTCGCCGGTTCCTCCACTCGCCGCTGATGCCGCCAATGATCCCGCTGCTCGCCACTAGGTCCCCGTGCCGCGTGCGGCCAAGCGCGAGAACAAGATGGCCGAGCCTCAGTCCTGTCGAGTCGCCGAGTTCGGGCGCGCCGGAAGATCCTTCCTCGATTCTCAGTACGGCTATATCTGTACCGGGATCCCGCCCAGCCAGCTTCGCGGAAACTGCGCGACCCCCACCCAGCAGCACTCTGATGTCTTCGTCGCGCTGCACGCCGTGATGAACCGTTACGACCACACCCTTCCTCCATTCGATGCCACTGCTCGGCATCCAGCGTCGGCCGTGGACGGCAACAACACTGCCTCCGGCCTTCTCCGCGGCAGACGCAAATTCGGTTGAAATTGTTTCTAGTATTGAATTGGCCATGTCTTGCAAAACCCCTTTCCTGAACTGTGAGAACAGGATCGAAGATAGCCATGGATCGCGCATCCGCCAGACGGCTAGGTAGAGAACAGAAAGGATGGTTTCGGGATCACGTGCAATCCGGACTACTCACGCCCTTCGGAATTCGCGTTGGAGCATCCAGTCCGCGGTGAGAGAATCTTAATGATTGGATGGGATCGGATGGGATTGGATGAGAGAAAGTGCGGTACAACCAGGCAGCACTTGCTCACGCAGGCAGGCCTCAATGGCGCCTCGAACTTGATTAAGGAATATTGGCCGTACCTGAACTCCAAGCGTTAGGTACTGATCGTCTAAGCTCAGCACAGTCCTCGAATCTCACCGGTACAATCGAATTGATGAACTTCTCCGGAAAAGTGGCTCTCATTACCGGCGCGGGCAGCCCGCAAGGGATAGGTTTCGCAACCGCTCGCTTGCTTGCACAACTAGAGTCGAAAATTGCAATCACTTCCACGACAGACAGAATTGAGGAGCGGGCCCGCGAACTCGCCGCGGACGGCGCCGATGTCTTTGCTTTTCCCGCTAATCTGCTGGATGCCGCCCGCACTCACGTGCTAATGCAGGAGGTCCTCGCGCGCTTTGGCAGTCTCGACATCCTCGTCAACAATGCCGGCATGACTCAGATCGGCAGCCCGACGGAAACCACGTCGTTACCGCTGGCCGATCTTCCCGAAAGCGACTGGGATTACAACATAGCCATCAATCTTAAGACCGCTTTCAACATCACTCAAGCCGTTTTGCCCTTCATGCTGAAAGCGAACTATGGGCGAATCGTGAACGTTTCTTCGGTAACCGGTCCGGTCTCCAGCAATCCTCGCGAAACCGCCTATAGTGCGGCAAAAGCCGCCATGGTCGGGCTTACTCGCAGTCTCGCCCTCGAAGTTGCGCGCAAGGGAATTACGGTGAACGCCGTAGCACCCGGGTGGATCGAAACCGCGTCCTCCACCAGACACGAAATCATCGCCGGCAAAAATACTCCCATCGGCAGACCCGGCCGCGCTGACGAAGTGGCGGCGGCTATCGCGTTTCTCGCCTCCGAATCCGCCTCCTACATCACCGGCCAAGTGATCGTCATCGATGGAGGGAATGCCATTCAGGAGTACAAAGGCCCGCCCGATCAGTACTACTGAATGTGAGGCAGGGGTTGTCAACTTTTGTAATCCTAGCTCGCAGTGTGTTGAGAAACCGAAGTCTGGTCGCAAAGCGCTTCGATGTGATCGGCAAATCGGTCCCAGTTATAACTCTCGCGAACCAATTTCATGCCCTTGCTGGCGATCGTGGCACGTTCACGGGGCGAATCTACCAGCCAAGCAATTTTTTCTGTGAGAGCTTTAATATCTCGGGGCGGGAACAGAATCGCATTTTCCCCATCTGTAAGAACCTCGTGCACGCCGGCGCCGGTGGAGACTATGGTTAAACAGCCACAAGCCATTGCTTCCAGAACAACCAATCCCCAAGTCTGTTTATTGTTAGGAAACAGGAAAGCGTCACATGCGGCATAGAAGTCGCGGATTTCCTCATCCTCCACTTTGCCAGCGAAAATCACTTGTTCCTTGAGTCCGCGACTTAGGGCTAATTGTTTCAGACGACGGAGATAATCTGGATAGCTTCGGTCCGATCCCGCCAGCAAAAGCCTGACTTTAGACCCATTGGATCTCAATCGGGCCACGGCTTCGATTGCATCTTCCAGATGCCGATGAGGCATGAAGATGCCTAACCAGAGCAGGACAAACTCGCCTTCAGAAAAACCAAACCTGCTTCTAATTTTTTCCCGGTCGCCCCCAGGAGCAAAGCGATCTGGGTCGGCGCCACTATGCACGATTTGTGTGGGCCCAGGGTAAACAGCTTTGTATTCGCTCTCTGCCCATTTGGAAAGCAACAAGGTCAAATCCACTTTACGATTTTGAGCACGGTCATACAGGTAATAGAGCCAATACAAGGGCATCAGAGCTGCGTTCTTGATCGAGCGCGGGCGAATAGCCTTATCATAAAAATTCGGCACATCATTACACATCCAGAGCACGGCTCCGCCCAACTTCCTCTTGAGCCACAGGGCGCCCCATTGTGCCGGCCAGTGATTGGGGTGCCATATTTCGTGCTTTTCATCCACTACCGAGGCAAGTCGCCGCATATCCAAATAGCCACGGACCGGGAGCGGCTTCTTGATCCAGCCCAAAGCGCCTCGACCAACATCTTTCACGTCAAAACCCTCGCAGATGTCGGGGAAACAGTTAGCGCGGTCGTAGGCGGAGGTGTAAACAGCGACTTGGTGTCCGCGCCGGGCGAGTGCCTGGGCGAGGCACAGGCACTGCCGTTCACCGCCACCTTCGATCAATAACTCGTGCATGATGAGAGCGATGTCCACTGACCGATTCTGACCTCCGTGAACGCGTCTTAAAATATCAGACCGACTATCTGAAAGCCAACGAGCGGGCACTGATAATCATCTCTGGTTTTGACGAAGCTCATCGAGTGCGGGAGAGATCTACAATGTTTGTTCTGGTTCAGCGTCGATTGCTGGAATAATGGCGGCTGCGAGTTTCATCCGGCTTAGCTCAATCGCCAGCAACGGAGCGATGAATTTGTCCGAAAACCTGGCTGTAATTTTGAGGCGAACAAGATGAAGCCACATGTTGCAGTCAAGCGACTGCTTTCGGCATTCGAAACACGGCTGTTGGTGCGTCGAGTTGTAAATCTGCCGCGGGATACTTTTGAGTCCCTTACTGGGCGACGCGATCCTCTGATCCCTCCTCGAGGCCTGTGGTATGTGGGAGGCGAAGAGAATTACCGCTCTATAAACGAAGAGTTCTTCAAATACTTCGTAGATTTGGGGGGCTTGCACCCGAGCGATGGCGTGCTGGACGTTGGATGTGGCATAGGAGTAACCGCCGCTCGCCTGACCAAGTTCCTCGACCAGGGCTCGTACGAAGGCTTTGACATCGTGCGGGTAGGGACGGATTGGGCGAACACGCACATCAGTTCGCGGTTCCCGAATTTCCGGTTCACTCACGCAGACATCTTCAATAAGCATTACAACCCTAAAGGAAAACTTGATCCGGACACGTACGTATTTCCTTACGATTCCGCGAGCTTTGATTTCGTATTCTTGAAATCCGTCTTCACGCACATGCGACCGGCCGGAGTCCAGCACTATTTGAGCGAGATTCACCGGGCGCTGAAGCCGACTGGCCGATGTCTGGCGACCGCATTCCTGTTGAATCAAGAGTCAAACCAACTGATTGCTGCAAACCGAAGCTCTCTTAACCTCACCCATGACCTAGGCGGGTACCGCGTGCTGGATGCTCAATTCCCGGAGACTGCCGTTGGTCTGCCAGAAGAAGATTTCAAGGAGTGGTGTGGCCGAGCCCATCTGACGATTGATCCACCAGTTCATTATGGCTCCTGGTGCGGCCGCTCCAATTACTTGAGCTATCAGGATATCGTCATCCTGCAATCGTTGGAAAAGGGCTCGGCATCCCAGAAACTCTAAATCAGCCCTGTGCGACTGAGCGGTACACCGCGAGGGTTTGTTCTGCGGTGCGCTCCCAGCTAAATTGGCGTGCGCGCGCCAGTCCCTTGCGTTGAAGTTCGCTCGAAATAATCCGACTCTCAATCACATCTTCAATAGCTTTCGCCCATGCTTCCACGTCTTGAGGTGGCACCAGAATAGCCGCATCCCCAGCCACTTCCGGAAGACTGGAAGAGTTGCTGGCAATTACGGGAGTCCCTACTGCCATGCTCTCGAGCACCGGGAAACCAAATCCCTCATACAGAGAAGGCATGACCAATGCGCTCGCGTGGGCGTACAGACCAGGAACATGCTCGTCCGGAACGTACCCCGTAAGCACGACACTGCTTCCCAAGTCTAATTCCCGAATCGTGTCGTAAACTTCCTGAACCCCTTTCATTCCCTCGCTGTGAGATCCGGCAAGCACCAGTTGACGCGTGCCCCACTTCCCTTTGGACCGGAGGTGAGAGATTGCGCGGAGCAGTGTCGGAATATTTTTGCGATGGGAGAAAGTGCCCACATGCACCACGTACCCTTCACGCAGGCCAAGGGTCCGCGCCCATTGCTGATCAAGCGTGATTCCGGGAAGGAAGCGGTTGTGGTCAACGCCGTGGTACACAACATGAACTTTGCCCGAAGATACGTTATAGAACTTCAATAGATCTTTTCGCGAATGCTCGGATACACAGATGACCGCAGAGGCCTGCGCAAGCGTGTGCGGCATTATCAGGTTCACATAAGCCAGCCAGCGACGGTCATAGTGTTCAGGATAAATCCGGGAAGTTAGGTCATGTACGGTTACGACGCCAGGACATGGACAGCGAAGGGGCAAAACGAAAGCCGGACTATGTAATACATCGAAACGATCCTGTCGAAGGGCGCGTGGAAACTGCCAGTGGTACCAAAGCAGGCGTTGTGCCCACGAACCTTGCGGTCCATTGAAAGCCTTGATCGCCAGCTCCGAGTTCTCGCTCAACTGGTGGATGAGTCTCGACGCGTATATCCCAGTGCCAGCCCGGTCGCGGCCGGACATTGAATTGTCCCACGCAACTTTGATCGGCCTCATTCGATCAGGCCGCGCTTTGACTCTCAGCTCTGACTGATGCTTTGCGGGCAATCATCAGTATTCCGTCGTATATATTCACTCGAAAAACCTTCTGGAGAAGGAGGCAGCAGAAATAGTAAAGATCGGCTTTCAACCGGCGAGTGCCGGTAGCCACATAACACGGATCCAAAGTTGTCTTCAAGATCGAGAAACCCGCAGACTGCAGGAGTTGCCGCAAAACCGGAGGAGTGAAATGAGACAAATGGACCTCGCTCCTTTGCTCCGACAATGTTATGCGAGGCAACCCGAACTTCCCGACACCGCGCGGTTCTCTTAGTCCAGCCTTCACCAGCTGTCTCTTTAGCCACGCGCGAAGAGAGGTCACTTCATTCGGCACGGCGATGACGAGAATTCCACGCTCAGAAAGCAGCGAATAACAAATCTTCAGCAAGAATCCCGGATCAGGAACATGCTCCAAGACGTGAAAGAGGGTAATGTTGTCGAAAAGCTGCCCTTTTTTATCAAGGTTTTCCAGAGTGCCGTTAAACAATTCTAAATTGTATTTCTCTTTGGCTATTCGTATGGCCTCGCTCGAGACTTCGGTCCCATACACTTGGTCATAAGAATCGCGCGCAAGGGCAAGAAACTGACCAATCCCAGTGCCCACGTCGAGCAGCGACCCCTTTTGTCGGGTTGATCGCAGGATCCTCAGTCTTCGATTCCAGGCTCGATCCCGGGCCTTCAGCTCGCCCAGCCAGGAGTCGTACTGAGACGGCCGAGAATAAAACTTGATCAATTCCTCAAGGGTGGGTCTGGGATTATCGAAGATATAGCCGCAGCTAGAACACTCGGTAATATTGCTCTCCGCATCAAGAACTTCGAGGAACGCTCCCCCGCAAACGTTACATTGCTGAACGATTTCGAGTTTCATGGCCTGATCATCGTTCATTGAATCCTCACAACCTGCCACGGGCAGGATCCACAAAGTAGCCGAAGGTCAAATTCCTAGTCCGGCTGTGGGTACCGGGCTGACCCCGTCCGCGGCAAAGCACGTGTAAATCTCCGGTTTGGAGCCCGTCGCCTTTTCATATCCCCGGCCTACAGCAGCGGCGAAGTGTTTCGCACGATCTTCCCGCACTAGATTCACCGTACAACCTCCAAAACCGCCGCCCGTCATGCGCGCGCCGTATACGCCTTCAATTTGCTCGGAAAGCTCGACCATCAGATCAAGTTCCGGACAGCTGACTTCATAGTCGTCGCGTAGACTCTGATGCGACTGGCCCATCAATCTTCCAAAATCCTCAAGATTCCCATTCTCCAACGCCGCCGCCGCTTCAATCACGCGGGCATTTTCACTGATTACATGATGACATCGGCGCAGAATGATTGGTGGCAAGTACTGGCGGTAAGCCGAAAGATCCGAGAGCGTCACGTCTCTCAACGCATGCACGCAGGGAAGATGCTTGGCTAAGATCTGCAGACCGGCTTCGCACTCCGCCCGGCGTTGATTGTATCCGCTGGTGGCATGGCTATGCCGCACCATAGTGTTGCAAATTACCAGCCGTGCATCATCGGGCAAAGGAAGCAAGCGGTACTCCAGGGAACGGCAGTCCAGCAGCAGCGCACGGCCGCTCTTCCCGTGACTGGAAACGAATTGGTCCATAATTCCGACTTGCGCTCCTACAAACTCGTTCTCCGCCCGCCGGCACAGGAGCGCGAGCGCAGTACGGTCCACCGGGCTTTGGTCCAGGCTCAAAAGACCATAACCAACGGCGACCTCGAGTGAAGCCGAGGAACTCAGGCCGGCGCCCTGCGGCACATTCCCTTCCAGCAACAGATTGGCGCCGGACAAACGAAACCCGGAGTCCTCGAGCATCTTAGCGACGCCGACGACGTAGTCGCTCCAGTGATTTCTGCCCTTCGCTGGTATCTCGTCCAGCGAGAGATCGATTTGCTCGTCAAAGTTTTCGGAGCGTACGACGAGCTTCCGGTCGTTCCTCGGACTCAGGGCTACCCAGGTATAGAACCCAACGGCGGCAGGCATGACAAAGCCATCGTTGTAGTCGGTGTGCTCTCCGATAAGGTTCACTCGCCCGGGAGCCTGATAGATATGGGGCATTCCCCCAAAGAGACGCACGAATTTATCCACCAAGCTTTGGGGGATAACTTCGAGAGTCGGAACCTCATCTCGCATGTATAGATGACCTGCTTCTGGACGACTGTAAACGCGTGGTTAAGCGTTTTAACAAACGTCGGCACAGGGCTGTTAGAAGTTTGTACGATGGATGCTAACGCCTGTCAACCCAAGGAAAGGATCGCTGATGGCCTCTGGGAAATATCTCTAGGCGACAGCAAATTTATGGCGAATGCGGCTGAACCGGGTTCGAGGGGCGTACCAGATGTTTGCCGACTTTTTGCAGATCAGGCATTGCTGTGGTTCGCTCCAGCAGGAATGGCGACCATCGAGCCTCGTACTTAACGAACCCTTCAGTTCTGGTGCTTGGAAATTTTGCCGAAGAATGGACCGCGTCTCCCATGCACGGGAGGCCTTTTCACGACATGTGTTCAGCCGAGTATTACTTTTGCATTGAGGCCCACTCTTGACACATTTGACTCAGCAGACAATTTGAATTTTGCTATTTGCCTCGCGCTAATCTGACTGTGGAATGTGAGTCAGCTAGATGACGAAGAAAAGGATGACAACTAAACTACCGTTGAGAGCCATTGCTTGAATTCATCCGCCGTATCAAACGGATACATCCGGACAGCGATCTTTGACGCTGAGCTGGCAGCCCGATAAGTGTTTCTTTTAAGCCCATCGTAGCCGAACGCACTATCCGCAGCGGTGGCCAAACTTGCGATCCAGTTCCTCCTCCGCGCTTATCGTTGGTCTCGTCGGTCTGGTAATGGAGTTTAAGAATTTCGCCTTCACCGATTACGACGTAGCGCATCTGGCCTACGAAATTGAGCGCAAAGATCTCGGCATCGAGGGAGGGTTCCAGGACCAGTACGCCGCCAGCTTTGGCGGGTTCAACTTCATTGAATTCTATGGAGAACGGATCATCGTCAACCCGCTGCGTATCGGGCGGGAAATTATTAATGAGCTGGAACACAACCTGCTGCTTTGTTACACGGGATCGACGCGGCGTTCGGACCGCATCATCGACGACCAAAAGCGAAGGTATGAAGGCAATGAGGACCAGACGGTACAGGCTTTGCGCCAGCAGAAGCAGCTTGCCGTGGACATGAAGAATGCGCTTCTGCAACACCGGCTGCATGATTTTGGCGATCTGCTGCACAGCTCCTGGGAGTCCAAGAAAAAACTGTCGCCGAAAATCAGCAGCGCCCGCATTGACGAAATGTATGAAGAAGCGCGAAAAGGAGGCGCTCTTGGCGGAAAGATGACTGGAGCGGGCGGCGGCGGGTACATGCTTTTCTATTGTCCATTTGAAAAGAAGCACAGGATCGCCGGGGTCTTGCGCAAGCTGGGCGCGTCTCCCACCGAATTCGCATTTGAACATCGTGGCCTGCAAACCTGGAGGGCGCATGAAAGTCGCGCCGGACACTGAGCAACTCGTTCTGCAGCGCATGGAGGAGAGCATGGAAGTCAACCGCTCTCTTCTTAAAAATGCGCATTTCGTGACTCTGGTGTCAGATGTAGGTCTCGCCATGACCCAATCGCTGCGAAATGGCGGCACAGTGTTTTTCTTTGGCAATGGCGGCAGTGCGGCCGATTCGCAGCATCTGGCGGCTGAGTTGGCGGGACGCTATCTCATCGAACGGCGCGCTCTACGCGGAGTGGCTCTGAGCACCAACACTTCGTGCTTGACTGCGATAGGCAATGACTATGGCTACGATTTGGTATTCGCGCGCCAGTTGGAAGCGCTGGGCTCGCCCGGAGACGTAGCGGTCGGCATCTCCACCAGCGGCAACTCCAAAAATGTCCTGCGGGCGATCGAGGTGGCGAAAGAAAAAGAAATGATCACGGTGGGAATGACCGGCGAGCACGGCGGAGAAGTGCGCCGGTTGGTTGACTATTGTTTATGCATCAGCTCCGACCAGACGCCGCGGATTCAGGAAGCCCACATCATGATCGGACACATTCTGTGCGAGATCGTGGAACAGCAACTCTTCACTTGCTGATCCTTCCGTGAAAGCCGCATTTCTCGACCGCGACGGCGTGATCATCCAAAAAGCGCCTGAAGATGAATACATTGCCCGCTGGGAGCAAGTGCAGTTTCTTCCGGGCGCGCTGGAAGCTGTCTCGACGCTCTACCGCGCCGGTTTCAAGATCTTCATCGTTACAAATCAACGAGGCGTGGCACTGGGCAAAATCCGTCTGGACGATCTCGAAGAGATTCACCACCGCATGCGTGCAACATTTGGCGAAGCCGGGGTAAGTATCACCGGGATTTACTTCTGTCCACACGCCAAGGACGATAATTGTTTCTGCCGAAAGCCGGCGCCGGGGATGCTGCTACGAGCAGCCGAAGATCACGGCCTTGAGCTCGGCCGCTGCTGGGTCATTGGGGACAGCTCCAGCGACATTGAAGCGGGCTTACGCGCCGGGTGCAGGACGGCCCGGATCACCCCCGTCACCGAGCATGCCAAGATCGAACCTATGCCTGATCTGATTGCTGGCGATCTGCCATCAGCGGCAGAACAGATTCTGTGTCGAGAGTGCGCCGCTGGGGCGTAAGAGGTCTTGGTCGGCTGCACATCTGAGTACACGATAAAAGAGGCGGGGATTTCTCCCCGCCTCTCAAGGCTGGAACAGCAGGTTCGCTAGTTCAGGCCGAACATAAGTCGGCTACTGTCAATTACAGGACGCCTGGAACCCCGATGTGTTCACCTTCACGGTGCCGTTGGCGTTGACCACCAGGTGTGTCGTAATACGCAGCGTCATATTTGGGGACGGACCTTGTGCTATCAGCTTCATCTTCGTGCTCATGTATTGCTCCATCGCTACGGTTTTACTGTTGACCTCAGCATGCTGGCCGTCGTTGACCACATAGTTGGCGCGGGAAGGCACGCCGACCCCGGTCCCTTTGAGTGTGGAGTTAAAGCTGGTGTGGATGAAGCCATTCGGATTGGTGGAGGATGTCGTCTCCGAGTGGAAGGTACCGCTCACCGAAATCGTATCCCCGTTACAGCTGTTCATGACTGACATATTGGTGAACGGCGTATCATTTACTATCGCCTGGCCGAAGGCCGCTGGCGCGCACATGATGATGGCCAAGCCTGCAAAAGTCAGTGCCAGCTTTACATTCTTACGATGAAGCATTGATTCCTCCCCGTGAAATTTCCCTAAGTCCCGCAAGCCCTAGCTCCCGCAGCTTGTCGAATTGCCCACCACCTGCGCGCTAATGTTTCCAGTCGTATCCACCACAATGTGCAGCGATTGCACTAGCGTCAGTCCGGGGGTTGAGCCCTGCGACTTCAGATCGGACTTTAACTCGACCGTCAGGTCAGCCGATGGCTCATCACTATTGGAGATGTAAGTGTCGGAATCGCCGGCCGTGTACGCAGTACCCGTCGTCTGGCCGGAACCGGTCAGATTGTCAGCTGCAGTGATTGTGAAGTGACTGCCTCCGGCGCCGCCCGTGCTCGCCGAGAGATCGATGTGCACTGTGCCATCCAGCGCAACCGGCTCGCCTGTGGCGCAGCCATTTACCGTCACTGCGTTATTAAGATTGATGTCGTAGCTGCTTGTGACCGGCGATTGCGCGACCGCCCCGGCCGCACATAGCAGAAGTGCGGGCAACATCCCCGCGCGAATAGAACCCTGAAACATGAATTGCCTCCCGTTCCAAAAAACTTGCACTTCTTGCGCCATTTGCTCCTCGTCAACTAAGGCTAAGTGCCGCGAAACTGGCCGCTTGCGTCCGAGGTTTCCAAAGAAATCTGCATCCCGCGCCCATGTGCAAAAACTTGCGCTTCCCGCCTGCTAAACCACCCTGACCGGCTGCTTGCAGCACGGACAATGCGTCTCCTCGCTCAACAGATACACCCGGCAGCGTACACATGGCATGCCGAGGAGCATCCGCCGCGGCCCAACTTTTGGGGCTGGTTTGCCCTCCACCGCTGTCTTTGTTGCAGCCCCGTTATTTGGGCCCTGATGGACCGCAGCGGTGCCCTCGTTAAAACCTTGCCGGTATCCCGCTTCCCTTCCGCGCTTGTAGCCGGACTCGAATCCCGCCTGATACATCCCCGCAAACTCACCCGGCATGACGCCGTGATCGTCACCTCGCGAAATCGTGGGCGAGAGCGTCAGCGCCGTGTCGGTTTTTTCGTTCGTCTTCATAAGCTCTCTTTTCAAGATGGGCGGGTGGTGTGCCCGCCCGAATCACCATGCTGCTGTTAGAAGAACTCCCAGACCACGACTATGCCCGCGCTGCCGGCACCACCGGCCTGGCTTGTATTGTCCGTCGAGGCCGCGCCAGAGCCGCCAGAGCCGTAGTTAGCGGCCGCTGCGCCAGTTGCATGCGAGCCGGTAGCGCTGAACGTTGATCCAATCGCCCCACCGCCGAAATGGCTGGAGCCACCATTGCCCGAGATCACAGGGCCTGAACTCGCCACCGTTAAGCCCGCGTTGCCGGGTGCTCCTCCGGCGTTTACGTCGCCGCCTACCGATACCGCGCCGCCAGCACCTCCTGCCGCGGCTTGGCCGCCGTTGTCAGTGTCGCCTGCGCCACCCGCGCCTCCGTTGCAGGTCATGTTGGCTCCTGTGCCGACGAAGGTGGTGTTTCCTCCTGCGGCACCTGGATTTGCGCCCGCTGCGCCTCCATTGCCGCCCGTTCCGATCGTGACCGTGTACGAAGCTCCGATGGAACTGATGTACTTTCTGGCGTAGCTTCCCGCGCCGCCACCGCCGGCAGAGCCCGACTTAGTGCCGCCGCCCCCCGTAAGAACTCCGCCTCCGCCAGCACCGCCTCCGACGCACTCAACAAGAAGCGACGTGACGCCCGCCGGGACCGTATAGGTTCCGCCTGCGGTGATCGTCGTCACGTTCCTCAGACTTCCCTTGGTGTTCGTCAGCCCTGCGCCGCTGCCGTTGAACTGGTTTGCGGCCAGGTTGCCGCTGCCGTCGCGGGCCGCAATCGTGTTGGCAGTGGCGCTGATCGTGGCGTTCGTACTAAGGGCGAGGGTGCTGCCTAAAGAGACCGTAGCACCGCCCGTCAGCCCGTTAGCAGTACTAACGGTGATGGAGCTGTTCGACAGCGACGAGTTGGGAATGCTCGTCAGCCCTGCGCCGCTGCCGCTAAAGCTGCTCGCAGTAATAGCTCCTGCAGAGAAATTGCCGGAGGCATCCCGCAGGACGAGTGTGCTGGCAGTATTGCCTGTGCTGGCGGGAACTTCCGCGATGATGCCGCTTCCACTCGTCTTAAACGTGGCCGCGATATTGTTGGCGTCCACTGAGGGTGAGCTGGAGTTAAAGTTTGGATTGCTTACACCCGAGCCATTCACATTCACGCTCGTTCCGCTGCTTGGGAAAGTCTGGCCGCTGGCAAAGGTGATCTTGCCGGTGTTGTCGATGTTCAGCTTCGGCAAGATCGAACCAGAGGTCGGACC
>Ga0137359_10003163_pt1 | contig 13269 bp, 12 predicted proteins | sample Mad1_40_16metaG_FD_108281 | JGI IMG/M metagenome (GOLD analysis project Ga0137359, IMG submission 108281) | Vadose zone soil microbial communities from Angelo Coast Range Reserve, California, USA - Mad1_40_16 metaG | ecosystem: Environmental > Terrestrial > Soil > Vadose zone | place: USA... | reverse complement strand
CTAGGTACCCGATGAGCAACGGGTTGCCGGTGGCAAGCTCACCAAAAAATCTCATATGCGCTCCGCAAAATCCAATTGCGGTGGACGGCGGTGAGCCTCAGAGTCGCCGATTAAAGACACCGATCACAAGCAAGAGAATCACCGCGCCGATGAGAGCGTTCAGGATTTTCGCGAGGATGCCGCCGAGAAGAACAAATCCGATGTGCGGCAACAGCCAACCGGCAATGATCGCTCCCGCAATGCCGACCGCGATGTTGCCGATGAGTCCAAGGCCGTAGCCCTTGACGATTAGGCCCGCCAGCCAGCCGGCAACCCCACCGATGACCAGCCAAATGATGAAGTCCTCAATTGTCATGCGGGATCATCCGGACATTCCTTCTTGCCTCCATGACCAATGCTCTCGCTAACCAGATCGTTCCAGGCCACTCTCACAGGCGTATCCGGAAAAGGCGTTTCGCAATTTGGTCCGCGATGCCTGCCACCGCAAACATGGTCGCGAGAGCGACGACCCAGAACCCGATGCGGCCGACGGTGGGGGCGAGTAAGGAACCAAGTTCATAGCCCGCAGCCAGCCCCGCAAACCCCACGGCAAGACGCGCCACTTGCTTCATGTCTCTCTCCGTTGGAAACAATCGACGCACAAAAACGCCACGGCTACTCCTCGGTCGGGTCTGCTCAATAGCATTTTATGGCCCACCCCACCGTCGATAAATGTCTCGCCCGGGGCATGAAATGAGATCCGGGGCTTCGGTTCGCCGAAGGTCGCCAAAGCGCTCGGCATCGGCCGGGCGAGGGTCTATCGGGTGCTGTGATGCGAAGGCCAGACATTTTCCGCCGATGATCAGCTTGGCCGATGGCGCAGACCACATGGGCATCGCTGTGTCAAAAATCACACCTATGGGTTCAGCCTCGGTTCATCACACTCTCCTTAGATTTTCCCGCAAGGTACAGGCATAAGGAGGAACAAAAACATGACACGCAAGTCAGTCTTTGCATTGGCCGCAATTCTCGCGCTTGGCAGCCTGTCATTCGCCACCGATGCTTCCGCCAAGGGCGGCGGCCATGGTGGCGGTGGTGGTGGACATGGCGATGGCGGTGGTGGACATGGCGGTGGTGGTGGACACGTCGGTGGAGGCGGACACGTCGGTGGAGGCGGCGGTGGACACGTTGGCGGTGGACACGCTGTGGCCGCCCCCATCGCGCCTGGACACATCGCGCCTGGACATGTTGTGGTCGGACCTCGACCCGGTGCGCACGTCGCGCCTGGGCATCGAGGCCATGAACACTTCGCGGGTAGACACCGCCGGCATTTCTGGCACGGCCGCTGGTGGTATTACGGCGTTGGCCCGTGCTGGGCGTGGTCGGACGTTTACGGCGAGTACGTGTGGGTGTGCGATTAAAGATAAAGAGGGCTGAGAATCCAAAGGAGGGCACGGCGCCGCCCTCGTCGCCGAGCGCGGCCGCAGTCTACTGTTCGAAACGTCGCGCCTCTGGATCAATCCGCTTAGCCCTGCGTGATCCGCCGGCAGATCGAGGAAGGCTTCGAGGTCATAGCTGCCGTCGATGACGCGATACGTGGCATTGTCGCTCGGAACTGGCCGTACTTGCTGGCGAAGCTTCCGTGGACGGACGGTGCTCAACGCCATGCTGCCGGAGCTGCTGGCCCCGGCGCGGGAGGGGTGTGGCGGGTGGGCGCCGGGGCCAGCTGACGGGAACGCCCAAGGGAGGGCGTCGTGTCACTTTCTGAGCAACTTCTGTGCCAGATGCGATCCAGGAACGATTCCAGGCGTGGCCTCAACCCTCACGCGGCCCCGGTCTTTCCCGCTGGTTTGCGCTCTAAAGGGCCGGGGCTCCAGACGTGATCCTGGTCCCCACATGCCCAAGCAGTGGACTGGCCGCAACCCACGCGGCGCGTTACGACCCTGCGCTCGCAGCAACGGAAACGGCTAAGCCGCGCGGGCGACATATTGCGAATCCCGCCAACGCCACCATCCGTAAGCGAATCGGGTCAAGCTCACCCTGGCTCGCAGCCGCAATAACTAGCGTGGCGACGAGTTCGCGGACCGCTTCGGGCTGGCTGGTGCAATGAAGCTCCTCGCAGGCAGCGTCGAAAGCTTCGCCCATCGCGGCCGTCGCTTCAGGTTCAAACACGCCATGTTCGGTGGAGGGATTGGTTGGCATGGCGTTTACGCCCAGATCGGAGCCCCGCCACAAATTGGACATAAGTTAGGAAGGCGAGTCAATATAATTTTGCAATCGTTGCTAGCATTCACAGGCCTGGCCTGCAAATTCATTTGCAGGGGTGCGCGTCAACAGGGTGTACATCAAACTATAGGAATTCGGGCACAATCTGCGAACGTTGCCGCTGCTATGCGCGCGCGACAACAGTCCATTGTAAATTCTGTCGGCTTTACCTCTTGAACCCGGATCAGCACTGGCGTCTAAAATATGGCGGGGTTGAGGGGACAAAAAGATGGGTACCGGGGTGAAGCTCGGTCGCGACATCATGGTCGCGATCGGCAGAGAGTTGCGCGCGATGTACGCCGACATTGTTGCTGAGGGAGTACCGGAACAGTTTGCCGAGATATTGCGCAGGCTGGATGAGTCGAGTGGCGAGGGCCTAGGAGAAGAGCCGCCGAACCGGTGACCGGCGGCGAGGCGGCCCGTGCGGGCGCCATATCAGGCTGGCGGCGAGATGGCTGGGCCGGCGGGCGGTGGTGTTGCTTGCAGGCGATGTTTCCGGAGTGAGTTGTAATGATCAGTACGGAGCAGCGCCGAGCCCTCGAAATGCTGGCAGATGCAGAGTCGCGCGGCAGCACCATCGAAATGCTGATTGAGGACGGCTTCCCAGCCGAGATGGTAGCAGACCTTGTCCGCAATGGGCTTGCCAGCATGCAAGGCGATACGGTGAAGGTGGGCGGACGTGCGATCGAGGTCATCCGCGTGCAGATCACGGACGCCGGCCAGAGGGCAATCGAAGAGCCGTAATATGCAACGCTGATGGGTCTGATCCGGCCCTAAGCTGGGCGAGCGGGAGACCGCCCCCTTGATTTGCCGTATTGTTTCCGCTTCGCTTGTGGTCGGGGCGAGATATCGTGGCGAGACTGACAATGCGCGCGCTATCCTTCGCTTTTCTGGTTGCTTTCTTGATTGCAGCCAATGCATTCGCCCAGACTGCGCAACTCGCGCCCATTCCGGCGCCCCTGCCATTTCCTCAGGGCTCATCCGTCTTTCAGTGGGACTATGAGTGCATCGGACAGAAAGGGTGCGGTTTCACCGGCTTCGGACTCGATCGCCTTAGTCTGAGGTCCGCGTCCATCGTTCTCGCCAGACTTAAAGTCGGTGAAATCGAAATGCCGACGTATTTCGTGTGGGGCACGTTAATCGACGGCATCCCGGTGACAGGTATGGTTCAAAACGAATTTTCTTTCAGATTTAGCGCGGTCAATATGAGGCTGATCGCGGCTGGATCGCCGGGTCTTTAGCATGAGGTTTGCGGTCGTTGACGAACCTTTGTCCAACCGACGGACCGGATTGCACCAGTCTTCTGTCGGCAGTCCTTGAAAAACGACTGGGATAAATGCCCCTTCTCGGGGAGCGTTCCGCTCTTGACTTGGCCCCGAGGGGTGCGCGCGGCCTTGGTTACGACGCTCACCGCTGCCTATGCCAAACGAGCCGCCATCTGGCGCGCTTCAGCCGGATCAACGCGCGCCGTGAGAAATGCTCGCCGCCGCCCATTTGGCATAACCGAAGCGATGATGCCTGCCCACGGCTTCAGTTGCTCTACGCCCGATGGCCGTCTGTGGGGTTAGATTACCTTGATGTGAATGCGCTGGCATCATCGGCGGCGCCCGTGTCCAGCGGCATCATGAGCGATGCCAGCCACGATGACTTAAAACGACGACCACATGCCGGAAAATCACGAGGCGCCGGCGAGAGGTGGCGCAAATCCTTCAGCGGCTACCCGCTGACGACAAGCTGCGGAAACCGCATCCTGTACCTCGAAGCACCCAACTGTCGTTGGTGGTTCGAGAGCTTCAAGCCTCAGTCTCGCCGACGCCCTTTGTCGCCGACCCCGGCGCCGCCTCGGCGACCGCATCGCAATCTTGCGCTTTGCAAATTTCGATCCGCCATCACCGGGTGGACGTGAAGTCTTCGACAGGCTCAGAGCGTACTGCTCCGAGATTACTTCTTCTTCTTCGCGGCGACCTTGCGCTTGGCAGGCGCCTTCTTCTTCGCGGCGGTCTTCGCCTTTGTTGCCTTCTTCACCATACTGCCCTCCTGGCCAAAGCCTAGTGGCGGTGTCGCATCAGCACCTGCGCGAATCGCAGGCACTGCATCTCGATTACTACAAGCGGAAAGAAAAAAAAATGTTTCACATCAAGGAAACGTGTATGGGCCATCCTCGCGCGCGTCCGTGGGGTGACGGTTCGCCTCTTGCGCCGACATGAGTTCGCGAGCGTTCCGGCGAGCGGCGGCATCACGCAGGCGGAATCTGCAAAATCGCAAAAACGCCTGTCAAATGGCCGTTTCTATGGTGCGCAAATTTTGATGTGCCGGGGCGCGCGTCGCCTCTTGACAGCGAGCCGGGCGCGCGCGCTGCGCGCAAACGCGGCGTCCGGAACACTGGATTCGCCCCTCAAAAAAAAATTGAGCGAATCTCGCCGAAAAGCGCGATGCGATGGGCCGCCGCACGAAGAATCGGTCGAATCGGCGCCAAACGATTCGCAAAGCAGGCGGTCGGCCTCGCTCCGTTAGACTAGTCGGAACCGCCGCAGCGAGGTCAGAGGTCGAGCTTTGCCTTGAGCAGCTCGTTCACGGCCTGCGGGTTCGCCTTGCCGCCGGATGCCTTCATGACCTGACCGACGAACCAACCGATCATCGCGGGCTTCGTCTTCGCCTGCGAAACCTTGTCGGGATTGTCGGCGATGACCTCGTCGACGAGCTTTTCGATCGCGGCTGTATCGGTAACCTGCGTCATGCCGCGGGCCTCGACAAGTGCGCGCGGCTCCCCGCCCTCGGCCCACACGATCTCGAATAGTTCCTTGGCGATCTTGCCCGAAATGGTGCCTTCGGAGACCAGGTCCAGGATGGCGCCGAGCTGGGCCGACGACACCGGCGAAGCCGCGATCAGGAGGCCTTCCCGGTTGAGGCGCCCGAAGAGTTCGTTGAGCACCCAGTTTGCCGCGAGCTTGGCGTCGCGCGCCGTGCCGTCCGCCCGCGCGACGGCGGCTTCGAAGAAGTCGGCGCTTTCCTTATCCGCCACCAGCACGCCGGCATCGTAGCCGGCGAGTCCGAATGTCGACATGAATCGCGCCTTCTTGTCATCGGGCAGTTCCGGCAAACCGCGGCGCAACTCCGCGACGTAAGCCTCGCTCAGCTCCAGGGGCAAGAGGTCGGGATCCGGGAAGTAGCGATAGTCGTGCGCCTCTTCCTTGTTGCGCATGGAGCGGGTCTGGTTGCGTCCGGCATCAAAGAGCCGCGTCTCCTGCTCGATCGCGCCGCCGTCTTCGAGGATTTCGATCTGGCGCCGCGCTTCGTAGTCGATCGCCTGCCCGACGAAACGGATCGAGTTGACGTTCTTGATCTCGCACCGGGTGCCGAGCGGATCGCCGGGCCGGCGCACCGACACGTTGACATCGGCGCGCAGATTGCCCTTCTCCATGTCGCCGTCGCAGGTGCCGAGATAGCGCAGAATGGCGCGCAGTTTGGCGAGAAAGGCCTTGGCCTCCTCCGACGACCGCAAATCGGGCTTCGATACGATCTCCATCAGGGCGACGCCGGAGCGGTTGAGATCGACCAACGACATGGCGGGATGCTGATCGTGCAGCGACTTGCCGGCATCCTGCTCTAAATGCAGCCGCTCGATGCCGACCCGCACGGTGCCGTATGGCATATCGACGGCAACTTCGCCCTCCCCCACCACCGGCGACTTGTACTGACTGATCTGGTAGCCTTGCGGCAGGTCCGGGTAGAAATAATTTTTGCGGTCGAATACGGAACGCAGGTTAATCTTCGCATTTAGGCCGAGCCCGGTGCGCACCGCCTGAGCAACGCATTCCTCGTTGATCACCGGGAGCATGCCGGGCATTGCGGCGTCAACCAGCGAGACGTGCGAATTCGGCTCTCCGCCGAACGCGGTGGCAGCGCCGGAAAACAGCTTCGCCTTCGTGTTGACCTGGGCATGGACCTCCATGCCGATGACGACTTCCCAATCGCCGGTCGCACCCTTGATGAGCTTCGAAGTCGAGGTTTGCACGTTCATGGCGGCCCCATGGATGACGGTCGGCTTCAGGCTTCGCGCGGAGCGCCGGTGGCGTCAAGGGGAGGCGATGGCGAGCGATGTCGCAAGGCTATGAAAGGGCGGGCCGGCGCTTCGAAAGCGGCCCTACACCGCCCGCACCTCGACGACCCCGGGAACCGCCTTGATGGCGCCGGCGATCTGCGGGCTCACCTTGTAGCGGCCCGGCAGCTTCACCTCGACTTCCTCGCCGGCGCCGAGCATCACGATGAGGTTGACTTCGCCGGCCCCTTGGCCCTCCCCCTCCCCACGGTCGAGACGTTTCGCCACAGCATCGAGCGGAGCTTCGTCACGCACAAAGACGCGCAAGCCCCTTTGGACCTTGGCGGCCGCACGATCGAGGGTTTCGACGGTCTGAATGCGGGCCCTCACCTCGTCGCCCTGCGCCTCGGCGGTCATTTGCAGCAGCACCGGACTGCCGGGCTCCAGAAGGTCGCGATATTGCGCCAGCCCCTCGGCAAAGATCACCGCTTCATATTGGCCGGAGGGATCCGACAACCCGATGATGCCCATCTTGTTGCCCGTCTTGGTGCGCCGTTCCGCCCGCGACACCACGGTAGCGGCGACCTTGCCGGCCGTGACGCCGGTTTTCACGGCGCGGGAAAAAGCCGCCCAGGATTGCACCTGCAGACTGTTGAGAACGCCCGCGTAGTCGTCGAGCGGGTGGCCGGTGAGAAAAAATCCGACGGCGTCGTATTCCCGCTGCAGCCGTTCCGCCGGTAGCCAGCCCGGCACGTCGGGTATCTTGATCGGCTCGGACGCGATACAACTGCCGAACAATTCGGCCTGGCCAGTCGCAGCGGCCGCCTGCGTGCGCTGCGCGGTCGCAAGCACGATGTCGATCGCGGCGGTCGCGCGTGCCCGCTCGCGCTCAAGCTCGTCGAACGCCCCGGCGGCGACGAGACTCTCAAGCACCCTCTTGTTGACGGCACGCGCGTTGATCCGGCGGGCGAAATCGCCGAAGTCCGCGAACGGCCGGTCGCGCACTGCCACCATGGTTTCGATCGCCGTCCGGCCGACGCCCTTGATTGCCGCCAGTGCGTACCGGATGGTGTTGCCGGCAACGTCGAAATCGACGCCCGACCGGTTGATCGACGGCGGCTCGACCGTGATGCCGAGGCGGGCGGCCTCGGCGCGGAATTCCGCGAGCTTGTCGGTGTTGCCCATGCTGAGCGTCATCGAGGCGGCGAGGAACTCGACCGGATAGTGCGCCTTCAGGTAGGCGGTCTGGTAGGTTACCAGCGCGTAAGCGGCGGCGTGGCTCTTGTTGAAGCCGTAGTCGGCAAAGCGCGCCAGCAGCTCGAAGATCGCTTCGGCCTGGCTGCGGTCGACCCCGCGTTCGACTGCCCCGGAGAGGAAATCGGCGCGCTGCGCCTCCATCTCCTTCTTGATCTTCTTGCCCATGGCGCGACGCAGAAGGTCGGCTTGGCCGAGCGAATAGCCGGACAGCACCTGGGCGATCTGCAGCACCTGCTCCTGGTAGATGATGACCCCGAAGGTTTCGCGCAGGATCGGCTCGAGCTTCGGATGGATGTAATCGGGCCGCTCGGTGCCGTGCTTGCGGGCGCAATAGGTCGGGATGTTGGCCATCGGACCGGGGCGGTAGAGGGCGCCCAGCGCGATGAGGTCCTCGATGCGGTCCGGCCGCATGTCGAGGAGGGCGCGGCGCATGCCGGCACTTTCCACCTGGAACAGGCCGACCGTCTCGCCCCGGGCCAGCATTTCGTAGGTTTTGGCGTCATCGAGCGGAATGCGCGACAGGTCGATGTGGATGTCGCGCGCCGCCAGGAGATTCACGGCGGTTTCCAGCACAGTGAGCGTGGTCAGGCCGAGGAAGTCGAACTTCACTAGCCCCGCCTGTTCGACCCACTTCATGTTGAACTGGGTCACCGGCATGTCGGACTTGGGATCACGATAGAGCGGCACCAGCTCGGCGAGCGGGCGATCGCCGATCACGATACCCGCCGCATGGGTCGATGCGTGGCGGTAGAGCCCCTCCAGTTTTTCCGCCATTGCGAAGGCACGCGCCACGAGCGGCTGGCTGTCGCGCTCGGCCTGCAGCCGCGGTTCGTCATTGATGGCCCGCGACAAGGTCACCGGCGCCGTCGGGTTCTGCGGGACGAGCTTGCAGAGCTTGTCGACCTGCCCATAGGGCATTTCGAGCACGCGGCCGACGTCGCGCAGCACGCCGCGCGCCTGCAGCGAGCCGAAGGTGATGATCTGGGCGACCTGGTCGCGGCCGTAACGGCCCTGGACGTAGCGGATCACCTCGTCGCGCCGGTTCTGGCAGAAATCGATGTCGAAGTCCGGCATCGACACGCGTTCTGGATTGAGGAAGCGCTCGAACAGCAGCCCGAAGCGCATCGGGTCAAGATCGGTGATCGTGAGCGCGTAGGCGACGAGCGAACCGGCGCCTGAACCGCGGCCGGGGCCGACCGGAATCCGCCGGGACTTCGCCCATTGAATAAAATCGGCGACGATCAGGAAGTAGCCCGGATACTTCATCCGCTCGATGACGCCGAGTTCGAAGTCGAGGCGCTCCCGATACTGCTCCTCGGTAAAGCCGGACGCGACGCCGTGGGCGTCGATGCGGCGCTTGAGACCCTGCGTGGCCCGCCGGCGCAGTTCGACGGCCTCATCGACGCCTCCCTCGCCTGCTTCTTGCCCGGTCACGGAAAAACGCGGCAGAATCGGCTTGCGCGCCACCGGTCGAAACGAGGAACGCTCGGCGATCTCGACGGTTGAGGCCAAAGCCTCCGGCAGGTCGCGAAACAGCGCCATCATCTCGGCGCGGGTCTTGAAGCGGTGCTCGATCGTCAGGTGCCGGCGCTCGGCCTCGGCCAGGAGCCGTCCCTCGGCGATACAGAGCAGCGCGTCATGGGCTTCGTAGTCCTCGGCCGTCGCGAAGAAGGCCTCGTTCGTGGCGACGAGCGCAATCCCCTTGGCGTAGGCGAGATCGATCAGCGCCGGCTCAACCATACGCTCCTCGGCGGTGCCGTGGCGCTGGAGCTCCACATAGAGCCGATCGCCGAACAGGCGTATCAGCGCGTCGGCGCGCGTCTGGACCAGATGTGGCTGTCCAGACACCAGGGCACGGTCGAGCACACCGTCCGGGCCTCCCGTCAACGCGATCAGACCATCGGCGCACCCGTCGAGCCATTCGAGTTTGATGTGGGGCGGCTCGGTGCCTGGATGATCCAAGTACGTCCGCGAATTGAGGTGAAGCAGATTACGATAGCCGGTCTTGGTCGCGGCGAGCAGAACAAGCCGCGGCAACGGCTGCCCGGCGCCGCCGAGTCCAGACGAGCGCGGCTGGCGGTCCTGGTCGCCGCAGTCGACCGACAACGTACAGCCGATGATCGGCTGAATGCCGGCTGCTGCCATCTTGTCGGAGAATTCCAGCGCCCCGAACATGTTGTTTGTGTCCGTGAGCGCGACCGCCGCCTGGCGGTCAGCCTTGGCAAGTTCCGCCAGCCGGGCGATCGGCAAAGCACCTTCCAGCAGCGAATAGGCAGAATGCAGGTGAAGATGGACGAAGCCGAGCGCCATGGGGTGTGCCTCTCTCGCGAGAGTGATGCGCCGGAGATTCGGCGCTAACACGATGCCGCGGTCGGTTGCGGCCGCGCTACGATGGTGGGAGTCCGGTGCCGGTCTGTCCACATGAGACGCGCCTTAAGACCGCACCATGCACAACTTCGTGCAACGCCCGATCAGGCCCCGGTCGAGGCCCTTACAATCCCGACGACAGGACTTCGGCCCAAATTGCAATCATGCCGATGAACAGAGCAATCGACACAAGGGCGGCGGCCTCTTCGACGACAGCGCGAATCATGTTGCCCTCCGTATAGAACATACAGAGAACATAGTTCATGTTATGTTCTTCGTCAAATGCAATTTGGCACCCCGTGGGGCATGGTTTCTGAATGGTTACCACGGCGTCATGGACGATAGTTACCGTCATTTAGCCTAGTGGGAGGACAATATGTTGAGACATTTGACGAGCAGTGCATTTGCGCTTCTGATCACTATGGGCACCGCGGGCGCTCAAAACGGGACGGATCCCGGCGCCGGCAACGCCCTCGCCATCAAACAGGCGGAGAGTTCGGCGCTGGTCTCGTCCGCCCGCAGCTTCATCCTGCAGACGCTCAGCAGTGTAGAGGACCTTCGGGCGCGGGAGGCCACGCGCGACGCGATCGATAACGCCCGCACTTGCGTAGCGCACCGGGTTGGGGTGACCGAGTCGCATAAGGCGGCCATCTTTGGCCGGTTGAGGGCGGAGGGGCTCCTCGACCTCGGCGATGACGACAAATTCGCCGGCGGCCTCATGCTGGGCATATTCCCGCCATTGATCGACGACGGCGGCGCGTGCCCCCGAGCACCGCAGACCTATTGGTCGGCACCGGGCAGCGTCTTCGAAGGGCACCACTCGCATCCGGGCGGTCTTGCCATCCATGTCGCCTTCAATCTGTCGAGCTTCCTGAGCTTTGCCGACAATTATCGGCGGGTCTACGGATCGAGTGGCGGAGCAACCGGGTTGCCGACGGTCGTGCAGCCGGGCAGGCCTTCGCCGACGCCGGCCGCCAGCGATGTGCCAATCAGCCAAGACCTCGCGATCCTCGCGCCTCTTTGGCACGACTGGGGAAAGGTTATCGTCTTTCAGTGGAACGGCGATGGTTCGGAGTTGGCAGAGCGCAGCTTCGGCGGAAATGGCAAGACCGACAAATATGGCGCGCCGGGCGACAGCAAGACCGGCGCGCATCACATCATCGGGCTCGCCGAGACTATGAAACGCGGTCTTCCCCCGGAGTTTGTGATAACTCAAGCTTCAGCGCATAGCGTGCCGTCCGGCGGTAACGAATACAAGGTCGTTAATTGGCTGCGCGCAGCGGCGATAATGGCCGACGCCGATCCGGTCGCGAAGGGTTATCTTGGACGGGATCGGTCGGGGCAACTGCGCCTTGCGACGATGCGGGAGATGCGCAGCGTCGCGATGCAGAGCATGCTGCCAAACGAGCCCAGCCTCTTGGTGGAATACGTCCTGCACAATCTCTCGGATGCTGATTTTACCTTCACCGGTCCGGCCGCGACGGAAGCCGGCGTTTTGCTGAAAAGCCTAGCTAGCCGATTCGGTCACGATCCGAACGACGCCGCAGCGTTCAACACGGGATTCCGCAATCCGGTACTCGCGCATCTGAGCGCTGAACGCCTGCAGATCATCTACGCCAGCAAGGGACTGGAAGCCGTCGCTGCGGAAATCGAGAAGCTCAAGAGGGCAGGCCTTCTGTAGGGGCGACCCTTGTGGTCGCCCTGTTGCCGGCGGACGTGGTGCGCAAACCGGGCGACCACAAGGGTCGCCCCTACAACTGGCAATGTTGGAGGACGCCGTGGCATTAGGCATCTCACGCCAATCCACGTGGGAACGGTTTACTTGAATGGCCGCAGTTTACGACGGGCCGAACGTGCGCCTGCGGGCGAGGGCTATTCGCCGCCGATCTCCTTTGAGTTTCGCGGCGAGGTCCGCCGGCAAACCATCGCGCGGCAAGCGTCGCGGTGGGGCTTGCCGAATGAACCGCTCGCGCCCGGCCTGGGCATGAAGATGCTCTCGAGTATAGTAGGTGAAGGCGACGGCACAACCGGCGACGAGGAGGTCCGCAAGGGGCCAACTTGGCGTTTAGGCGTAAGGCTTCAAATTACGCGCAGCTAAGCACTCGATCAATCGACGAACTTGGCCGTCATCGAGTGAGCCTGCGATTATGCCAGCTGCCACGGCGTACAATGGCGGCACAAAATATTCCGCACACCAAGGGAGCTGCATCCTCGATTGCGGGGATAGGGCAAATCTCGTCGGCTTATGCAATCCGAGGGCACGAACTTCGTCCCAGTCGTCAATGATAAGGTCGATTTTTCCCTGAGTTGCTTCGTTAAATACGCCGGTTCCGTAAGCGACGATGAGAGCGGCTTTCTTTTCTTCCGCGTTTGCGCGAACGTCTAGCACAAGAGCCGGTCTCGCCACCGGTCCAGGCGCAAGTTTGTCCTCTTGTCGGGGATAGAGACACCAGACTATATCGTACTGCTTCGGAAGCGACGCCAGATCGTAAAGCTGTACCCCATCAGCCGGGCATATCACGACCTCCGGTTGACCGGAACCCAATTACCGGTCTTGAACAATTCTTTGCAAGAATCGTTGGCGTCGTCGATCTCTTCCTGTGTTGGTTCCGCGTAGTCGACGGGATACGCTCCAACCTTGGGCACATCTTCAGATTTTGATCGCCCAAACAACCGCCAAGATGCAACGGCGGAGAACCAGGTGTGCAGAGCGCCGACCATGTATGAGCCTTCAATAAGGCCGAGGCGCGTGCGCCTCGGATGCCTGATCGGCAATATATCACCTTGCCGCCAAGCTTCAATGAGGCCGAGGCGCACACTACTCCAGCTCCACCACCCTGCCGTCGCGCAGCGTCACGCGCCTGTCCATGCGGGCTGCGAGGTCCATGTTGTGGGTCGCGACGATGGCAGCGAGGCCGGATGCGCGGACCAATTGGGTGAGCGCCGAGAAAACCCGCTCGGACGTGCGCGGATCAAGATTTCCGGTGGGCTCGTCGGCCAAGAGAATGTGCGGCGCATTGGCCACCGCGCGCGCGATCGCGACGCGTTGCTGCTCGCCGCCCGATAATTCGCCCGGGCGATGGCCGACCCGGTCCTTGAGCCCGAGATAGCCGAGAAGCTCGCGCGCGCGCTGCTCGGCAGCGCTCTTTTTCAATCCACGCACCATTTGCGGCAGCATCACGTTTTCGAGGGCGGAAAATTCCGGCAGCAGGTGGTGGAACTGGTACACGAAGCCGATCTCGAGCCGCCGCAACTTGGTGCGGGCTGCATCGCTAAGCCCTGAGGTCGCCGTTTCGTTGATGAAGACCTCCCCGGCGTCCTGCTGTTCAAGCAGGCCGGCAATGTGCAGGAGCGTCGACTTG
>Ga0137359_10003159_pt1 | contig 13274 bp, 12 predicted proteins | sample Mad1_40_16metaG_FD_108281 | JGI IMG/M metagenome (GOLD analysis project Ga0137359, IMG submission 108281) | Vadose zone soil microbial communities from Angelo Coast Range Reserve, California, USA - Mad1_40_16 metaG | ecosystem: Environmental > Terrestrial > Soil > Vadose zone | place: USA... | reverse complement strand
TTAGCTGTCATCGGTGGAATACTTCTGGTGACGATCGTGGCTTCGGCATTGCACCGGAAAGGGACGCACTCGTGATGTATATCTAGCAGAGCATATCTGGTGAAACGGTTGGTCAGCGGCGGCTAATTCTTCGACTGATGAAATGTGTCATCCCGACCAAGCCATTGGATTGGCTGCCAATCAAATAGCGCATGGAGGGACCTTGCGTTGTGTTGGAGAGGCGACTGACTACTCAAACCGAATCTTCTCTCCCCGCAAAACCGAATGTTTGCGAAACTTCACATCATCGTGGTCTGGGAAATCAATCCGGTAGTGCGCCCCGCGGCTCTCTTCCCGCGCCAGCGCTGACCGCGCCACCAGCATCCCCGCGATCTGCAAATTTCGCGCTTCGAATTCGCGGCGACTGTGCGGACGAGATACGCGCGTTCCAATATCCTCAAGCCGTGCAATTGCCTGCTTCAATCCTTTTCCAGTCCGGACGATTCCAGCATCTTTCCACATCAAATCCTGCAGCTCGCTAACCGAGGCCTCTGCTGGCACGCTGACCGGCCCGTTGGAATATGCGGCAGGAGGCAGCTCAGAAACTTTCTGGACCGGAGCTTTCAGTTCATCGCGCATTTTCTTTCCGGCACGGGCGCCAAATACCAGGCCTTCAAGAAGGGAATTGCTCGCAAGACGATTGGCCCCATGAACCCCAGTTCCAGCGGCCTCGCCGGCTGCGTAGAGACCGGACAGCGTGGTCCGGCCATCAAGGTCGGTACGCACTCCACCCATAGCGTAGTGTGCCGCGGGACGAATTGGAACCAGCTCGGCCGTGATGTCCACGTTGTAGTGCAAACAAGTCGAATAGATCCGCGGGAAGCGGCGCCTGATATGAACTTCGTCAAGGTGAGTCATATCGAGATAGACCACTGGATCCTTGGCACGGCTGCTTTCGAGTTCATGCATGATCGCCCGCGCCACAACATCACGCGGCGCAAGTTCCGCCATCGGATGGTACTTCGCCATGAACCGCGACATCTCCAGATTGCGCAGATAGGCACCCTCACCCCGCAGCGCCTCCGACAAAAGAAAGCGCGGTGCCTTTTTCAGATACAGCGCCGTCGGATGAAACTGAATGAATTCCAAATCAGTGACTTCAGCGCCCGCCCGATACGCCATCGCCACGCCATCGCCGGTGGCCACGCTCGGATTTGTTGTATTCAGATAGAGCTGTCCCATGCCGCCGGTGGCGAGCAGCACCGCGGAAGCATGAATCGAGCTGTGCTGGCCATGTTCATCAATCACACGCACGCCAGTGATTCGACCGTCTTCGCTGATCAGATCGGTAGAGAATTCAAACTCGCGAACAGAGATTTCGGGAAGCGTTTTGACTTTTGCATATAGCGCTCGCTGGATTTCCCGACCCGTAGAATCGCCATGTGCATGCAAAATGCGATTGCGGCTGTGCGCGCCCTCGCGACCAAACGTCAGCTTCGTGCCATCGCGATCAAATTGTGTACCCCAGGCAACCAGTTCTTCAATCTGCTCGGGAGCATCTTCTACCAAGACCCGCGCCGCTTCGGGATTGCATAGGCCATCTCCGGCATTCAGCGTGTCCTGCAAATGCAGGCTGATTTCATCTTCGTCGCTGAGAGCGGCGGCAATCCCGCCCTGCGCAAATTGCGTGCTGGAATCTTTGACTTCCCGCTTCGCGAGCACTTGAACGCGACCGGCGGGGGCCAGCTCGATTGCTGCGCGCAATCCGGCAACTCCGGCGCCAATGACCAGAAAATCAGTCTCAGATGAAGCGGCTGGCATTGCCGAAATGGTATCACCGCGAACCGGAGGCGTTCCACCGGGCCGCAAAAGGGACCGCCATTCTGCCATTCAGGGCGAGACTCTTTACCTGAAGGCTGACGGCTGAGAGCTTGTTATGATGATTCCCAATGATCCGCATCCCGGTGAAGACTGCGTCGTCCAGCTATGAGGCTGTTATCGAGCGCGGAGCGATCGCCCGCGCGGGCGACGTCCTGGGAAAACTCTTGGGACAAGCCTGCCCGTTGTTTGTTGTGACCGTCCCTCCGATCCGCAGACGCTGGGGAAAAAACCTATTGCGATCACTCACTGCTGCCGGGTTCTCGCCGAAGATTGTCCAAATGCGCGATGGCGAGCGCTTTAAGCGTCTCTCCACGGTAGAAATGTTGGCGGAAAAACTGGTGAAACTTGGCGCCGACCGCAAGGCAGTGGTGCTCGCCTTTGGCGGCGGCGTTGTCGGCGATGTCGCTGGCATGGTGGCCTCGATCTACATGCGAGGTCTCAGGCTCATTCAGGTTCCCACAACGGTGCAGGCGCAGCTGGACGCTGCAATCGGAGGTAAGACGGGGGTGAATCTGCGCGCAGGTAAGAACCTGCTCGGAACGTTTTTTCAACCGGAACTCGTGCTAATTGATCCCGCAGTGCTGGCAACTCTCCCTGACCGCGAATTCCGCGCCGGAATGTACGAAGCCCTGAAGTGCGGAGTGATCGGGAATGAAGAACTGTTTGCGTGCTTGGAAAATACATCGATAAAAACCTTGCGGAACGACCGCGAGCTCCTGGCGTGGGTGATCGCCGAATCCGTCAGGCTCAAGGCCCGGGTAGTGTCGGCGGATGAGAAAGAGGGCGATCTTCGCCGTGTCCTTAACTTCGGACACACCCTGGGCCACGCGTTTGAAGCCGCAACTTCATACCAAAAATTCTTGCACGGCGAAGCAGTAGCATGGGGAATGATCGCCGCAGCAAAGATCGCAGCGGAGATAGGATTCTGTGACGACGAGCTCTACGAACGTGTCCGTGCTGCGACTCTGGCGTGGGGACCACTTCCCGATGTTACTCTCCAATCCGGAAAAGCCCTACGACTCCTGCAATCTGACAAAAAGACCGAAGCGGGCCGTGTGCACTTTGTGCTTCCCAGAGAGATCGGCAAAGTGGAAGTGGTGAACAATGTTCCCGAACACGCCATTACTACAGCGCTCGCGGAGATTCGGCGGATTTATCGTGACTAAGATTCTCACGCCCGCAGTGACCAAAGCTCCGGTCCACGGTGCCGCCCCTGAAGGAGCTACTGACCAACAGTCGGCCGCCCGCGCCGTCCGCGAGATGTTCACGGCCATCGCCCCACGCTACGATTTGCTGAACCACCTGCTTTCCGCGAACGTTGACAAGTTATGGTGGCGCAGGACAGCCCGGGCGTTCAGTGGGATTTTGTCGCGTCCCGGCGCTCAAGTGCTCGACCTTTGCTGCGGAACCGGTGACATGACTTTTGCGTTGCGACGTGAAGGTACTCAGGCTCACATCACTGGCGCGGACTTTTCCCACGCGATGCTGGTCCGCGCCTCGACAAAATCAGCGGGTCTTCGCCAAGTTAGATGGATTGAAGCCGACGCGCTCCAGCTTCCATTTTCCGACGAAAGTTTCGATCTGATCACCTCGGCGTTCGGCTTCCGCAATCTCGCCGATTACGACGCGGGATTGCGTGAAATCCGCCGCCTGCTCCGGCCCGGAGGCGAGTGCGGCATTCTGGAATTCAGCGAACCACGAGGACTGGTGGGCAAACTTTACAAGGTGTACTTCAAGTCGGTCTTGCCGAGGATTGGAAGATTGATTTCAGGCAGCAAAGCCTATTCCTACTTGCCGGCCTCAGTCGAACGGTTTCCTTCACCAGCCGAGATGCTCGAAAGAATGACGTCCGCTGGCTTCCAAGAGCCTTCCTGGACACCCTACACATTCGGCGTAGCAGGCCTGTTTCGCGCTAAGCGCTGAGTTGGATGGTGTAGCCCCGGCCGTCCACGCCCGTGGCGGCGGGCGGTAGATTCAATTCAGCTTTTCGCAACCGCTGTCGTTTCCTGCTTAAAACACTCCTGAAACGCGTCCGCAATCGGATACCGAATCACGCTCTTGTACTCCGCCCCAAGAAACTCTTCCAGGCGAGACGTATCCATCACGGTCTCCGACGTCAGGTACGGAACAACATCCGGCGGAATGGTCGAAATCTTGCTCTTCCATAGAAACTGCAGCACAAGCTCGAAGGCCCGTTTTGTGGGTACGCGGACCAGCTTGGCATTTGCCAGTCGAATGCAATCTTCATAGGTAAGCGGTCCGCCGCGCCCGGCCACATTCAGAACGGTCAATCGCTGGGCCTCAGGCTCGTTCTTTTTCAAAATGTGCGCAATCAGCCGTGCCACATCGTCGATGTGCACAAACTGAATGCGGGTCTGCAGATACTCTTTGCCTGAAGGCATCATGCATGGAAGGCGCCTGCCTTGCTCACGCATACGCGCGGCGCGTTTGCTGCTACCGCCAGGAATCCCGCGGAATGCCTCCATGAAGTAATTGTCGACGCTGGCGCCGGCAAAAATATGCGGACGCAAAATGTAAACGCTGCAGCCACGAAGCGCAGCGCCACGCTGCTGCACGACGCGGTCAGCTTCCATCTTGTGGACTCCGTACTGGTAGGTGTGTGCCGCCAGCGGCGTTTCTTCCTTGGCCTGCAAGATTCCCGGTCCATAAGCAGAAACGCTGCTCAGGAAAATAAATTTCTCAACCATCGGCCAGTCGCGATTTGCTTCGGTGACGGCTTCCATCACACGCGCAGTACCTGCCACATTGACTTGCCATACTCGGTCGCGATCCAGTATTCCGGTGCGCACCGCGTCCATCACAAACGCCAGGTGCAGGACCGCCACGGGACGAACTTCGCGTAGCAGTCGAAGAAATTCCAGGCAGGAGGCTTCCACTCCCAAATCCATCTGCTCAAATTGCAGCGGAAGATCGGTCTGCAGAGGCCGGAAATCCACGCCCACTACGCGGAACCCGGAGAGCATCGGCAAAAGCCGCCGTCCCAAATTCCCCGAAATTCCCGTCACAACGATTGACGGTGGTGCTTCTGCCATTACTTCTTACCGGGAGGCGGAGCCTGCGCCGTCGGCGCTTCGCCAGGGTTCCTCAACGTGGGCGGAGCGGGAGTGGCAAAATAGCTTTCATCTAAAGTTGTCTTCGTAGAGTTCTGCAGTGAGTCAAAAGCGTTCTTCATCTTATCGCCCTGCTGCGTACGCGCGATCTCATCGCGGACGCTCGCAACCGGCAACTCTTTCACTTCCACAACCTTATAGATCATGAATCCAGTCGGATCATTGAATACCGGTGAAACGTCACCGCTCTTCAGTTCGACAATCGAGGCATCCGCGGGAGGAATAACCGATTTCCTCACGTTCTCCTGACGTGGGCTCGCGGCCTTTTGCTTCGATCCAGCAAAGTCGTAGGCTTCTTGTTGCAGCTTGGTAATGTCTTCCCCAGCGGCAGCACGGGTCCGCAGCTTGTCCGCTTCTTCTTTCATTGCCGCTTCCGAAGCGGTCTGTTTTTTTGCAGCATTAGGATCATTCGCCTTCTGCGCGGAAGTATCTATCTGCTTCTGCTTGGGAACATACAGGCGGTCGAAAGTAATAGTCTTGTAGTCGGCGGCGTGCTTTTCGTAGTACTCATTGACCTCGGTATCCGAAACGTTGGCCGCGTCCTTCTGCAACTGCTGATAAGCCATACTCGCCAGGATTTTCAGCCGCGCAATGTACATCTGCTGATCGAACTCTGTGCCGTGGTCCAACCCAAGATCGCGTGCCTTCTGGGCAAGGACGAGCGCCTTCACATACTGATCAGCCAACTGTTTCTTTTGTGCCGCAGGCATGTTCGGATTCGATACTTTTTCGAAGTCCGTCTTGGTGATTACGGTCTTGCAATCCGTCGGGGCCGCGTTGCTTCCAGCAGGCTTCTCGCAAAGTCCTTGAACGGTGATTACGGGCGTTTCCGGGGACACACTGGCGCCGCTGCTTGCCGCCGGCTGGTCAGCAGGCGAAGTGGGACGGGGTTTAAGCGACGGAGTTGACGATGTAGACTGCCCCAGCGCAACGCTGGAAGGCAGCAGGCAGACAAGTAGACTACGAAGCATTCGGGGGATTCCTCCAACAGGTAAAAGGGCTAATCAAGAATCCTAGCACAGCAACCTGAGTTCAGCGTGGCGTTCCGGCTTGGCGGGAACTCCGCTCCAAAGCGATAATGCCAACATGTCGAGTAATCCCGCTGTCTTCGGATCGGGGGCAATGCGCCAGGAGAAGCGCACGGTGGCCGCGCATTCGCTTTTTGCGGCGTTTGCCATCACTGCGTTGAAGGTTTTTGTCGGGATTACGACCGGCAGCCTGGGGATTCTCTCCGAAGCGGCACATTCCGGCTTGGATCTGATCGCCGCTGCCGTCACCTTGTTGTCCGTTCGCGTATCCGACAAGCCTGCCGACGCCGATCACCAATACGGCCACGGCAAAGTTGAAAACTTTTCTGCCTTCATCGAAACCGGCCTGCTGCTGCTCACGTGCGTGGTCATCGTCTACGAAGCCATCAAGCGTCTATTTGTTCATCATGTACACATTGAGCCCTCGCTGGCGGCATTTTTGGTCCTGTTTTTCTCCATGGCGGTGGATTACTGGCGTTCGCGCGAGCTCGGCAAAATTGCCACCAAGTACGACAGCCAGGCCCTTCAGGCCGATGCACTGCATTTTTCTACCGACATTTGGTCCAGCGGCGTCGTTGCGCTCGGGCTAGGCCTCGTGATGGTGGGAAGAAAGTTACAAATTCCCTGGCTCATCGATGCCGATCCAATAGCAGCTTTGTTTGTAGCAGTAGTAATCGTCTTTGTCAGCACGCGCCTTGCTCGGAGAACTATCGACGCTCTCCTCGATACCGCTCCCGCCGGCGCGCGTAGCAAAATCCTCAGCGCCCTGCGAAATGTTGAAGGATTACTTGAAGTTGATCGCGTGCGCATCCGCCGCGCCGGGAATCGTTATTTCGCCGACGTTTCCATCGGCCTTGCACGCAATGTCACGTTCCAGCGTTCGGGCCAGGTAGCTGACCAAGTTTCGCGGACCGTGCATGAAGTCCTCCCCAACACCGACGTAGTCGTTCGGTCGATCCCGCGGCCTGCCTCCGCCGAAAATATTTTTGATCGTGTGCGCGCCGTCGCGACTCGAAACAATTTGAACGTTCATGACGTCAGCGTGCAAGACCTCGACGGCCGGCTTCACGTTGAGCAGCACTTAGAAATGGATGAGCGATTGCCGCTCAAAGAAGCCCACGACCGCGTGACCCGGCTGGAGTCTGAAATTCGCGAAGAAGTCCCGGAGATCGCATCCATACTCACGCACATCGAAAGTGAGCCTGCAACGATTGAGCCGGGCGAGCAGATTGAGCGCGATGCGCGACTGGAGGAGCGTCTCAAGACTGTGGCGACCGAATTTCCCGAAGTTCTGGATATGCATGACATCGAGGTCAAACGCGTCCGCGATCATGTTTACGTTGCTTGCCACTGCACTTTTCCTGATGAACTGCCGCTTTCGCAAGTTCACGACATTTCCACTGCACTTGAAATCCGCTTCAAGCAGGAGGCGCCGGAATTGTTCCGGGTCCTGATCCATCCCGAGCCCAGCACTGACAACCGGAGGTAAGCAATGATCCAGGCAAGAGTCGCATGGACACAGCAAAGTCAATTTGAGGGCACAGCAAAATCAGGCGTGAAGGTAATCATGGATGGCGCAAGCAAGACCGAGAACAGCCCCATGGAACTGGTTCTTATCGCACTCTGCGGATGCACTGCCTCCGACGTGGTAAGTATCCTGCAGAAAAAACGCGAGCCATTCACGGGCGTCGAAGTCAGCGCACAAGCTGAGAAGGCCCCGGAACCGCCGCGCGTCTACACAGACATCAAGCTCTTCTATCGTATCTCTGGGAACGTCTCTCGCAAAGCAGTTGAAGACGCGGTCCGTCTCTCGGAAGAAAAATATTGTTCAGTCTCAGCCATGCTGAGCAAAACCGCAACCATAACCTACCAAATTCAGTTGGACTCGCAATGACCAACGGGGCCAATGCGCCGAGCGCAGCCGCCGCGCCTGAGTCCAAGCACGCTCATTCAGGCAGTGCTTATTCCGGATATCTCTACATCGCTGCGTCGGCGGTATTATGGGGCATCTGCGCCACTCTCGGCCGCGCTGCCTTCACAGGGCGCCTGTTGCCAAATTCCGGAATTAGAAACATCGACCCGCTGATCTTGTCTCAATGCCGGACTTCATTTTCATTCTTGGTTGTGGCAGCGTGGCTGCTGCCCACGCGTGGATGGAAGCGATTGAGCGTGCCCCGCGCAGATCTAGTCCGGTTATTCGTGTTAGGACTGGCTGGCATCGCCGCGTCGAACTACTTCTACTACCTTGCGATCCAGAAAACCAATGTCGCCACTGCGATCATCGTGCAGTACACCGCGCCAGTCTGGGTGTTGCTTTACATGATCGCGAGAGGCGCGGAGCGCCCCACAATTTCTAAAATGGTTTCCGTAGTTCTTGCAATCACCGGCATCGCTTTGGTGATCGGACTTTTCGGCCAGGGAAAACTCCAAATCGATGCAGTCGGCGTAACGGCGGCGTTGATTGCAGCATTCTCTTTTGCCTTCTACAACGTTGGTGGCCACTACATACTCACTCGCTATGATCGCTGGACAGTCCTGCTCTACACCACCCTGGCAGCATCGCTGTTCTGGATCGTAGTGAATCCTCCAACCCGTATCATCGCCGCACAATACTCGCTCGCAGCATGGCTGTTCCTGATCGCCTTCGCCATGCTCTCGGTGCTGGTACCTTTTTCCCTCTACTTTGCAGGTCTCCAGCGCCTGGACCCAACAAAAGCAGTAATCGTAAGCTGCCTTGAGCCCGTCTTTTCAATTGTGATCGCAGCCCTGGCCCTGAAAGAAGTAGTCAGGCCTTTGCAGGCCTTGGGCATTCTTATGGTGTTAAGTGCGATTATGGTGGTGCAAAGGCCGACAAAAGCCGACCTTGTTGCCCCAATTGCTCGCCCAGTGGACTAAGCAACGGGTCCCGCGTACCTGCGAATCAACTGGCATCTGGCGCTTGCAACGCAACAAGTAATGATGTCATCCCGAAGCCGCCCAGCGAAGCAGGGCGGCAGAGGGATCTTACGTCTGTATGCACATTCCTTATCGTCTGAAGGGATTCTCCCCGGCCGTTGCTATTGGGTGGAGCCGGGCCTCTGGCCCTACGTTGATGTCTTAAGAGGAAATGGGCTTCAGCCCCCTGAGGAAGATTGACAGATTTCTAAGTACTTGCCTGCACCGGCCTGGTTTCCGCCCGCCGCAATCTCAAATAGCGTCCGGCCTTGTGGATGTCCCTTCCAATTTGCTCGCGTAACGCTTCAACAGAACCAAATTTGATCTCATCCCGCAAACGCGACAAAAATAAAATTTCAATTTCCGTCTCCGCCGTCAGCTCCAGTGGATGAAAATTCAGCAGGTGCGTTTCAATCGCGAACGACTCCGCTCCGAACGTAGGACGGTTCCCAACGTTGGTCACGGAGTCAAAGCATTCATTACCGACCCGCGTCTGCGTCACGTACACGCCATCGCCCGGCGCCAACTCGTCATAGTGGCTCAGATTGATAGTAGGGACCGTGTACCGGGCCCCATAACCACGCCCCCTGCCGGGTGTAGAGCGAATGCTGAACGGACGCGCCAGCAGCGAACGAGCCCGACTGACCTGGCCTGTCCGCATCAGCTCGCGAATCCGCGTACTCGACACTGATTCGCCGCGAACCCGCATCTCCGGATAAGCCACAACCTCGAACCCAAGCTGACGCCCAAGTTCGTGCAACACATCAATGTCGCCGGAAGCTTTATGCCCGAAACGAAAGTTGTAGCCTTCATGCACCTCGACCGCGTGAAGCCCGTCGCAGAGAACTCGCTGAACAAAGTTACGCGGGCTGAGGAGCGACAGGTCGCGGGTAAAGGGAAGCAGCAGAACCGCATCAATTCCGGTTTTTTGCAATAACCGCAGCTTCTCCGGCGTAGGAGTCAGCAGCTTTAGTCCTGAGTCCGGACGCAAGATGCGCACTGGATGCGGCTCAAAAGTGACGACCACAGATCTTGCTCCACGCTGCTTCGATCGAAGCACAATTTCGCCGAGCACCCGCAAGTGGGCCCGATGCACGCCATCAAAATTACCGACGCTGACGATTGACTGCCCTAGCTCTGCCAGGATTTCATCGAGTTTGTGGAAGATCCACATCGCTACTTAGCTCGCGACAATGCTTTACTATCCACCGTGGAAGAGCGGCGCTTAGCGCCGCGTAAGCTCGCTCCCGACACAGGGCTTCAGCCCGGTGCGCATTTCAGCAGTGCTCAATTTCACTAGCTCTCATATTTCGAATTCCAGTTTCATTCCGTCATACGACAGCTTCACGTTGCCTGGCAGCGCCGCATTTGTTGCCTCATGCGGCAAGTCATGACAAATATGAGTGAAAAACGCCCGCTGCGGCTTCAACCGCTCCACAGTTTGCAGTGAATGTTCTACAGTCGAATGCGTCGGATGAGGCTTATATCGCAGGGCGTCCAGGAACAATACGTCTAGTCCTTCCAACTGCGCCAACGAACGCTCCGGTATGTCGCTGTGGTCCGTCAAGTATGCCCCCGATCCGAAACGAAACCCATAAATCTCGGCATCCCCGTGGATGAGAACAATCGGCTCAAAACGCGCGCCAAAAAGTTCAAGCGAACCATTAATGGGTTTGAGTTCCACTTGCGGCAAGCCGCCAAATTTGTAATCGGCGTCAAAAATGTAACGAAACATCGAACGGATAAATTCAACTGCATCGGGATGCGCATACAGCGGCAAGCGGTTCGGCTTGTGCAGAAAACTCAGAGGGCGCAAATCGTCGATCCCCAAAAGATGATCTGCATGAGTGTGGGTATAAAGGACCGCGTCCAGATTTCGAATGCTCTCGCGAATGGCTTGCTGGCGAAAATCCGGGGTCGTATCGATCAGGACGCTGCGGCCACCATATTCAATCAAAACCGACGGCCGGGTCCGGTGATCTCGGGGATCTGAGGAATGACAGACTGCGCAATCGCAGCCGATGGTCGGCACGCCCATTGAAGTCCCGCTGCCCAACACCGTCAGCGTTGCTTTCATTTTGCCGCGGGCACCGGCTGCGGTCCTTTGGCGATGGCGTTAGTCACTTCCACATAGGCCATGCGCAGCTCATACAAGGCGTTCTGCAGAAAGTTCTGCTCCTTGGAAGTGAGATTCCCTTTGGTCTTTTCGGACAGCAGCGAGAGCGAGTCGATCGTCTGCCGCGCTCCGATCAAATCAAGCTGCGGCGGCGCGCCCTGCTCGCGCATCAATCCGAGCTGCAGCATTCCGGTCATGTAGAGCGAAGCCAGGAATCGCTCAAACGTAATTTCGAGGTCCTTCGCGGACTGGCCGCTCTGTTCAACCTGGCGGTCCATTTCCGCCGATGATTGTCGATATGCGTCCGCCTGTTCCTTCTGCTCAGCAGCCGTCGGTAGAGGAGGCTCCGTCGGGCCCTCGGCAGGGGGCGGCGTTGATGCCGTCGCCGGTTTTACCGGTGCTTCGGCTTCTTCCGGCACGTCCTTCCGCAATTCGCCGTCAGCAGTAAATAGTCGCCGGTCAGTAACGGTAAAGCTTTCAGTTCTCTTTTCAGCCATAAACTCCTCAAATCGTGTGGCGTGATTGTGTGGCGGGGGCGCCCTCGCCCGCGTTAGGTCCATTCTTAGTAGTAGCCTCGAATGTCCCGGAGAAGGGAAGCGCCACTACTCGCAGCTTAGTATCGCCAGCCACGAATTCCTTTCCCGGCATCATGAACTCTCTTCGTCCATATCCCAGCGCGAGAGTGCGGTCGCTGGCAGGCAGGGTTACAACGCTCGTGAGCTCAGCAATGTCTTTTCCATCGTCTTGAATTCTGAACCCGGGCGGGGGAGGCACTCCGTCAATTTCGAATCCAGTAAACACGCGATGCACGGCTCCGCGAGAACGGATGCGCTCCACAATCTCCTGCCCGATGTAGCAGCCCTTGCTGAAGTTCAGCGCCCGGTCCTGCCCTGTTTCCTGAGGCAGATCTCGCTGCCTGATATCGACACCAAACTTAGGAATACCGCATGCGATACGGAAACCTTCCAGCGCCTGCTCCTGAACTTCCTGCGCACCAGCCTGCAATAGCCCTTTCCACAGAGGATCTGCATCCTTCTCTGGGACCAACAACTCATAATTCGGCACGCAAGGGTTATCCCCACGAATCACGGTCAGTTTAGCGCCGTTCCATTCCGCATCCGCAATCTGCAAAGGCTGCAGGCCGCTGACTTGCAATCCCGCCCCTGCAAGCACGCTCTCGGACTTCGAACCCGCGACGCCTATGACCTGAAACTTGCCCGTGAGGTTCTCCACCTCAACGTCGTCCATAATTATGTAGCGATCAAAGATCTGCAGGATGGTCTCAACCTGTCCCCGCTCGGCCTCAACCAGCAGGCTCTCGCCTTGATTGAATGCATACAAATCAGCCTGGATCTTCCCCTGCGGATTCAAAAGAAACGCGTAGACGCCCTGGTCAGCGGCCAGATCACGAACATTATTCGTGACCATGCCATTCAACCAGCGCACCCGGTCCTCGCCGGTTAACGAAACCAGCGCGCGCTCAAGCCGATAAACTCCGCAGCCAGAAATCAGGGCCCGAACCTCATTCCCAACCTGGGCAGGGCCACTGGCCAGCTGCTCGTCTTGTACTTCGATCCCCACTAATCTGATTATAGCGAAGCAACTCTTATAGCGAAGCAACTCCGGTCGCACGGTCCAGTAGTCAGTGGCTAGTGGTCAGTGATCAGTGATCAGTGATCAGTGATCAGTAAATACGGGCTTCGACGATATCGCTCAATCTTTGCGCGCTTGCCCAGTGAACAACGGAGCACATGCCACTGACCACTAGCCACTGCCTTGTGATACCTTCCTCCCGTGAGCACCAGAAAGAAGATCGCAGTCATCCCCGGCGACGGCATCGGCAAAGAGGTCATCCCACAAGCCGTCAAGGTTATTAAGGCTTCCGGCGCGCCCGTAGAGCTCACTCATTTCGACTGGGGCGCAGACCGCTACCTCGCCGACGGAACCACCGTCCCACCAGACGGATTCGCAATGCTCGCGCGCGAGTTTGACGCGATCTTTGTAGGCGCATTCGGCGATCCCCGCGTCCCCTCGAACATTCACGCCAAAGAAATCCTGCTAGGCATGCGCTTCAAAATGGATTTATACGCGAACGTCCGCCCGGTGCGCCTGCTCGACTCCTCTCTGTGCCCGCTGAAAGGAATCGAGCCCAAGGACGTGGACTTCGTTGTCATCCGCGAAAACACCGAAGGCGTCTACGTCGAT
>Ga0137359_10003158_pt1 | contig 13275 bp, 16 predicted proteins | sample Mad1_40_16metaG_FD_108281 | JGI IMG/M metagenome (GOLD analysis project Ga0137359, IMG submission 108281) | Vadose zone soil microbial communities from Angelo Coast Range Reserve, California, USA - Mad1_40_16 metaG | ecosystem: Environmental > Terrestrial > Soil > Vadose zone | place: USA... | reverse complement strand
ATCCGGGTCAGCCTCGGCTGGAGCTCGTCCGAGGCCGACATCGCCCACTTCCTGCGCTCCTGGACCGCCCTCTATCGGCGGCGCCGCGGCTTTACCGAAGGAGCGCGCGCCGCATGACGCCGGTTCTCGCCCATTCGCGCGCACGGGAGGTCTCCGAGCCGGCGGCCAATACGCCGCCGATCTATCTCGACAACCAATCATCGACCCGGGTCGACCCGCGCGTGCTCGAAACGATGCTGCCTTATTTCACCGAGGATTTCGGCAATCCGCACAGTACGAGCCACGCCTATGGCCGCATCGCCGCCGAGGCTATCGAGCGGGCGCGCGGCGAGATTGCCGCGCTGATCAACGCCGACCCTCGCGAGCTCGTCTTCACCTCAAGCGCCACCGAATCGAACAATCTCGCGATCAAGGGCGCCGCGCATTTTGCGCGCGCCCACCCCCAGCGCGGGCAGCCTCGCGACCACATCGTAGCCCTGCAGACGGAGCACAAATGCGTGCTCGAAAGCTGCAGGGAACTCGAGCGCGAAGGCTTCGGCGTGACTTATCTGCCGGTCGAGCCGAATGGCCTTGTCTCGCTAGCCGCGCTCGAAGCCGCGATCTCCGAGCGCACCCTCCTTGTTTCTGTGATGGCCGTGCACAACGAGATCGGGGTCATCCAGCCGCTCGCCGAGATCGGCGCGCTGTGCCGCTCCAGGGGCGTCCTCTTCCACAGCGATGCGGCCCAGGCATGCGGCAAGATCCCGCTCGATGTCGAGGCGATGCAGATCGATCTGCTGTCGATCTCCGGACACAAGATCTACGGCCCGAAGGGCATCGGCGCGCTCTACGTCCGGCGGCGGCCGCGGGTGCGGCTGCTGCCGCTGATCGATGGCGGCGGACAGGAGCGCGGCTTGCGCTCGGGAACACTGCCGACGCCGCTCTGCGTTGGGCTCGGCCGAGCCGCGGCGATCGCCGGCGCGGAAATGGGTGACGAGGCCGAGAGGCTGCGCCGGCTCAGAGACCGGTTGCTGACGAGTTTGGCGCGGCGGGTGCTCGGCCTCGGTCTCAACGGCGACGCCGAGCACCGCCTCCCCGGCAGCCTCAACTTGTCATTCCCGGGGATTTCGGCGCAGGCGCTGATCGAGGCGACGCCGAGCATTGCGATCTCGACCGGCTCTGCCTGCACGTCGGCGGCGGTCGAGCCCTCCTATGTGCTGCGTGCGCTCGGTCTTTCGGATGCGCTCGCGAATGCGTCGATTCGTATCGGTCTCGGTCGTTTTACGACGAATGCGGAGGTCGATTTCGCTGCCGACGCGCTGGCGGCCGCTGCAACTCGGCTGACAGGACCGGGGGGCGCACCAACATAATAGCGACAGGTTCGGTTCGCAGCGATAGTATGGGTTTCGCGCGTGGAGAACGGATGATGGCGAGAAAGCAGGCCTTGTTGGTGACTGACGCTGCGGCGGAGCGCATCCAGGCGTTGCTGGCCAAGCGCGGCAAGCCATCGGCAGGAGTGCGCATCGGCGTGCGCTCGCGCGGTTGCTCGGGCCTCAGCTACACGCTCGAATATGCCGATGAGAAGGGCAAGTTCGACGAAGTCGTCGAAGACAAGGGCGTGACGATCCTGGTCGATCCGAAGGCGGTCATGTTCATCCTCGGCACCGAGATGGATTACGTCGAGGAAAAGCTGCAAAGCGGCTTCACATTCCGCAATCCCAACGAGAAAGGCCGCTGCGGCTGCGGCGAATCGTTCCACGTCTAGCGGGGCTGATTTTGATGGGCGCGACGAAGCCGTCATTGCCGGGCTCGACCCGGCAATCTATGTCGCGTCGCCCCGGCTTCGGGCTCAGCGGAGATGCCCGGGTCGAGCCCGGGCATGACGACAACCGTCCGCAACTGTTGCGCGGCGGGTAAACGTGAAGCTGTTCCAGATCGAGGAGCCGGATGGAGGGCCGGCCGATCCGAGCGCATCGGGAGCTGCGATCGGCATCGATGCGAGCGGTCCGCTGGTTGAGGTGGCGATCTCGGTCGGCGGCAACGCGGTCATTCTCGCCGAGCGCGCGGGCTTCGAGCGGGTGCTGCCGGTGCCCGGCGACTGGGCGGGAACGACAGAGTGGCAAGAGGTGCTCGAGGCGGCGCGAATGCGGGCCGAGCGTGCATTGGCTCGTCCGGTTACCCATGCGGTGATCGTACTCGCCCACGTGCCCGACCCCGATAGCGCAGAGCGGTGGCGCGAGATTGCCGAACAGGCCGGGCTGGGAGTGTTACGGCTCGCCGCGAAAACCGAGCTCCCCGCGGCCCCGGCACTGGCCGCCGCGATCCTCGCCGAAGACTTGGCCCCGCGGCCGGATTGATGCCGAAGATGATTTTTCTCGAGCGCGACGGGACCCGGCGCGAGGTCGATGCGCCGCTTGGCGACTCGGTGCTCGAGATCGCTCGCCGCCACGACATCGACATCGAAGGCGCCTGCGAAGGCTCGCTTGCGTGCTCGACCTGCCACGTCATCGTGGATCCCGACTGGTATGAGCTGCTCAACGAAGCCAGCGAGGATGAGGAGGACATGCTCGACCTCGCCTTCAACCTGACCAAGACCTCGCGGCTCGGGTGCCAGATCGTCATCACCGAGGAGCTCGACGGGCTGACGGTGCGGTTGCCTGCGGCGACCCGAAACCTGCTGCTAGGCTGAGCCGCGGTTATTTTCGCGCATGCCGGCCGAGCCAATCCTGTTCCCGCGTCTGGTCGAAGCGTCAGATGAGGCTTGGCGCGCCTATACCCGTCACCAATTCGTTCTGCTGCTCGCGAGCGGCGATCTGCCCGAGGCGTGTTTCCAGCGCTATTTGGTGCAGGACTATCTGTTCCTGATCCATTTCGCGCGCGCCTGGGGTCTGGCGATCTACAAATCCGACACGCTTCCCGAGATGCGCCGAGCGCAACGCCTCGTCGCGGCGACGCTCGACGTCGAGATCGGGCTCCACATCGACTATTGCCGAGGGTGGGGGCTGTCGGAAGGAGCGATGGCGGTCGAGCCGGAGGCGCCGGAGACGATTGCCTACACGCGCTTCGTGCTCGACCGTGGCCTTGCCGGCGACAGGCTCGACCTCGAAGTGTCGCTCGCTCCCTGCATTGTCGGTTATGCCGTGATCGCGGCAGAGCGGATCGCCGATCCGGGCACTCGGATCGCGGGAAACCGCTACCGCGAATGGCTCGAAATGTATGCCGGATCCGACTACCAGGAGCTCGCGCGGGAAGCCGCGGCAGCGCTCGACGAGCAGTTCACGAGGCGCGGCGGCGAAGGGCGCTTCCCCTATCTCGCCGCCAATTTCGCCACCGCCGCTCGGCTCGAGGCGAATTTCTGGCAGATGGGCCTCGAGGCGCAGTCGTGAATTTCCGGGACCTCGATCTCCCCGGCGATCCAGCCGACCACCGCGTCGTCGTCGCAATGTCGGGTGGGGTCGACTCCTCGGTGACCGCGGCATTGCTGGCCGAGTGCGGCGTCGAGGTGGTCGGCATCACTCTGCAGCTCTACAACCAGGGGGCCGCAATCGGGCGCAAGGGCGCGTGCTGCGCCGGCCAGGACATCTACGACGCCGCTCGTGTCGCCGAGCGCCTCGGCATCCCGCACTATGTCCTCGATTACGAGAGCCGGTTCCGCACCGCAGTCATCGAGGACTTTGCCGATTCCTACAGCCGCGGCGAGACGCCCATCCCCTGCATCCGCTGCAATCAGCGCGTCAAATTTCGCGATCTTCTGGGGGCGGCGCGCGATCTCGGCGCCTCGGCGCTGGCCACCGGGCATTACGCCCGCCGGGTCGCCGGGCCGCAGGGACCCGAATTGCACCGGGCGCGGGATGCGGCGCGCGACCAGAGTTATTTCTTGTTCGCCACGACGCGAGCGGAGCTCGACTACCTGCGGTTTCCGCTCGGCGACCTCACCAAGGACGAGACGCGCGCGGAGGCGCGGCGGTTCGGCCTGGCCATCGCGGACAAGGCGGACAGCCAGGACATCTGCTTTGTCCCGGACGGATCCTATGCCCGCCTCGTCGAGCGTCTGCGGCCCGAGGCGGGTGAACCGGGCGACATCGTCGACCGCAGCGGTCGCGTGCTCGGCCGGCACAGCGGCATCGCCCATTTCACCGTCGGGCAGCGCAAGGGGCTCGGGATTGCCGCGGCGGAACCGCTCTACGTTCTGAGCATCGATCCCGACAAGCGGTGCGTGATCGTCGGCCCGCGTGCTGCACTGGCCGAAACCCGACTCCGTCTCGGTGAGCTGAACTGGCTCGGCCCGCCGACCACCGACGCAATGCCGGTCGCCGCAAAGCTTCGCTCTGCGCAACCGCCGGTCCCGGCGACCCTCTACCCCGGTGCGGACGCCGACCAAGCCGAACTCGTCTTCGATGCGCCGGCGGGTGCGGTGGCACCGGGCCAAGCCGCCGTCCTCTATGACGGCGAGCGGGTGCTCGGCGGCGGCTGGATCCGCCGCCCCGCTTGACCCGCCCGCGCCCATCTCCTATATGCGAGCCCCCTTTGGACGAAAGCTCGTGGCGGGATAGCTCAGCTGGTTAGAGCAGGGGAATCATAATCCCAAGGTCGGGGGTTCAAATCCCTCTCCCGCTACCACATAAATATCTGGTACGGCTCGAAAATTAGTTCCGCCCGTTGTCACTTCCCGGTCGCGCGTTCGGCGGGGTAAGCAAGGGGTAAGGAAACAACACGCGAAGCGGCCAATGCACTGTTCAAGTCTTTCGCGAGGCGCGCTGTCTCGCCGGCCTGAACCGGCTCCTTTCGGCAAGCTTGGCTAGCCGGTCGAGATCATCGGCGAGATCGGTTAGTTCCTCTCGAACTTCCGCGATCGGCGTTTGCCGCGCTAATTGCCTGATCTTCTCGGCGATCTCGCGATAATGCCCGGCGCTCGCTTGCTGCTCGTCACTCATGGCCGTTGTCCCCTGGACCGAAAGGGGCTCGCATGGGACACGTGGTCTTCTGTCATCCCACAAGTTTGCAACACCGGCGAAAAGCAATATTGGGCACCGTCCGGGCGATTTGACGTTCTCCTGACGGTTAGGTCCGTGCGGGATCGGGCGGGCTCCCCGTTCCCGTCCGCATGCGGCGCGATGTCGCGGCTGCGGAACCGTTTAACCCCGACTAGTGTACGTTTTTCTTGGCAGGTTCTTACGGCTGAGGAAAATCCAATTATGGAAGAACCGCTTAGGACCGCTTCGCCAATAGATAGCCAGCATTACCGAGAGATCGGGAGCAAACTTCGAGATATTGCCCGACAATGTCGCTTTCCGGGAGCCCGTCAGGAGATACTTGACCTTGCTTCGCGTTACGAGCGGAGAGCGGATAACCTCGACGCGCGAAACGCACGCGCCGGCTCCGACCAGGATCTGCCTTAGCTGCCCTCTCGAACCGATTTCGCTGCTGATCCGCTGCGGTCTCCGCGCCGGGGCCTCGCACCGCGACTAGCAATTTCGCCTGCGCAGCTTGGAACCGTCTGTTTTACCGAACGTTGACGATGCCCAAATGCCGGCCGGGTTCGCAACGATGAATGATGCGCAGCAACCCATCTCCGATTATTACCGCGAGGCTGCCGAACAACTAAGACAGCTGGCGCGAGTGTCGCGGTTAACGGACATTCGCGGCGATCTGTTGGAGCTTGCCGCACGCTACGAACGCATCGCCGTTTATGTCGACGCCGCCATTCGCTTCGGGGCGCCCGGATTTCCTTGCGGCGAGCTTCTGCCGGTTGCCCGTGATCGCCTCGTATCCCGGGGCGCGAGTGGTTCTATCGGGACTCCAGTACAGCCGCGGGAATTAGACCGCATTCGACGAAATCGACATCCTGACCGCCGCACCGTGAGCAGACGAGCCGCCCGCGGGAGCAATCAGGCCTAACGCAGAACCTGGCGCGCCCCGAACAATTCCGCAGACGGCAATACCTAGATCTCCCCAAGGTCGCGCAGGCTGGTATGGCCATTGCGCCCGATGATTATATGGTCGTGCAACACCACGCCGAGCGGGGCCGCGGCTTTTTTGATGTCCTGGGTCACGGCGATGTCGGCCTTGGACGGGGTCGGGTCGCCCGAGGGGTGGTTGTGCACGAGGATCAGTGCCGAGGCGCCGAGGTCGAGCGCGCGCTTGACGACCTCGCGCGGGTAGACCGGCGTATGGTCGATCGTGCCGCGCTGCTGCCGCTCATGCTTGATCAGCACGTTCTTGCGGTCGAGGAACAGGATGTGGAATTCCTCGACCTTGTTGTGCGCGACCTGGGCGCTGCAATAATCGATCAGCTTGTCCCATGAGCCGAGGACCGGCCGCTCCTGCAATTCGAGACGCATCAGCCGCAGGGCGGCCTCGCGCACCGATTTGACCGCGGCGATGCCGGCGAGGCCGAGCCCGGCTTCAGACAATGCGCCGGGGTCCGCGCTCATCACTTCGCCAAAGCCGCCGAATTGCGCGAGCAGCGACTTCGCCGTCGGTTTCACATCGCCTTGCGGGTTGGCGGCGAACAGCAGCATTTCGAGCAGCTCGTAATCGGGCAGGCTCTCAGCCCCGGCGGCGATCATCCGCTCGCGCAGCCTCCGGCGGTGGCCGTAATAGTGAGGCACAGCGGTCACCGCCTCTGCGAACTCATTCCTGCCATGCCCCACGGCGTTCGGGAACGGAGCTATCCCGTCCTTGCCATTTTCCAGCCCGTCCGTGCCGTAGATCTCACGGCACAGCGACCTCACGCGATCATGGTCGCCGGCGTCGAAGACCCACACGCGCCGCCTGGCGTCCCATACTCCACCGAGACTGCGGGCTCTGGCAGGGAAATTGGGGTGGTAGGGGCTGCTGACCGCGATGCGGCCGTCCTCCTCCTCAACGATCAACAGAGGCATTCGACGCCCCGCTTTCAGCATGCCGAACCAATGAATTTGACACCGGGATCGTCAATATTGTTTTCAAGAATAGGATTAAGATCTCGTAAAGCCTCCCAAATCCTCGCACCAAATGCTGTCGTGAGACTAACTAACCCCCGGACGCACATCGCACCGCAAACCCGGTCCTCGCATGTGGAGTTTGACTTCAGGCAGGCCCAGGCTCCATTCCCGGGGCCCAGGCCCACGCTCCTGATTGCCGCGTAATAGACCTCGTCATCCGCCTGGCAGCGCTCGTCCTCCCTCAGCCAGGGTAGGCTTCGTGCCGGCTTATTTCTTAACGGGACTGGTCAAAATGTCGTGCTCGGGCATTGCGGCGGCTGCGAGAGCGGCATGCGGCGCGCCGGGCCGCGTGCCCCACCAGACACCGGAGCCGGGGCTCGATCCGGCAACCGCGTATCCCAAGATGCCGGACACGGTGTCCGTGGTCACATTGGCGGCATAGACCAGGCCCGCCGCGTTGGTGAAATTGAAGAAGTACATGCCTTCCACCTGGACCCACCGACCACCGCCGTTGACATAGGTCCAGCTACCGTCCGCATTGAACGTCAGCGGATTTGCCGTGATCGGGTGTCCAGTGTCGCCCCAGTCGACAAAGGTGTTCCAGGTACCGACAATACTGCTCGCCATAGGACACTCCTCGGGTTGGAACGCGAGCCGACAAGAATTCGGCTCAAACCGGGGAATATCCATTACGGTCGAAAATCAGTGTGACCCGGTTCACACTCAAGCAATTTCCTCTCGATGCGGACCACCCCCGCTCCCTGATCACCGGGATGGTCGGCTGAGCGGCCCCGGAGCTGATCCAGCGTCGTCCATCGCCCCTTCCCTGCGAACCCGAACCGCTCGTGACCGCTGGGGGCCAGCCCCCCCTCGGTCTCCTCGGAGAGGTGGAACGGAACTGCAACCCTGGCCGTTTGTGTTTTTTACAGATGGGAAACCGGGGCAGAGCTCTTTAACCGAAGGTCGGTAGCTCAGGAGGTCCCCGTCCCCGCACCGTGTCGGTAGGAAGTGAATGAAAAGGCAATCGACTGTAGCGGGCGTGATCGGCGCGGGATTGCTGTTGGCGACGGCGGCTTCCGCAGACCCGTACAATCCCGGCGAACGCGCGCTCGGCGGCGGCCTGATCGGCGCCGGCACCGGGGCTGTTATTGGTGCGATCGCCGGCGGCGGGCGTGGTGCTGGGATCGGTGCGGCAGTCGGCGGAGGCTTGGGCGCCGTTGCCGGGGCTGCTTCTACCCCACCGCGTCCGCACCACCGCTATCACCACCGTACTGTCGCTCATCGTTCCTATTGACCCGGACAGGGTTCCGGCTGCGTCTCGCTGCGTCTCAAGGGGTGCTGTGGCCCCGGATTGCAAGTTGGAGGCATCCGCTGACGACGCCAAGAGGCAGCCAGCGTTAGCGGCAGCCCAGTTGCGCACCGACCGGCGATAAACGCTTCGCGGACCGGATAAAAGGTCCGCGCTGAACCGTTTTCGCCCGACGACGAAGCTCGCTCGCAGAGAGGCGGAGACATGCGCGTTCTGGGAATGGCGCTGGCAGGGTTGCTTGTTCTGACGGCGCCGATGGCGGCACACGCCATCCCGCAGGGACCCAAAGCGGGACCCGTCGAGACGGGTCCGGCGGCCGGAACCGTGCAGGTGCGAGACGGGCATGGTTCGAGCTGGCGCCCGGCCCCCGGTAGTCGGGGTAGTGGTTGGCACCCGCCCCAGTGGGGACCGACCCGCTACTACGGCGGATGGGTTCCCTATGGGGGTCCGGGTGTTCCCACTTATTGGGTCTGGGGGAGCCAGGCCGGCGCGTGGGATTACCCGTTCGCAGATTGGCGAGGCCCTGACGGGGGCTGGGGTAACCCATAGCCGACCGGATCAGAAGTCCCAGCTATCTCGGCCGGGGCTCCTTTCGTTCGTTGTCGTCGTAAGCGGGGTTGTTGGTCAACATTCTGCTTCGTCTGTTTTCGTGAAGGGACCGCCTACCGCGGTTGGGCCGGCACCCTTTGACGGTAAGAACTCGATGCCCGGCCCGTGCTGGTAGATCCGGCCTTCCCGAATGTAAACGGGGATGCCGAGCCCATCGGCGAGCTTGCGGGCAGCGCCGGTTAGTTCGTCTGGCGTCATCGCTACTCTGCCTTACTAAGGATCATGTAACCTAACATATTGGGATGGCGATTAACAGAGCCTTGACCGTTTGGATGGCGCACCTCTGACGCTGCTCACCGCACCAGCATCAAGGGTCGGCAGCCGCACGCGCTGGCTGTTACCAACGCGCGATCGTCCAGCCTCGTCTGTTTGGCCATGAGATTCACAAACTGGCCCCCTACGTCGACAGCCCGGTCATCGCCCCGCGCGCTGAAGGCATGACCCTCACGCAACATCGGCTTCGCGCTCGGTGATTCACCGCAAACTAAATATTAATTGTGTTCGGTAAGGATTCAGCGGCTTCTTTTTGTATGGGACCCGAAAGTGACCGCCGCAGACGAAGTCAGTGTAAAGCACCCGCGTTCGGCAGATCTGGACGCACGCAACAAACGGGCTCCGCTGACGCGGCGGGCCGCAAAATTGGGCTTCGGCGCTCTGCTATTGGTTGCAGGTCTTCTCACCTTCTATCAGCAGCTGGTGGTCAGGGCGAGCCGCGATGCGGTTATCAATGCGCGCATTGCCGTGATCCGCGCACCGATCGACGGAATCGCCACTGCGACGGTCATTATCCCAGGCACCGCGATCAAGGCCGGCGAGGCGATTGGCGGCGTCGAGGATCCGCTCGCCGACGACGCCCGGCTCGCGCAATTGCGGCGGGAGGCAAGCGCAACCGAACTTGAGCACGACTCGCTAGTGCGCCGCCTGACGGACCTCGAACGGGCGCGCGACGAAGCAGAGAACCAGGCCGAAGCCTATCGCCTCGGGCGAGTGCGGCAGCTCGAACTGCGCATCGAAGAAGCCCGCGCAAACCTCACGGCCGCAACAGCACGGGAAGCTGACGCCAAGGCGATCGTCGGGCGGGGCGCGACGCTTCATGCCCGCGGCTTTCAATCCGACGAAGCCCAGGAGAAGGCGCGCCACGTTCAAGAGGTAGAGGAGCAAGGGGTGATCGCCGCACGCAAGCGGTTGGAAGCGCTCAACGTCGAACTCGATGCGGCACGCAACAGGACCTTTCTCGGTGACAGCTACAACGATGCTCCGTCCTCGCTGCAACGCGCGCGCGAACTGGCGTTGCGCGTCACAGAGACAGAGGCCGCGCTCGACGAGAAGAGGCGGAAATTGGAAGCACTGCAGAGCCAAACTGGGGTCGAGCGTGAGCGGCTGGCTGGCCATAGCAAGGCCGTCCTCACCACCCCAGTCGAAGGGCAGCTGTGGACGCTGCAGGCCGCGCCCGGAGAGTACGTGCGAAAAGGCCAAGATATTTTGACTGTGCTCGACTGCTCGACCGTGATGGTGACAGCATCGGTATCGGAACGAGATTACAACGAGTTGCACCTTGGGGATCCTGTGAGGTTCCGGGTCTCCGGGACCGCTCGCGACTATGCTGGCCGCATCGTCAAGCTCGGTTCCACCACGACTTTTGCCATTCCTTTCGACCCTGGCAGTCGTCAGATTGTCGTAGCGGCACCAAAGCTCTCTTCCAGTTCCGAAGACGGGTGCGCTATCGGCCGGACAGGCGAGGTTACGTTCGAGGATAATAGCCACAGCTTCACTGCAAAGCTGGCGCGATCGTTACGCAACCTGCTCGGCACATCCTGATCCCAGGAATGCGGATAAGCGATTTCGCCTTGACCCTCGTGCTGATCGGCGCGGCGGTAATATTCCTTCCCTACTTAAATCCGCGAGACAACCGCGCCCGGCTCGCTCTGTTCGGGATCTGCATCCTGCTGACTTGGCGATACATCGCCTGGCGCTTCGCGGAGACGATCCCTCCCTTCGCGCCGCGTGTGGACAGTTTTTACCCATGGGCGTTCGCGATCGTCGAGGCTGTGGCCGCTCTCGGATCGACACTCGGCTACATCACGCTCGCACGGACACTCGACCGTAGTCCCGAGGCGACCGCGAACCGCGCCTGGCTCGACGGGCTGGCGCGCCTGCCACGGGTCGACGTGCTGATTACCACTTACAATGAAGAGGAACCGATCCTCACCCGTACCATCGTCGGCGCGACTGGGATTGATTTCCCCGCCCTGCGCGTGTGGGTGCTCGATGACGGCCGCCGGCCATGGGTCGAGCAGCTCTGTCAAAGCAAGAATGCGCTCTATCTGACCCGGCCCGACAATCTGCACGCCAAGGCGGGAAATATCAATCACGCCCTCGACGTCCTTCGCAGCGAAGTTGACCCGCCCGAATTGATCGCCCTGTTCGATGCCGATTTTGTACCGCAGCGCAATTTCCTGTGGCGGACGATGCCATTGTTCCAAGATGAGACCGTGGGATTGGTTCAGACGCCACAGCATTTCTTCAACAACGACCCGATCCAATCAAATCTGCTGATCGGCAGTGTCTGGCCCGACGAGCAACGCTTTTTCTTTGATCACGTTATGCCGGCGAAGGATGCCTGGGGTGCAGCCTTTTGCTGCGGCACGTCGTCGATCATTCGAATCCGCGCTCTCGAAGACATCGGCGGTTTCCCGACCGACAGCGTAACCGAGGATTTTCTCGTCACTCTCGAGCTCGATCGGAAAGGATGGCGGACCATTTACTTGAATGAACGGTTGAGCGCCGGCCTCGCTCCCGAGGGCATCAGGGAATACCTCACCCAGCGTGGTCGCTGGTGCCTCGGTCTGATGCAAATCATCCGTTCACCGATTGGACCTTTCTCGCGCGAGCGGCTGAGCCCGGCTTACCGCATCGGCCTGATCGATGCATTGCTTTACTGGGCCGCCAGCTTCCCGTTCAAGCTGCTCTGTCTTTTCGTGCCGATCATCTACTGGTTCACCGGATTGAATGCGGTCCAGGCGCCGCTCGACGAAATCGTTCGATACTTTCTACCTTATTACCTCTCGGTCATGATCACGCTCGGCTGGGCAGCTGGTGGGCTGATCCAACCCATCCTTACTGATGTGGCCCACGTGCTCACGATGTTCGAGGCATTGAAGGCGACGCTAATCGGGCTGTTCAAGCCGCGCGGCCACCCTTTCAAGGTGACGGCCAAAGGCGGGCGCCGCGATCACCTTGTCATTGGCTGGCCAATGATCCGCCGCTTGGGGCTTCTCGCCGGCCTCACCCTCATCGGCATGCTCTATGCCAGCTTCGCGGATTTCGCGCCCTCGCATGTCAGGTTTGATGCAAAGGCCATCAACCTCGGCTGGAGCGTTTACAACATCATCGTCCTGCTGATGGCGATCTCGGTATGTGTCGAGCTGCCACGTTATCGCCGCGAAGAGCGCTTCGGCGCTTCCGAGCTGGTCCGGGTTTGCACCGGCGACCACATCTTCGTCGCACCACTGGCAGATATCTCGGTGTCGGGCGCGAGAATTCGGGCTCCCCGGCCGGGGCCCGCTGGCTCTCTCGTAACCGTCACGCTACAGCATGTCGGTGACACCGAGGCGACGATTGCCGGCGGATCGGACGCGATGTTCGTCGTCGAGTTCACGGCCGCAGATAAAACCCGCGATGCTTTGATCCGGAAGCTTTTCTCAGGGCGATATGGTCATCGCCCGGCGATGGTGGATCGTGGCGGGCTAATCGGTGCCTTGTTTGCTCGCATTCTACGATAGGGGCAATGGACGCATCTCTCCACGAACCGAAGAACCGCGATTGGCCCCAGGCGAGCCTCTCGACCGATTGTGTCATCCTCCCTCGAGCTTGGGGATGAAGAAGATCTCGCAGCCTTCGCGGATTGGCTGGAAATAGGCGGTTTCGTGGATCGCGCCGTCGATCGCGACGGTGGTTTCTTCGACGAGATGCTCGCCGAGGCCGGGGTAGAGCCGGTCCATTTCCCTGATGACGTCGCGCAGGTTCTTGGCCTCGACCGTGAATTCGCGCACGCCGCCGGTGTAGCGGCGGCTGAACCCGGTCGTGAACTGAACCCGCGCGGTCATTGTGCCAGTCCTCCTTAGCCTTAGCGCTCGGGCTTATTGTAATTCCCCGACCCCTCGGCCGGGCGTGTTCCGGCCGTCCACGTCTTCCCGCCGCCAGCCGGGGAAGGCGTGGGTGGCCGGACCAAGTCCGGCCACGGGGATTACGGGCGGAATTAATCGTCCGCCTGGCCCTGGTCGAGGGCGGCCCTGATCTTGGGCGGCGACATCGGCAACTCGGTTAGACGCCGTTTGATCGCGCTGTCGATCGCGTTGGCGATCGCCGCCATCGGCGGCACGATATTGACTTCGCCGACGCCCTTGGCGCCGTAGGGATGGGCCGGGTTCGGCACCTCGACCAGGATCGGCT
>Ga0137359_10003156_pt1 | contig 13286 bp, 9 predicted proteins | sample Mad1_40_16metaG_FD_108281 | JGI IMG/M metagenome (GOLD analysis project Ga0137359, IMG submission 108281) | Vadose zone soil microbial communities from Angelo Coast Range Reserve, California, USA - Mad1_40_16 metaG | ecosystem: Environmental > Terrestrial > Soil > Vadose zone | place: USA... | reverse complement strand
GTTCGCATCAGAGCGAAGCTTCGTTGGACTCTGGCGCTTGCGCGGGAGCGTTGGGCTCCGGTTCGCCGCGATCGAGCCTGCGTACGACATCGGCGCGGACGGACCACGACGTAATCTTCGAGGTCTTCGACTTCTTGCCTTTGCCGTTCGGTTGTTCGTAGGTCGAGCTGACGAGAGAGCCTTCAACGAGTACGTGAGCGCCCTTCTTGATAGTTGTAGCGACACGCTCTGCCAAGAGTGGCCGGAACACAACGATCCGGTGCCACTCGGTTTTCGAGCTCCATTCGCCTTCGGCGTTCTTCCATGAGCGTTGTGTGGCGACAGAGAGCACGGTGAACTTCGAACCGTTGCCTTTCGCCTGACGTCGCTCGGGGTCAGAACCAACAAACCCGACGAGAGTTATAGAGTTAAGGTAAGCCATGACTGAATTTTCTCCTTTTTCTTGCCCCATTTTCTTGGGGCCACCCAAAAGCGAGTGGCTTCTGCTTCCCAAGCGAGCGGCCGCTTTATGGGAGGGAACCCAAATGCTGTTAAGGGCGGAACCGGGAAAGCAGAGGCCGCGAAGCTGCCGGACGCAGGAATTAGCCCGAAGCCGTGGCCCAAGAAAAAGAGTGGCAGAAAAAGGCTGGCTTACTCGACTCGACGAAAGTCAGTACGACGGGCGGACCACGTCAACATGCGAGAGGAAAAAAAACGGTCGCGAATGTACGCGCGCGGGTGCTGCCCGTTGGAAGAACTGCACAGAAGCGAGGGAGGGAAAGTATCGTATCGTTGGGACTGGGCAATCCGGGGAGAGGAGAGTACCCGGAGAACGGTCAGCGCGGTTCGAAGAGCGTGATCGCAGCCCCATGGAAGTGGCCGATGATGGCTTGGAGCACCGTTTGCGACGATTACTTCCGGTGGCCGACCAACCAGGAGTTGGCCCCTCGCTGGCAGGGCTTACACCTTTGTAGACTTTGACGAGGGTTTTCGTCTTAACTGAGACTTTTTCCCGTCTCTGGGCGTATTGCCCCTCAGAGGCGCGTCCGAAATGGAAATCGAATCCACCGATAGTGGTGGCCGGGCTTGGCGCGACAACAGATGGCTCGTCCTCGTCGAATTTGCCGTCGTCGTCGCCATCTACGTGGCCCGCGAACATCACATTCTGAAAGTTAGCGCAACGCCGTATCTCCTCCTCCTCGCATGGATTTCACTTCGCCTTCGCAAGGTCCAGTGGAAACAGATCGGCTTCACGCGGTATCGCACCTGGGCGACGACTCTTCTGCTTGGGGTTGCCTGTGGCGTCGGCCTGGAGCTGTTCGACCTATTCGGCAAGCAGCCGCTTCTCACCCGCCTCCTGGGAAAACCGCCCGACCTCTCGAATTTTGCTGCCGTCAAGGGAAACCTTCGATTCGCTCTGTTCATAACCGCCCTCCTCTGGGTCCTTGCGGCCTTTGGAGAAGAGCTCGTCTATCGCGGCTACCTAATGAATCGCGTCGCAGATCTCGGCGGCGGCACACGCACAGGATGGATCGTGAGTTTATTCCTGATTAGCTCTTCGGTTTCTCTCATTACCAGCAGGGCCTCACCGGCGTCATCGAGGAGGGTTCTGACGGGCTGATTTTGGGATTGATGTATCTTGCCTCTCGCCGCAACCTCGCGATTCCGATTATCGCCGACGGAGTTTGCGACACCATCGACATCGCCCTACTTTTCTTGGGCAAATATCCCGGCCTGTAGGGCCGCCTATCACCAGCTAATTGGTAGTGCCCGATTCCGGACACGGAGCGTCGCATCTACCGTTCACGCGGCATTGTTGTTTTCGCAGCTTTATGCCGCGGCGTCGGAGCTCTCTTTGAAAGCGTGAGCCTACGAACCGGCTTTCCGTTTGGTCATCAGGGCGTTATCGCACTGCACTCTGTCCAACGGTTTAGAATGATGACCTAGCATTCACAGTCGGCACTGAAGGAGAAGAGTATATGAGCGTGGAGAAGATGACGGTGAGTGTGGTTGACCCAGATGGGAAATGGTTGTATCGGGTGGGTGGTATCTCCGCACTTGCTATCGGTATTGCGTACCTTAGTATCCTTCCTCTATTCGCTCTCGTGGGAAACCCTCCGCCGAGTGGTGGCGAGCTTTGGCTCAAGTACCTCGAGGGAAAGACGACGGTTTGGTGGGCTATCCTTGGTCTCTCCGTCTTCACGGACTTTCTCTTCGTGCCTGTCGCTTTATCGCTATACCTTGCGTTGAAACGGGTCAACAAAAACGCAATGCTTATAGCAAGCGCATTCGTGGGACTGTTCGTTGTCTTAGACTTGGCAGTTCTCTGGACAAATTACGCCTCGCTCCTCACTCTCAGCCGTTTACACACTGCCGCCACGACCGACGTCCAGCGGGCAGCCTACGTCGCGGCTGCAAACTATGCGTCCGCAGTGCTCGAATCCCACACGGAAGTTTTCTACTCTATAGTCGACCTTTCGATTGCGATTCTCATAATCGGTTTCGTTATGCTGCAAGGAAAAGGAATCTTCAATAAGACCACAGCTTATTTAGGCGTGGGCGCGGGCATCTTCGGAATCGTTTCAATCTGGGGCTTTTTTGTAACCATAATCATCAACGCGTTGCTGGTCACGGCCTGGGTCTTGTTCGTAGGGTACAGACTCTTCAGGCTCGGTCTGCATGGACAATCGTCGGGATCAGTGTAGCTGACGGAGATTCGCCCAATAATCCGTCCCTGGCCTCTCCCTCCGCTACGACCTAGGCGCGCCGCCTCCGGCGTCGCAGGTCTTCGCTACGGGAGTGGCCAGCGCAAGACAAACCATGCTCTAATGTCGGAAACGTCGGCGGGCACACCTGAGCCCGAAGCTATTCCACTTAACATAATGGTGTAAGGGCGGAACCGGGAAAGCAGAAGACGCGAAGCTACAGAACACAGGAATTAGCCCGAAGCAGTGCCCGAGAAAATGAGTGGCAGAAAAAGGGCGGCCTGCTGAACTGGGAAGATCGGTGCGGTATCGGCCGAGACATGTGAGCAGGTAAGCGGAACAGAAAGAACCAGTCGCGTCACGTACGGCGCTTCTTGACGGTTACTGTGAAAGGCGCGACCTGCCACGGAAGCACAGGCGCTGTTGGAACTCTTCGTGCTGACGCGATGGGCATTTCTGGGGGTAGCGTTTCTGAGCACCCCGGAGCACTCACCTGGTCGAGCTTACTCAGACCGATTCATGAAGATCGTTGTTCCTAAGATGCAGAAGTATCTGCGAACCTTCTGATACAACAAGGACGTCGGCAACGGCGCAAACGTGCCAGTCGTGGATTGTCTTCGGTATCCTGCCGGGTCCATTCCACAATTGCGCATGTATGATGGGTTAATCGGCGGGGATGGATTGTGGAAAGATTGCCGACCATCAGGGAACTACTCTCTTCGTGGACACAGCGCGTTTATCGATACAAATCAAGGCTTCAGTGGTTTAGTGAGCGTTGCGCAGGACGATTCGCCTGAGCCCTCAAGGGCCTCCGTAAGAATTGTGCCCGCGCTCTTCCGAAGCGCCGGTCAACTTCTTTTGACCTCCCGGGGTACTCTTTAAGGGTTCGGACCATTTTCATGAGAGTCTCAAAATACGTCTTTATTGCTATTGCAATCGTTCATGGGTATCATCGGCCGCAATGATCACTCTCACCGCCGAAGTTACCGAACACAAGCGCGCGGATGAACACGTTCGGCAGTTGGCAATCGCCGATCCACTCGCCCGGGCTCGGTAACTATCGGCGGCTTCTCGACGCATTGATTCCGAAGTCAAAAGACACGGGGGCAGGAGGATGGTTTGCGATTTTGCTGCCCTCTCAATCGGATCTGGTTGACGTGCCGGCCTCGCGCGCCTAACATGCGCGCGCATGGCTTCCCAACCTCGTCCGCTCCTTACATTCCGTTCCCTCGTTTGCATTGCTAGCCTGCTGACGGTTTTCCATGCGACCTCGTACTCTCGGGATTCCCAAGTTCGCTACCTGACCTACCCAGAAGTCGAGGACACTATCCATCTGTTTGCCGATTCCAGCCTGCGAGGCGCCGAAATCGTCGACAGCGCTGGGTGGGACACCTGGATCCGAGAGCAAGACCGGCAAGTAAGGGAGCGCATTGACCGCGGTGTAGAGGATTCAATCAGCAACTTCATCGCGTACGGCACTTCCTACACAAACCTGCCGCGCCTCCAAGCCGTTGAGACGTCGATCACCGACTCTGGAGAACTTTCCCCCGAGGCGTCGGCGCGCTTACGCGCGCTCGTGACCGCTCTTGAGTCACACTCCCGCGTCGAGAGAGTCCAGCTTGTGCGCCAGTTTCTGGCGCAGAAGGGAATTGCTCAAAAGCAGTTCAAAACATTTTTCACTCAAAACCTCAAGCGGTTCGCAACCGAGCAGCGCGGCTACCAAGAGAAGTTGGAAGAAGCTGGCAAAGCAGGCGATTCAATGCAGGTGTTGCTCACGCGGGGAACGCTGTATGCCTCCCGCGGCCTCTCGGTCGATACTTCGCTGTTACCAAATTATGCGCTTGAGGATACGCTCCGTGTGATGGCGGGCAAAGGAGCGTTGGGGCCCGGAAAGATTAAGCGCATCGCAGTAATTGGTCCGGGCCTGGATTTCGCGGACAAGCGCGACGGTTACGATTTCTATCCACTGCAAACCATTCAGCCCTTCGCTGTGATCGAGGCCGTCCTGCGCCTCCAGCCTGGCAATCGGGAGGATTTGCATGTAATCACTTTCGACCTGAACCCGATGGTCAACGCCCACATCGCCATGCTTGCGAAGGGCGCCCATGCCCGGCGCGCCTATGTTGTGCAGTTGCCTCGCGACACTGGCGCAAACTGGTCGCCGCCTGCGATTGCCTATTGGGAGCATTTCGGAGAAATCTTGGGAACGCGCGCGAAACCTCTACCCGTTCCGCCCGCGCTTGGCGGCGTCGCTCTTCGCGCGGTTTCCATTGCACCTAAGTATGCCACCGATATTACACCGCTGGATTTGGACATAGTGGCGCAGACCGCTGATTTCCCGGGGGGTCAGACCTTCGATCTCGTAGTAGCCACGAACGTACTCGTTTATTACGATCGGTTTCAGCAGGGTTTGGCCATGGCCAATATTGCGCGCCTGATGAATCCGGGCGCCATCTTCCTCTGCAACTCGGTGCTTCCGGCGCAGCATGAGGATCAACTCGTCTATCTGGGAAGGCGCTCGGTCACCTACAGCGAAGCGGAGGCTTACGGAGACGACGTCGTGGTCTACCAGAAGCGTTGACAAAAAATCTTGGGCAGAGCGAGACCTGCCCATCATCCTTGCGCTTGAAAACTGCTCGTCTTTAGCGAAGCGCTGCAATCTTTTCACGAATGCGCCCTAGTTCCGGCAAATCCTTATCCGCCTTACTCCACAGCTTTTCCGCCATTGCAAACTGTTGTCGCGCTTTGGCGCCATTGCCCGTGTGCTGCACCGCCAGTCCCAGCGCAAAGTACCCTCCCGCATAGCTTGGGTCGTGCTCAATCATTTGTTGCGCTGTGAACTCCGCCAGATCCCAATCGTCTGCTTCTCGAGCTGTCTTCGCGATGCCTTCCAGTTCAAAGCGACCTGCGCTCCACGCGTCCGGGCCGGGCATGGCACGCACCATCTTCTCAATCTCCTTGGTCAGACCTTCCCCTTCTTCCGTTTTCTTTTGGCGCAGCAGAATGTTGGCCCATAACGCTCCGGGGTACGGCAAAGCCGCCAGCGCGGCGGCAGGCAGTTGCTCGCTCTCTCGTTCTGCTTGATCGAGTTCATCTTTTGCTTCGCTCACACGATCCATGCCTAGTAAAGCTTGCCCCACAAGCGTATGTCCGGCCAGTCGCGCCAACGCCCATTGGCTTTTCACTAATTCTTGAGATGCGTTCAGCGCTTCTTCAAATCTTCCCCGCAGCAGCAGAAATTCCGGCCATGCTTTCCGGTTGTACTCCAGAAAATCGGTATAGGCCGGCACTGAGTACGCTTCCCGGAACGCGATCTCCGCCGCTTTCATTTGCCCCAACGATTCGTAACTCATCGCCAGCAATATCAGGTTATGCGCGTGGTGCCAGTCGTAGCGCGCCGGAATATTCTCCGTCCGGTAATATTCGTCCTCCAGTTCCTTCGTCTTCAGGAACTCGCGAATCGCCTCTTCCGTGCGGCCAAGCCGCATCAGCTCATGCCCTCGCATGTGATGCGCGTGCGGAATCGCCTGAGCCGTTCGCAGATAAATTTCCGTCTCGCTAAGAGCCTCTTTCGCTCTGCCTGCGTTCTCGTACGAGTGCGCGTAATAGTGGTGCGCAACAGAGTTTCCCGACGCCAGGGTTACCGCCGTTTTGTAAAACGCCAGCGTATCCACGCTCCCCGCTTGTCCGTGTGAAAAAGGGCTTGATTCATCGGCCAGCCCACGTTGGATCCACAACCAGGGATCGTTTGGGTCCGCTTTGAGGGCTTGTTTCAGCGTCTGCCGATAAAGTGCGTAGCCATTCGGATCGTCGCTGTTCTCTAAATAGTTCAGCTCGCTTTCCCGTATCGCGATCCACATCCGCTCGCGTTGACTCGCTTTTCTCTCTAACTCTTTCGCCCTTTGAAAGGCGGCGCGTGCCGTTGTCACGTCATGCATGCCGATATACGTGTCCGCCAGGCCTAGATAGGCCATCGCAAGATTTGGATCCAGCCGTAGCGCTTGATGAAACGAGCGCGCCGCTTCAATCCATACAAACGAATGCTCATACGCCAAACCTTGGTCGTAAAAAGCCTGCGCCTCGGGTGACGATGTGCTCACCGCTTCGTGCACGCTGCCGATTCCTTGCCGCAAGGGCACCGGTCGATCGAGAATCTCCCGTGGCACCGGACCGCCCGCATGCCCCTCGTGTCCAGCCTGCGCGGAAGCCAATGGGACCAACCCGAGAGCGCAGACGGAAAACGCTAGAGCTTTGGAGCGGATTTTCACAATATCCATTACCTCATACTTCAGTTATATCGACAGTCCGCACATAGTATCCGGAATCCAGCCGTCGTGCTCGTACCGCCGGTTCTCGCACCGCAAGCCGTATCGAATAAGTCCCCGGCGCACTCGGCGACCAGGCATGGCTCCACAACGTCCAGGGATCGTTCCGGCGTTGTTCAAACTGATCCACGCGGACATAATCCTCTTCAGGATTGAAGCGTATCTCCAGCACCTTCACCGGCCGCGATCCTCCCCACGCAATTCCCACTACACGATATTTAATCTTCCCGGAAATCAACCATTTCTCCACGCGAATGGGCATGGCGGCCTGCTCGATCATCGCGGGTTGATACTCGCGGGCCAGGGCAGGTACGCCGCTTTGCTGTGTTCGCGCGGCGTACTCCTTCATTTGAGAGGTCGCTTCGGTGCTTCCGTCCACCAGAGTGATCGTATCCACCCACTTGATGCACGTGCACCCATACCATCCGGGAACTACCAACCGAACTGGCGCGCCGTGGTCTAGAGTTAGCGCGCGGCCATTCATCTCCGTCGCCAGGAATGCTCCCGTTGCTCCCAATTCTTCCCGCGAAAATACCCAACTCGCTCCGGGTACCGAAGTGGCCGACTTTATCTCGTACTCATCAAATCCTGATACGAGTACATGCGTCGCTTCCTTCTTCGCCTTGATGTTCTCCAGAAGAGCCGCCAGTGGCACGCCGCGCCACTCCGCCGCACTGATCATCCCAAACCGCGCAAAACCGATATTGCCCGCACACTCCATCAAATGGACTCCGACTGTTCGTGCGTCTCTTCTTAGATTTTCGATCGGCATGCTTGACGTCGCCGCGACCAACCCGTCGATTCTTACCCTCCATGATTTCGCTTCGGGAAGAAGCTTGGACGCTCGTGTACGCAAGTAAAATCGTTCCGTAGGAGTAATTTGGTTAGCGCCGGCCAATTCCGACAAATCCGTATACAAGCGCCCATCCAGCTCTGCTCCTAGCGGCGCATCCATTTGCGCGCGCCCTTCGTGGATGAACTCCACGGTCCCCACCTGTTTGCCACCTGCAAACGGCTTGTCATTTGGTGCCGAGAAGAGCCACGGGACTTCACCGAGCCCGGCTACCCAGAGCCCTCCGGACACCAGTCCTGCCCTCAAAAACTCTCGCCGCGTAGGTTTTGTTTTAATTCCCCTGACCAATGCCACTCCAAGACTCGGATGGAGACTCTTATTGCGAGCCATTTTACATGATCGTGGAGGTCATTAAGAACGGCCCGCACGCCTTGCATCAAATTCAATCCGCTTAATCTAAAGTTTAGTCCCAGGAAATCTAAATTTATCCTTGACAAAGACCCTATGTGGTACTTCAATACCGCGCAATGGCCCTGTCCGCCAGTGCTTTGGGTGGGCAATTTTGTGGTGGTATCTCGATCCTTCGTGGAGAGACGACCTCGAAGCGCGAGTAGTTCCGTGCACGAAAAGCTTTTTTAAAAATTGGGGGTGTAGTGTGCGAGTGCGAACTTTTGTGGTTTTCTGTGTGGCTATCCTCATTTTGGCGACAAGCAACGTAGCCTGGTCGCAAACCGTGCAAGGCGTCATAACCGGCACCGTCACCGATCAAACCGGAGCCGTTGTTCCCAACGTGCCTGTCACCATAACCAACGTTGGCACTAACACCTCGGAATCAACCGTCACTGGCTCGGATGGTTCTTATCGCTTCTCCCTGGTCCCTCCCGGCAAATACACGGTCGACGTAAAGGCCCCCAATTTTGCCGAAGTGCGCGCCAGCGGAATCGTCGTGGAGGGCAGCCAAACCGTTACATTTAACGTCAAGCTCGAATTGGCCAAGGCCAGCGAAGTAATCGAGGTCACTGAGAATACCGCCCTTGTACAGACCGCCACTTCCGAACTCTCCACCCAAATTGATCGCACCACCATCCTGAACGCGCCCCTGGCGGATCGTGACGTGTTGGCGACGCTTCCTTTCCTGGCACCGCAAGTGGCGCCAGGCATCGATATGTCGCCTACCTCTGGTGGGGCGCGTGAATCCGGTACCTCGTATCTGCTCAACGGCGGCGATGACAACGACAACTTTAGCGAAGGCGCGATTAATATCAGGCCGCCACTCGAATCCGTACAGGACTTCGCCATCATTACCAACAGCATGAGCGCCGAATACGGCCGCGGCGGCGGCGCCATCGTCACCGTAAACCAGACCAGCGGCACCAACAAGTTTCACGGCGCGCTCTACGAGTTCAACCGCAACGCGTTGCTGAACGCGAACGGCTGGTTCTATGATCGGGCTGTGCACGACGACACACAGGGCCTGCTATCAAAAAGACCAAAATATATTCGCAACCAGTTTGGTGGCGAGGTGGACGGCCCCATTTTCAAAGATAAGACCTTCTTTTCCTTTGCCTACGACCGCATTAAGTTGCTGGCTTCGACGACCAGTGCCAATAATTTTGTTCCCACCAGCGCTGGCCTCGCCTATATGCTCGCGCATGCGAACGGGAATGGCTCTGGCGGTCCCTCCATCGCGCAGCAAGTACTCAAGGCGTATCCTCCGGTCACTTCGGACAGCCCTTGCCCCGACACTGCGTTCACCGGAAAAGGCACGGATTACTGGACATCAAACGGCGTAACGGGTTTACCCAATCCCGTCGGCTGCCTCTCCTTCTCAGACCCGCAAACCGATACGGAGGACGCCTACTACGGTCGGGTGGACCACAACTTCAGTCCCAACAATCGCATCAGCGTCTCGGTGAACCTTTATCGGCAATCATTCGTGGATAAGTTCGGTGGTGGTCCGCTCAACACCAGCGCCCCTATCAGCGGAACAACCACAAATCATTTTCATAATATTACCCTGAGTGAGAGCCACATATTCAATCCTCGTCTCGTAAACGAAGCGCGTGTCTCCCACAACCGCCACTTCAACAAATTTATTGAAGGCGACGGGACCAACACCATCCCCAGTATCATCATCGATAACCAGAGCGGAGGCTGCTTGGGTTTCAATTTGGGCGGACCCTTTGAAGGTGGACAGATCGAGGGATTCGTCCAGGACCGCTGGGGCGCTTCAGATAATTTGACTTGGTCTCGTGGACGCCATTCTCTCAAGGTCGGTGGCGGGATGCAGCATGGCATCCTTTACCGCAACTGGGACCTGGGGCAGCCCGGTGATTACGAGTTTGGTGAACTGTATTCCGTCAACTCCAAAGCCACGCCGGCTGGCGGGGCATGTGCCTCGGGCAGTCAGTTAACTCCGGTATGCGACGCCACCTTGCTACCCGACGGCAGCATAGCTAACGTCGTGAACGAGCCCAATACCAACTTTACGAATGATTACCCATACTTTACGGAGACGTCCATCGACCCCAGGACGGGTGCGAAGGGCAACGCCTACCGCCATTACACCTACCACGATTACTATGCATTCGCTCAGGACGATTGGAGGGTTAACCAGCACCTGACTCTCAACCTCGGCGTCCGCTGGGACCGTTACGGCGCGCCGAGCGAAGACCACGGCATTATGGCGCAGTTCACCAACATTAATAGCTGCGACATTAACACCTTTAGCTGCATCGCCGCCGCCAGGGTCGGTCCGGTTGGTCGTATGTGGAACACGCAAAACCATGACTTCGCTCCGCGCATCGGCTTTGCCTGGGATCCCTTTGGCAACGGAAAAATGGCTATCCGCGGCGGCTATGGCATCTACTATGACCGCATCTTCGATAACATCTGGTCCAATGGCGCTTGGAACCCACCCTTCTACGCTTTGGCCGACCGTCAGGCAGACACTGGTGATGCCATTTTTTATTCCAACCCTACGTCCATTGGTCCCGGTTATAACCCCAGTATCCCGGGCTGCCAAATCCCGAATGCCCCCGTTCCAGGCGTCTGCGCTGGTCATCGCATCTCGATCCGCACTATGGACGTAAATATGAAGGACTCTTCCGGACAAAACTTCTTCCTAGGAGTGGAGCGGCAATTCTTAGGCAACTTCTTATTCCGCGTCAACTACCAAGGCTCTATGGGTCGGCACTTGCCCATGTTGGAGAACCTCAATCGCGTGGATGGTGACGGCTATTACAATTTTGCGAACAACCCCGCCACCATTCGCGGCAGCCAGAGCCCAACGCGGCCCAACCCGCTCTACACCGGCTTCAACTACCGTTCTAACAGCGTCAGTTCCAATTACAATGCGTTGGTTATGGAAGTGCAGAAGCGCATGAGCAACGGCCTGCAATTTCAGACCGGTTACACTTACTCTAAACTGCTGGATGTTAACTCCGAGCTCTTCGCCGGCTGCTCGAACGTCGCTGCGACCGCTAATACCTATCCCTACTACTACATTACGAACACCAATCAGAAGCAGATCTACGGCCGCGCTTCTTTTGACCATCGCCACGCCTACAAGTTCAGCGTGACTTATGAGTTGCCTTTTCTGAAGGCTGAAAAGGGCTTCATCGGGCACGCTCTCGGAGGTTGGCAGCTCGGAAGCTTCTTCCAATTGTACTCCGGTCATCCAATCGATGTTCACAACGGTCGCGGCCGCATCCGTGCTCGGGCGTTTGTGCCTCCGGGCGGAGTTGAACCGAATGGCTCGATCTGCGATGCGATTGCGAACCCAAATGGCTGCACCCCACTTTTGAAGGATCAAAACGGCGCCCCCATCAACATCGGCGGCGACTATAATCTTGACGGCGTCCTCAACGACCACCCCAACTTCCTCGGCAGCAGCGTGAGTTCCGTTTATAGCGGTGCGAACCCTGCGGACGGCATTTTCACCGACAATAACCGCATCGGCTGCGGCGAAGCCGGCATGCCTGGGAACACTAGCCTCAGTGCCAGCTCAAGTACGTGCACCGGATTTACGCCCAGCACATTGTTCGGCAATCCGGCTTACCCCACCACCGGAACAACACCCTACAACCGGTTCGGTACGTTGGGTCGCGACATCTTCACCGGGCCGAAATTCCTGCAATTGGACATGTCATTGGGCAAGACCTTCAAGTTGACTGAGTCCATGAAGCTCGAGTTCCGTGCGCAGGCCCAGAACCTGACCAATCACCCGAGCTTCGACTGCATTCAGGCAGATCTGAGCAGCAGCCATTTCGGCAAGTCTCTCTGCCTGGCTCAGCAGAATAACAACTCCAGTGTCGGCTCGCTCGGCGCCCCCATCTCACGCATCATGTCGCTCGGTTTGCGGCTGGCCTTCTAAGGCCCGCTTGGTCTGCCGTCGCGGCAACTTAACTTTTTCCGGTCTCCGGAGCTTATGCTCCGGAGTGCATCAGCATCGTTAGCAGCAGACTTCCCTTGGAATGCGTATAGAGCCACGCGAAGGCAACAGAATAGCGCCACTCCGAGCGCCCAAACTGGAAAGCACAAAGAAAACGCCGCCTGACTCACGCGCTACTCCACAACATCTGAGAATAACTCGAAATCGCGAGATTGCGCCGGTGACGTAATGCAAATGTTGCAGACGGCGGCATTCGCGAGGGTACCCGCTCGGACGAGATTCGCCCAATAATCCCTCCCTGGCCACTCCCTCCAATGCGGCCTAAACGCGCCGCCTGCGGCGTCGCAGGTCTTCGCTACGGGAGTGGCCAGCGCAAGACAAACCATGCTCTAATGTCGGAAACGTCGGCGAGCAAACCTCAGCCTGAAGCTATTCCACTTAACATATAAGTAGGACATGAAAATGTCTCCTTTTTCTGCCCCATTTTCTGGGGCACCCAAAAGCGAGGGCTGCTGCTTCCAAAGCGAGCGGCTGCTTTATGGGAGGGAACCCAATGGTGTGTAAGGGCGGAACCGGGAAAGCAGAAGCCGCGAAGCTGCAGGACGCGGGAATTAGCCTGAAGCAGTGCCCAGAAAAATGAGCGGCAGAAAAAGGCTGGCCTACTGAACTGGGAAGATCGGTGCGGTATCGGCCGGGACATGTGAGCAGGTAAAGCGGGACAGAAAAAACCAGTCGCGTCACGATCGCCACAGGTTCCACAATGGTGCTGGATTCGAGTGGCTCCTGCGACGGTGAGCGCCGGATGGCTATGGAAAATGCGCTCGGCGACTGTTGGCTAGAATGCGTGACCGCAACCCGATGGAAATTGCCGATGACTTAGGGCACCGTTCTTGGCGATTACTTCCGTATGGCCGACTATCCGGGAGCTACCAGAAAAGCATCAAACCCTCCGTTGATTCACGAGGAACTCGCGGTTGTTAACCTTCGCCGCACTGAGCTAAATTTCCTACCGTAGGGCGGTTAGCATGGCCAAGCCAGCCCCAATCACGATACCCACCGAACCAATCGGCAGTATCCCAAGACCCGTTGAT
>Ga0137359_10003155_pt1 | contig 13288 bp, 9 predicted proteins | sample Mad1_40_16metaG_FD_108281 | JGI IMG/M metagenome (GOLD analysis project Ga0137359, IMG submission 108281) | Vadose zone soil microbial communities from Angelo Coast Range Reserve, California, USA - Mad1_40_16 metaG | ecosystem: Environmental > Terrestrial > Soil > Vadose zone | place: USA... | reverse complement strand
GAGCTCAACGCTTCCGCGCAACTAGGCCGCGGCAACGTACGCGTAATCGTCAACGGCCAACGTGAAGACAACAACAATTACTTGATCGACGGCGTGAGCGCCACCGACTACAACGTTGCTCAAGCGACGTACATTCCGTTGCCCAATCCCGACGTCATTCAGGAATTCAAGGTACAAACTTCGCTCTACGACGCCAGCCAGGGCCGCAATGGCGGCGGCAACGTCAATGCCATTCTTAAGTCTGGCACACGCCAATTTCACGGCGACGCTTATGAATTTTTCCGCAATGATGTTTTGAACGCTAATGAGTATTTCTTGAACGCAAACTCGCAACCGCGCCCCTCTGTGAAGCAAAACATTTTTGGCGGCAGCCTGGGCGGTCCCGTCGTGAAAGAGAAACTCGGTTTCTTTTTCATCAATTACCAGGGCACCCGCCAGCGCAGCGCGCTTTCGCCCGGCACGCAAATCAACAACCCCGGCTTTCCGGTAATTCCCACCGACCGCTCGGAGGCTTCCTTGATTTCGGCTTTCTTTCCGGACGGACTCCCCACAGGCGTTACCGGTCTTGATCCCGTCAGTCTCGCTCTCCTGAATTTCACGAGCAACCAGTTCAACGATCCTAACGGATTTCTCATTCCATCCATTCCCGGAACTCCCGGCGGCACCGGCACGCTGGTTGTCAGCAAACCCGGCAAATACACGGACGACCAATTCACCGCGAACTGGGACCGCGAATTCCGTGGCGGACAGGACAAAGTCTCCGCGCGATTTTTCTTTTCCGATTCCGAATCGGTGCTCCCGTTCGGGGCCGGCGGTTTGCAAGCTTCGCTTGGCGGTACGCTGGCCAGCAGTATCAGCGCCACGGATTTGAATTTTCCCTACGATATTCCGGTGAAGGCGCGCTTTTTCAGCGTCAACGAAACGCACCTCTTTTCCCCCACGCTGGTCAATGATTTTCGTTTCGGCTTGGTACACATCAATGACAGCCTGGTGAACGTGCCGCCCGTCACTGCGGCCGATCTCGGCATCAATCGTCCCACCAACAGCGTGACTACCTCTATTTACAAATTCACTCTTGGCACCTCCGGTTTCCAGATCGGGCCAACGCCACCCGCCGACCAGTTTCAAAACCAGAACACTTTCAATTTCACCGATACGGTGAGCTGGGTGAAAGGCGCCCACGTGTTCCGTTTTGGCGGCGAATACACTCGCGTAAACCTGGACAAGCTTTTCCCGCAGGTCTTTAACGGCCAATTCTTTTTGGTCAACGACTCCGGCGCCGGCGGAACTGATCCAAACAAACTGACCGACTGGCAAAAACTCCTCATTGGCAAGCCGGACTCCAGCTTTGGTGGCGGAGGCGTTTACAATCACGAATACCGTACCGCCGACTTCGCTTTCTTCGCTCAGGATGACTGGAAGTTACGGAGTAACCTCACACTGAACCTCGGCCTGCGCGTCGAAGACCTCGGTGCTTTTCATGACAATCTCTGCCACATCGGTAATCTGGACGAGGACTTGGCGAACAGCGGCCAATACCCGTTCATCAATGGCAGCTGCGCAAACAAGCTCGGCGTCACCGGCCTGACCGGTTCCGGCAACGATACAACCTACAAGAATAACTACTCCACCGGCCTTGCTCCTCGCGTTGGCTTTGCGTACGACCTCGGCAGCAAGCACAACGCCACCGTCCGGGCTGGATACGGAATCTACTACGTACGCGAAGACGTGGGCACGGTGGACCAGCTCAGTTTCCAGGCGCCGTACTTGCCGGTCGCCTTCGGTGGCGGCCCGGCTGGAAGTTTGTCTAACTTTTTCGAGACCGGCTTGAACGCGTTGCCGCAGGCCGGAGTGCTGGATCCGAATTTCGTCCCTTGCCTCGGACAATTTCAAGGTTTCCCGGGCGGCGATACCACCGTATTCCCCAATTATGTTTGCGCCAGCGGCAGTCCGGGCGTTTTGCCTTCGCAGGATATCTTTGGTTTAACGGTGCCGCGCCATTTCGTTGTTCCCAGCACCCAGCAGTGGAATCTGACGATACAACGCGCTCTCGGCAGGAACTGGGTGTTGGAAGTTGGGTACGTCGGCACGCACGCTGTGCATTTGCGTGAAACGCGCACGAGCATCCAGGCCTCTCTCGCCAGTCCCACGAACCCCGTCGTTCTCAAGGGCGCCAATTGCGACGGAAGCGTCATCGACCCGAGCGCTTCATGCGCGGTTACCATCAGCACGATCGGCAATGGACCAGCTCGCTCGAACAATTCCGGCATCAACGGCTACAACGGCTTTCAATTATTCGCAAACGACGCGTACTCCCACTATCACTCGCTTCAAACCACCCTCTCACGGCGCTGGGCTCGCGGATACTTTCAAGGAGCGTACACCTGGTCCAAATCCACTGATGCCACTTCGAGCGGCAATACCGCACTAAACACGGCATTCAACGATGAGTCGGATCTAAAGAATTCCCGCGGGCTCTCGGATTTCGATCGCACACACCGCTTCGTAATCAGCTATCGCTATGACTTGCCCTTTTTCTCCGGCGCGCAAGGCTATAAGCATGTGTTGCTTAACGGCTGGGCCATAAGCGGCATCACCATTTTTCAGTCCGGCTCGCCGTTTTCCGTGACGGATTCGAGCGCGGGGACAGCGCTTCTGGGGCCGGGACTCGCCTCAGCCACGCTGGGTGGAGAACTTGCCAGCGGCGGTTCGATCAGCGCCGGAACCACCAGCGGCGGCATTCGTAGCAGACTCAATGGATATCTGAATCCGCTAAACTTTGTTCCGGCCCCGACGCTCAGCACCGCGGACGGCGGCGACGGAACCGTCACCTTGTTCGGCAACCTGGGCCGCAACATTTACCGCGGACCGTTCCAGCAAAACTGGGATTTTTCGTTGATTAAGACTTTTGCGCTCACCGAGCGGCAGAGCCTTCATTTCACGACGGACTTCTTCAACATTTGGAATCACGCGAATTTCGCGAATCCGGCGATCAATGACGTCGAAACGATTGGCGTACCGAACAGTCCGTTCGGCAAGATTTTCTCCACCGTCGGGACCCCGCGCTTGATCCAATTCTCGTTGCGGTATTCCTTCTAACAGCGACCTTTTTATCGCTTTATTGCAGCTTGTTTGAGTGGGCGCGGTGCAACTCGCCCCCTTTTTCTTCTATTCTACTTTGTCCAGAAAAAGGAGCTCTCTCATGTCCGTCGCCCCACGCATCCCGCTACTCGAACGCGAATCAGCCACCCCCGACGCACAAAAAATCTATGACGCGCTTCTCGCCGCGCGCGGCGTGGTCCCCAACATGTTTAAAGTCCTCGGCTACCGCCCTGAAATCGCGCAGGGCGTCGCCGGCTTCTTGAAACCACTTCTCTCCGATGGTGCTCTACCAGGCTCCTACAAAGAACTCATCGCCATTCGCGTCTCGCAGCGCCACCGCTGTGCTTACGCCGTACGCGCGCACAGCATTTCCGCGCGCCAAAAAGGCGCCGCCGAAGAACAAATCGAAAGCGTCGCAAACTTCGAAACCGCCCGGTACACAGAAAAAGAAAAACTCGGCTTCCGGCTCGCCGACCGTCTCCACCGCGGGCCTGACGCGATAGACGATCCCTTCTACGCTTCGCTTAAGTCTTCCTTCACTGATCTCGAACTCATCGAACTCTTTCTCACCGCTGCCGCCTTCGAAATGTTTCCCCGCTTCATCGACGGCCTTCGAATCCCGGTCACGCCGCCGCCCGCCTCGACATGACCGCGAAATGATAAACTTTCACCCATGTCTCGTCGTCAAATTGCAAGCCGCGTTTCACAACTAAACGGCGAAGGCGCGTTGGCCGTTTTCGCGCGCGCGAAGGAACTTGAGCGTCAAGGCCGCTCCATCATCCATCTCGAACTCGGCGAACCTGATTTCCATCCTGCGGCTCCGGTCGTGGACTCTCTTCGCAACGCGGTTGCTTCCGGCCGCGACCGCTATTGTGCTACCCGCGGCATTCCCGCGCTGCGTCAAGAAATCACTCACTATCTCGCGCGCACCAGAAAACTTTCCGCCCAGCCCGAACAAGTCCTCGTCGCGCCCGGCTGCAAAATGGCGCTTTCCCTGGCCATGATGGCGCTCATCGAGCCCGGCGACGAAGTTCTTTATCCCGATCCCGGTTTTCCCATCTATCCGTCATTCACGCGCGGCTTGGGCGCGAAAGCCGTCCCCTTTTTTTTGATTGAGAAAAATAAATTTCAGCCTGACCTCGTCGAGATCGCTTCGCAAATCACGGACAAAACTAGCGTTCTCATTTTCAATTCGCCCAATAATCCCACCGGCACGGTCTTCGACGATCGCGCTCTGGAAGGCATCGCCGCTCTCGCCATCAAGCACGACCTCTGGGTTCTTACCGACGAAATCTATGCTCGCATCCTCTTTAACGGCGATTACAAATCCATCTCGCTTCTTCCCGGAATGGCCGAGCGCACCGTCATCATCGACGGTTTTTCGAAAAGTTTTGCCATGACCGGTTGGCGTCTTGGCTACGCCGTCGCTCCCGTTCACGTTATTGATGCCATGGATTTGCTCGTTCTGAACACTTTTACTTGTGCCGCCGAATTCACCCAGATCGCTGCCATCGAGGCCCTTCGTGACACCACGAACGCCGTCGACGCCATGGTCGACGAATACAAGTTGCGCCGCGATCTTTTTGTTCAATCCCTAGCCAAAATTCCCGGCTTCCGCTGCCATTCTCCGGAAGGCGCCTTCTATGCCTGGGTCAATATCGAAGACACCGGTCTTCCCGCCGAAGAAGTACAAAAACTGCTGCTCGAAGAAGTTGGTGTGGCTGCTATTGCGGGAGCTGCGTTCGGTGCGGAAGGGAAAAACTACCTTCGTTTTTCCTTAGTCAGCGCGCGTCATCTCCTCGAAGATGCTCTCGACCGAATCCAGCGAGTCTCTGTAAAATGGCGTGCCGTGACTGCTTAGTGGCTACGCCAGTAAATGCAAGCGTTTCAAAGAGTGTTTCGAAAAGGGTCATCGTTCGGGGGTTCCAAAATGAAACGTTTGTTTCACCTGCTCGCCACACTATCTCTGACTCTCAGTGCCGCCGGTCTTGCCTCCGCTCAATCCTCTCCCTACCCGGGAGCCGATCTCTCTCAGACCTACGACCGCCTGCTGGCAAAGATCAATGCCATTCCTCTGTTCGACAACCATTCGCATCCGGGCTTTTCGGACGATTCCGATGTGGACGCCATGGCCGCCCCTCCCGACGAAAGTAGCGTTCTTCGTCTTCGCGACGACAATCCCGAATTCGTCGCGGCCTCCAAATTTCTCTTCAACTATCCTTATGACGACTTCAAGCCCGAACATGCCAAATGGCTCGCCGATCGCAAGAAAGCCGCCGAAGCAGCCGGCGGCCAGGCCTACTTCGACAGTATCCTGGACAAGCTCAACGTCGAAACCTGCCTGGCCAACCGTGCCTTCATGGCGCCTTACTTGAACCCCAAGCGCTTCCACTGGGTTTTCTTCGCCGATTCTTTCTTCTATCCGTTCGACAATCGTGATCAAACCGCCAGCACTCCCGATATGGGCGTCTACATTCCACTGCAGGAAAAAATGCTGGCTCGCTACAAAAAGCAGATGAACGAGGACGCGCTCCCCGCCGATCTGGCCGGCTTTGAAAATTTTGTCCGCAACACCATGGCCGACAATCAAAAACGCGGCGGTGTCGCAGTCAAGTTCGAAGCCGCCTATTTCCGCACGCTCTATTTCACCGATCCGCCGCGCGAAAAAGCTGACGCCATTTACGCCAAATACCATTCCGGCGGCGTTCCTACCGCCGAAGATTATCGCTTCTTTCAGGATTACATTTTCCGCGTGATCGTCGATCAAGCCGGCAAGCTCAAACTGCCGGTGCACTTCCACAGTGCCGTTGGCATCGGCGACTATTTCAGCCTTCGCCAGGGCAACGTCCTCAATCTCGAAAACGTTCTGCGCGATGCTCGCTATAAAAATGTCACCTTCGTGCTCCTCCACGGAGGTTGGCCCTACGAACGCGAAGCCGCGCTCCTCACTGCCGTAAAAAATGTCTACCTCGATACTTCTCTTCAGTCCGAGATGCTCTACCCTTCACAATTCAAGAGCGTTCTCAAACAGTTCCTCACTCTCTACCCGGACAAAATGATGTTCGGCTCCGACGCCTTCCCCTTTAACGACGCCCTCGGTGCCGAAGAAAGTTTCTGGATCGCCGCAGGCACCACTCGCACCGCGCTCGCCGGCGCACTCGCCGAACTGGTCAGCGAACACGCCATCAGCGAAGATAAAGCGCTCGAGCTCGCGCATCTTTATCTGCATGACAACGCCGCAAAATTGTACGGTTCTCTTAGCGCCGCTCCTCAGAGCGGCAGTGGAGGCACAAAGTGAGCACCACATCTTCAGGCACGCCCGCACCGAAATACATTTCCTGGAGCCAGGTCGAGCGCGAGCATCTCAATCCGCTCGTCGACCGTGAAATGGTTTACGGCCAGCAACTCATGCTAGCCCGCGTGTTCCTCAAAAAAGACGGTCACGTCCCGCTTCATCATCACCACAACGAGCAACTCACATACATTCTAGAAGGCGCATTGAAATTCGCCATTGATGGCAAAGAAATCGTCGTCCGCGCCGGCGAAGTTCTTTGCATCCCCGCCAACATGCCGCACGAAGCCTGGGCGCTCGAAGACACGCTCGATCTCGACGTCTTCACTCCGCCCCGCGCCGACTGGCTCAACAAGACCGACGACTATCTTCGTCACGGGCGCTAAGTTCTGCGGCGTACAATCCGTTTTCCGGTCGGAGCCCAGAACCGTTCGAAGAAGCCCACGTGCGCTGCCCGGCATTGGTTTTCTGCCGGTGATTCACGAATCGCCATAGACAAATGCCCCGACTCTTGTTTAACGTAAATGCTGTGGCCAGCCCGACTCGTGGGGTCCGCCCCTGAAGGATCGCTAAATGAAAAGGTTCGCACTCGCTGCATGTTTCGCTCTGGGGACCTGCGCTTCTCTTCCAGCTCAACAGTCATCTCTCTTAATGTTCGTTCCTGCTGCTCAGCCATCCTCGTCCACGCCCACGTTTAACTTCACACTTGTGCCGGAACTCACGCTCCCGGCCGCACCGTCGGAATCGTTTGCTTCTCCGTTGCCGAAGGCTGCGCTGCCCGACGCGCCAGCCCCACCTCAGTCATCGAGTCGAAACGAAGAAGGCTACCGCTGGGACCTAGCCGTCGGCTACGAGTACATCCATTTCGATTCTTCGCAATTTTCCGCAAATCTCAGCGGCTTGCACACTGACCTCACCTACAATCTAAATTCCTGGTTCGGTCTGGAGGGCAACGTGATCTCCGCCTGGGGCGGCGAAATCGTCGGCGAGCGCACCAAATATGTTCTCTACGCCGCTGGCGGCCGCGTCGGTTTCGGGCCTCTGCGCAAACGCCTGTCCCCCTGGGCGCACGCCTTGGTCGGCGGAGTTCATGTGAATCCCCAGGTCGCTCACTCAAGCAAGAATAGTTTCGCACTTCAGGCCGGAGTCGGCGCGGACTGGACCTACAATGCCCGCGTCTCGCTGCGCGCCGAGGCCGATTACGTTCGCAGCACGCTCTATTCCAGCACGCAAAATAACGTCCAAGTCGGCCTGGGCGCCGTAATCCATTTCTAGCCGGACGGCTCCGGCACTCTTCAATTAGCGGTGGGCTTATCCAGCCGTCTCTTTCGAACGCGCCCGCTCCGCTCGTCTGCTCTCACGAATCTTTTCTTTTCTCTCGCTTTAGCTCTTACTTGCAACTCTTCCCCAACCCGACCGCTCTCCGCAACGGCCTCGTCCACTCCATCGCCGTCAACCATGCCGCATCGCGCGCCGTCCGGATAAATCGCGCCGCCGCCCGCTTGTCCCGTGCCGGATGCGCTTGCAATCCCGACGGCCCCAGCAGGAGCGTCGCGTCGTCAATCGTTCGCAGATGCCATCTGCTATTTTCCCCAGATAAAACCCCCCGCCGAAACACGAAATAATCGATCCAGTCTCCGCTGCTCTGTTCCCAAGCCTGAATCGCGCGATTCGAAAGCTCCTGCTCCCACAGCCTCGCGCCAAAAGCCAGCGGCGTTTCTACAGCGACGTTCCACCTCTGCCCACCATCAGGAATCGCCCATGCAACGCATCCGCCGCGTTCACCGCATGCAAAAAATCCCTCGACAACACAATGTCGCAATTCGCGTAACAGACCAGCTCATGTCGCGCCATTCTCTGCGCCACGTCGAAAAACGACCGCACGACCTTGGGTCCGGGGTTTCTACTTACAACTTCTTCTCTCAGGGTCCGCGACCGCGGGCCCTGAAACCCTGCGTTCTTAAAGACCTCTTCCCCCACCCGCGCCACTTCCGCCACGCGCCGAATCCCCAGCTCCCGCGCAGTCTCCGCCGCTCCTTTTTCGGCCCCAAATAAAATCACCTCCGCCTTCGGAGCCGCCAACGTCCAGCTCTTCAGCGCATTCCGCTGAATCACTGCGTGGTGGCCCGTAAACGGTTTCGCCGTCGTAAAAACGTGATCATTTCGCTAGAGGACCGTACTCGAGCTGACTAAGGACACGGCACATAGAACCACGTATTGGGATTTCTTTCTCGAACCGGGTGGAAAATATGTGCGAAACGCGCGAAATATTCCGGGCGCCTTTCTATTTCCAGACAATTCTTAGATTCTCACAAAAGGGTCTTTAGAAGGCTGCCCATCTGCCCCCCAATTTCAGCATTTGCCTTAGTCGTTCCACATCTTGCTTTCCCACGCTTCCCGTTAGCCATGCTCCCGCAGAAAACGCTATCCATGCGACCACCAGTTTCCACCAGAACGCCGCATCAATGTATTTCAACCCCGTGGTAATCCCTAGCGCCAGCACAAATGGCCAGAACGCAATCCGAATTCCGAGCAAAACCAGCGGTCGTATCCCCGAAATGAACAACAAGAAGAAAATCGCAATGCTGTAACTGATCACTGTCGCCCACGACGCACCCAACGGGCCGTACCGGGGAATTAAAACCAAATTCAAAATCACGTTTACTATCGCTCCCACCAATGCTCCAATTGGCATGTACTTCTGCTTGCGTATCGCGACCAATGCATTTCCGACTACCACACCAAAAAAAATTGGTACTTCGGACCAGATGAGAACGATGAGCAAACTTGCTGTAGGCAAATACTGTTTTCCGTAGAAAAATTCAACAACGGGTCTTGCGATTGGTGTTGCCAGCGCACAGGCGGCAAATACGATTACCAGCAGGAATCGATACGTTTCACCCAGATACTGTTTGAATTTCTCCTCATCGTTCGCGTTCTGCGCCAGCACAGGGAACAGCGACCCCATCAGCGCGACTGGCAGCGCGCTAAACAGTTCCGTCAGCTGCACGGCAATCACGTACGGACCCAGCACCCGGTCCCCGCTCATCTTGTGCAGCATCACCTGGTCAATTCGGTGATAGATTCCGGAGGCCAGCGTCGTTAACACCAGCGGCAATCCCGCCAGCAACATCGTGCGTGCTTCATGGGGAATAAAAGTCGCCGATCCCTGTACCAGCCCCACTCGCTTGACCGTCCACAGCACCACTATTGCTTCTGCCCCACCGATCAAAGTCCGCGCAATGATCACGTCATAGAACGCCGCGTTCTTCAGCGCCAGCAGCACCACCGCCGCCAGCCACAATGCCTGACGGAATAAGCCAATCGCCACCGCGTACCACAGCCGCATCTCCACCTGAAAAATGATTCCGCGCAGACGCAACGGCGGCAGAATCAGCATATCGATTGCCGCCACCACGACCAGCCATTTCACTTGCCCCGTGTAGCCGAACGTCGGCGCCGCCACCAGCGCTACCACCGTGCCAATCACGGAAAATCCCAGCGCCGTCAGCGTCCCGGTACGAAAAATTTCCGCCGCCTGATGCCTCCGCACTGAAATTTCCCGCGCCAAGATCTGCTCCAGGCAAAATGTCGCAAAAAATCCGTACAACGACAGGTACGCATAAATCGCTCCGTACTCTCCCAGCTTTTCTTTTCCCAGGTATCGCGCCAGCAGAATAGATGTCCCCGCCGACAGAAAAATTCCGATGACTCTTCCCGCCAGTTGCGCCGCTGTGTTTTGAAACACCTGCACGCCCAGGCTCGGCCTTGGCGATTCCACGTTTCCGGCCGTGTTCGTGGCGGTCGAATCCCCCGCTTGACTCGCGATATCACTCATCATCGATTCTCCCTGAAACACGGGTCATCGGAGCCACAGTTACGCCGCTCCCTACGGCTGTGGAGGTGCCGATGCGATCTACGCTCGGACTAGCGGGTGGCAACCCTCGTGTTGCTAAACCTTTTCGGGTTCGTACAAATCTGCACAATCTTGAATTGATTACGATCGCCGGGCCGCCCGCACCAAAGTGCCGGCAAGTTCAATCCGTCCCGCGAACAGGCGCTTTCAACTCCACCAGATACGCCGAACCACCAAGTTGACGGTCAAGTAGCCGCAGTTGGTTGCCGTCATGCGCGAGCCTCGCAGGCAACCAGTCGATTCTCGATCCATTTGAATAAAGCAGAAAAGTCTGATGCTCCGCTTCGAAGTGGGCAAGATCTTCGACAGCTATCGGCTCACACGACTTCAGCGCTATCACCAGCTTGTCAACCGTGTCGGTTCCCGAATAGTTCACGGCATTCTCGGGATCCGGCAGCGTAACAACTCGCCGCAGCAGTTCGGGGGGCGCATAGTGCCAAAACTCCACGTATACACCCACATCGGAAACCACGATAGGCAAATCGGCATAACGGGTGATGCCAGCCAGGTTGGCAACTGGCGCGACAATATCGGCTGGTCTTTGCCAGTGGCCTAACATCCTCCAAAACCCGAATTCCTGCGACCCAATCGCTAACCCGACGAACACCGCAGCCACCAACGCGCTCTTCGGCTTGACTTGTCCCAGCGCGTAACCCACGGAGGCCGCAATCCCCAGAATCGTTGGGAGAAAATATCGCTCCACGTACGGACCATGCGTGATCTTCGCCACCAAGTAGCCGATCATCGGCAAGGCAACCAGCCCCAGAATGAGCACTCGCTCGGCGGCGGGCGCTTTCGGCATGCCCTCCGTAGCGTCCGTCGGCAGAGTCCGCCGAACCAAACCGGCCGCAAGCATAAGAATTGCGAGTCCCACCACTGCCGTGCCCCACGGCGACTCTATTCGAAAGAACGCTGCGTACGTCGCTGAAACTTGGTTCAATGCGGCATTCCTGGCCCAAAAATGCGGCCCCCAATTCTGTTTCATCCACATGAGCACTGGCCATGAGATTCCCGTCGGCACGACCGCTACGAGCAATGCCGCCCATACGCCAAACCGGACCCGCTTGGTTTGGTACACAACCGTCAGTTCTGCGGGAAAAAAAGGTAGGAAAACCAGAACCGCGTAATAGTGCACCAGGGCCGCAAGAATAAGGCTCAGGCACAGCCCAATCACCCACGGAGCGGCGGGCGCGCGTTGGTAACACACCAGCGCCAGCGCGATACAAGCCGTCACAAGACTGTACGGCCTCGCTTCTTCCGCATAGAGAGTGAAGAGCGGCGTGATCAGCAGCAGTGCCGAGCAGAGCAGCGCGCGCGGCCCGCCGTTTCGTGTTTTGACAAACACGTAAACCAAGTGAAGAGTCGCCGCGAACCCGATCACCGACAGCAAACGATACCCGACGTGCTCATTGGGTATAAACCACGCTACGCTCCGTTCCACCAGATAGAAAGCCGGCGGATTGCCGTCCACTCCTCGCTTGAGTGCACCCCACATGGCCGAAAAGCTTCCCTGCCGGCAAATGACTTGTGTGAGCACTTCGTCGAACCAAAAAGGCTTTCCCACTGCCGCGTAAACCATGCTCCTGGCCACGGCATAAGCCACCAATGCAAGCAAGCCCCATGGGGCCGCATTTCGCAGCGTATCCCACAGCACGCCGTACCGCTCCTCCGTTCCTAGGCGATACAACTTTCTCAATCCCCGCGCACCGGCCGCGATCTCACTCATCTGTTGCCCTGCATTTGCGCTGCATCACCCATTTAGCTTGTCTCGCCTATTTTCAAGCGGTCCCATTGCGTAGTACCTCCGGTCACAATCTTGGCACCGATAGGCATGGATGCCGAAGAATCTTAATATACCGCGCTCCAAAAGCCCTCTCATCTGTGATCGCCGCACTTCTCCGCCGCCGCAGGATGGGCACTTCGACGACTTCTTTTTCACTGCGTTGGCCGTATTCATACTTCTGACTTGCGAATTCATCTTGACTTCTATTTGCTCGCGTGCAAATAGCGTTGACTTCGACGGCGCCGGTTCCATTCTGCCAGTCCCAATCCTAGCGCTTCACCCTTTCCCTGACTCTTCCTATCCTGTCTGGTCTCTCTTATTCCAACAAACTCCGTCCGACCCGAACTAACTCCTTTATTTTCTTCCGTTCCGTTTCACTCACCTTGCAGAGATAAGTCCTGTATTTGCCGCTCGTACGAAGAGTACCCCGGGACGGGCTGCACTTGCAGGCCGTAGTCGGAGAGGACACCCCATCCATTCCCATTTTTGGAACGGACCTCTTCGACGTCCGCACGGCCCTTTTCGGATCGGCGGTCGCTGATACGAACTTTAATTGATCTTTCCTGGTTTCAAGGTTTGTTCTACAAACCCTTAGGTGAAAAGTTTGTACTTGCAAACCCTGAGCGGGGAAAAATCCGCGTCTGCACGAACCCACTCTATAAGGTTAACAAAGATACTTAGCGCTGTGCTGAATTCACGGAATCAAACTTCGATCGGCACCTGGCGAAAATATTCAGCCTTTCGCTTGGCGCGTTACAGATGACGCTGCCGCCGGTGGTTCCGTCTTTGGTATATCAACCTTTGCAAATCCCGGCACGGGGACCGCCCTCGCGCGCGCCCGCTTATACCATTTCTGCGCTCCAAGCCACTGCCGCCCTCCGTAGAACCAGCGCGGCGGAAGCACCAGCGCCGGCACCATCGAAAGTGTCCGAAACACTTTGCTCTTTGCCGAAGCGTCATGGTGTTGCACGCGGTAGATCGCGCGTTCGGTCTGAAATGTCTCCCACGGCCGACCGCCATCCAGTTTCAAGCGCATTTGCGCGGCTTCCGCCTCTACAATTTCCAGTATCTGTTCCACGGCGGCTTGCGGAGCCCCAGTGCCTGGCAGCGAAACGCGCAGTGCGTGTGCGAGTTCCGCGACCACTCGCGCTTTCCGGCGTTCTCCCGCTTCGCTGGCCCCGGCGCCCAGAAAAAG
>Ga0137359_10003150_pt1 | contig 13299 bp, 10 predicted proteins | sample Mad1_40_16metaG_FD_108281 | JGI IMG/M metagenome (GOLD analysis project Ga0137359, IMG submission 108281) | Vadose zone soil microbial communities from Angelo Coast Range Reserve, California, USA - Mad1_40_16 metaG | ecosystem: Environmental > Terrestrial > Soil > Vadose zone | place: USA... | reverse complement strand
TCCGCCGGGCGTACGCGCTCCCTTCGGGCTGTCGGCCTGGCAAGCCGTGTTCATCGCGGTGGGCCTGCCCGGCTTCGTCCTCGCCCTTCTCGTGCGCGTTTCGATTCGCGAGCCCATCCGAGGCGTCTTGGAAGGACTGCCCATGCCGCTGAGCACACGACCGCTTGCCGCCGTCCTGGGCGAACTCGAAACGATGATCCCCCCCTGGAGCCTGGTTGCCCTGTGCCGCGGCAGGCATTTTCGAGCCGCGTGGGTTAACGTCGCGGCGCTGATGTCATTGATTGTGTTTGCAATCCTCATAACCCGAGCGACCGATAACCTTCTTGCGGTGGCCAGACGGCCCATCATCTTCCGGCTGGGTGATTACGCCGTCACCAGCAACGTCGTGCAATGGTCCGCCATGGCGGCCGCATCTTATGCATTCTTGAGTTGGATCCAAGCAATTCGCTCGCGCGACAATGTGTCGCACCGCCTGGTCGCCGGCAACCGAAATTTCATGATTCTCGCTCTGACCTGCAGTTTCATGTCCATCTCACTCTACTCGATCAATTCCTTTAATTTCATCTATGGTGTCCGATACGTGGGATTAGGCCCGCGAGACGGTGCCATGCTGGGTTCCATCGCGATGATTTTTGGAGCGGCGGGAATGCTCCTGGCCGGAGTACTCGGTGACCATTGGCGCAGAAAGAACCCGGCCGGCCGCACGTATCTTTGCATCGGCAGCTTCGCCGCCGCAACGGTATCGATTCTGATCCAATACAGCACCACCTCTCCCAAGGTCTTCTTTATCTGCTGGGTTTTCACGAGCACGTTCATCATCATGTGGTCGCCTCTCGTCAACGCGACGATTCAGGATCTCGTTCTGCCGAGGATGAGAGGTTTAGGTCTCGCCGTCAGCGCGTTCGGCTCCAGTCTCGGACTCGGGCTCGGGCCGTATACGGTGGGCCTTATCAGCGATGTCACGAGCAATTTGCGCTTTGCCGTGCTCTCAACCATCGCTTTCACCGCGCCGATCAGCATCCTCGCTCTCATATACTTGGCCCGAGTACTTCCTTCGGACGAAGCGTCGCTCGTTTCGCGGGCGCGCGCCGCCGGTGAGCCTGTTTGACCGGCTATTTTTGCCGGTCTACGGTTGCTATGTGTCCCGCGGATTCGAAGGCGAATGTCATCGCAGGTCCGAGAGTGGTTCCCGGGCCGGGGTAGCAATTGCGAAAGACCGAGGTCGCGGTGTTGCCTACGGCGTATAAGCCTTTGATGGGAGATCCCTGTGACGCAAGCACTTGTCCATTGGCGTCGGTACGCAACCCACCTTTCGTGCCGAGATCACCGAGATTGATCCGCATCGCATAGAAAGGGCTCTTGGACAGCGGCGCCAGACAAGGATTCGGATGAATAGATGGATCGCCGCCGCCGAGAATGCGGTCATACGCATGGTTGCCGCGACCGAAATCCGGATCGACACCCGAGGCGGCATATTCGTTGATTTGCTTGACCGACTCGATTAGATTCGCCTGGTCTACATCAATCTTGCTCGCGAGTTCGGCCAACGTTTCGGCGCGGAAGACGTAGGTATCCCACCATTCGAGCGGCAGACTTTCGTCTGGTTTGATGCGGCCCGGCAACAATCCGCCGCATAGATATCTGCGCCGGCATTCGGCATCGAAAATGATCCACGCGGGTATGCCTGCGCCCGTTTTCCGATGCTCCTCGATCATCGCTCGGCCAAAGCGGTCATATGAGCAACTTTCGTCGAGAAAGCGCTTGCCGAGCCGGTTGACGCAAATGCTGTGCGGATTGCGGAAGACAAAATGGGCCGTCAGTGAATTCGCTACACCGTTGGGCAATAATGTCGTCGGCCACCAGTTGGCCTGGTCGAGCAGCTCGGTGTCGGCGCCCACCGCCGCGGCCGCCCGGATGCCGTCGCCGGTATTCGTGCCCGGCGCCATGCTTGATTCGGACCGCGTGGGGAAAGGAAAGTAGCGGTCGCGCATGGTCTGGTTGTGCTCAAAACCACCCGTCGCGAGGATGACCGCGCATCTGGCTTGAAGCAGGCAATTCTGGCCAAGATGGCGAAATGCGCCACCTGTCACGGTACCTTCCGAGGTCGTGAGTTCGACCAGTTCGGTATTGAGCATGAGCGGAATCGACCGCTCGATCATCGCTTTACGAAGACTACCGACCAGCGCGCCGCCGAGCGTCAATCGCCGATCTCGCCGCGTCTTCAGCCGCCGCGGGATGTCGAGCCAGTACGAGGCGAGGAGCCGCATCAGCACACGGCGCCAGCCCGGCAGGCGCAGTGCCAACGTGCCGCCCTCATTGGCCGTCATCGCATAGCGATTCATAAGTGTAAAGAGCGGGGAAGCCTCACGCATTTTGAAAAGTTCGTCGCCGAGCGCCTTCGCGCCGTCGAACGGCACGACCGTCAGTGAGCGACCACCGATGGCACTGGGATACTCCGAGAAATAATCCGGCGTGCCCGTATGCGGCTCCAGCTTGATTCCGATTTTCTCCAAGTAGTGGGTCATCGCGCGCCCTGCCCGCAAGTAACGACCCAGCAGGTCCGGTCGGATCTCACCGCCGGAAATGGTATTCAAATAGGTGGTCACCAGCGCATCGCTATCCTCGATTTCCATCAAATGGTTGCCTGGAATCCAGAATTCACCGCCCGATATCGCCGATGTTCCCCCATAGTAGGGGGACTTTTCGACTACTATCGGGCGCAGGCCTTCGTCGCTCAAACGAATCGCCGCGAGCATGCCAGCCGCCCCGGACCCCACCACCACGACATCGTAAGCTTCGCCGATGATTGCCAAACTATTCTCCCTTTCCAAACGCTTGCAGAACCTGATACGGGTCGAAGAACTCTTTGATATGCGTTATCTTTCCTCCCTGGCATCGGATGTGGGTCAGGTAGTGCTGGTTATACTTTCGGCCGCTGCCCTTCACAGTTCCCGTTCCGTCAAACTCGCAAAAGCCCTGCGTTTCGTCCCGTAGGGAGAATAGCTTTGGTTCGCCTAGCTCCAGATGCTCGAACGCAGCGACGAACGGACTCAGCGCCTCCACGATTGCTTGTTTGCCAGACAGCGTCTTTGCGCCTACCGCCTCCCCATAGGGGAATTCAAACGTCACATCGTCAGAGAGAAACTCCAGCCACTTGTCGAGACTCGCAACCATATATCGGACGTGCGCCCGCATCAGGTCTTCAATCGATCTCGCCTTGGTTTCACCGCTGGACATCTCGCTCTCCTTTGTTTCTTCCCTTCGACCGCCGCTCGTCAAGACGAAGCGGGTGATTGCGAGCTGCGCTTGGTTCCCGCGGCATGCTGCATCGCCAAATATGCAAAAGTCATTGCTGGGCCCAACGTGACGCCCGGACCCGGATAGGAGAGACCCACCACGGCTGCCGTGCAATTTCCAGCCGCATAGAGGCCCGGAATCGGTGTGGCACTACGATCGAGCACCCGGGCATTGGCATCGGTCACGAAACCGCCCCGAGTTCCAAGATCGCCGACATATATCTTCGTGGCCAAGAATGGTCCCTTTTCCACCCTCGCAAGAGTCGGATTGGGCTTGACCGTGGGATCTCCCCAATATCGGTCATAGGGTTTGTCGCCGCGCTTGAAATCCTCATCGACGCCGCAATCAGCGAACTGGTTGAAGCGGTCAATGGTGGCCTTCAAGCCCGAGACGTCGATGGCGCACAGCTGGGCGAGTGTATCGATGCTGTCCGCTTTGAGGAAAAAGCCGCTGTCGAACATTGCCTGGGGGGTATGGCCCGGCCGCATCCCGCCGAACGTGTAGCGAGATCGATGGCGAGAATCCAAGATCAACCAGGCCGTTTTCAAATTGTTGCGGATCATCGCCTTGGCAAAGCTGTCATAGTCACCCGATTCATCGGCAAACCGGCGACCTTGAGAGTCCACGACGAGGCTGAAAGGCAACGCACGTTCCCATTGGAAAAATCCCGGCACGTTGCCCGGATAGAGAAAGCTCGTCGCCCACCAAGCTTGTTCCAGAAGCGCGGTCATGGCACCGATGTCCGTCGCCATCTTCACGAGGTCGCCGGTATCGTCCGGGCTCGCCGAAGAGAGCCCGCCATCGACACCTTGATGCTTTTGTCGAAAATCGCCATGCGCAAAGCCACCGCCCGCAAGCAAAATGCCTCCGGTCGCTTTAATTCGCTTTGGCTTTCCATTACTCAGAACGATCACCCCAGAGGCGTGGCCGTCGGACATGACGATGCTCTGCAGTGGAGAGTTCAAACGAACGTTGACCGACCGCCGCTGCACCAGGCCCATCAATTGCGCCGCGAGACTCGCGCCGCAACCCACCGGATCCTTGCCTAACGCTGTCGCGATGAATTGCCGCGCCATGATGCGCAAGATGGTCGCGATGCTTGCGGCGCCGCTCCTTCCTCTACCGAGAGAGGGGATATCACGGAGCATGACGGCAAACGGGGATGGCGCGCGGCGCATCGTTTCGCGCCAGCGCCCCAATTTCCGAGTATCGAATAATTCCGCATCCAGATCGCGGCCGGCCGATGCGTGCGGACTGTCGAGATAGTCCGGTTGCGGATCGACGCGCCACGCCATCCCTTCCTCGATCAATGCATCGACCATCTTCGGGGCGTTCGCGAGGTAGGCCATCTTGCGGCTGGGCGCGGTGGGCAACCCCGCATCCGCCATGATTTCATCGAGATAGCGGGCCGCCGCCTCGATCGTATCGACGCGTCCGGACTGACGTTGAAGGCTGTTCGCGGGAGCCCAAACGGCGCCCCCCGACAGCGCGGTTGTTCCTCCCCACGTGGCCGCCTTCTCGAAGACCACCGGCACCGACCCGTTGCGCGCCGCAATGATGGCGCCGGTCAGGCCGGCGGCTCCGGAGCCGATCACGGCGACGTCAATCTCTTCGTCCCACCCGTTCATACGGCTACGGCCTCGCGCGTCCACGCCACAACCTCTTGGCGCTGCTCGCCAAGCCGTTTGACTCCGAGGGTCACGACGTCGCCGGGCCGCAGATACCTCGGATGAAGCTTTTGAAATAAACCGATGCCGGCGGGCGTGCCCGTAGCGATCAAGTCACCGGGCTCCAATGTCATGAACTCGGATAAGTACGAAATGAGCGTGGCGACTGGAAAAATCATGTTTCGTGTATTACCCGTCTGCATCCGGCGGCCATTGACGTCCAACCACATCGACAATCCCTGCACGTCGCCGATTTCGTCCGCGGTCACCAACCAAGGTCCGACGGGGCCGAACGTGGGGCAGCACTTGCCCTTGTCCCATGTACCTCCCCGTTCGAGCTGATATGCGCGTTCTGCGAGGTCGTTGGTCACGCAATAGCCGGCAACATAGTTGAGCGCATCCGCTTCCTCGATGTAGGCCGCTCGACGACCCATGACGACGCATAGTTCCACTTCCCAGTCGGCTTTTTCCGACCCGCGCGGAATGACGATGGGATCATTGGGGCCTTGCACGCATCCGGTCGTTTTCATCAATACGACGGGTTCGGATGGGAGTGGCTGGTTGCCCTGCGCGGAATTATCGGAATAATTTTGTCCGATCACGATAAACTGCCGCGATCCGGAGACGGGTGCGCCGTAGCGGGGGTTATCGTCGACCCGCGGAAGTAAAACGGGATCGAGTGCCGCCAGCTCCTCGAGCACATTCGATCCGAGTTCTCCTGGGGTATATTGTCCACGTAAGCCGAAAGGTCACGAATATTTCCCTCGATGTCGACCATGCCCCGCCTCTCGAAACCTGCCGGACCAAAACGACAGAGCTTCATGAAGAACCCATTGTGAACGCGCGCGAGCCGGCGCCGACGCCGGCTCGTCGCTCGATAGTACCGCTCCGGCAAGGTCCTTCCGGCCGCATAACGAACCCTAACTGTCGTCCCGATTGAATTGCCGCAGAGTCACCTTTCTGCGTTTGAATTTCCAGCCACGGGGCGTTCTGACATATTCGTCGTCGTAGTAGCCCAAGCTGAGCAGCTTGGGATTATGCGCATAGCGAATTTGCGCCATGCATCGTCCCACCGCGGTATTCTCACCACTCAAGCGAACGATGTTATTACCGGCGGTCGGTAACGGTGCCGGAGAGGTCATCGACTCCGCATACATTTTCCTCAACGCCGCCAACCCCTGGTACCGTCGCTCGGCTTTCTCCGACCCTGCGGCTTTCTCCGACCCTGCGGCTTTCTCCGACCCCGCGGCTTTCTCCGACCCCGCGGCTTTCTCCGACCCCGCGGCTTTCTCCGACCCCGCGGCTTTCTCGTCGACCTGGAAAGCCTGCTCCGGTACCACGAACTCACCGTCTTCCACATAGACGTCCATCACTGCGTCGACATCCCGCCGCACGATGGCGTCGCAGTATCGCAGCGCCAAATCACGTATCTCCTCGCGATCCAGTAGTCCTCTCACATCTGCATCAGTCATAACTTTTCTCCGAAACAATTAAGAAGTTCGCATTCACCGCATCGGGTGGCACGGTTGCGGGGGACCGGTGCGCGCGATCCCTCACGGCGTCAGATGCGACTGACGCCCTGATCGACGTTGACCACGGTTCCACTCACGTAGGACGCTTGACTGGACGCCACGAAGACGACGACATTGGCGATCTGAGCGGGTGTGGCCCACTCGCGGCCGAAGGCATTCTGAACCATGGTCTCTCCACTACCCTCGCCGCCGACCTGGGCGAGAACGGTACCCGCGCGTTCAGTGGCCACCGGGCCGGGACTCACGCCGACGACGCGGATGCCGTCCTTGTGGCTTTCGCTGCCGAGCGCGTTGGTGAAGGCGGCCACGGCCGCGTTGCCGGCGGCGCCGCACATGTACCAGGGATATTTCATGATGGCACCGATGCCGATCACATTCACGATCGTACCGCTGCCGCGCGCCTTGAACGCCCGATAGAACTCGCGGCACATGTTGATGTAGCCGAACACTTTGAGATCCCAACCCGCGCGCCAAGCAGCCTCGTCGACCTCGAGGACATGTCCCCCCGGCAGGGCTCCGGCGTTGTTGACGAGAATGTCGACGTCACCGTGGCGCTTCGCCAGCTCGATCGGATTCGCGCCGCGCGAGAGATCGACGGCCTCGACTTGAACAGTGCGGCCGGTGCTCTCGCGGATCTTCGTGGCGACACTCTCCAGATCCCGGCCGGTCCGTGAGACGATGACGACGTCGCACCCCTCCGCCGCAAAGCGGCGTGCCACCTCCGCACCAATCCCCTTCGACGCACCCGTGATCAACGCACGCTTGCCTTTCAAATCGAGATCCACCTCATGTTCTCCTTATTCTGCTCCGCGATGCAAGGCGCCGCTCTTTCCCCCTTGCATCCGGGTGGCCATTGTCGCCGACCGCTTCAATGCGAACTCCGGTTCTGAAATCATAGGCCAGAAAGCCTGCCACCGGCGAGGCGCCCGGTCCACTAATCGAAAATAATCGATTCATTATGATCCGTGATGGAGGGAACACGGATCGATGCCGGCATGCCGCGGCGCTTGGCCACGCTCGCGAACTCATCATGCGTACTCACCGCGCGCCTACCAAGCGAGTTCGAGAATTTCCTTGATGTCGTCGACTGAATTGATCGGCCTCGGATTGCGCCTCACGGGGTCCAGAAGCAGCGCTCGACGAGCGATCTCATCGAAGTCCGAACGTTTGACGCTGGTCGATCTGAGCTGCGTCGGTTCGCCCAAGGTCTCGACCAGTTCGGCAACGAGATCCGCCGCCGGCCGATCCGGTCTGGACATGGCGGCCGAAAGCTCCTTCTGCCTTTCGGCATTCGTAGCGGCATTCCACCGCAGGACGGCGGGAAGCAAGATGCACGACGTCTGGCCGTGCGGAATTTGATACGAGGATCCAATCGCTTGGCCAAGTCCATGGCTCGCACCGATGTGGGCTCCGCTCACAAACGGAGCGATCGCTTGCCACATGCCGAATTGCGCGTTCATCCTGGGCTGCAACTCAGAAGGTCGTGAGCGGATCTCCGGCAGCGCTTTCGATAAGAGTCTCAAGCCTTGGAGCGAAAGGGCTTCCGTCGCAGGATTCGCATTGAGGGCGCAGAAGGTTTCGACAGCGTGGTCCACGGCTTTGACGCCCGACGAGAACAGCAGCGAGTCCGGCGTGTCGAGCGTCGCTGATGGATCGAGGACGACCAGCCGAACGCCAAACAGCGGATGCCGGAACGCTTGTTTGGCTTTAGTCTCTGAATTGGTGATCCCGGCCATGGCCGTGAATTCGGCGGCGCTGAGCGTCGTGGGCACCGCAATCATCCGTATGGCGTTGGTTGCGGGCGTGGCGCCGCCCTGTTTCTCGATGTCGCCGCCGCTCAGGTACGGTTCGAGCGATTGCGTCGACAAAAGGTCGAACCATAGACACATTTGCATGACCTTCGCCGCATCGATCGCCGAACCGCCGCCGACCGCAATGAGAATGTCCGCTTTCGCCTCCCGTGCCTGGCGGGCGCCTGCGATCACGTCTTCGCGCGGCGCGTGTGCCCGCACCTCGGCGAATGTGCCCGCGTGATGCGCCCCCAACGCTCGTACGATGCGGTGGAGCGGGCTGTCGGCGAGCGACTGCAGCGAACGGGTAGAAACGACGAAAGCGCGCCGTGCGTTTCGCCGTTGCAGTTCGGCCAGAACGGCTTCCTCGGCGGGAAGACCAAAAACGACCATTTCGGTCGGCAGCGTCAAAAAACTGCCGCTATGAATATTTTGGTAATCTCGATTCATTCTTCATTCTCATGTGAAAAAGGTGAAAAAGTCAGCATCCCGTCAGTTACACGCCACCGGCGACCGCCGCGCCCGCAAGTAGCGTATTACCCTCGCGTTCGAGCACGACACGCACGGCCTTTCGGTTCAGCATGCGCTTTTGCCAAGCCCTGAGGTTTGCGAGATCGTCCACCGGCATCCCGAACTTGATCGCGCCATTGAGGTACGGAAGCACATAGGCGTCAGCGGTCGTGAATTGATCGCCGAGTATCCACTGATTGTCCGCGAGGGTTCGGTCTATCTCAACCAGGTAGGTCCAAAAACTATCGCGGCTCACCCTGCGGATCGAGTCATGGGCGGCTTCATCGTCGGTATAAATATAGGTGCGCGTTATATGCTTCGCGCTGACATGAACGGTACTAGCCATCCAGCTGATAAATGAAAGCCAGCGCGCCTCTCCCATCAGATCCATCGGCTTTAACCTGGCTTCGCGATAGCGACTGGCAAGATAATACTGAATCGCCACATTCTCGACGATCACGGTATCGTCCACCGCAAGAGCGGGGATCTGGCCGTGCTTGTTGATTCGAAGATACTCCGGTCCTTTATGTTCCTTTCTTTGGGTGTCGACGGCATACGTCTCATATGGCACGCCCGTTTCTTCGAGGCAGATGTGCGATGCCATCGAACAAGCGTCGGGAGCATAGTAGAGTTTCATGGCAGGTTCATCCTTTCCACGTATCAGGACTTTTGAACATTGTCCTTCGGAAAAATAGTCTGCGCGCCAAGTTCGCTCCATGCGACCGGTGCCCCCGATTCTCGAGCCGCCGTCTCGTTTGGCAGCGCGGGATCCCACTTTGCGGCGATGAACCGGCACGCAGTAACCCCATCGGATTCGACGGAGGCCAACCATAAAATCGGCGCGACCATGGCTTCCGGTTGTATCAGTGCCGCCCGATCGAAGCCGGACTCCGCCGGGATCATCGGCGTGTTGGAAGCCCCGCCTGGAATGAGAACATTGGCGGTAACGCCCGTTCCCTCCAGATCTGCCGCCATGATGGCCGTATGAGACTCGAGACCCGCCTTCGACCCGCCGTATCCGGCCATGCCGCCGCGCATCATGCTGCCGAGACTGGTCGTCACATTGACGATACGGCCCCAGCGCCGCTCGATCATGCCGGCGACCAGCGCTCTCGCCAGCAGATACGGCGCGATCGAATTGATCTCGAAATAGCGCCGGGTAGCCGCTTCGTCATGGTGCCAAAAGCGTACCGGATTGGTCACATAATCGCGGCTGCCGGCTCCGGGGGCGATGCCTGCATTGTTGATGAGGACATCGACCGTCCCAAAGGGAACCAGCGTATGAATCAGCTGATTGACTTGGTCCGCATTCGCAAGATCGGCGGCGAACACGGCGGTCCGATTCCCAAACGACCGGACCTCCGCGTTCACCGCCTTCAAATGTTGCGCGCTCACGTCCGTCAAGGCAACGCGCGCGCCAGCCGCCAGTAATCCCAGTGCCATCGATCGACCAAATCCGGAGGCCGCCCCTGTGACCAGAACCGTTCTGTTCTCGAGACTGTTTGCCTTCATACCTTCCCTTTGGCCTCCCTCGAAGGTGCGCGCCTCACCGTTGTCATCATCGTCGCTTACGGGTTCCGGCGCCGTTACCACCTCACCTTGACTGTTCCGCCGAACTCGCGTGGTGGTCCGTAGGTGACCACCCCCCACTGGCCGGGCAGATCGAGCACTTGCGAGATGTATCGCCTATCGAAGACATTGTTCGCAAACAAGCCGAGCGACCATCTTTCGTTCGGTGCCGTCCAATCGAGACTGACATCGGTATAGCCCGTCGATTGAATGGTCGCACGCGGCGAGTCGTCGATGGCGCTGAGGTATTTCTTTCCCGTGTACTCGTAGAGCGCATGCGCCGTCAATTTGCCGCCCGCCACCGCGAATTCATACGCGGCGCCCGCGGTGCCGTTCCAGCGCGGAGAATTTTGCAAGGCGTACCCCTTCATGTTTCGAAGGAGGGTGGGTGTCCCTTGCAGCGTCGTCGGACATCCGGGATCGCTCATCCCCGAGGCGGGGTGATAGGCCGTGTCCCGATAACAGAAGTCCCGATAGGTAGCATTGAGAGATGCGGCGGTAAGCGTCAGTGTAAGTGCATCAATAGGGCGCGCCGTCGTTTCCAGTTCCACGCCTTTGATGATCGCTTTCGGAACATTTTGAATGGTATTGGCCTGGAGAATCACCCCTTGCGCATTGGGTATGTAAGCGATCTCGGGTAACTGCATGTCGTGATAATTCGTAAAGAATCCTGCGACATCTACGCGCAAGCGCCGGTCCAGAAAATCCGTCTTCGCGCCGATTTCGTAAGTGTCGACTTTCTCCGGGCTGAAGGGCCCGATCGCTTGGGGCGTCGTGATGCGGCCCACGAAACCTCCGGATTTGAAACCATGGGCGTAGGAACCATAGAGCATCGCGTGTTCGAGCACTTGATAGTCCAGGCCCAATTTCCATCCGAGGTTGTTCCATGCGCGAGCTCCACCCGTGCCGAAAGAGCCCGGGGAGGAAACGCCTCCTGTGAAAGCGGGAACTCCGGACGGATTGATATAGTTGAAGACGCCTACGCCCAAGCTCGTCGATTCGTGGGTGTAGCGCACACCGCCCTGCAGACGCAAGTTATCGGTAATATTGAAGTAATTCTGCGCGAATGCGGAGATCGAATCATTAACCTGGTCCTGTGTCGTCACCTGCCTGAAGCCCGGCCGAGACGTCTGGCTCAGATTGTTCTGAAATTGATCGTACTGCGTCGTCATGTAGAACGCGCCCAGCGTCGATTTCATGGCGGCGTTCCAGTTGATCAGCGACCGAAGCTCCTCGCTCGCCTGCCAGCCGTTCGAGTGGCGGTCATAGCCGTTGCCCAAGAGGCCGGTGCCGTTCTCATCGGCGAACTCGTTTATCAAAAAGCGTTTAAATCCCGTGATGGAAGTCAGATCACCCAACGCAGTGTTGCGTAAATTCATAGTCAGAGTGACTCGTTCCGTATCCAGATCGGATTGATTGTGAACCAGGGCGTCCTGGGCGGCATAGTAGGCGTTCGGTGCATGGCACGGTTGGCCCGCGGGAACGCAGGGACTGGGGTACTGGGGCAACAAAGCACCGGGGACAATCGTGCCGGGCGCGACATAGCGGACTTCACCCGGCACTGCGCCGCTCACTTGAGCCACAGGCTGGTTGCGCGCAAAGTTATATTCGCCGATTAATGTCGCGTCGAAATTGTCGGTCGGCGAAAACTTGGTACTCAACCGGTAAAGGGACACGTTCCGGCCGCCTTCGGAGTCTCCAGTGACGATATTCGTAAAGAATCCGTCGCGCTGCGTATGTAGAACGCTGAGCCTTATCGCAAGCACATCGTTGATCGGAATGTTTACGGTTGCCGATATATCCGCTCGATTGTAGTTGCCGTTGGTAACCTCGGCGTTGCCCCCGAATTCTTTCGTGGGTTGCTCGGACAGTATATTGATCACGCCGCCGGTCGCGTTGGCGCCGAACAGAGTGCCCTGGGGTCCGCGCAGCACCTCGATGCGTTGGATATCATAGAGCTCGACCAGCGCGCCGTCGGAGAAATAATTGGGTACTCCGTCGACGACGATCGACACCGTATTGCCCGTATACGGATCCGCATCGTTGATTCCGATGCCACGGATGTAAAACGCGGCTGCGTTCGGCGTGCTCGCAAAATTGTCGATCTGGACGTTGGGCAACACATGATTCAGATTAGCAATATTCGTCGCATGCAACTGATCCAGTGTGGCCGATGAAATCGCCGTGACGGCAATCGGCACCCTCTGCAGATTCTCTTGGAGTTTCTGGGCCACCACAACGATGTCGGGAATGCCGCCTTGCTCGGCGGCAGGCGCAGGTGCCGTACTTTGAACCCCGGCGCTCTGGGCGTGCGCTGTCGAAACCGACAGGACCAGCCAGAACAAACCGGTCAGAAACCGCGTGCGAAATAAGCCAGAGCAAACCGTCGTCTTCTGCATTTTGATCTCTTCCCTTCTGAAATATCTATTGAAAACCTCTGTCCCTGCTATCGATGTCGTCCTTCTGCTATTCCTCGCTCGATTTATCCGATGATCTCTAGGCCATAAGAGGGTGATGCCTTCCCGCCGCCGCATCGTGTGCTTCGACAAATCACGCGCCGCAAGATGCCCTTCCCGGATCGCAAGCTGGACGTCGCGGGGAGCGAATCGAGGACGAGCGCCGTCGAGGCGCCACTGAGTTCCGCGCCCTCGATCAGGTCGCGCGAGGAAAGCACGTGGGGCAGATTGACGCCGGAAGGCGCATGACAGGGCGCGGCTACTTGAATGCCATCCATCCTAGGCATCGAGCCGGTCGCCACGATCAGAACATCCGGGTTTTCGGCGCGCACTTCGGCAGCCTCCAGATAGGTGCCGAGGCGAACATCGACACCCAGGCGAAATACTCCCTGTTCCAGCCAATAGGTGATGTCGCCCAGTGTATGAAGCGCCGGTGCTGCTCGGGCAATGGATATGCGCCGCCAAGCGCGGTTGCGCC
>Ga0137359_10003149_pt1 | contig 13302 bp, 9 predicted proteins | sample Mad1_40_16metaG_FD_108281 | JGI IMG/M metagenome (GOLD analysis project Ga0137359, IMG submission 108281) | Vadose zone soil microbial communities from Angelo Coast Range Reserve, California, USA - Mad1_40_16 metaG | ecosystem: Environmental > Terrestrial > Soil > Vadose zone | place: USA... | reverse complement strand
GAATCTCGGATGTCACTTGGTTGTACGAGGGAGGGAGGTCTGTTGGGGAGTTGGCGACGAGATCGAGTGGTGTCGGATTGGCCTTTGGGGTAGGAGGTAATATAGTGGAGGATGAAGAAGCAAGCGCCTCGTCTTCTTGGGGCGAAGGTGAACGGGAAACGGCAGTTTCCTCTGTCTGAATATCCGCCTCGATCGTAACGCGCGGTGTGGGGAAGTCAGTTTGCGTAGATACCGAGTTGGGCGACATTTCGGTCTGAGTGCCAAAGGATGTAGTGAGGATCTTTGCCGGGGGATCCGTTTGAGTTGTCGATGTCTTGACGAAGAGTTCGAGATCGTATTGCGTATAGGCGTCCGCATACTCCCTGCTGTCCTCCAAAGTAAAAGATTCCATCTTATTAGCCTTACTCAAGCCACGCTGCATAAAAAATCAGCGAACGAAAAAGCGTTAAGTATGGCAATAAGTAATGCCACCTTTTTCTTTCGGGTGATGATCGTTTGTACAATGTCCTCGTCGTCAGTGTTTACCTCTGGGTTCTCGATGCCGAGTTCCTTCAAAGTTGCTGCCGAATCTGCCTCCTCTTCGTCATCCATCCACGCGCCATCGTCCTTCAATTTGTTGAGAAGTTCTGCACCCAAGCTCCTGCTGACGCTGCCGGGTGCACTGCTATTTCCGCTATTGGCAGCGTTGCTTGTGAGTGTCGCACGGAATTCATCCATTTCAAATCGCATGCGGTCGATGGTCTCTTTGAGCATAAGGTTCTCCTGTTTCTGCACATCCAAGCTCGTTTGTGCTTGCTGAGCGAGACCCAGATCTTGCTCGAGTAATACAATGCGTTCTTCGTATGCTTCATTCTCTTTAAGGAACTTGCTCGTTTCCATCTGCTGCAGTGAGAGACTATCTCGACAATTCCTGATCTCCTGGTCCTTTCTGCGAAGCGCATTCCGCAGGTCTTCGGACGCACCTGCGACCACCCAATCAATTAGTCAATAAGACGAAGCAAGTCAAGGAAACACGCACTCAATTGCTCCTGGTATTGCTTTTGTAATGAAGTATACGATACGCGGGACTGGTCGAGAGTCTTTTGGATCTTGGCGATTTCACTCTCCAGCGCAGAAATCTGGGTCTGGTTCGAGCGCTCTTTGTTCCTCAGCTCCTTCTCTTCACGTTTTGCAGCAGTGAGCTCGCTCCTTGCTTCTTCGAGGCGCGCCTCCATCTCCTCGAGTTCACTTTCGTGATCTGAAAGTTTGCGTTGAAGCGTACGTTCCGCTTCGACAAGCTTCTTGGCGAGGTCCGCGTTGACTCGTTGCAGAGCCTCGAGTCGCTCCATGGGCTCCATGGAGGCTGTTGAAGAGGCCGCAGAGCGATCGAGTACAAGTCCAAATGCGGAATCGTCCCCAGAGTCATCTGAATCCGAATCTGATCCCATACGCGGCATGGGGAGAGAGGTGACGGTTTTCTCAAAGGCGTCGTACATGGCAGCGGCGAGGTCGGGCTGGGGAGGTGACATATGTGGAAAAAGAGTTTGGGAACGGGATTGTGCGCGAGAATGGGGACGGGAACCAACGGTCCCGAGTGGGGGCGAACTAAGCGAACCGAGCGAAGTTGTGGGGGAAATGGGATTGGAAGGTGCACGAGAACGGACTGTAGTACGGCTGAACACAGTGGGGGACTGCGGGAGAGAGTGAGTAAACAGTCAACAGGAGCGAGGGACATGAAGAGGTAGTAAATGATGCTCTCTGGTGCGCGATTCGGAAGCACGCGATCATGCTTCCGAACCGAATTCCGTGCCATGTGTCCAATGCCATGTTCGCACGGCTGACAGCGGCGAGCGAAAATTGCAGAGATCGGAACATGCCACTCAACCATTTGAGAGAGACCATGAGATCAAAACCATGGGCCGACCATTAAGGCAACCATAACGCCCAAGCAGATGACAGTCGCGGCAATGACACTCACCTCAGTGTCACTCGTCGGTCGACCATTGGCACTTGCGTCGCTCTTCCTGCGGCCAGGAGCTGCCGGCCTTGTCCAACTCGACGGCGCGATAGGTACAAGTGGGGTGCTGCGCTGGCGTTTTTGGGCATCGAACGGGGAGTCTTTCGAGCCAGGTGTACGCGGGCCACGACTTGGAGGTCGACTTGATGGTCGGCTACCGGGAGATGGGCGGTAGTACGTTCCGGTGGAGCCATTACTGGAAGATCGCGAGTGATGGCCATCACGTTCATCAGCGCGACCGCGCTCCCATTCATCAGTTGTGGGCGAATGTTCCTCAGAGTTATTGGTTTGTTGATTTGGGGATGTGCGCATCGCCACGAGTTGAAGGATAATGTCTGGGGTTACCTCGAGATCTGGGGACTCGTCTACGATTTGCATGAAGGTGACCATCTCATCCTTGGTGAGGAGTTCGAGTCCGTATTCTTCTTTGTACGTGTCAAAAACATCGGAGAGACACCTGGCGGGGAGAGAGACGTCGCTCGACGCGTTGGTAATGTGCTGGGGGTGTTCACGGAAGATATCATGAAGTTCTTGCTCAATGTCGACGATTGACTGGCGATGTCGACCGAAGTTCTTCATGATTACAGTTATCAGAGGGACGCGTAAAAAGAGGATGTGGACGTGATTTGTGTACTTACGGGGTCGTCCATGTCGAGGTTTAAATGCTGGCCCTCGTTCGAACCAGCCACACACAAACACGAACACGAACGAAGCGAAGCAACCAAAAGTCACGAATTCAGTCACAAGGTTGATTTGTTCATGTTTGCCACTACATCATTATGTAACCCATCGTTTTCTCACATCACATCGCATCGTAAACTCTAGGGTAAACTCTAAGGCAAGTTTGTATCGACATTGTCGTAGAGGGACATCTATACAGACTTGGGAACCCCTGTATTATTGTTGGAACGGTTATCCAACGCAGCATCGACGTGCAGAGTTCATCACAGTCGTGAAGGGCAAGCCCCATGCGGATGGAACGCGCCACAGACTACTTGGCAGTCCGAAACCAAGGTCCGGGATCATTAGGTGAATGTGCACAAAGCCCAGGGATGCTCTACCACTGAAATGGGTAACAAAGACTCGGTGTCGGGGGACAAAGTCGGCTCACGGAGTTCCGGAAGATGGCGACCGACGCCCCAGGACGCGATCGTTAATGGCGTCGAGCCGTAAGATCACATCGTTCATGAATCAACTAAGGGAACGGACATACCGCGTATCCCCAGCGCAGACGGCGCTTCACATCTCTTCACGTTCTTTCGCGTGTCGTGATCTTTGACTTTATCTCGCCGTCGTTTTTCAAGGTTTTCTCTTTTTATAAAAAATGTTGCCTTTTGAAAGAGACGGAATTTGCAGATCCTCACCGAAGAGTGGGCCTTGGGATTTTCATTACGTAGGGGGACACGCATTTGGAAACACTCACCGCGTGTCTCTGGACAGGTGAGGGCTCCACAACGGCGCGTGGCAGCTCGGAGGTCGATTCAAGGTGCCAGTGAGAGATATAGTTTTCTGTGAGTGGGCTTACCTTCTTGCCAGTGGTCTGAACATCCGTACGGTGGTCGTTCGGTCGAAAGACGGGAAGAAAAGGTATTATGAGTCCATTCGCGCAAGCGGGTGACCCATAGGTCCTGTCGTTTATTCGTGGCCGCTCTCGGTATTTCGGACCCAGAAGACGTGAAATCAGTCGAAGGTGAATGAAGGGCTCCCAATCGTAGGTGCCGGGAGCCATGCAGCATGTAGATGTGAGACGCGCGAATCGGAATTCTTGACTCCACGACGATATTCCAGGCTGGACCCAGGATTCGACGCTACCCAGGCTGTGGACCCAGAATTCGAAACTACCGTGGAAATCTTTCTCCTGATCATTACCTCAACGCAAACTCATGGGTCGGCCGGGTCTTGCACGCGTTGCCATACTATATTACTCCAAGGCACCCACGGCGAGTCTACGCCGACATACTAATCGAATACAGGGACGACATAGGCCACTTCCCGACTATCATGTCCATGACGTTATGTTCTAGAACCTCGGAAATACGACCGATTATGGCTTATTGGACGTATTTTCGAGTTCGAGTCAGTGATAAGAGCCGCGCGTTGCGGCTAATCTCTAGGTGGCATTGAAATGCCTTTGCTTCCCATTTCGTGCGAACGCATTGCCCCCTTTTCCGATTCCCGCGCGCGGACTTTGCCATAGGCTTGGGCGGCCAAGATGAATTATTCTTGGCTATAAGCCCGTGGCGCCACTGTCTCGATTCCGGAGCGAAGAACTTAGGGTACCTGAGCGGATCTGTGTTCCATCGGTGCGATCTTTTGACCTGCCCTGCTCTGTAGCTTGTTTGCGGTTAAATGGTCTTTCCCGATGAGCCCTACAACAGCCGGCGCTGCGCTATCTCAGAATAATGAAGTGATGTCTCCTATCTTATATTGCTATACACATGCTACTCAGCAATCAGTGACGTTATGATGCATCTTTCTCTTATGCGGTCTCATAACTGGGTCTCGCCTCATTGTTGCCGGTCGGCTTGGTCGGTCTGGATATCTCTTCGAATCAATCACGCACCGATTGCTCTTTGTGCGTTCTTCACATCCGGCAAAGTCCTTGGCGTGGCGGGGATATGGTCGTTTCAGAAGACACATGCGGCGTTCCACCTGACCTCTTGCCTACCTTAAACCATTTCTACGTCGTTTAAGTTTGGCCTCTTTGGCGTGAGCTAAACACGAGTCTGGTGCGCAAGTCCAAGTTTGGCAGCGTGCCCATCACGAGGTTCCATCAGGGCTGAAATGCAGGATAAGGTTTATTCACATTGTCGAGTCATCGAGCATGACCCCTGCCTGGTATACGCTCACTTTGTCACATCTCTGTAACAACCTGGTTATCGAGGCGAACAGGTGAATTCAGCTTAGATTGCGGAGAGACATGTGTCAATGATCCAAGCAATTTCGTAGTTTTCCTGGCTCTCACACCAACGCATGACTTTTTACGTGTAAGCGTTTCTATAGAGGGTAAGAACGTCAGGCCTGCCCCGCGAATAGCATTGGTCGTTCGACACGACGCGGCAGTCAAAGAACGGTATGAGTCCTACGAAGGTCATCATAATTGCAGATCCAAATTGAGTGATATCCATGGATAGATGTTGTACAGAGACATGGAAGGAAAACAATGACGACAGCGTTACAAATGGGAGGAATGATAGCTGTACAGTACACAAACTTGAACGTGAACGACCGGAACATAACATGTGATCTCGTCCGACAAGCGTATTACAGTACTAGCGACGCGGTGTGCTGTGGCGTTGACGACTTGCCTCCTTGCATGCTTCGCTGCAGTAACGGCGGTTTTCTGTCATGAAGCGACGACACTCTTGGCATGTCTGTCCTAAGTTGTCGTCGGGACGAAGATTGCTTTCAGGTTTCCCGGTTGCTGTTGTGGAGGATTCCCCCCCACCATCACGGCGCCGTTTGCTTGGTCGAGAAGGCTCTGGTTGCGATGTGGACGCGATTGATTGCTGTACGGCGGGCTGAGCAGCGGGTTGGGGAACTTGGGGGTAGTCATTGGTAGCCGGTGACGTCGCATACGCGCGGCTGCAGGCTTCACTGCAGAACTTGAACTTTGAATTGAGACGAGCGGGCATTTTCCGGCACCACTTGCAGGGACTAGCGAATCCAACCTGGAGGGCATACCTGTAAAAGGAGCACTCAACGACGGACTCTCACAAGAGAACCTCTCGATTTGAGACATACTCGATGTGTTCTTTACAAAATTCACGTTGCTCGTTGATGTGGTAGTCGAATATGGCAAGCTTCTGACAAGGAGGTAATTTGCAAGTACTTGTCGAAGAAGAAGGACCGGCTGAGGTGAGCAGTGACGCCGTCTCATTAGAAGGATAGGCCTCTGAAAATGCGGGTGAGCGCAGTAATCAACTAGAACAATTCGTGCGCACCGCTCGTGAAGTCACGGTTGGGCTGGGGTGTGGGATCCTGGCTTCTGTAGAAGCTATCGGCTGGTTGTGCGACAGGGGAACGATTTGGTGGCTGCGGCCCTTGAAGGCATCACGCGGCGAGGTAAACGACCCAGTGCTACTTCTGTGGCTGCAAACACTCACTCATTTGCGGATGGGTGGAATTCACTCTTCCCGGGTTGCCGCCAGTGGCCGTCACTGGCAGGTAATACGCCTGAGCACTGCCGCTTGGCTGTGCGGGTTGGCCCCGCCCTTGGCCTGCATGTGTGCCCGCCGCGCCTGTAAAAGGTAGTCAGTACAGTACAGTTAGCGAAGGAACGGTCTGCGCATAACGTCACGCGCCTCTACCTTGTTGTTGTGTGCCAGTATAGCTGTAGCCAGTGTAAGACATGATTCAGTAGCGTTGTCCTTGTGGTTGAGTGCGTTTTCCGGGGAAATAGCTACAGGAAACAAAAACGCTTAAATTCGATATTCGACGGCCATCGGGCCATCACCCGGGGTTGGGGGGCCCAGGGGGAACTGGAGGGCTGTCGAACAGTTCCCCAATCGAGCGATGGTGGAGTTATCGCCGAAGGGGCTGATTTCAAATATGGTCCATTGGGCGCGCACGACTTTGTCTTTGATTATGGAATTCACACGCGCTCGCAGCGCGCTCGTCTAATGGGATGTCGGCGAAGCGTAGGCACATGACGAAAGATCGAGTAGAAGCGCTGATGCCACGGGGTGACTGCGCAACCGCGCGACAATTGAGAACCCACGAGTCCCATTCTAACGGCATACTGTGATACGCGTTTGCCTGGAGTCCGAGTCCTCAAAGCGTGTTCATACGATAATGAAAATAACCAAACAAGCCCGAATTTTCCAGCGAACAAATTCGATTTTAGAAGAGTGTTCCAGGCGGGCCATTTGTATTCTGATAGCTCATGCTGAAAGATAGGGAACTCAGCACGCGAGATCTATCATTGAACCCTAACACAACTTAGTATTGACTGGCGAACATGTGGATGCACAAGCAGCGGGAATCTTCTCTATTGGGAATGACTTGTGGTATACACGATGCTTTTTTCACATCCTGAGGTCGCTCGCCTCCATGCTTGTTGACGCGTAGTCGATGCGCGATGACATCATGAACATGAAACAGTTCGACTTTCGAAGGTGGAATATGAAATGACCACAATAGAGACATGCGTCATGGAACATGCCACAGAGGGTACTCGAGCGCATGTTCAGGAGTCCCAACAAAAAAAGGAAACAAAAAGTGTTGTAATATGTAAAACGTACGAGTGGCCGGGCGCAAGCGAGGCTGCGCAACATGTGGGAACCTGACGCGTTATTCGGCTCCTTTCATTGGACAGTCTCGGGTGTGTTGGCCTGAGTCATAGCCACTTCCCATGGGATTGAGAACTTTATCGCGTAGGGAAGTCCAGCCCAAGATGCGCGCCAGCCATATGTTTCAACGCTCAAGTTGAGCTGGTCGCATGAAATAATCGTTAGTCAACGCAAAGTCCACGAATTGGTATCCGCATTAAACCAGACCATTGGGGAAAATCAAGATAATCGTAGCGTCACAATCTGGAGGTCTGACACTGGCAAAAAACCCGCAACGACAGCCGTCGAGGCAATGACAATCGCCGAAATGACCGGGCAAATCGAACACGCTACTTCCACAACTCTCAGGAAAATGTCGGTGACCGCCAGTTCTATTCGCTAAGAAAAGCGCTGGGGGCACTCACGGGCGACAACTTCGGAGACTTCTTCGGTAGAAAGACAGACCATAAGAGCCAAAAAGACGGGAGTCTAATGTGTTCCGTGCGGACCTTTGCTAATGAAATTACCGAAGGACGAACGATAAGGGGAACTTCTCAGGGTGCAGGGAAGACGAGTGGAAGTCATCGGTCGTAGTATTCCCCGATCTCCTTACACCCGTACACTCAAGGATCAAGCGAAGAGGAAGGTAAAACTGCCGTTCGTCGAGCGTGGAAAGGAAGCGACCGGTCATACAATCGAAGAGCCTGGGCGCAGTTGCCGAGTCTGAAATTTAGTGCATCTACGCCGGCACCAGGCGCATCTTGGTGCCCACTGTGGCGCCGGAACCCTGTGGCCTGTAATCATAGATCCGGTTACTGATGATTCGAAAAAAAACGCCCATTTCCATGGGCGCCGTATAAGTCTCTCCGAAGTCCACGGAGACGATAGCCGCACGATGGATTGTGGCCTTCTGATCATCTCGAGCGGAGAGTGAATCGCGATATTGATACCCGATTACACGTTGCAGTGGGCACAAGTGCAAGGACCCTTGTCGAATCCACTAGCTTCCAAAGTGGTAGCCCACCTCGCGCCTGCAGGGCGCTAAGTTCGGTCAGGTGCCTAGCAACGCGGCATCCATCGATAAAAACACGACAGGACACGGTGACGGCGCGTATGAGGTGACTCGAAGAACGATTCGATTCGGAACTGCGAGGGAAGACTGATCTAATGATGAAAGCCAGAAAGATAAGATAAGCGTCCAGTGGGATAAAATGACGTTTTTGCGGACACCGGCTTTGTGCGGTGGGGCCAATTTCAAAAGATACTCTGTCCTTTCCATGGCTATGCGGCAAACGTGGTAACCATGACGCAGCGGATAGACTTTTCGGGTAGCATCGCAAACCAGTCGTGGAGCTTGCCCGCTGAACAGTCCTAGGCGACGAAGTGAAGCCATCTTTGAATCGCGGAGGTTTCGGGAAAGCACAGAAGATCTGCATCCATTTCGTGGACAAGGAGGTGGAGAGGTTCGCATACCGGGAAAATTCGCGCCAAGGTTGAAGAGAACCAAGGACCGGGATCCTAGGAATTAATCACGATGCGGATAGGTCGGAAGACCATACAAGATCCGTAAAACCTACAGCCAGAACCGAGAGACCGTCATCGCTACAACGTCACCGTCGGCTGGCACTGCGGACTTGAACAAATTTCAAGGTGGTTGGGTGACAGGAATATTACAGTAACTTCATCACACGGCAAAGGCCGAGAAGAGCAAATATATAAGGGCAAAACTTCCCATCGCTATTCGAACAAAGGTCCCCACTGACCAGGGCCACAGGGAAAGCTACTAGCATGCCAAAAAGCTCATACAGGCTACTGAATACGAGTATTAACATGAAAAATCGCATCAACACATGAGAAAGTATTCGAACTGCAGCTACCACATTGGGATACCCTTCTTGTTGCAAGTAGATCCTCCACAGTACTTGTAGCCATATTTGCGAGGCCAGACTCCGCAATGTTTACAGACCTTCTCTATGCCTTGTGACAGCGCACCCCTAAGGTAGTCTAAGTACGGCATGAAGCAGGAAGTAGAACGGGCGACGTACTGTACATGGTGTGCGCTGCACCACTCCCAAAACTCATTGAAACGTCGATCAAAGTACATCGGTTGGTTGCAACGTGGCATCCTACAGACATGTTCTAACAAAGTGTTCAAATCAAAACTAGCCACAAGGTACAGCACTACTCACGACGACCTTGTACGGGACCGCGTCCAGGACTTTTCGACCGATGATCGTGCACTGGCACTTGGAGCTGACCACCATCGTCATATTCATACTGAGGCTGTGAATGCATTACGCCTCTTTCTTGGGTGGGGTATGAAGAGCCAGAAGCCACAGGAGGTACGGATGCGTATATGTGACTGCCATCAGATCGAGAACCGTGGCTGCGTGACTGGCCGTGGGAAGCGACGTGGTGAGTGGACGTGGGCTGAGCCACGGGATACGAGGTGGTCGAATCGTATGTTTGCTGGGGAGGGTAATAGGCGGCTGGCTGCTGCCCGGAGTAGCTGTGTTGGATAGAACCGCCGGAGGAATTGTAAGAAGTCGATGATTGTCCGGAGCGGCTGCGGTGGACGGAACCTGGGGAAGGCGGGTATGGGTCGGTGAAACCAGTTCCTTGTTGCGCTCCCCCCGGAGCCAGAAATCCGCCGGGGTTGTACGGATCCGCGGCATACCCCTGCTGAGCGTGAGCCTGAGAGGCCCCAGTGTACGGATATGACGATGAGTATCCTTCCAAATCGACACGTTAGTTTCGTAGTAATGCTTGGCGATATCGTGAACGTAGATAGTACCAGTGAGTTCCTGCGGATAATCAGGTCGAGGCGAAACTTGGGGTCCCCAAGAACCCTGGGGAATGGCACTGGCACCGGTCGACTGCCGTGGTATTGGCACACCTGCCTGCTGCGTGGTGTACTGATGGGACGAGTGTGGGTAGCTCATGGTGTTGCAATGCGCGCAAGTGGGACGGGGGGGATCTTGGAGAGCTTCTTCTTGTGGTGATTCTAACGGGGGCCTTTATCCATCTCGTCAAGAGGCGGCGTAACAGTGCCTCGGACGAGCCGCGTTGCAACAACACACACAATCAGACTCCCACAAGGCAGACCAAAAACGTCAGGTGGGCACGGCCTTGGATTGATGACCTGATGGACTGGACTGAATTCGAAGCTCAGTTTGAACCGTAAGTTTATACCCCTTAGAGATAATATCGATGAAATAGTGGCTTCTTTCTCGTTCAGCAGCCTGCTGCGATTACTCATTGTAGAAATCTTGTGACGCCCATATGCATGCCCCGATCGTGGACACAGTGGAAGGGGATATCGAGACAACGTGGTGAGTGCGTGCCTGCTGTGCACATGTATATAAGTATGGCACTTTGGAGGCGATGCCGCGATGTAGCAAGCGCCATCTTGCATGTATCCTAATACACGTATTCTGATATAAACTTCGCAGGTCGTCAGTACGAGTCAGTTCGTGCGAGTCAGTTCGTGGTCTGGAAGCAAGGGGTAAAAAGGTCAGATTCACGTCCGGCGTTTACCCTCGTCGTCTGACTGAATTCGTGACATAAGTCGGCATAACTACAGAATTTGCGATAAGGGACGTAAATATGTACAATTATATAATCATACAATCTCTGGCGGCGTCATTACCGCTGCCTCGTCTGGGATCCGCGTCGAGTGACCTGTGCGTCGTAGTGGGCCTGGCGTTCGCGTTCCCTACAGAATCGGCCACAGTAGTTCTCGCCGAGGCGGCGCGGCCTGCTGTTGCATCTTGTGCAGGGTTGCACAATCTTATTTTCTAAGGCATATCTGCCGATTTGTCGTATCACAAGGGGATCAGAGAGCACAAAGAGAGAGAGACGCACAATGCGTGGCCGTCTCCGCAATAATCCATCTGCTCGTCTTGTGCAACGCTGTAGAAGGCTGGGTACCGACAGCCCTGAATGATACACATCGGTCTTGTCGTCACGGAGCCTTCGCTCGGGCCTTCTCGCGGCGCCGCCACGGGAGATGGTGGTAAGGGGTCACGGGAGTGTGAGGCTACGGTGTCGTTAGCATAATATAAAGCGAAACTGAAAGCAGGGTGGGCATACTTCGGCGTGGGTGCGCTGATGAAGACTGAATCGGGCTAGTGGATACGTCAAAATTGGTGTGCCGTTCAAGACCGAATCCGGGTGGTGGAACGGAGGGTGGCTTATAGTCCACTGTAGTAGGGGAGTGCGAAGCGCCGGAACGTGATGGACGTCTCGCACTGAAAGAAGTGCCATCGCTGGGAATGGGAACCTCTGGGGTCCAGGGAGGATCGACAGAGAGATGATGACTCGGATCTGCAATGAACGTCCTGCGCCTATCAGTTTCTCCTTGCCACTCCTGGGCCGGGCCGAAGATGTTGCCACGGGTGTGGGGTTGAGGAGGAATCCCCATGACAGGATTACTCGAAGAGATCCCTCCGACAGACCTACTAGTTGGAGGCGGGTGAGGAATCCCTGTGACAGGCCTACTTGGAGGCGAACAGGCGGGTGGGGTGTCACTGGCCGTACGCGGATCACCGGACATAGAACTGGCGCCTGAGAACGGTAGTGTGGCTGTATGCGCTACGGGTGAAAAACCAGGATACGCTGCTGCTGCATTAGAACTGTGAGCGACAACCGGGGTAACGTTGACGTCAGGCCAACGACCCACCCGTATGTGGTGGTGCTTCTGATAATGCACCTGATATCTGGTAGGGAGTAGGTGCTGCGCCATGCTGTTGGATACTTTGAGAGTATGGATGCGTTGCTTTTGTCCAACCAAGTTAGCTCAAGTCCCCTCTTTCGGCTTGTGATAGAGCACTCACTGGTATCGGTAACAATGTGATCAATATGGGCACCGCCACTCGAAGGAGGAGCCTGAGGGCGTGTTTTCTTGTCCCATTGCTGATTGTAAGTATAGCTAGAACTCATGGAGGGCGAGGCGGTGTGGTGGTGGTGGTCAAATCGTGCACTCTGGCAAAATAATGCGGTTTCCTGTCAGGGGAGTGGCGAGAACGAAGCTGGGTCTGCCAGCAGGGCGCTATAAGTGAATTTGTATAAAACATTTCCACGAGAAATAAGTTAGGGCTCACATTGCACCCGTGACCTGAGCGCTGTACTTGTCCCTTTCGTGGATGCCTTTATCTTTGCCTGCATTTAATCACGAACACGTTCCGATACCGGCCTGGCACCGGATGAGATTGGCACACGGCAAAAAGGTGCGAGATGATACGAACTCGGCTATGATGAGGTGAAAGATCACGGCGGCCGGAACCAGATACATGACAAATGTTGTCGCCAACATTACGATCAGGCGTACTTTGTCGCACAGCCCACAGGTTCATCTACGACTACATACCATATCATGGGGGCCGTGGTTATGAGCACGAAACGGGATGCCGCGCCTACGGGACCATCGACCATCGTCGCTAGCCGAGAGTCGGATCTGGTTCTTTGATCTGACTTGGGAGGAGTGTGAACTAAGTAACAGGCGGAAATGAACACGGGACCTCGGAGCCCAGAGCGTCGTACCCAGTTCCCCGCCGCCATCACAACAGGCGTAAGAAGCACAAGCACAATTGGACTGCCCAAATAGGCCCAAATAGGGAGGGGCTAGGCTGGTGGCGGCTGGTTTGTGGTGCCCAGCGCACGCAACATGTCATGTCAGACTGTAGTACAATGCTTGCTAGTGCCCAAGTCTATCCGTATGAGGAATAGCATCGGGGAATCGGGCCAGGGCATCTTTCGGCCACCGGACCGAGAGATCAAAAGATGGCGGGCGGAGTGGAGCTGCAATTACGACGTCGAGCTGTGTTGTGAGAGAGCACTACAGTACGCCTCACGTCGCCGCCTGCACACACACACACACGGTGAACACCGAAATGGCGAATATTGCCGAGCGCAGCGTTCATCAACGAACTCATGGGAATTCCTGTCCTACTAAAAAGACGGAGTGGACAAATCTCGGGGCGATGTACGTACACGCCAATCACACTGCACGACATGCGACTTCTCTTGGATGCTTCT
>Ga0137359_10003147_pt1 | contig 13303 bp, 11 predicted proteins | sample Mad1_40_16metaG_FD_108281 | JGI IMG/M metagenome (GOLD analysis project Ga0137359, IMG submission 108281) | Vadose zone soil microbial communities from Angelo Coast Range Reserve, California, USA - Mad1_40_16 metaG | ecosystem: Environmental > Terrestrial > Soil > Vadose zone | place: USA... | reverse complement strand
GTGATGCCGCGCTCGCGCTCCTCCGGCGCCTTGTCGATCTGGTCGTACGCCGTGTAGGTCGCCCCGCCCGTCTTCGCCAGGATCTTCGTGATCGCTGCCGTCAATGACGTCTTGCCGTGATCGACGTGACCGATCGTCCCGATGTTGCAGTGCGGCTTGTTCCGCTCAAACTTCACTTTCGTCATGATGTCACGATCCTCGTGATTCTTTCAGTCTTCGACAAAACGGGCCTTCAAACTGGAGCGGGTGAAGGGAATCGAACCCTCGTCGTAAGCTTGGAAGGCTTCTGCTCTACCATTGAGCTACACCCGCAATTCCCGAACAGGGCAAACCCACGCTGAGAGTCCGTTGGTGGAGGGGGAAGGATTCGAACCTTCGTAGACGCGAAGTCGACAGATTTACAGTCTGTTGCCATTGACCGCTCGGCCACCCCTCCGAACCTGCGGCACGACGCGCAAATAGTGAGCCTGTTCGGCCCGCGAACGGGCCGGCGTTGCTCGCAAATCCAATGAGTTGCGTCAAGGGTTAAATCCCCGGGAGCACATCAGATTTGCCCATAACGGCGCGGCACCATAGAAGGCTCGCCATGCGCGACAGATCAAACCGCTCCAACCGCCCGCCCGTCAAGCCGGCCATCCGACCAACCGGGAGACCCCACCGCGGCGGCCACCAGTCGGTGTGGCTCTATGGCCGCCACGCCGTGCTGGCAGCCCTCGCCAATCCCGAACGCCGCATCGAACGCCTGATGGCCACCGACGAAGTCGCGCGCCGCCATGCCGCCGAATTCACCGCGGCTTGTGCCAAGGCCGGCCGCATCGGTTTTTCGCCGATCACCGTGTCGCGCGACGAGATGAACCAGCGCCTGCCCGAAGGCGCCGTCCATCAGGGGCTTGCAGCCCTGGCGACCCCGCTCGAGGAGCCGGCGCTTGAGGATGTGCTGGCCCGCTGCCCGGAAAGCGCGCTGGTGCTGGCGCTCGACCAGGTCACCGACCCGCACAATGTCGGTGCGATCCTGCGCACGGCAGCAGCCTTCGGCGTGGCCGGGGTCGTCACCACCGAGCGCCACGCCCCGGCCGAAACCGGCGTGCTCGCCAAGTCGGCCTCCGGTGCGCTCGAGATCGTGCCGCTGGTGCGGACCGTCAATCTCGCCCGCGCCCTCGATCAATTGAAGGAAGCGGGCTTCTGGATCTACGGCCTCGACGAGCAGGGCGACGTGGCGCTGGGCCAGGTCGACTTCGCCGGCCGGGTCTGCATCGTGCTCGGCGCCGAGGGGGAGGGCCTGCGCCGCCTGACCGCCGAGAAATGCGACCGGCTGGTCACCATCTCCACCAGCCAGGCGCTGGCGGCGCTGAACGTCTCCAATGCCGCCGCCATCGTCGTCTACGAATGGGCGCGCCGGCTGGCTAAATGAATATATTTGCGATTGTGGGGACGGTTGTGAACTAATCCTGCATCAGCCTGGCGAGAACTTCGAAGTAATTGTCCGGCACCTGCACATGACCGCGTTCGATATTGAGGATGTAGTGCTCAGAGCAGCCGCCGTACGCTTTGGCGACCTCCGCTGGCGAGACGTTGAACTCACAGCGGACATGTCCGAGGGTTTCGGTGCAGGCAGCATCGTACATGGCGGTTCCTTTCGGTGTGGAAATGTACATGAGACCGCAGATGCAAACTTCAACACTCCGAGCGCGGCGAATACGTTCTAAGTGCCTGCGGCCTAAGTGCCTGCGGCGGGTAAGCCACCGCAGTAGGGACCAGAATCGTCGGTTCGGCCAACTGGGCTTATGGTGGGTCGATCATGACCCTCGACATCCGAGGCTTCCCCCCGGCTGGAAACGATCGGAAACTAGTACCGAAAGTTGGCCTTTTCCCGTTTTTTTTCCGGTTATTTAACGGCGCACTCCACGATCAAAGTACGCTCTCGGGGGGCCACAGCGCACATATGCAGCGACAAGGGTCTTTTTTCTTGTGGTACAATGCTTTAGGACGACCGGGCGATGCACCTATCCCGTACCTAACGCAACAGAAGGTTCACGTAAGTTATTGAAATACCACGAAAATGCCGGGTTAGCACAGTGGTAGTGCAGCGGTTTTGTAAACCGAAGGTCGGGGGTTCAAATCCCTCACCCGGCACCATTGCCACCGGCGACCAGCCATGACGTTACGGCCCTCCCGGCCGTGGCGCGTGGCCTATCTGGTCACCCATCCCATCCAGTATCAGGCGCCGCTGCTGCGCTATCTCAGCGCCGATCCCGACATCGAGCTGACGGCCTTCTTCGAAAGCGATTTCTCGGTCAATCACCACTACGACGCCGAGTTTAATCGCGAGATCGCCTGGGACGTGCCGCTGCTCGGCGGCTATCGCCACGTTTTCCTGCCGCGCCACGCCTATCCCAAGCCACCCGTCGAATCTTTCGCCTTCTGGGCGCCAATGAACCGCGGCCTGCCGGAGATGCTGCGGTCCGGCCGCTTCGACGCGCTGTGGATCCATGGCTATAGCCGCGCCCACCATCTGCTGGCGATTGCGGCGGCCAAACGGCTGGGCATCAAGGTCCTGCTGCGCGACGAGATGGCCGGTGCCGGCCGCGAACGCTCCGCCGTGCGCAGCCGGCTCAAGCGTGGACTGTTCACGGCGCTCGACAAAGGCATCGACGCCTATCTCACCATCGGCACGCGCAACGAGGAACATTGCCGGTCGCTCGGCCTCGACCGACGCCGTATGTTTCGCGTGGGCTATACCGTCGACAATGCTTGGTTCAGCGCCCGAATCGCCGAGGCCGCACCCTCGCGCGAGGAGTTGCGGCGCGCGCTTGGTCTGGCGTCTGGCCGTCCGATCGTCCTCTATGCCGCCAAGCTGATCGGCCGCAAAGCGCCGTTTGATCTTTTGAACGCCTTCGCCAACCTGCAGGGCACGGAGCAGAACGGAAAACCCTATCTGCTGATGGCGGGCGACGGCGACCTGCGCGAGACGCTGCAGGCGCATATCGACCGCCTGGGCCTTCATTCGGCCAAGCTGCTGGGCTTCCAGACGCAGCAGCAATTGGCGGCGCTGTACGAGCTCTGCGACGTCTTCGTCCTGCCGTCGGAGCGCGAGGCCTGGGGTCTCGTCGTCAACGAGGTCATGAATGCCGGCCGCGCCGTGATTGCCAGCGACCGTGTCGGCGCGGCAGTTGACCTCATCCATGACGGCGCCAACGGCGCGGCCTATGCCTTTGGCGACGTGGCAGCCCTCACCGGCCAGCTCGCCGAATGCCTCGCCGACCCCGGACGACTCGCACGACGGGGACGCGAGAGCCGGCGCATCATCGACACCTGGGATTTCGAGCAGAACCGGATCGGCCTCACGACCGCGCTCGCCGCCACGGTTGGACGGCGCCTGGCGACACCCTGACGGCGCCGCAAGATGCCGCGTCGTAAAATCCTGATCGCCCATCCCGGCGCCACCTCCTTGCTCTATCCGCTGGTCGGCATCCTCGAAGGGCTGGGCGTCGATCTCGAATTCCACACATCGGCGTATTTCGGACCCGGCGGAATGCTCGATCGCGTGTTGGACTGGATCCCCGGACGCCTGCGCGATGCCGCTCGGCGCGAACTCACCCGCCGCTCACATCCCGACGTCAATCCACGCCTGGTGCACCAGCGCCCGCTGCCCGAACTTGCCTACCTGGCGGCGAACCGCCTCGGCCGCAAGGAGCTGGCACAAAGCGCACTGCACTGGCGCAACGAACGTTTTGATCGCGCCACGGCGCGCCGCGTACGCCACGCGCCGCCCGATTTGTATATCGGCTTCGACGGCTCGGCGCTCCACACGCTAAAAGCCTGCCGGGCGCGCGGCGTTGCCAGCATGCTTTTCCAGGCGATCGGCCATATCGACAGCGGCGCCAAGCTGCTCGAGGAAGAGCGCCGGCTGCGGCCGGAATTCGCCCAGGTCCGGGCGGGCATCGACACGCCGGCTTGGCGGCAACGTAACGCCAGCGAAGTGTTGCTGGCCGACCATGTCGTGGTGCCGTCGATTTACGTCCGCGACACGCTGCTGGCGGCGGGGCGGCCGGATCGCGGCATTCACCTCCTCTCCTATCCCATCGACACGAAGCGCTTCCATCCAACCGCCGCGCCGCGCAACGGTCAGGGACTGAAGGCGCTGTTTGCCGGCCTCATCGGTATGCGCAAGGGCGTCATCTATGCACTCGAAGCGGTGCGGCGCCTCGACCGGCCCGACGTGCGGCTGACGCTGGTCGGCGGGCTGTCCGACGGCACGGCATGGCTCGAACCCTATCGTCCCTGGTTCGTCCATGTTGCCGGCGTCCCTTATGCGGAAATGCCGACGCTGTTCTGCGCCGCCGACGCCTTCGTCTTCCCCTCGCTGCACGAAGGCTCGGCAATGGCCGTGAATGAAGCGCTGGCGAGTGGCATTCCCGCGATCGTCACCGCCAACTCAGGCAGCATCGTGCGCGATGGCGTCGAGGGTTATCTGGTGCCGATCCGCGACATCGACGCCCTGGCCGAGCGCATCGCCCGCCTGGCTGACAATCCGCATCTTCGCCTCGAAATGGGCCGCGCTGCCCGCGCTCGCGCCGAAACGCACGATTTCAATGCCTATCGAACGGAGTTTTCCGCGCTGATCGACCACATCCTTTTGAAGCGTTGACGCTACGGCTCAGGAGTTCCGCGCGATCGCGACAAGAGTGGGCGCCTGATGAGCATGATCGATCGAATGGCCCACCGGATTGAGCAGCATCACATGTTCGAACCGCCGATTCAGGATCGGCAGGTCGTCGATCAACGAATACGAATAATAAAGCCCGTCGCCCTCCGATATGAAGTAGCCCTTGCCGCCGGTGCGCAGGTAGTTGAGCACGGACCATAGGCCAAGGCCGCGCAGCACCCGCTTGGCCAGCCTTATTGCCGTTCCGCCCTGGCCGTAGCAATTCGCGTCCGAAATGAAAACGCCCTTGCGCGCCACCCGCGCGAGTTCGCTGACTACGCGGCCAGGGTTCTTGATGTGATGCAGGATGCCGAAGGCGGTGACCATGTCGAAGCTGCGATCGGGGAACGGCAGCGCCAACGCATCGCCGTCAATCACCTGGTCCGGCGCCATGCCCCAGCGCTCCAGGCCGACCCGCCGCAGCACCGGCGAAGGCTCCACGCCGCGCAGGCTTATGTTCGGATGGGCCGCGCGAATCTTGCTCAACGTCCTGCCCGTTCCGGCGCCGACATCGAGCAGCGACCCGATCTCCTGTCCGCCGAGATAACCCACCAGCAGCGAGATCGGCAGGTCGTGCGAACCCGCGACGCCCTCCGCCGGATCGAGCGTTTGCACGTCCGAGGCGTAGTAGGCTCGCTGGATATCGATGGCGGGATTGGAGGTCGTGTTTTCCGTCATGGTTGAGTGAAATCTAGCACCGATGCCGTGGCCGGGCTATTGCACGGCGGGGTTCGACGGGTCCAAATGACCAACGATTGGATAAGGATGCGCCTGTCCATCGCAGAATCTCGGGGGCCAAATGGACAAGTCGTTGCTCGTGCGGATCTTTGGTTTTCGCGCGACCGTCATTCACGGCGACTTGCTGGTGCTGGATCGGTGGCTCTGGTTGAAGAAGCGCCTGCCCGTCACCCGCAACGGCGAGAAACTGATCGACGTCGGTTGCGGTTCTGGCGCGTTTACGATCGGCGCGGCGCTGCGGGGCTATCAAGCGGTCGGTCTGAGCTGGGATCTTCGGAACCAGCAAATCGCCACGGAACGCGCCGAGATAAGCAATGCAAAGAACGTGAGCTTCCCGATACAGGATGTGCGGCGGCTGCATGAGCGCGCCGAATTTGCCGGAAAATTCGATGTGGCGATCTGCTTCGAGAATATCGAGCATATTATCGACGATCGAAAATTGATGAAGGACATCCATGCGGTGCTGAAACCCGGTGGGTTTCTTCTCATGACGACTCCGAACTACTTTTATCGGGCGATGTCACCCGGCGAAAACGGCCCCTTTTCGCGAGAGGAAGACGGATGGCACGTGCGCCGCGGCTACTCCGCCTCGATGCTTTCCGAGCTTTGTGCCGAGACCGGCTTCATGATCGACGAAATCAGTTCATGCAGCGGATTTTTCAGCCAGCGGGTGACGACGCTCCTGCGGGCAATTCGTCCGTCATCCCTTGGCTGGGCTTTGACGCTGCCGCTCAGAATCCTTCCCGTGATATTCGACCGCATCCTCCACAAGCTTACGGGCTGGCCCGACTACAGTATCTGCATGGTTGCGTACAAGCCTCGCTTCGCCGGGGAGTGATCCTCGAAGGCCGGCGCTAGCGACGCCTGTCGCGGCCATCATATTTCGGCGCGTCCATGCCCGCGCGCATATGGGATCGCGGAACATATCGCTGTCCCGCCACCGGAACAAGCCCGGCTTCGGCAACACGCGACTGCATCGGCGCGGATATTCTGTCGAGATGCGGGATGGCGAAGCCCAGCCCGACAAAAAAGTAAAAATAGAAATTGATCGGATCGACGTCGAGCGCCCATCCCTTCACGGAGGTCGCAAGCGTGAAGGCAACCATCGCCGTTATGGTCGCCGCGCAGTCCTTCAGGCGAGGTTGCCGGCACGAAAGCTGCCCCCGCAGCAGGTGCACACCCAGAAATCCGAACAGGATCATCAGGGCCAAAAATCCAACGACACCCAGTTCCGCCAGGGTCTTGGCCATGAAGTTCTCGATGTAATAGCCTTGCTCGGCGGCCATCGCAGCGGCGTCATCGAAAGCGTGTCGGGCGGGACCGGTGTTCGTCCCGGTGCCCTGTCCCAGGATGCCGCCCTTCGCAAGACCATCGGCGAAGCCGCCGACCACCAGATCGCGGCTGTAGGAATCGCTGAGCTGGCCGGCCGTGCCATAGGCTTCACCGGCATCGATGCCAATCACGTTGAACACCACCACGCCGGCGACCGCGAGGCCCAGCACCATCTGGACGCCGCCCTTGAGCCGGAAGCGAAGGAAATAGATCAGCATGACGGCCGCCGGCAAAAGAATGAAATTGCCGCGCGCGCCGCAGGTCAAGCCGGCGACAAGGGCCATCGCAAAGCTCAATTGAGCAAAGCCACGCCACGTCCAGTCGGTCTCGAGCGTGATGAGCATGAACAGCGGGAAAAGCATGAACACACAGAACGAGCCGTATTGCGAACTGAACGTAAAACTGCCGGGAAGGCGACAGAAGAGCGCGCCGAAATCGAAACAGGAAAAGCCACCGCTCGCCAGCTCACCATAGCCGCCGAACAAGAACCTCATCGTCGGCTCGAAGCCGATCGTCATCGCGCCGATATATTGCACGATACCCAGCGTCCACGCGACCCAGGCCATGCCGACAATGGTGCGCATCACGGACAGAAGCTGACGTTCGCTTTTGATAAAGACGGCGCCGACATAGAGCAGCGGGATGTAGCACAGCCACACTTTCGCGCCGATCAGCGCCACGAGGAGATTGGGCACACCTGGATTGCCCATGTCGGCCAGGACGACAAAGGCGAAGAACGCACATGCCGCGCTGACGTGCCAGGGAATGCGGTGATAGGGTTGTTTCCCGCCGAACAGGAAAAGTGAAATGTACAATGGCGCGATGATCAGGATGTCGCGCGTGACGAGCGCCAGCGCGCCCAGGCCGATGGCAAACATCGCCACCACGACCAGACCCATCGTCGTCGCATAGGCGAGCAGCGCCCATACGCCGACCCGCCAGTTCAACAGGATGATCGCCCACGCGAAGATGGCGAAGAGGCCGCCAGCCATGACGAAGATAACAGTGCTGTCCACGTCCGCTCCCTAAACCGCGCGCGGGATCGGCGGCGCACCTCTATCAAAGGCGGCCCGTACTTGCAGCGCCCAGCCCCGCCAGCCACGGCCTTCCGCGCCGGAGGGCGCGGAGCTTCCCAGCCAATCACGCACCGGAACCTGGAAGCCGCGCTTGGGCAGGCCCTCCAGCAGGGAACGCACTTCCGGCCGCAGCACCTGGCGCACTTCCCGCTTGGTGGTCGGCGTGTCGGCAACGATGAAAGGCGCCATCGCCCGGAAAAACACGGTGTCCACGAAGGGCACGCGAATTTCGAGCGAATGTGCCATGCCGGCCCAGTCGGCGTCGCGCAGCAGCTGATTGCGCATGTAGAAGGACAGCTCGAGGGTTGCGACCCGGCCATTGCCTGAGCGCAGGCCGGCCACGGTGCGGGACAGCGTGGCGTCGGTATCGAGGTCGCGCAGGCCCTGCCGCAAATAGTCGGACGGCAGCAGGCGTGGCAGCTCCCAAGGCATGAAGAGCCCGCGCCGCAGCAGATAGGCGCCCGACCAGTCGCCGCCGAGTTCGAGCAGGCTGGCATATTTCGGCGAAGTCAGGTGGCGGACCAGGGGCGCCGCCACGACGCGCAGCGCGCGCCCGACCGCGCGCGAGGCCGGCACCTTGTCGATCGTCCCGACCATGCGCGGGATTTGGCGAAAGCTCGAATAGCCCGCGAAGACCTCGTCGCCGCCCAGGCCCGACAAAGCAGCCTTCAGTCCAGCCTGCCTGGCCGCATGGCTCACGAAATAGGCATTGGTGCCATCGATCGTCGGTTGGTCCATCGCCGCCAGCAGCCGCTCGCGCTCGGCCGCGAACTCCGTCCGCCCGATCCAAACGGTGCGATGCTCCGTGCCGTTGATCGCGGCGATCCTGGCGGCAAGCCCGGTCTCGTCGTCGAGGGAACCCACATATTCCTTGAAGCCCAGAGTGACGCTGCGCGGGGTGAAGCCGCCGTCCGATCGGGCGTATTGCGAGATCAGCGAGGAATCGAGGCCGCTCGACTGGAAGAGGCCCACCGGCACGTCGGCGATCATATGATGGCGGACCGCGTCCTCGATGGCGGCACTGATGCGCTCGAGACGCGCGGGGCCCTGCGGCGCCGGCCCGGCCTGCTCGGCCTCGCGCAGCACGTCGCCCACGGCAAAGTAGCGCTCGATCCTGGCCTGCTGGCCCGGCTTCAGCGTCAATTGATGACCCGCCGGCAGCGAGCGGACGCTGCGGTAGAGCGTGAAGGGCTCGGGTACCGATCCCCAGAGGAGAAATCCCACCTCGCCGGCCGGCTCCGGAGCGGTATCGACACGGCCGGTCGCCAAAAGCGCCTTCACCTGGGCGGCAAAGCGAAAGACCGCGCCATCGTCAGCATAATAAAAGGGCTTGATGCCGAAAGCGTCGCGCGCCGCAAAAAGTGTCCGCTCCCCGGCATCCCAGATGGCGAAGGAGAACATGCCGCGCAGCTTGGGCAGCATCGAAGCACCGTCGCGCGCATAGAGCCGCAGGATCACTTCGCCGTCGGAATGCGAGGCGAATCCAACGCCCTGCTGGATCAGTTCCTCGCGCAGCACCTGATAGTTGTAGATTTCGCCCATGAAGGTGAGCGTGTAGCGCCCGCCATCGATTTGCATGGGCTGGGCGCCGCCGGGACCGATATCGATAAAGGCCAGCCGGCGATGGCCAAACATCGCCTGGGGCTGCCCGGTGCTCGACCAGAAGCCTTCGCCCTCGGGACCGCGCGCCTGCATATAGGACGTCATCCGCTCGACGTCGTCGCGATCCTCGGCGCGCAACGGAGCGTTACGGGTTACCAAGCCGGCTATGCCGCACACCGACCGATGACCTCATTTGTCACGACAATGTCTTAGGTAGTTGAATAGCTTATGATAGAAAATTCAGCGTTTCAATGAGTTCGCGCCGGATCGTCCCGCCGCGCCTGTATCGATCCGAGTCGTGTCCTCAGTCAAATGAGAATCCTCCACCTCATCGCGACCCTGGCCCCGGAATCCGGCGGCCCTGCTCAAGCCTGCATCGAGATGGCCTCGGCCGTCGCCGCGCGCGGACACGAAGTCTCCATCTACACGACGGATTGGGGTGAGCCGGCGCGGCCGCTGCCCACCGGATCGACGGTGGCGATCAAGACCTTTCCCGTGCAGTGGCCGCGCGGTTGGAAGCCGTCGGTCGGCCTCGCCCAGGCGCTGCGCCGCGACCTGCCGTCATTCGATGTCGTACACTTGCATTCGCTCTATCTGTTCCACGATTGGGTGGGCGGCGATTTCGCGCACCAACATGGTGTGCCCTACATCGTGCGACCGCATGGATTGCTCGATCCTTACATCCGGCGCCGCAGCCGGGCGCGCAAATGCCTGATGGAGATCGCTTTCCAGAACCGCGTGCTGCGACGCGCCGCGGCGATTCATTACACGAGCGACCTCGAGCGCGACATCAGCGCGCGCTACGACCAGGGCGCGCTCACCCGCGTGGTGCCGCTCGGCGTCCGGCTGGACGGCTTCGAGAACATGCCGCCGGCCGATGACTTCGTCCGGCGCTTTCCCGCCACGGCGGGCCGGCGGATCGTTCTGTTCCTCAGTCGTGTACATGAGAAGAAGGGACTCGATCTGCTGATTCCGGCCTTTGCCGCGGCAAGAAAAAGCGTGCCCGATCTGCATCTCGTCATCGCCGGCCCCGATGACGGCGTGCTGGAACGCGCTCGCTCGCTCGCTAGCCAGCATCAGGTCAAGGACGAAGTCACCTTCACCGGCATGCTGATCGGCGCCGACAAGCTCGCGGCCTTTTCCGCGGCCTCGATGTTCGCCCTGCCGTCCTACAGCGAGAATTTCGGCATCGCGATCGTCGAGGCGATGGCGGCGGGACTTCCCGCCATCGTGTCGGATCAAGTGAATATCTACCGCGAGATCGAGGGCGGCGGCGCCATCGTCGTGCCGTGCGAGGTGGGCGCCGTCACACGCGCCATCGAATCGCTCGCGGCCGATCCCGTGCGCCTCAGGCAGATGGCCGCCGAGGCTCGCGAGACCGCACGAAAACTCTATGACTGGCGCAATGTCGCAATGTCCCTGGAAAACCTCTACCGCGAGTTTGCCCGATGATCAGCCGCATTCTGGTGGCCGGCGGCGCCGGCTATATTGGTAGTCACATCTGCAAGGCGCTGGCCGAATCGGGCGTGATGCCCGTGTGCTACGACACGCTGGAGAAAGGCCATGACTGGGCGGTGCGCTGGGGACCGCTCGAACGCGGCGATATCGGCGACGCCCGGCGCCTGGACGAAGTATTCGACCGCCACCGGCCACGCGCCGTGATCCATCTCGCCGGCTATATCGAGGTTGGTGAATCGGTGCGCGAACCCGAACGCTATATCGACAACAACGCCACCAGGACCGACACGCTGATCGAAGCCGCCTTGCGTCACGACATCGGCGCCTTTGTCTTCTCGAGCACCTGCGCCGTCTACGGCAGCCCGCAGACCGAGCTGCTGACCGAGACGCATCCGATCGCACCGCTCAGTCCCTATGCCGAATCCAAGGCGCGCGTCGAACGTGCACTCACGGCAGCAGCCGGCCGCGGCTTGAAAGCTGCGTCCCTGCGCTATTTCAACGCCGCGGGCGCCGATGCCGACGGTGAAATCGGCGAGGCGCACACGCCGGAGACGCATCTGCTGCCGCTGGCGGTCGATGCGGCCCTGGGCCTCGGACCTCCGCTCACCCTGCTCGGCACCGACTATCCGACTCCCGACGGTTCCTGCGTACGCGACTTTGTGCATGTCACCGATCTGGCGCAGGCACACCTGAAGGCGCTGCTCTGGTTGTTGCCCAACACGGGGGTTGGCGGCCTGCACGAGACCTTCAACCTCGGCTCCGGCGCCGGCTACAGCGTGAAACAGGCTCTGGCCGAAACCGCCCGCATCGCCGGCCGCACCGTCCCGCACAGCATCGGCCCGCGTCGCCCCGGCGATTCGCCGAAGCTGGTCGGCGACATCGCCAAGGCCCGGCGCGAGCTCGGCTGGCGGCCGTCACGCGACCTCGCGACCCAGATCGAGGACACACTGCGCTGGCGAGGGAAGATGCCGCGTTAGCGTGGGGTTTGCGGATTGTCCGTGTTCGGCCGCACGTCGCCCCGTCGCACGTAGACCCATAGCGACCGGCAGAGGAATTCCAACAGGCTGGCCAGCAACACCAGCACGAATGCCCCCGCAGGCGCGGCAAACAATCGGCTCGGCTGCGCAAGCACCGCCTGGACGATGAACAAGCCGATGAAAACCAGCGCCACAACGACGATGAGGCGTCCCTGAGCGAAACCTACCCGTTGCCACGCGTCGCGCCGTGTCATCGTCAAGGCGGCTATGGCGATTGCCAGCACGATCCAGAGTTTCGGGGCGGAATCGAGGATGGGGTCATCGAGAATCATACCTGCCTTCCTCAGGTAGATCCGGGCGACTTCGAGCGGATCTTCGACGACGCACGCCAGGTACAGCTTCCACATGAGCCGGTAATAATCGGGCGACAGGTAGGGCACGTCCGAGGCCTCTTTCCTGGCCGCTTCCGCTCCGAAACTGTCCTCGAACCGTATGCCGAACCGGTTCTCCACCGCGCCGAGGCCGATATACAGCGTATGGGAGAGGCCATGGGTCTGGACGTGATGGGCGGGCTCCATGGCGAACGAGATGTCGCGGGCCAGCAGCGCACCCCTTGGCGTCATCGCAGCGGCCAGCACGAGCAGACCGATGAGCACCAGGCCGCGCACGTGCTTTTGTGCGCGAATGCGGCTCCACGCCAGGACTCCTGCCGTACCGAGGCTCGCCAAGAGACCCATCATCCCGATGGACTCGCGAATCAAGAAGGCAAGCGCAAGGGACAGCAGGCCAACGACAATGAAGGTGCTTCCGCTTCGCCTTGACAGCCATCCGTACTCCCGCGCCGCAAGAGCAAGCGGAAGAATGGACGCGAGGCTCGCAACACCGATGAAACTCCAGTGCGGCGACGTGCCGACCCACCCCAGGTACACGACCGGGCCAAGCGCGAGGAAGGCAATCACGGTCAGATTGGCGCGCACTGCAAAGAGTATGCATGCCAATGCAACGAAGCCGAGCGCGTCGATCGCAATGTTCAGGGCGGCGACATCCGCCAGCGAGACGTCGCGCTCTGTCGCAAGCGCAATGATCCCGAGGAACAGCGCATGGCCCAGATCGTCGGCCAAGGCATATTCTGAAATCGGAACGAGCCTGCTGCCATCGCAGACGGCCAGCAAGGCGCCGCTCGTGCGTGCGCACCTTGCGTTTTCCAACCAGACGTTCGTGGCGGTCCAGTCGGATTTCTGGATCTCCGCCTGGCGCCGCGCTTCCATCAATGACGCGGCAAACTGGCCGTGAGCAAATGCCACCAGTAAACCAAGGAAGACCAGCCACCTCATTCAGGACAACCGCAACGGCAACGTCCTTAGCCGCTTGCCGGTGGCGGCAAAGACGGCGTTGGCAACCGCTGGTGCGATCGG
>Ga0137359_10003146_pt1 | contig 13303 bp, 8 predicted proteins | sample Mad1_40_16metaG_FD_108281 | JGI IMG/M metagenome (GOLD analysis project Ga0137359, IMG submission 108281) | Vadose zone soil microbial communities from Angelo Coast Range Reserve, California, USA - Mad1_40_16 metaG | ecosystem: Environmental > Terrestrial > Soil > Vadose zone | place: USA... | reverse complement strand
CCTTGAGTCTTCTTAGGGCTCAAGTGGCCGGTCAGACTTTGCCAGCCGCCGCTACGGCCCCAGGCTGCAGACAGGCTAGGGTGAATGATCAACGCGTGGGATTTGTCGTTAAGAACGGCCAGATTGAAGAACGCAGTGGCCGATTCTTCGACGTAGACCTGCGTGCTCAAAAAACCTTCAGTCTGAGCGAGAGATTCAAAGTGAGGGCATACGTCAACTTCTTCAATCTACTCAATCGCGAGAACCTTTCCTTCGGAGGACGTTTAGGGCAGAGCTCCCTTAGTTCAAGTCTTTTCCTGCAGCCGGTCTCGTTGTACGGCCCCGGGTTTGGTCCTCCTGTTGGATTGCCATTCACGGTCCAGATAGGTGGGCGAGTCGAGTTCTAGCGGAATTCGCTCCGAATCTTCTGACTTCTTAGGCGCCGAACCTCGACTCGGCGCCTTTTTTAGTTGAACCGTCATGACCACGGCATCATACATCCGACATTAAGCCTTCAAACCTCACGATCACAACGCGCGGCCATGCGCCAATAGATTCATCGCGGGCCACCCGATCTGAAAAAGCTGTTGCGCTAATTGCAGCACGTGGCTGAAGGGCTGGCGAAAGCTCATGCGGCGGGAATTGTGCATCGCGATCTGAAACCTGACAACGTCATGATCACTCGCGAGGGCGACGCGAAGATTCTGGATTGGCCTGGCGAAACTGATCGAGCCGCATCAACCTCCAGGCATCAGCGAGGATGCCAGTGAACTCGCTACCGCAATCCTGCAACAGCATTCAACTCCCGGCGTGATTCTCGGTACCGTCGGATATATGTCGCCTGGCGCGCGCGTACAGAGATGCGACGGGGACAAAATAGAACGTGCCCGACGACTCATAACAGGAGCAACGAGCTTGCCCAAGGACAGGGTGGACAGAACAACCTACATGAGTGACGAGGCATTTGCTGATTTCAAAGAAGCCCTCGAAGAGGCTCTCGCTTTTGAGCGCGGCGAGCAGCGCAACTTGCGCGTAAGTGGAATTCGCGCTCCGCTTCCGCCGAAGGAAGTTTCACTGAAAGATCGGCAGACTTCGGACGACTGAACGGGTGGCGCGATCATGGCGCGATGGCGTGCTCATACGTAGCGAGATGTAACTAACTTTGACGGCTGCTGATTCGGTAAATACTGCTACATTTTGCTTGGTCCAACTTGGTTGACGCCCCTCAAACCGTCTCACAATTTGTTGGTTCGGGGTTCGAATCCCGGCAGGGGCAACAATAACATTTAGCTAGTGTTCTTAACTTTGCTTACTCTTCTCAGACTCTGCTCTTATAGTATTCCCACTGCTCTTTCTGCTTCGCCAGGAACGTGACGAACCTAGAGTCCTGTCGCAGATTATCCAGGTTGTGATCGTTTGCAAAAAGGGAATAACACGGCAAGCCGTCATCAGCTGCCTTTTGCAGCCACTCAACTGCCTGCTGCGGTCGATTCATCAACGCGTAAGCACAAGCGATATTGTAGGCCGTATGATGGAAATGTATAAATCCCTTCTCCTTGCCCCGTGCAGCGCTTCGTATCAGATCTTCCGCTTTACTTCTGTCTCCATCTGATGCGGCCAACATAGCCCCCGCGCTGTTTGTTCCGCCGCCAGCATCCTCCGGATCCTGACGCCGCGACTCTTCAAATGCCTTCCAGGCTTCGTCTCGTCTTCCCAGCATACAAAGGGCCCAGACCGTCTGATAACCGGAGTATGCCGCAGCTTGCGCTCCCTGGTATTTACGAAAGACCGCCAGCGCCTCTTCAGCTCTGCCTTGATACAGGTAGACCATGCCTACGCGATACTGGGCATACGTGTTGCTCGGATTGATGGCCACCGCTGTTTGTATTTCCTGAAGCGCTTCATCAAGGAGTCCGATATGAAGATAGACAACACAAAGCTGGTGATGTGCTTCGTCCAGATTTGGGTTCAGAGACAGAGCTGCGCGATATTCCTGAATCACTCTTTCGTGCGGGAAGTGATTCGCATGAGTCCACAACAAGAGACCTCGAGCCAAATGTGCCTCCGCGAGATCCGGGTCCAGCGAAAGGGCCTTTTCGATCGCAGAAAAGGCCTTCTGTTCCCACTGCTTCTCCTCTGGAGCGAACGAATTCAGCCGGCGCGTGTAAGCCCGGGCTAGTTCTGCATAGGCGATGGCGAGGCTCGGATCCAGAGCGACGGCACGTTCGAGCATTTCGATCGCGGTTTGATTCTCACTATCCGTTAAGATCGTCGCGTGAGACTTTCCGCGCAGATAGTAGTCATAAGCTTCTGAATTGACTGTTCTCCCACTAGAAAGTCGCGCCTGCTCCTGTGGCGTCAGCTTGATTTGAATCTCTCGGGTGATCGCGCCCGCTACTTCGCTTTGAAACGCGAGCACGTCGCGTAGCTCTCGATCATAGGTTTGAGTCCAAAAGGGTTGGTCCGTGGCCGCGCGAATTAACTGGACCGTGATTCGTACCCGATCGCCCGAGCGTTGGACCGAACCTTCCACAATTGCATCGACCTTCAACTCATCCGCAATCTCAGGCAGAGTCTTACGACTTGCCTTGTATTGCATCACCGAAGTGCGGGAAATGACACGCAGGGCGCTGATGCGCCCCAAACCGGCTATCACCGCTTCTGTCATTCCATCGGCAAAGTATTCCTGCGTTGCGTCGCCTGAGAGATTGTTCAGTGGTAGAACGGCCAGCGACTTGATTGGGGACGTAGACCTGACTGGCGCATGACGGAAATACATCATAAAGATCAACGCGCCTGTAATCAGCGTGACGACCAAAGCTGCGCCTGTCATCATCAATGGTCTTGTCAGTCGAGAGGCCCACTGAGTTGGATTTCGAATTTCTGCGGAGGTGATTCTGCCAGTCGTTAACTCAGCGCTCGCTCCACTGGTCAGACTCTGAGTAACAGCGTGAAGGTCCAGAGCTACGTCCTGCATTGTTTGATAGCGAGATTCCCGATCCTTCTCCAGGCATTTATGAACAATACGTTGTAGCTCTTTCGGCGCGTCCGGCAGAATCTCGCAGAGACTCGAAGGATTACTGGTAAGAATCGCCGCAGCGGTCGCGGCTGCGCTGTCGCAAGCGAAGGGCTGTTTCCCGGTCAACATCTCGTAGACCAAAACACCAAAGCTGAAAATGTCACTGCGCGCGTCCAGTTGTTCACCTTTCACCTGCTCGGGTGACATGTAGGGCAGTGTGCCGATGATCATTCCCGGCGTAGTCAGCAGACTTTTTGTTTTGGCGCCGCTTTTTATGAGCTCGTTTGTCGTTATCTTGGCAAGGCCGAAGTCCATTACTTTTGCCTGGCCACGTGGGGTGATAATGACGTTCGACGGCTTGATATCTCGATGGATGATGTTGCGCGCATGCGCCTCAGATATGGCGTCAGCCACCTGGGTGGCGACAGCAAGTGCCGCCGACAGCGCCAGCGGGTTGTGCTCCATTTTGAGATCAAGCGGTTCGCCTTCGACATACGGCATCACTATGTAGGGTCGATCAGCTTCGCCTACTTCGTAGATCGCACAAACATTAGGGTGGTCTAACTTGGCGGCGGCTCGCGCTTCCTGGAGCAACCTTCGCTTTGCCTGTTCGTTGTTTACCGAGTCCGGCGTGAGAAACTTGATGGCAACTTTGCGATTCAGACGGATATCTTCGGCGAGGTAAACTTCACCCATTCCTCCTGCGCCCAGGAGTTTTTCAATCTTGTACTGGCCCACCTGTTTTGGGCGACTCTCCTCGAATAGCGACGCCGCGACATCCGAGGCCGAGTCTTCGATAAAATCTCCCGCCTCTTCATGAGCCGAAAGTAGCGATTCAACTTCAGCGCGCAACTCATCGTGAGTCAGGCAGGCTGACTCGAGAAAACCAGCCCTGCGCTCCGGGGGCAACTCAAGTGCTGCCTGAAACACTTCAGCGACTTTCTGTAACGGTTGCTCTTTCATCCCCAAATCACTTTTTTAATTCACGATAGAGCCATGCTTTGGCAAAGCGCCAGTCTCGTTCGATGGTCGTTTCAGAAACTTGCAACACTGCTGAAGCTTCTTTGTTATTCAATCCGCCGAAATAACGCAGCTCAACCACCTTACTATGCCGCGGATGGAGTTCATTGAGAGCTTTTATGGCCTCGTCCAGAGCGACCAGTTCTGCTGCCCGTTCCTGCGTGACTATCAGATTATCGGAGAGTGTGATTTGCTGAAACGCTCCTCCACGTTTCTCAGATGTTCGTTGACGAGCGTAGTCGACGAGAATGCGCCGCATCACCAGCGCCGAGACGGCGAAGAAATGCGCCCGGCTTTGCCAATCGACAGCCTTATGCTCAATCAAACGCAGATAGGCTTCGTTTACAAGTGCGCTGGTTTGCAATGTATGTCCATGTCGTTCGCGCCTAATATACTGATGCGCCAGACGGTGCAGTTGGTCGTAAACCAAAGGAGTCAATCGATCCAGCGCTTCGTCATCGCCGCTCTTCCAGCGTTGTAAAAGCTCCGTCACCTCATTTTTGGAGTCTCGCATAGAGAGCGCTCTCACGGACAACGGCCTCGGCGTAAAATCCAGCATAACTAAATCACTGCCAAATAATTCTTCAAACGAGTGACCAGATTGGACCCGCCGTTCCGCCTAAGTAGCTGAAGGACGGATTGCGATGCGATTTGGTCAGGAATTACTGGCCGTTAGCGCGGATTCTTCAGGGCCAACCTGGCAGCAACGAGCGCGTCGAGGGCAAATCCGCAACTTCCTTCGCACGGGTTTTCGGTCATAGCGGACGCTTCTTCGGTCCGGGCTCGGATTATGACTATGCCAACTTACTTTATATCAAAGGAGAAAGAACATGCGTACCGAAAGATTAACGATGAAATCACACGTGAAACGAACTGTGACGGCAGCTGTCCTCGGGATTTCTTTCATTGGCCTTCTGTCGATTGTAGGCCTGACGGGAAGAACAATAGGAGTTATACACAATGTGCACGCTCAGGCAGATAACCAGGCCGCCGAGCACGCAAAAGTATTCCCTTGTTCTACGGCTACACTCACCGGTAGATATGCCGTTAAGGGCGAAGGCCTCGTTCCTGGAGGACCACCGCCGACGCCCATGGTTCCCTTCGCTGTGGTTGCCCTCGACACTTTAGACGGTCAAGGGCAACTCACTGACGCCGCTACCGTCAGCGTTAATGGCTTCGTCATCTCACAAGTCAATCACGGCACCTATACTGTGAACGAGAACTGTACTGGAACACTCATCGTCACAATTCCCACCCCTCCTTATCAACTGACACACAATCTTGTGATCGTTGATAACGGAAATGAGTTTTACCTCATTGGGAATAATTCCGACGTGCTCACGCTTATCGGCAAGCGGGTTGATTGATCCCTGGTCTGCTTTCTCGTGATAGGGCCAGTGGTGATGCCACTGGCCCCGGGGGTTCTTTGAAGCAAGACGTAATAAACTTTGACGGCTGCGGATTCGGTAAATACTGGCTTATCTGGTTTCGTCTCGCCTTGTTGATGCCCCCCCAAACCGTCTCATAATCTGTTGGTTCGGGGTTCGAATTCCTGCGGCACCAACAGACTCAGCAGTTAAGGTTAGTGACTTAGCTGCTCGTCTGGTGATCGTATGCTAGCTTGCCGAAGAGTGTTTTACGGCCTAGCTTTCGCGCTCCGCGACTGGCCAACGCTAGTGCGCGGTAGTCTTTTGCTTGTCAGGCAGGACGTAGTATAAACATCAAGAGTCAACTCAATGCCCGCATTCCTGCACTCACTCAAATCTTTCATTCTCTCGCGCGCTTTCAGGCTCGACATGCACTCATCCCCAGCTTCTCCCCAACGTTTGATGTTGCAGATTTATGATGTTTCTCTTGGATTATTTTGTCGGCCCTGACGCCAGCCTGTTCTCAACTTCTTCTCAAGTTTTCCTCAACCCCGACGCGCTAGCCTGTTAGCGTCCAAAACGGGATTGCGCCTTGCTCCCCCAGCACCCTGACACGCCGTCTGGGCTCGTAGCTGATCGACGTTACGCGGCCCAACGGACTGGACGATCCAACTCCCTCCTGCGATTGAAAGAGAGGTCACAAGAATGAACACGAAAACTAGAAGCGGTCTTGGATTTCAAAGGCGATGGATACTCGCTGTCGCTTTTGCGCTTGTCATTGTGGTTTGCCTGATGCCTCTCTTTCGTGCTCGCGCGCAAAACCCTTCATCGGGCACGGTTGGCCCAAGCCCTGGTGGTACCTCGGCAGCATGGGATCAAACTGTCATAACTCCCGGTGGTGGGATAAACACCGAAGCAGCATGCGTCGATGGCGTTAACTGTGAAGTTTTCACGTTGACCGTCACCGGCACCCCTTCCAATTGGACGGGTCAAAAAGTTCGTGTTCAGTTGAACTGGCAGAGTAGTGGGAACGAATACGATATCTGGATTCACCAGGGCGGATCAGTTTCAGGCCCACTCGTAACCTCGGCTATGGCCGGGCCTGGTCTCACTTCCCAAACTGCTTACATTGACCCGGCAACCGCGGGGACGGGTACTTTCACAATCCACGTCGTTCTTGATACGACCCCGGTTGTTACTGATCATTATCACGGTACCGCAACCGCGGTTCCGCTTACACCAGTGCCCCCTCCGCCAGCACCTCAGGACGCAGGACCAAAGAGCGGGTACGAAAACTTCACGGCGCCCGGAGTTCTCGTTCCGGTCACCACCACGGAAGCCGGACAACAAGTGCACTCGGTTGAATACATGGGTCGCAACGCAGGCGAGCCATCGGTTGGTAGCAACTGGGCCACCGGCGTGGCGAATTACCAGTCTGGTCTGCAAACCTTGTTCATTACATTCGATGACAGCTGCTCGTTAAGCGGCCAGTCCGCGACCTGGGTCAACCGCGCGGCGCCATCATCTGTCGCAGTCGATTCTGATCCTATCGGTTTCACCGATCGCGGCTTCACGGATCTTATGGGCTTCCACAGCCGCGTTTTCGCCGCCGAATTGACGCTGCTTAGTCCTAATACTGTCAAGATCTCGCACTCGGACGACGACGGCCTCACCTGGATAGGGCCAGATCAACCCGGCGGAATCGCCTCCGCTGTTGACCATGAAACCATCGGCGCGGGACCGTACCGGAATGCGCCTACAGAATTGCCTCCGGTTGTTGGCACACCTCTAACCCCTTATCCAAACGCGGTCTATTACTGTTCGCAGGATATCGCCGCGGCGTTTTGCGCGAGAAGCGATACTGGCGGTTCAACCTATGGTCCATCGGTACCGCTCTACAACGTGACAGCATGCGGTGGTTTGCACGGTCACGTGAAAGTTACTCCGGAAACAACGCAAACGCTCGCCAATGGTTCTGCGGGAATTGTCTATGTGCCAAACAGGGATTGCGGTAGTGTGCAGTCGGTGGTGGTCTCCAAGGACAACGGACTGACTTGGGCCATTCATCCCGTTCAGAATGGAACCAGCGTTGCCATTCCCGGCACGATTGGAACTGGTGACGATCCCGCGGTTGGAGTTGATGACACGGGACGTGTTTATTTTTCTTTTTCCAATGCAGGCACGGCTGCCTCTGTTGCTACCTCTGACGATTCTGGTGTCACCTGGAACAACATTTTCGATGTTGGCGCGGTTTACGGCATAAACAATGCCGCGTTTCCGGCCGCCGTTGCGGGCAGCGCCGGTCGTGCTGCCGTCGCTTACTACGCCTCCACATCGGGCAGCGGCGACTCCAACACAGACAATTTCACCGGCTTCTGGCACCTTTACATTGCACACACTTTTGACGGAGGTCAGCACTGGACTACAACGGATGCGACTCCAAACTCCCCGATGCAGCGAGGCGGTATTTTGAGAGGCGGCGGCGCAGATATCGTTCGCAACCTACTCGATTTCTTCGATATCACGATTGATCGAGATGGTCGAGTTTTGGTCGGCTATGTTAACGGGTGCGAGGGCGGGAATTGCGCTCAGGCAGCGCCCACCGCGACAGGTAATGCGTACACCGTGACTGCGACCATTGCCCGGCAGTCTAGTGGCCGGCGCATGATCGCTAGCAAGGATCCGGCCAGCTCAACATCGATCCCCGGAATGCCCTCAGTTACCCAACGTCGAGTCGGTCAGGTCGTTCATCTTGGCTGGTCTGAGGCTGATACCGGCAACTCAACTATCACGGGCTATAAAATATTCAGGGGAACGGCGAGTGGCGCGGAAACTCTGCTCACGACGGTTGCAGGTACGCAGACAGGTGGAAGCTACCATGATCTTGCTGCCACCGACACCACCAAGACCTATTACTATAAAGTTCTGGCGGTGAATGCCAACGGCACATCCTGCGGGAACAACGAAATCGCTGCTCCATATATAGGTGACACCTGCAACGGGATCACCATTCATAAGAACGACCCCACTCATCCGGAAGCTAGCGCCGGAACAGCCACACCGGCGTCGCTCCTGATTGATTACGTTGCCGTCGCTGAGCCACCGTCGAGTCCAGGCAATTTCATGTTCAAGATGAAAGTGAACGATCTTTCGATTGTCCCGCCCAACAGCAGATGGAGAATCACATGGAACTCAGCCTCCTCGCCAGGCCAGCAATACTATGTAGGAATGACCAGCGGTTCGACTGGACCACCGACATTCGAGTACGGCACGTTGGCCGATGCCGGGGTGCCGGCTGTCTTCGTTATCCAGGAGACCAGGGTTGCGGCTGCTCTGGCCGGCAGCAATTACAACCCCGACGGAACGATTACGATATTCGCGCCGAAGTCTGCGTTTGGTAATCCACAGCCAGGTGATTTGCTCGGCGCCGTGGGCGGAAGGACGCTCACCGGTGACACCTCTGACTGCTCAGCTGATCTTCCTCCATGTACTCCTAACAGCCAGCTCGAAAGATCGAATGCCTTTGTCGATCATACGTTTGTCAAAGCTCAAGCCGACAACAGCTATCCGGCGGCTACCTACACGGTGGCCGGCAACGTCTCTTGTGCCGCTCCATCGCCAACGCCGAATCCAAATCCATTTGCTTGCAATGGCACGGCGATCGAGGACGACGATGCACACATCTCGTATTCGAATGGGTGGCATGCGATTAATAACCCGGGGGCCTACGGAGGCCACTATCGTTTCAATGAAGGCGGTAACAACCAACACAACGTGGTCTTGACCTTCGATACGCCGGATTCACAGGCAGGCGCGATCACTTATTTCTTCGCCACCAGCCAGAAAGGCGGGAGCGCCCAGGTGTTAGTTGACGGTTCTTCGCAGGGTACAGTCAATTACAACAGCTCTTCGGGTTCCAATCGTTCACCGAATTTCGGCGCCTCTAAGTCATTTCCATACGGAACAACTCCAGGTGGGCACCATACGCTCGAGATCAGGCCCATTCGCGATGCGATCTTTATCGACGGCTTCTGTATCGGGAATGCGACTGTTACAGGATCACCGGCGTCGCATCCGGGAACTACCTCCGAGTCGCTGGCCACGCAGTCTGCAGGTCAGGCGCTGTTAAAGAGCATCACGCTACCGGCAGGCACGCAAGCGATCTCGATTGCGGCTGAGTCGAGTGTCGCGGCGCCGATTCAGTTGGTGCTGATCAACCCGTCGGGAACCGTGGTGCAGACCGTGCAGAGTTCATCGGGAGTCGCGATTCTGGAAGCCCCGATAGCGCAAAGCGGTGTCTACATCATCAAGACAGTCAATCTCAGCGTTGGGCCAGTGCAAATCTGGTCAGTGTCGACTCCGCTAGTGTCAACTCAGCAAGTAGCGCAGATGTCGAACGGGTCGCCGACAGGGTGGCAGGAAGGAACATCGCAAGTGAGGCCGCTCTCGCCGCTATTGTCGAGCATCCTGCTCGAAGTTTGCGAGCAAGTGCTGGCATGGTACGGCTAAAAAAACACTTCTGCTTCGCCTTTGACGCTATTAGTTTGCTTCTTAACCGCTAAACGATTTTACCGATAGATGGTATTAGAGAAATCGCGGGTAAGTCACAATGATCCGCTCAATCAGATCCGGCCATCGGCAGGTCAAGACGCCGGTGTAGATCTATGTACCGTGGGTCTGAACGGAGATTATCGAAGTGAAGTTCAATAGGTGTCCAAATCAACATTCCCGAATGCGCTATGTACGCCTCTTCCAACCAGAGGAAAGCATTGTTCCTATCACCCAGACGAGCATAATTTCGCGCAATGCTGTAAGCATATCCATGCCATCGCCCGTCGCTTTCCCATCGCTCGAGTGATAAATCGAGTTGCTTTCGCAAATACCCTTCCCATCCTGAAACTCTGAATGCTCTTTCCAGAACCGCTTGGTTCTCTGCGCTTGTGTCGCCAAATGGGTTGCCTTGCAAGAACTCTTCGACAGCCTCCGGATACATCTGTTTGTACTCAAAGGCATACCCCATATTGCTGTGTGCCAGCGTGTAACGTGGGTCTATTTCAAGCGTCTTTCGGAACTGTGCGATAGCCTCATCTGGTCGCCGAGCTAAGAGCAGTAAGTGCCCGACCATGTGATTGATCGGAAGCGAGAGAGGTTCAAGCTCCAATCCCTTGTTGACTTCGGCCAGAGCCTGATCGAACTGTCTCCACACTGTCGCCAAATAAACGCCGTAGACATGGCGCACCGGCGCATAGCGGGGGTTCAGCTCAATAGCTTTCTTGAAGTAATCCCCCGCCTCTTTCCATTGCCACTCAAATACGCACTTGACGAACGCCAACGAGGCATAAGCTTCGGCCAGGTGGTCATCAATTTCCAGCGCTTTGAACGCTGCGGCTCTCGCCTTTGGCATCGCTTCCTGTGGGGGCATGCGCCCAAAAATATATCCCAACCAGTTGTAGCAATCAGCAATTCCCGCGTAGGCGAGTGCATAGGCGGGCTCTTCGTCGACTGCCTGCCAAAAATATCCGAGCGCGCGCTGTAAATCCGCCGAAGTGCGCTTGTTCCAGTAATAGCGTCCCCGCAAATACGTGTGATATGCCTTGATGTTCTCGGTGTATCGCCTGGTGAGCAGCTTCTGTTCTTCGCCGCTCAGCCTGAGCCGCAATGTCTCAGATATTTCCCTCGCAATCTCCTCCTGGATCTCGAGAATATCCGAGGTTGCTTTGCCGTACCGCGCGCCCCACAGTTGTGACCCGTCTATAGCATCCACCAACTCGGTGCGGATGATTAACTTATCTCCGAGTTGCAAGACACGGCCCAGGAGCACGGCTCTGACGCCCAGTTCTCGACCGATCTCCTGTGCGTCATCCGTTCTCCCCTTGTAGCGAAAGACACTGCTACTGGACATCACTTTCAGTTGTCTCAGTTGTGAAAGATTGTTGATGATACTCTCAGTAATCCCATCACTGAGATATTCCGCGTTCGGATCAGCGCTGGCATTAACGAAGGGGAGGACGGCCAAAGAATTGATCTGCTCCGTCTGTGTGCCGACCACCTCTTTGATGACCACGTGAGTGAAGGTCCTGGTCTCCTGACCCTGCAAGCTAATATCTTCAATCTGCACCTGTCTCACGTCGGCGACAAAACGATAGCCGCGACGGGGTACCGTCTCAATAAAGTTGTAGTGATTGAAAGCCTTCCTCAGGGCAAAGATATTGCCCGTCAGATTGTTCTCCTCGACAAAAGTATTCGGCCACACCTCCTGCATGAGCTTCTCTTTCTCAATTACATGTTTGCTGTTACGCACGAGCGCTAACAGCGTCTCGTAAACCTTTGGTTTCAGTGGCACAGGCTTCCCGTCATGCAAGAGAACGCGCTCTTCTGTATCCAAACAAAAAGGCCCGAACTCGTAGACAAACTTTGGTTGCTGGCTCATGACCGTAGGCAATTACTCGCTAATAAATAATCAATAACTCGTTAAGGACTTGCGAGCGACACTCGGCTATCTTCCGGTGCCTGAATCTTAGGACCGAAAGGTTAGGTTGAGCAACAAAAGCTGATGACGAAAGCGGGAAGGAAGAGACAACAGAAAGTGAAAAGCAATGTCGAAAGACCGCAGATCTTCATCATCAACAGACCCGGCATATCTGAGCAAAAGAGCTGCTCCAGATGCACTGAGAGCAGCGGCATGATCACAGCGGATGAAGCCGCGGCGCTGCGCGGCGTCAGCACCCGTGTGATCTACCGCTGCCTCGAAGGTGGTGCTATTCACTTCATTGAGACTGCCAAAGGCCAGCTCTTCATCTGCCTCAAGACACTCGTTGCGAACACGAAGAATTGATGCTTATTCCTGAAAGGAGACAAGAAATGAAAAGGAGTTCTTACATCGGATTAGTCGGCGCACTGGCGCTTACGGCACTATTTCTAACTACGCCCAGAACTCGGGCTCGATCCAACAACTGCCAGCACATCAATGGCCATATTGCAGGACAAGTCATCGGGCCGTCACCGCTTTGTGGCGGTGCTCTCACCGAGGTCGGAACATTTACAGATAGTGATGGCAATACTCTGGGAACATTCGTGGCCTGTGCGACTGGTCTGGAGCAAGAAGGTAACGGAGCACAGAAGTTGCAGCTGTTGCACACCTACACAACGAATGGGGGTGACGCATTCACCACTTCAGACGACATCGTGCTGTCGCCGATTGATCCTCCTCTATACGGCGTGAACAATCGAGCGCTAGTCACCGGAGGAACTGGAATTTACCAGGACGCCTTTGGATTCATTGAGGATCACGGCACCTTTAACTTCCAAACCGGAGTGGTGTCCGTTGACAACCACGGGCAGATCTGTACTCCATAACAGGTCAGTTCTCCGTCAGGATCAGTCGAAACGCCTCATCCAGCAGCTTACTTCCACGCCATACAGCGAAGTCTCTCGACTGAGTTCTTGTGTCCTAATTTGTAGGGGCGTCCCTCCGTGGGCGCCCCATTCTTGCTATTTGTCACAAAAGAAAGGGCGCCCACGGAGGGACGCCCCTACGAATTAGGACACTACTTGAGTTCTAGTGAATTGCAATCAGTGAACGGGAAGAACAATTTACCTCTGCGGCGATGGTGGGAAAATGGCGCGATCATGTACTCTGACGAGGCAATATCCAACGTTAATTCCTTCAAGCCATGCCCAAAGAAACCACGAAGCGAATCAGGAAGCCCGGCGGCTGGAGCACGCTCCACCGACAACTCGTCACCTGGGAGAAGCCCGCACTGCTCGTCCTGGTGAAAGATCTCTACGAAGCGGCTGCCGAGAACCGCGACTTTATCCAGGCCCGCTGTCAGACCGGAGAGAGCGGCGGCGAGGCCCTGGAAAAGTATCGCCATAAAATCGTGGAGCAGTTCTATCCGGCGCGGGGTGAGGCCAAACT
>Ga0137359_10003144_pt1 | contig 13305 bp, 11 predicted proteins | sample Mad1_40_16metaG_FD_108281 | JGI IMG/M metagenome (GOLD analysis project Ga0137359, IMG submission 108281) | Vadose zone soil microbial communities from Angelo Coast Range Reserve, California, USA - Mad1_40_16 metaG | ecosystem: Environmental > Terrestrial > Soil > Vadose zone | place: USA... | reverse complement strand
CGCAGACGCCTCGAAAGCGCGACGCCGTGCAGCGCGCAAACTGATGGTCAATCGGATTTCGGAAAATCTGATTTGGACCGCGGCGGCGAGATATTTGCCAAGGCTACAACTTAGGCCGGCGGTGGCGAATTTGTCGGTTGCGCTGAAACTGGATCCGTTAAGCATCTGTCGTCCTGGTGCGTACGAAAAGCTTGCGAAGAACCTGATTTTGAAGACTGGATTAATTGATCGGCGCCGAGTTTGAAAATCCGAACGCGGTCTGCGCCGCTATTCAACTTCTTGATGCCAAAAGTCAGCGTCATTATCGCCACGCACAATCGGCCGCATCTGCTGCGGGCCGCAATTAACAGCGCGAGAACCGCCGCCCGTGACGTAGAGATCGTTGTGGTCGATGATGCTTCTGGCGATGACACCGCTGCCGTTTGCAAATCGATCTCCGACATCAAGTACGTGCGGGTCGACCGCAATCAGGGAGTTGCCGGCGCGCGTAACATCGGCCTAATCGCAAGCAGTGGCGAGTACATAACATTTCTGGACGATGATGATGTGCGACTGACGAATTCGCTCGACGAACAGATCGAGGCTATGGAGCAAAACCCGCAAGTAGCTTTTGTTTATGGCCGGGCGACCGCTGAAACTTCATCAGGCGAGCGCGCCGAACCATACCCGATTGACTGCCCGCGCGGAGATATTTTCTGGCAATTGTTGACACGTAATTTCATCCCGTGCGGCAGCGTCGTCTTTCGTCGATCAGTCGTATCGGCGATCGGTTTGCTTGATGATGCGATTCCGGGGATCGACGACTGGGATTTCTGGGTTCGCATTGCCGAACTTTTTCCGGTGGTCGCAATCGAAGCGCCGGCGATCATTTGGCGCCAATCATCCCCTTCAACCACACAAGGCAGTTCCAATACGGTCGACATAATCGCAAAGAGCCGCCGCCACTTTCGTCACCAATTCACAAAGCTACCGCGTTTCGTTGCCGCCTCGCGAAGCGTTCGAAGGCGCGCGTGGCGCGATTTCTCGACGAACGTCGCTGAGCATTTGACCTGGGAAACATTTAGCGGCTTTCGCGATGGGGCTTTTGAGCATGCTGTGCAAAGTGCGCGAACACTTTTGTCGCTTCATCCAGCGGCGTTGATGTTTGTATTTCGCCGGTGGCTGAACGTCAGCACGATCGGTTCATTAATCAAATCCACTGTAGCCCCAGATGAGATCGCACCGGCGAAAGTGCATTTCAAGACCGTTCGTTCCAATTTGCCCGACGATGAAAATCATTCTTTGCAAAAGTCATTTTGACGGCCCAATCAGTGGCGCAGACGAGACGCTGGTGACGTACGCGGCGCACCTGCGCAAAGCAGGCGAATCCGTTTCAGTGTTGCTCATGTATCTTCATGCCGAAGAGGATCAGTACTACCAGCGTCTGTTGGAAGCGGACGTGCCGGTTTCCTGGATTGCTTCAAATCTTACTCAGAACTCGTTCGGCACCGGTCGAAAACTTGCAAATCGAATGTTCTACACCTTTCCGGCTTCGAAGAGTTTTGTTCGTCGCAAAGCGCAACCCATGCTTACAGCAGTGGCTGAACGCTACTCTGGCGAGTGCCGGGAAGTTTTTGAAAAGGATCAACCGGATCTAGTGCACGTGATAACGCCCAACGCGGGCGCTGCCGTAATGATTCGGGCCGCGCACGATGCCGGCGTTCCGGTGATTTATCAAGAGCTTGGCATACCGTACCATCCACCTGGCTTTGATTATTATCACGAGTTTGCTTCCGTGCTGCCGCTCTGTTCCGAGATTGCCGCACTCTCTCCGCTGTTGATGGATCACTGTCGCGAAGAGCTTCCACCGCAAAAAGGTTTGTCAGTCCTTCCGATCATGTCGCAGGAATTAGTAAACGGCGACAACTCGAAGCATCGCAGCGACGAAAAGATTACTTTTGGTTTCGCGGCTCGAATTGAAGAGCTGAAAGGTCCGATGGTGTTGATGAACGCGCTCGCGATTGCGTGTCGCGAAAACGATCACATCTATCTAAATCTGGCGGGCGATGGCTCGCAGCGGCAAAAGATCGCGGCAATGGCAAAAGCTCTGAACGTCGCGGGTCGTTATCGATATCACGGCGTTTACACCCATCCCGAAGAGCGCCGGTCTTTCATGAAACGCATCGACGCTTTCGTCATGCCGTCATTTACCGAAGGCACACCGAACAGCATCGTCGAAGCGATGGCCCATCGAAAGCTGATTATCGCGTCGCAAGTCGGCGGCGTGCCTGACATGCTGGGCGACGAAGCGGGACTACTGGTTCCCCCAGGTGATGCGGAGGCGTTGGCCACAGCCATGCTGAGACTCGCCGGAGATTCAGACCTTCGTCATCGCCTGGGTCGCGCCGCACGTGAGCGCTACCAAAAATTCTTTTCGCCTTCTGTCGTTCTCCCTCTGATGCTTCATACGTATCGCCGGCTGAGCGGCAATGGACATGGCGCGCACCAGTCGTCCGACAACGGTCATGTTCATCCGTGGGTGCTCACCCAGGATTAACGAAACACATCGCAAATTAGCCCATGCAATCCCGCGAAGCACTCCGTCCATCGCCGCAGCGTTTCGCGGCTTTCGAATTGGCCGCAGGCCTGCTGCTGTTTTGCACGACCGCGGCAGTAGTCGTTTGGCAAAACTCACATCTGGCCGTGCTTTGGGATCTGAGTTACACACTGGAAAATTCCTATCGCATCTCTCTCGGCGAAATTCCTTTCCGCGATTTTCCGTTCGCGCATGCGCCGATCACGTTTCTAATTCAAGCCGCAATCATCAAGCTGACCGGGCGCGTCTTTTGGCACACGACGGCGTATTGCGCGGTCGCAGGAGGGTTCGGCACGGTTTTGACGTGGCGCATTCTGCGGAATGTTCTGCGCGATTCGAAGCGCTCGCGTCTGCTGGCCTTCTTGTTGAGCCTGCCGCTGATTGCGCTCGGCATCTACTCAGTTTTTCCGCATCCCTTTTATGATCCCGATTGCACGCTGGCGATTCTTTTCGCCGTACTTCTGCTTCAACAGCTCGATCGGAAACCTTCCTCAAGACTAATTTCGATTCTTGCCGGTGCATCACTCGTCATTCCGCTCTTTGTAAAGCAGAACACAGGATTGCTCTTTCTCTCGAGTGCGATCGTCTTGATCGCTGCTTTGATCGTTTGGGAGAAGATTCGGCGACGCCCAATCCAACGATACATGTTCACTCTATCAGGCGCCGTTGGAACGTTCGCGGTCGCAATTCTGCTGATTCATTTCTCCGCAGGATTAAAAACTTATTGGCACTGGACGATTCAGTTTGCCGCCGAGCGTCGCACGCCCGCGCGCGGAGAGATGCTCGGGATTTACACCGACAAGATGATCCTGCTTTGGCTGGCGTTCATCGTCGCGGGAGTCTTGTTGTTTTGGTTCAGTCGGCTGCGGAATAGACTCTGGACGATCCCGGCGGCGCTGCTGATTTCCATTCCATTTCTGTGGCCGGCGATTTATCTGCTGCGCGAAGCTGATCCATCAGAGCGCGCTGAGCGACTAATCAATGTTTGGCCCGTGGTCATTATCGCGGCTTTCATCATTACCATTGCTACCGTTAAGAAACGATCAGGAATTTCGCTGATCCTTCCTCTCATTTTGATCGCCGCTATCAACGGCTGCTTCATGTCACAGCAGCTTTGGGGATCGACCTACGCCATCTGGCCGCTCTTCATGATTTTATTTGCGATAAGTTTGACTGCGCTCGCCGAGTTCGCAAGCGAGCGAGCCTCGCTCGTGGCGATTTTAACCACGTCGATGATTGTCTTTTCGTTGACGATCGCCGGCGCCTTTTATGTTCGCTCGCACGAGCGTTTGAGCTATGCGAACCTCGATGATGGCGAGTTGAAACGATCCACGCTGCCGCAGTTGAGAGGACTGACCACGCGCGGCGATTGGATTCCACATTTCGAAGAACTCGTTCGCTACGCGGAGCAAAACATTCCGCGCGATGAAGGCATCTTGCTTCTTCCAGGCGAAGATCCCTTCTACTACGCCACGGGCCGTCGCCCGCAGTTTCCCGTTCTGTTATTCGATCACACGGTGAACCCATACTCGCCCGAACAGATTCTCGAAATCTGTCGCGCACGCAATATCAAATGGCTAATCGTAAAGCAGGATCTGCAGGACGAAGACGATGGGGTGAATCAGGAAGAAGAGCAAATCACCGCTGCTTTGGAACAGGACTTCGAACAGATTGATAGTCTTGGGAATTATGAAATCTACAAGCGCAGTGAAGGCAAAAAGACCGCCGAGGACGACGATGACGATGCGAATTAGCGTGCGCTTTTCCAGCGACGCACTCAGATAATTCTTGACTAAGTCGCGTTTGCAAATCAGTATCTTGACAGCCCGACGCATTCTTGCGCTCAGTCGCGAACTTTCGTGATGCATAGAGCTAGCGCGGGTTGTTATCACCGATGCCCGAGGTGATATGAGCAACCTGTTACACATTTACATCCACATCATCAAATGGGTCATCCTCCTGGCGTTGATCTTTTATCCTTTCGAATTACTGGCGCCCGCGGAAAGAGGTCAACCGTTCCGGAAGCGCGTTTTCAATCTCGCCTATGCCGTTCTGTATCTCGCGCTCGTGCTTTTCGTTTTATCGCCGGTTGTAAGTTTATTCACGGCACAAGTGCTGGCCTTGAGCGGGGGCGGACTGTTGCCTCAACTGACGGGTCCGGGCAGTTCCTTCATCGCTCAACTGTCATTTGCGATTGTCTTTGCAGTCTTTTCCGATTTCTGCCAATACTGGCAACATCGATGGCAACATACGGTTCCGCAGCTTTGGGAAACGCACCGATTCCATCACACTGAAACTGCGACAAATTCTACGACCCAGGGTCGTCATCATTTCCTGCACTACTTTCTGGCGACCACTTTTTATCTGCCCGTTCTGGTTATTTTCGGAACGCAAACTCCGCATTACATTGCTTTGTTTTTGATCTCTATGTTGTGGGGGTTTGTAAATCACGCGAATGTGCGGCTAAACCTCGGACCGCTGACGGCAATCATTTCCGGGCCCCAATGGCATCGCATACACCATTCCGCTCTGCCCGAGCATCAAGACAAGAATTTTGCGAGCTACTTTCCTTTCATTGACATTCTGTTTGGCACTTACTACCGCCCGCAGCGAGACGAATATCCGCCTTCGGGACTATCGACCACAGATGAAAAGCCGGTCTTGAGCGAGGCTACGATCGCGCCTTTTGTCATTTGGGCCAGACGCTCTCAACTGTTGACCAGATCCCGAGTTGAACCGTCGTGACTGTTAGGCGTATGCCGCTGCTCGCCGTGCCTCACTAATCATGCCGGCACATTGGTGTGATCGCTCAACCGCCTGGCAGACTCCGGCCGCGATCTCGACGTTCATATCGGACCAAATTGGAAGATGCAGGATTCGCGACGCCAGCAGTTCAGTATTTGGCAGCGCTTCTTCGGACGGCGCAAACTTGGAATAGGCGGTTTGGCGATGCACTGGCGGGTCATAGTACTTGCGCGTGTCGATATTTTCCGCCGCGAGAGCGTCGGCCAGTTCATCTCGTGAAAGCCCGAACGCGTCCGAGTCAACAATGATCGAGAAGTCGTTGTACGAGCTGCGATTCCCGGTGCGCACTTGCTGAAAGTCAAGACCTGGCACGTCATTCAATCGCTCTTGATAAAACGCGGCAATCCGATTGCGCTGCTGGACTGCCGACTCCAGACCGTTCAGGCTATGTTGCGCCAGCGTCGCATTGATTTCAGGCATGCGCGCGTTGATGCCGGCAAACGCACTGTCATAGTCGCCGGAATTGCCATACTCTCTGCCGACACGAATTTTCTCGGCGACCTCGCTATTGTTCGTAACAACGATGCCGCCCTCGCCGGCGACGACCAACTTGGTTGGTGTAAGGCTGAACACGTGTGCGTCGCCGAACTGTGCGCAGGGAGTTTCTTTGTACAAAGAGCCGATGGCGTGCGCCGCATCAAAAATCAGACGCAGGTTGTGTCGCTCAGCGACGGATATCAATTCTTCGATCTCAGCGGGATTGCCAAACGTATGCGCTGCGACAATCGCTGTAGTCTCCGGCGTAATTGCTGCTTCGGCTGCGCGTGGATCGAGATTGGCCGTGGCCAACCCCACATCGGCAAAAATCGGTCGCACGCCGGCCCACACTAACGCGCTTACGGTTGCCATGAAAGTAAAGCTGGGCACAACTACATCGCCCGTCAAGCCATGGGCCTGATAGGTCAGCATCAAGCCTGAGGTGCAGCTTGAGACCGCTATCGCATACTTAACTCCCAAACGCTCGGCGACTGTTTCTTCGAAACGGCGCAGTCGAGGACCCTTCGTCAAGATTCCACTGGCGAAAACTGATTCCAGTTCGGCGGCGAATTCCTCAAACGCGGGGACGAGCGGCCGGGCAATGGGGATCCGCTCTTCAAAAACTGGTTTATTGCCCAGCAGCGCTGGTAGATCCTTCATGCCACCCTCTTTCTCTGGTTTTGACCACTCGCGCCGGGACTCCTACAGCGGTCACATCACCGGGCAAGTCTTGCGTCACGACAGCGCCGGCGCCGACAAAACTCCACGCTCCGATTGAAACCCCATGGATAATATTCGAGCCGATTCCCAGATAGCAGCCGTCGTCGACCAAAACATTTCCCGCGACGTGGACCCCTGGGTTGAGGGTCGCATAGCTGCCAAGCCGGCTGTCGTGACTAATAGTAGAACCGACGTTCACGATGCTGTGATCTCCGACAACGCTGTCGGCACTAATCACGGCATTCGGAAAAATCATTACGCCCTCGCCAATCCTCGCGGACGGAGAAATGTAAGCAGATGAAGCGACCGCGTTGCCGAATGACAGCCCGAAAGAAGCCGCGCGAGCGACTAGCCGTTTGCGAATCTGCGGCAAGCCTACGGCGCAAATTACAAATAGTCCGCTGCGGTCGACTCCTTCAAACCACGACCATCCACCAAGGATCGGAAGATCATTAATAACTTTCTGATCACGATCCGTTTTTTCGTCGACAAATCCCAGCACCGTAGAGTCGCGATGCGAGTGCCGAAGGATTTCAGCCACTTCCCGTCCGTGACCGCCCGCGCCGATGATCACCACTCGCTTCATACATTCAGCATCCAGGTTGATTTCGAATGTCGCAGCCTACCAAATGTTTTAGGTCGCACCAAATAGCTGACGCGTGGGTTTGCTCTTCTGGGTTTTGAACTTGGCGCACACCGTATTTCGGTGGTGGCGGTGCGGTACTCTGACGTGGGTCCTTTTAAGCTCCGAGAACAATTCGCATCGACCGCGCGAGTGTTTGTCTGCCGAACGGAAACCATGTACCGTACCCGCTCCCGCGAACGGGAGATTGTGATCCAGGCATTGCGAATTTGAATGCCGAACCAAATGTTCTCACTAGTCACATTGCTTGATAAGAGTCTCGCGGATCGCTATTACGTTCGTCATATTTTTCGCACTTACAGCAAGTTTGACCGGCTGTTCAACCTCATCGACATAAGGAAATATCGCGCGGCCGATAACGCCGCTCAAGTTACCGTCCTGGATCGGTTTGCCATGTTTGCCGCCCTGTATTACGAGGGCGTCGCATACGAGCGGCTCCTCGATCAGCTTGCGGGAACCAGAAACCTCGCATTCATAACCTCCGACCTGCACTATTGGTCGGTTTTCCCTGACCTCATCGATCTCGACCTTGTTCGGCGGAAACTCGATCCTTCCACCAATCATTATGATCGCCTATTTCAGATGTTCGATCGCCTAAACATTCGACACCTAATCACTTCTTATGATTGCCCCGAGCTGAGACAGATTCAGGCGCTACGGCCCGATTTGCAGACGCACGTCATCGAGCTGCATATCGATCCGGCCATCTTCACGGACTACCGTTTACCAAAGAAGTATGACGTAATTATTTACGGCTCACGCCAACCGGCCGCTTATCCCTTTCGTCATCGGGTGTCCGAACTACTTCTCCGATCGCGCCAGCTGAGGGTTCTGTGCCTGGACATAAAGAAGGAATGGTATAGCCGAAGGATCTGTGGTCAGGGACTGGCCCGCAAGATCAATCGATCATGGATGGGCTTATCTACGCTCTCTAATTTCGATTACCTGGTCGGTAAGTACTTCGAAATTTCAGCCTGTCGATCCGTAGTCCTGGGAAACATGAATGCTCAGGGCCGAGCGATCTTCGGCGATCATTATGTTCATATAGAGAGCCAGATGACGGACCAGCAGATCTTGAGCGTGGTGTCAGAAGCGCTGGCCGATCAACAACGGCTCAGTGAATACGCTGACCATATGTACGAGGTAATGCAAACCAGCTACACGCAGGCACAGAACGAGCGCAAGCTTTTCAACCTGGCTGACCGGATTGGTCGAGAGGCTGAGAAAGCGCAATCTGTGAACCGCTCAGTCCTGGCTTTGTAAATCAGCGTTTGGGCCAGCGCCTTGTGATAGATTATGACGCTCGAACCGTGAAGGGTCCTCGCCGCCGTTCATTTGATATCTCGATATGACGGCCATAGGACTCGACACGTATTCCGCATCAACCAGGCCGACACATCGAGCGCTGATTATCGGCGCAAGTGAGATCGCGCGAAGAATCGCTGTTGAGTTGAGCTTAAACAACGGTCACGGTCTATCCCCTGTTGGCTTTGTTACGTCTGGGGAAATCGATGGTGGCAAACCCGACATCCTTCCCGTCCTGGGTCGATTAGGCGACCTAATCAAGATCGCACGATCCTTCGACATCGATCATGTGGTGGTAACTCCGCCGTCGAGCTCGTCAGCTAACCTGCGCGAAATCATTCCGCTCTGCCAACAAGCACGGTTGGCGTTGCGCGTCGCTGCCGTTAACGGGCTGCACGGCAACAGAGAGTTTCGCTGTGAAATTCGTCCGGTGCAGATCGAAGATCTACTTCGCAATGGGCCGGTGGAAGCAAATCACGAAGGGTTGCGACAAAGAATCGAAGGCCGGCGCGTGCTGGTCACCGGCGCAGGTGGTTCGATCGGCTCTGAACTTTGCCGGCAGATCGCGCAATATGGGCCGGAGCAACTCGCCTTACTCGGCCATGGGGAACACAGCATCTTTACTCTGGCGTCAGAGCTGAATCGAAGTTTCCCCCGTCAGCCGATCGCGCGCATCATCGCCGACGTCCGCGATCACCTGCGGCTTGAAAAAACATTTTCTAATTTTCGACCGGAAGTGGTGTTGCACGCGGCAGCGCACAAGCACGTGCCCTTGATGGAAGAGAACGTGGAAGAAGCGATTACCAACAACATCCTGGGCACTCGCAACCTGGTCAGTGCCGCGCTGGCCAATGACGTTAACACGTTCACGCTCATTTCAACTGACAAAGCCGTCAATCCCACCAGCGTTATGGGCGCCACGAAACGTGTCGCCGAAATGATCGTCAGCGACGCGGCCCGCAACAGCGGCCGCTGTTTTGTCAGCGTGCGCTTCGGTAACGTGATCGGGAGCCGCGGCAGTGTGTTGAGCATCTTTCGCGACCAGATGCGGCATGGTGGCCCGCTAACAGTTACCCATCCGGAAATGCTCCGTTACTTCATGACTATCGATGAAGCCGTGCACCTGGCCCTGCAAGCGATCGTGCTAGGCAAAGGTGGTGAGATTTTGGTGCTGGACATGGGCGCGCCACGGCGAATTCTGGACATCGCGCGTGAATTGATCGAGTTGCATCGGTGCGAAGTCGATCGGGAAGTTGCGATCGAGTTTACGGGCGCACGCCCTAGCGAGAAGCTCTCTGAAGAGCTGCTGCTGCAAAGTGACGACTATCTACCGTCCGCGAACTCGAAGATTTATGTCCTGCGAAGCAGCATCAATGGACAGTCTCATGCTGAGCATAACGTTGCCGATCAACCGCTGACGTTAAAGGAACAAGTCAACGAGCTGATTGAAGCCGCGCGCGTCGGAGACCAGGCTCGGATCTTTCATTATTTGCGATTGATAGTAGCTGAATACAATACTGCTTCCGCCTTATCGGCAGTGCACACTGGCTGAACCAATCACCTGAATTGACGATGTTATTGAACTCGGAATCACGGAACGCTAATCCCTCGGCAACAAAAGCAACCTCCCGCAAGCTCAAAGTCTGCCATGTTGCGGCGACTGCCGAAGGAGCTACCTGGATGTTCGAGCAATTGCGCGAACTCCGCGATCAATTCGGCTATGAAGTATGTGCCGTGGTCTCGGCAGACCGAGGGGCGCTCATTGACAAGCTGCGCTCGGAAAATATTCGTTATCATGTCGCGAAATTCGCCGCCGGGCCGGCCTCCTTTCGTGACGTCTTGCAAATGCTGCTTGCGGTCTTAGCTCTAGCGCGATTTTTCCGCCGCGAACGTTTTGACATCGTCCTGAGTCACATCTTCATCACGATGAGAACGGTTCGACCTGCCGCGTGGTTAGCGGACGTCCCGGTTCGTATCTCGATGATCGCCGGGCCTTATCACCTGGAGGCGCCGACCTCGCGCTGGATCGAGCGGGCTACCAGCTGGATGGAGACGACGCTGATTCCGTCATGCCAAAAGACTCTCGACTTATGTCTTTCGATGAGAATTCCGCAGCGACAACTCTCGCAGGTTATCTATTACGGTCCCGACGAACGCAATTTTGATCCGCTCGGAATCACGCCTGCAGAAATCCGCCAGGAATTTGGTTGGCCGGCCGATACACCGGTCATTTCGATGGTGGCTTATTTTTATCATCGCTTGTCATCAGGTCCTTGGGTGCCCAGGGATTTGTGGCACCTCGGAATTAAGGGACATGAGGATTTGATCGGAGCAGCGGTTGTCGTTCTGCGCGAATTTCCTCACGCAAAGTTTCTGCTCGTGGGTTCAGCTTGGGACGCAGGTGGTCAGATCTATTTGGATGAGACGAAGAATCTCGTTAAGAGTCTCGGTTTGGAATCGAGCGTCATCTTTCTCGGGCGTCGGAACGATGCGAATAGTATTTTGCGTGCTTCAAACGTAGCGGCGCAGGCTTCGGTTACCGAAAACCTTGGGGGAACGATCGAAGCCTTGCTGATGGAATGTCCTACAGTGGCGACCCGCGTCGGCGGCATGGTTGATAGCATTCGCGACGGCCAGACCGGGGTCATTGTCAATCCTTCCGATCCGGCGGATTTGGCGCGAGGGATAATTCAACTGCTCCGAAATCCAACCCGTGCGGCCCAGCTCGCGCATGCTGGACGCGAACTAATGCTGAACGGTTTTACGCTTAAGCACACCGCGACTAACCTCTCAACGCTCTCCGAAACGCTCTTGGCACGAACCCGCCGGCAACGGCGTCACTTCAATCCTCTTATCTCAGTCGGGCGATTGTTTCTCAGTGTTCCGATTTTTCTTTATCTGGCCACTCGTCTCTATTTCGTCGATATGTTTCCCATCCATGTGGCGCGCCTGCGGGCCCTACCTTACCGCTTTCGTGGTCTGCTCTCACGCGTGTACCGTATTTTCTATCTCTTGGGCGAGCGTGACGCCACGCATTTCGCTGCTGGACCTCTTCAGCGGGCGAAAGATGAAGATTCAGACTGAACGAATATCTTCGGATGTGCGTTAACGATAACCCAAAAGATTGCGCTTCATTGCCATGATTGAGTCGCGCCGAAATCTCGCCTGGAAGATTCTGGTGACCGGATAACCAACGCGAGCAAGCAGCGCCCGCGGCCTGGATACAGCGCTAATCCGATAAATCACTTCTCCATTTTCATTCAACGAGACTTCGAATATCTCCTCGCCGCATTCAGCGTGATTAGTTAGTGTGCCGTAGGCAAATCCGAATCTCGCGCCGCCTCGATCGTCGATCGTGTAGACGACGCGGCATCCATTTAGCGACCACAATCCCAAGTGACGAGCCAGAACTGCGACGACCGTGCCGGGTTCGATCGAGGCTTGTCGCGGAAACAACTCCACCCAGCCCAAATCAAAGTGCTTCCAGTTAGTCAGCGCTGTTTTCGCTCGCTCGAACGCATCGTCTCCACTTCCGATCACGGCACTCGCTTCATCCGCTGTAAAGCCGGGTGGATTACCCTTTGCGATTCCAATTGGTTGGTAAGAGAGCGCGAGATTCTTCGAATGCTTGATGAAGTCTTCGATTTGTTTTAGCGAGGGGCAACGAATTGAAAACATCAGAGTTCGTCAACTAATCAATCAAAAATTTCAACAAGCCGCTCGCAGCCGAGAGTCCGCCGATTCGTTCGTCATCGGCAGAATAGTGAGAGTGCATCAACTCTCGATTGGCGGCGGCGTATTGTTCGGCGCGAAGCTGTTGGCGCTCGTGCTCGAGCTCAATCTTTTCTTTCTGCCGCGAAACTTCAAAACCACCGTCGTGAATGAATTGGATAATCGTGCTTAGCTCGTCGCGATCGAACCAGGTGCCGTGACCCTTGCAAACATCGACGATCACTCCGGAGCAGCGCGCAAAATTAATACGATTCATCAGCTGGCTGCATTGTGGGCAAGGCACGTATTGAATCTTTGCTTCATTCGTCGTCGCGTGACTCGCCAGGGTATGCGAGGCGCCGCCGAGCACCGCTGATAGTTCTTCGCGGTTAGCGCAAATCTTTTCAAAGGCCACAACGTCCAGCCACAACCCGCCGCACGTTTCGCATTCGCGCATTTGCTCGGCGCCCAGCCTAATCGAAGTCATATCGATTTTGCAGCGCGGACATTTCAAGATCGAGAGTTCGGCTTTGGCGGCATCGACTGCGGCTGCGCCGCAATGCGGGCAATGTCGGCTCCCGGCGAACATCATCGCGAAGCAGGAGGGACAGGCAACCGTGGCCAATTTCGATTCGCAGTACTGACAGCGCGGCGAGTCGGACGAAATTGCCGCACCACAGTTTGGACAATTGAGAGTTTGAGCTTCCATGAAAGAGGCGCACGCGATCCTGACGTGCGGTTCGCGAGCACGCTGCTCGCACTTTTCAGATTAACACGAGCGCGGAAGTACGAAGGAAAGAATTCTTTTTCCCTCTCCCGTTGGGAGAGGGTTAGGGTGAGGGCGTAAGTTACGCGGCGCTGCTATACGAGTCCCTCGTCCCCAACCCTTGTCCCAAAGAGAGAAGGGAGTCAACCTGAGCGGCAAGCGATTCTGATATTGGAAAAATACTGGACGAAAATAGATCGTTGTGCGATGCTCACGTTTCAAATCTCACTTGTAAAGAAATCGACTAGTTCGACTCGTCTGATCGCATCCCGATGAGCACTGTCATTGACGAAGTGGTTCTCG
>Ga0137359_10003136_pt1 | contig 13347 bp, 13 predicted proteins | sample Mad1_40_16metaG_FD_108281 | JGI IMG/M metagenome (GOLD analysis project Ga0137359, IMG submission 108281) | Vadose zone soil microbial communities from Angelo Coast Range Reserve, California, USA - Mad1_40_16 metaG | ecosystem: Environmental > Terrestrial > Soil > Vadose zone | place: USA... | reverse complement strand
CGATTACCGCTCGCGAATGGCAATTTTTCGGTATTGCTGGCAAGCCTGCAGGGAAATTATTCCTTTACTCGTTTCTTGACCTTCACGAGTCTGATTCAGATGGACACGTCGAATGCTCAGGCAATCAGTGCCAATGTTCGGCTGAGATATAACTACCGGCCGGATAGCGATATCTACATCATCTACAACGTGGGCACGCAATTCGCCAGCATCGCTCCGGCAAATCCGCCACAAATACGAGAGACCCGCTTTGCAGTGAAATTCACGTACTCCTTCTTTCCTTGAGTTCGCCCTTGTCTTGTGATTTGACGGCCGGGCGCCCACTCAAAAAATCCTGTCGAACGCTAGGACTCACGCTAATCCTCGGCTTCGTATGTCCACACCTGGGCTGGTTCGTTGCCTTTGGCAGGCACGGCAACGTAGAAACGGTCGCGCTTTGCAAAAAAATATCCCGTGCGGATGCCGATCGCAGAAGGAACATTGGCCACCAATTCATAATGGTCAGGATCATTCTGCTGGAACACGCTGATAAATCCCTCGCCGCCGATGACGTAAATGCGTTTGCGCGAAGCGTCAAAAAAAACGTCGTCGCATTCACCTGCTGCGCGCAAGCGAGCAACTTCCTTACCGCTTTCCGTGTCAAGGACAACCATCATCGGCGGCTTGCGGGTGATGGTGAAGAGTCGATGATCGGGTTCGTTCAATGCCAGGGCATAGTTGCTACGCAGTCCCTTGAGAGGCCATTTCGTAACAGCTCCGGTTTTCTTGTCGATGGACTCAACCACATTTCCGGCATCCGGAACGTTCACAAAAATATGTCCGCCAGAGGTTTCGACCTGGAATGACTCGGGGTGGCCTTCGGTTTTGTACGCGTCACCGACTCGTTCATCAGTTTTGGGATCAATCATCGCGATTCCGCCATCGTCTTCACCAAATCCGACGTACACCCTCTTCGAGCTTTCGTCGTAGCGCATATTGTCGGGATCCTTGCCAAAATCAATCGTTTTGCGAAGCGTATAGGTCGCACCGTCGTAAACTCTGACCTTGCCGTCCTCCGCGTTGGCCACATAGAGCTTGTCTACGGCCGGCACATACAGCGTTCCTGGGGTTCGGCGAGTCCCTTAATGCTGTGGATCACTCTACCGGCGAACACGTCGATGACTTCCAAGGAGTTATTGCCGAGCGCGGAAACGAACAATCTTCTGCGCTTGGCATCCGCGGAAAAGTGATCGATTCGCCCAGCTACACTCGGTACCGGAATCTGCTCTTCCAGCTGCAGGGGAAGAATCTCTCTTGATGCATTCTGAGCTACAACCGTTTTTGAACTATGACTAATAATTCCGAGTGCCGCCGCCAGCGCCAATCCGCAAATCACGATGAGCTTCTTCATCGATCCTCCTCAGATTTCTGTAGCTCTTTCCTGTAATCACCTTTTAATTCACGAGATCTATGCAGCAGGCTTTCCGTTTTTACGGCTGCGGCTCAAAAACGAGAATGGCAGCTTCTTCATTGTCGTGCGCGGGCGCTGCGACGTAGAAGCGATTCAGTTCCGGCGACCAAAAAGACGTACCGGCACCCGGTTTGGTGGGAATTTTAGCGATAGGTTCGTAATGATCCGCGTCTTTTTGCTGGTATACGGAAACAGATCCAATGTCATTGTCGCGGCCGCCGGACACGTAGACTCTTTTCTGCGCGGCATTGAAATAGACGCCGTCCATGCCCTCTACCGTGGGCAGGTTCGCAACTTCCTTGCCAGTTTTGGCATCCATGGCGATCATTTGCGGAGGCGTGCGCGTGCCGATGAGTAAACGATTGTTTTTTTTATCGAATGCTCCGTCACCGTTGCGCTGGCTACTGACAGGCCAGGTGTTGACAACCTGGCGTTTTTGGGTATCGACGACTTGCACTTTGCTTGACGCAGAAACGAAGACATACAAAGTTTTTCCGGAGTTGTCGAGCAGAAGCTCCGCGGGATGCGCGTCAACCTTGATGTCGCCGAGGTGCTTGTCGGTCTTTGCGTCGATAATGCCGACCTCGCCGTAGTCTTTGCCGGCGTCCTTTCCGCCGTAACCTACGTACAGAACGCTTGTGTGGGGATCGTACGTCACCCGGTTGGGACCAAGTTCCAGTTTGATGGAATCAATTAATTCAAGACTATCGCCGCGAAATACGCGCAGCATCGCGTCGTCTCCGCTGGCCACGAACACTTTATTGAGCGATGGAATATAGACAACTCCCTGCGTCTTCTTGAAACCGGCAACACTTTTCGACCATTTCCCGGCGCTTAGATCGACCACCTCGAGCGAACCATTCTCAAGTCCGGCGACAAAAAGCCGCTTGCCCTTTACATCCACATCCATGTGATCGAAGCGGCCTTTCACATTTGGCACGGGGATCGTCTGGACTAGCCGCAAAGGAGCCTTGACCTGCGCATTGGTCTTCGAAATTGGTGCCAGCACAAAAACAAGTACGGGCACACAAGCCAGAAGAAACTTTTTCATCCTGATCATGTTGTAACGGACTCCTTCCGTCGGACGAATTTGTTCTTTTACGGCTGCACTTCGTAGACCTCTATGTATGCTTCCTCGACTTTTCCGCCCTGGATTCCTCTGACTACATCCTGATGCTCGGAGACAGCGACGTAATACCGCTTCAGTTCCGGCACCAGCAGAGAAGTTTTTCCGTGGACGCCTCCCTGAATTTTTCCGATGGACTGGTAATGGCCGGGATCGACTTCTTTCCACACGTCTGCAATCCCTTCGTAACCTTGCAGGTAGATGTGTTGACTGGCAGCATCAAAAAACATTTCGTCGGCACCGCCACCAGCGTCGAAGGTCATTATTACCTTGCCCGAATCGGTATCCACTACCACCATTTTTCCTGGCTGCCACCATTCTGCTTGCGTCGCATACATCCGGCAGCCCACAAAAAGCCGATGGTGAGCACTGTCCAGCGTCAGTGCGTAAGGTTTTTGACATTGCGGCGTCAAAGACCAAGTTGTAAGAACGATCCGTTTTTCTCGATCGATGACCGCAATCTTATTCACGTCGGCTAAATCAGCGTACATCTTTGGTCCTGAAGACTCGAACACCATCGCCTGGACATTGGCGCTATCCACTTGAATGTCCGCTGCGTGCTCACCAGTTAACGCGTTGACAAATCGCGAGTAATGTATACGGCATGCCAGCGTGACGGCCGCCTGCGGCGATGTATATAGATTGACTGAGCGCATCATAAGCGGCATTGTCCGCATCAACAGCCAGTTTTATCGATTTCACCAGTTCATAAGTCTCGCCATTGAAAACCTTGCATTTCCGTCTGCTCGATCAGACACGAAGATTTCATTGGATTGTTGGTGATAGATTACGGTGCTCGGCCACCTCGCTGCACTGATCGTGCGTATCCTGCTGCCCGTTTTCAGATCCAAAACTTCCACGGTGCCGTGCTGTTCCGCCGGAATAAACAGACGTTGTCTCTGGGGGTCGACCGCCATGTGGTCCAAAGCCCCGTCCACACCAGGCAACGGGATGGTTTGCAGTAATTTTAGAGGTGCAGTTGCTGATTGACCTGGTGCCAGTACGGAGGTAGTCCTTTGCGCCGTGGCGCTACCTATTGAGAAGGCTAATAGAATTCCTAACAGCACAAAGTTTCTCATCTAACCCTGCTTTCGTTGACCATCAGCCGCGCTTCCCAATTTTTACTGCTCAGGTTCGAATACCAGGACGGCTGCCCCTTGCTTTTCCAACCCTGGAACCGCGACATAGAAACGATTCAATTGCGGCACCCAAAATGACGTTCCAGCGCCGGCCGCCGTAGGAATCTTGCCGAGGAACTCATAGTGGTCCGCGTCTTTTTGTTGGTAAACGAAAACATATCCGGAGGGCAGGTCCCTTCCGCAAGTGACGTATATACGCTGGTGCCAGCCATCGTAATACACGCCGTTCATGCGACCCTCGGCGGGAAGGCGAGCCACTTCCTGGCCCGAGTCCGAGTCATAAACAATCAGCATCTGAGGAGCTGTTCGAGTGGCGGTGAATAATCTGTGGTGGGCATGGTCGAGCGCCATATCGCCGCTTTGCCCGCCAGTGGTCCACGTCAGCAGCATCTGATGGTCGATGGCGTCGAACACGTCGATCTTGCCAACTTCCCACACCGCGACGAGAATGCGATGGGCCGCATTGTCCAACAGAATCTGACTGGGATGAGCTTCAACGATCATGTCCCCGAGGAGTTTGTCACTTCGGGCGTCAATGATCCCAACCCGGCCGTAATCAAAACCCGCGAGCTTCGCGCCGTATCCCACGTAGATATATTTCCTGGCTGGGTCATACACGATGCGGTTCGCGCCTAGTTCCAGCTTTATCGAGTCGATCAGTTCCAGCGAGTCGGCCCGAAAAACTCGGACCATGCCGTCGTCCCGGCTGGCCACAAATATTTTGTTGAGCTCACGTGCATAACACATTTCGGTGGGCGTCTTGAATCCAGGGATAGTGCGCACCCACTTGCCTGCGGTTAGATCCATAACTTCCATCGAACCGTTTTCCACTGCCGCAATGAACAGGCGCTTACCCTCGAGATCCACGTCCATGTGGTCAATGCGGCCTTTAACGTTCGGCATCGGAATTGTTTTGGACCAAATGGAGGGATTGCTTATTCTGTGGCGGCATATCAGGAACAATCACGAGAAACTGTGCCAGCGTAGCTGCGCAAATTATGAAAAGGCGCTTCATGCCTGACCAGCATCTATCAACGTCGCAAATGGCTAGAGCAGCCACGACAATTCTCATCATTCTCTGCCTGCTGTTTGGTGACATAGCGTCTCGGGTTTGGCCGCTTCGCCCCTGCGAGCGGTAGGCAATCTCATACACCAGTCACCGCGACTACGCTACTTAACTTTTGATGAAGAAATCTTAAGGATTGCGGCCGGAAACTATATCGGGACGCAGTCGGAGTTTAGCCATAGCCAGTCGTCCCTCTAGCTCTTTGGATACGGACCTGACGAAAGCACTAAAACTTAGTGGCCCGCCGGCGTAAAAAGCTTTGGCATTGTTAGCGCGAATGCTACCTTCACTACTACTTGGCCGTGATTCTTAGATCGTCAAAATAGGTCACTGAATCGGCCTTTGTCCAGAGTCCCACCTTGCCGGCATCTTCAAATGTGTCATCCGTCGCCTCAATTTTCTTCTTGCCGTCGTAAGAGCAAATAATTCTGTCGCCAACGCATTCCACCCTAAGTTCGTGCCATTCCCCGGTACCTACCTCGAAATTCGCTCACGTAAACGGACGCTTTTTGCCCACTACTACGCGATACGGACGACAGTTATCCTCGAGAGTATTGACACGCGGGACGTAGTAGTTATTTGCGTCTTTTAGCCGGAACGCCAAACCCGCTGCACGGTGGACCTCGCCAGAGACGGTTTTGAATTTCACGCTCAGGTTGAAGTCTTTAAAGATGCCTCGAGTTTATCGCTTTTCTTCGCAGCATGGATTAGGACGCGATCACCGACCTTGTTGTTTTTGATCGTGGCGGCCAGCCTCATCTTTTCGAACTTCGGAAGAGACTAAGTTCACAGTTACCGCGGTTTCTGTGTTTCGCCTTGCCGTATTATTGCTGAGGCCCTGTGCCCATCTGTAATGGGATGTTGACCTCACGCACCGGTTGGTCCATGGCACTGGGCTGCGAAGGAGCTTCAAGGCCGTCGGTGAGCATGTAGGACTGCAGCGACAGCGAGCTGGTGGCGAAATTCTCCAGCGCATTGAGGTATGAGACTTCTAGCTGCATCAAGGTTCTCTGGGCGATGATGACCTGTGGGTAAGCTGCAGCCATATCCTGGTATTTTTTTGTATACATCTCATACGCTTTTTGCGCCCTCGGTATCATCTGGGTCTTGTAGCGGTCGACCGCGGTTTGCGAGAACGTATAATTCTGGACGATGCTTGCTGCCCGTTCCCGTAAAACGAGCTTCACGCGCTCCACTTCGCGCCTCGCCCTCTCCGCATCAGCCTTAGCGGTGGCAATGTTTCCCTGGTTGCGGTTAAAAATGGGGATTCTCACCCCGACATCCGCAAAGCCCTGCAGTCCGACAGGTCTCCCGCTAGGCTCGGACAACAACTCGCCATTCTGTTGCATACCGCCGCGCAGTTGCAGGTCGGGAATCGGTTCCCGCTTCGCCCGAGCCAGAGCTGCTTCCGCTCGTTTGACGCCCAGTTCGGCGATTCTTACGGCTGGACTCTCATTGACGATTTTCTCCACCAGTTCATCCGCATTGACCGGCGGCCTGTCCTCCAGTTTTCCTTCAAGCCTCATCAAGGGAAGTCGCGGATTCCCTACGACGGCAGACAGCGCTTTCCAAACCCGCTGTTGGTTCTGTTCGGCCATGCTGACCGCGAGTTGTGCCTGCTGAGCTTCCACTTCCGATTCGAGCACATCGGGAGCGTCTGCTTGGCCGACGTTCGCGAGCTGATGGGAAGTCGCGACGGCGTCATTGGCAAGCTTGCTGAGGTTTTGCCGCAACTCCAGCGTTTGCTGGGCAGCCAGCCCTTGGATGTAGGACATCCGCACGTTTGTGACGACGCGCAGTTTTTGCTCCTCTGCCTCTGTTTCTACCTGTTTGAGCTCTTGGTCGAAGATCTTTCGATTAAGGCCCAGCTTTCCACCCATCACGATGTCCTGCTGAACAAAAAACCCTTCCTCGCCGCCGTGAAATGACCCGCCTCGGATCTGTTCGCCCTGATAGCCGACGGTTGGGTTCGGGTAAAGGCCCGACTGCTTCTTCTTGCCTTCCGCCGCTTGGATGTTGGCGGCTGATTGCGCGAACGTCGGGTTGTTCTGCAAGGCCATCTGTTGCAGTTCTTCGAGTGTGATCGTCTTCTGCTCGGAAGCGGGAGTTTGCGCTCGGCCCGGCAAGGCGAGCACAAACAAAGCCCAGGAAAAGCAGAGTACGAATCGAACCACACAACGGAGTGTTGACGCTGCTTCGACCCTCACTTCCATAAACTTCGCGAGCATAGTCAGGTTATTCATGTTTGTGCTCCATCCCCCGCATGTCCATCTTCATTGGCTTTTGGCCTTCCTGCTTTTTTCGAAGCTCGATAATGTGGTCGTACTTGTCTCGAGGTAGCACGCGTACGAACGTCATCATTCCCGCCATGAATCCACTCCAGCCGGGGCGCAAGCCGAAGTTCTCCGGTTTGTCAACCATTTGATCCATCGCCATCATGGGACCTTCCATGAAGGCATCCTGCGGAAAGCCCGGCACGGAATTCGCATCCTTGCTCACGTCTGGCTTGCCCATCTGCATCCCTTGGCGCTGCGTGTCGGGCATGTTTTGGTGCTCGATCGGATTTCCGGCTTTCAGCGGATAATTCGCCATGGTTTGATCTGCCGTCGAACCCACGCCCAATCCGCGACCTAGGCTCGGACCGTTTTCCTCGGACGTGGCACTTCCTTGTCGCAGCATTCCCATGCCTCGCTCCATGTCGAGACCCGCGGGCATTCCATTTCGGCGCGACATCGGGCCGACCATCGACGACATCTGGTTCATCATGTGGTGAGGAAGATGGCAGTGCAGCATCCAGTCGCCAAGATTATTGGCCACAAACTCCACGTCACGCGCCTGGGCAACTCCCACGAGCACCGTGTTTCCCGGTCCCCATGTCGACTCGGGTTGGCGTCCTCCTTCCGTTCCCGTGACCACAAATTGGTGCCCGTGGAGATGAATCGGGTGGTGGTCCATGCCGAGGTTGATCAGGCGAATCCGTACGCGTTCACCGTGCCGCACGATTAAGGGGGTCGTCGCAGGTCCCGCTTTGCCGTTGAACGTCAGCCAGTTGAATTCCATGTTCATGGAGTTGGGAACGGTTATATTGGGCAAGATGGCGTACTCCTGCAGAATGACCAAGAAGTCTCGGTCGACAGGCGGTTTGTAAGGTTCCGTTGGATGCATCACGAACGCACCGATCATCCCCATCATTTCCTGCATCGCCATGTGCGAGTGGTAGAAGTAGGTGCCTTCCTGGTTGAGAGTGAACTCGTAGACGAATCTTCCACCGGGTGGGATCGGGTCTTGGCTTGAACCCGGTGCGCCGTCCATCTCGACGGGAACCTCGAAGCCGTGCCAGTGCATCGAGGTCGCTTCCGGGAGGTGGTTGTCCACGATGATGCGGACGCGATCACCCCTAGTAACTTGTATGGTTGGCCCCGGAGCGCTGCCGTTGTATCCCCAAAGGTCTACGATTCGGCCGGGAACGATTTCCTGCTTCACCGGCTCCGCGATCAGATGGAATTCCTTCACGCTCCCATCCATGCGCCAGGGAAGGCTGGCCACATCCGGAGTCTCCACAAGAAGTGGAGAGCCGTGGTCATGCGTGGCCTGTTTTTTCCTTTTCATCTTCATTCCGGGCATGTCTTGCATGTCGTCGGTCTTTTGCTTAGGCAAGCCAGACGCTTCGCGCACGGCCACCAGTCCCGCTCCGACAACGGCCGCACCCTGAATAAATGTTCTTCTTCCTTTGTTCATTTCCATTTCTCCTGAGCCAAAGTCCTTTTTTCCTTCTGTGTTTTCATTGCTAAAAATTTTGGTTGGCTGACCGGAAGCTCTTTGGCGAGCCATTCGATGTTCCGTGAACAAATCGCAGGGATTCGTTTTTCTTTAGCGAAGCTCGGAAGTCTTCCGGCCAGAGCGATTCCACGCATTTCGCATCAATGAGGAACGCCGGTCCGGGACATCCCGGTCAAATCTTTCGTAGAGTTCGGTCAGTTGGCGGAAATTTGCGCTCGCATCTGATTAGCCAAGCACCTGCGACACGAAGTCTTAGTGCCCGCACTGATATTCAACGGTTGTTAAACGAATGGCCGACGGGGGAAGAACTAGATACGAAGGACAGAAATTTGCTGATGCAGAGGAAGCTTCGATGCAAAGGGAGGAGCGGGGTCCGATGACCTGGTTGCGGTGCTCGGCCTCTGGTCGTCTCCGAAGCTAACGGTCGCGGCTGAAAGCTGCAGGTGCCCCACGATGCTCAACTGGAATTGGGAAACCTCGCCGGACTTCGCCACAAATACACCGGGGTGCGCGTGCTTGGAACAATCCGGACTCTCCGGCGCCTTATGCCCTGGTTGACTCGAATGATGCGAGGACGCATGGTCGCATTCGTGGCTGGCTGTCTGCTGGACCTCGTTCGGGCAAACTCCAATTGCACACGTTGCCGTGCACACCGAAGCGTAGAACATGGCCATCGTAAAGACGGCCACGACCATTCTGGCTCCGTTTCTTTTGATTCTCATCAGTTCTCAACGGTATCACCGTGCTCTACAAATTGACAGTCGAACGGAATCACCCTGCAATTCGATGCTGCGCCGTAAGATTCGTCCGCGATTATCAAGTGAAACGTTTCAAGGTCATACGACACTGCCTTTTGCCTGAAGACTCAAGGAGAAAAGCGATCCCGAACCCATCCTTGCGAGTTCCAAAGCGAATTGGCTGAAACCGCATTACCTGAAGTCAGGCTCACCCATTGCGGCAGATGCCGCTATCCAAGAACGGCGTGCACGGTCGGGAGCACCAAGGAGCGAAATACCTCGTCGATTTGTGACGGTGTTAAGCGGCTTCGGCGGTCCATGCACCAGATCAGAACAGCGAAAAAAGTCTAAGTAAGATAGTAAACAAACAAGTCAACGGGAACATCCGAATTCGCTGTTTTCAGTTTCGCAATTTCGGACTTGCATTCTCGACGTATCAACTCCTCTAGGACATCCTGTAATCGCCGCCGGACTTTTCCTGCGCCGACCTCGCACCTTCGCTGCGTCGAATTAACTATAACTTTCCACTTGACCCTGGAATCGGTTCCAGCCTGTAGAATCTTCTCGCGGAGGGATACTCCATGCGTTCGGGACAATTGGCCCATCTCACCGGCGTAAGTACCGACACGTTGCGCCACTACGAGCGTCTTGGACTTTTGCCTCTGCCGCAGCGCACTGCAGGAAATTACCGTGAGTATGTTCCGACATCTCAGCAGAGGGTGGAGCTGATTCAACGGGCATTGGCGATTGGTTTTTCCCTTTCTGAGTTGAAGACCATTCTGGCAGTGCGCGACAAAGGCGGTGCGCCTTGCCATCAAGCGCGGGAGTTGTTGAATTCGAAGATCGCACATGTAAACCGGCAAATCGAGAGTCTCACTTTGTTGCGCACAGAATTGCATCGGCTGTCGAAAGACTGGGACACGCGATTGCGTCGGACGAGGCCCGGCCAAGCTGCACGACTGCTCGAAACAGTGCGGCGAACGTTGCGCGTTGCGCCGACTCGCGGCCTTAGGGCAATCAAGAACAAGGAAGGGCGATAAAACGATGTGGACTCTGCTTTGCGTCTTATTGCTAGCGGTCTTCCCAGCATTAACGGCTTCGCAACAGGCGCAGCAACCGGAAAGCACCAAGCGCACTGACGATGTGGTTAAGCGCGGAGAGCATGTGATGGGCTTATCGCACGAGACAACGATCCATCATTTCCGGCTATTCAAGGATGGAGGAGAAATCGCTGTCGCCGCTAAAGACCCCCACGATAAATCCAGCATCGATCAGATTCGCAGCCATCTTGCACACATCGCCAAAATGTTTTCTGCTGGAAACTTCAATGCACCGGTGATCATTCACGACACCAATCCGCCAGGCGTCGCAACGATGGCGAGGCTCAAGGAACAGATTCGCTACGAATTCTCAGAAACCGATCGCGGCGCACGGATTCGACTTGTCACGGCAAGTTCGGAGACCACGGACGCGGTGCACGCCTTCCTGCTCTTTCAAATCGTCGATCACCGGACAGGAGACGCCCCAACCGTATCACCCGAACCTCCGAGGAAGTGATCACTCCGCGCAGCAGTCCTCACAGGCTTTTCCCTGTAATCCTTCGATTCCTTCTTTCCGGATGATGGGAACCATGATGAGGGCCGCCGCAAATTGGGCTTTCAGCCCAAGAAGCGGAAGAGCGGAGGTTCAACTGATAACCTGCCACTTTTCGCCCAACTGCTGAAATCTCATTGAGAGCACCTGCCTGGATAGCATGCCTTCATCTCACCTAAGTCGTTGAATCGGCGTCTCTTTGCGGGTGCAAACCCTCTGCAAATTGGGCTACTGATTGGGCTACAGAAAAATAAGGCGATTTTGTTCGAGTTCGGAAAAACACTCCGAAAAGAGACTCGATTCGATCGGACACTATCAGAAGCAAACTAGCGAGTCGTCTCCTTAGCGTGAATTCACCTGAAAACACAGGCGGCCCGGACAGTCGAAAGCCGTATCCGGGCCGTCGTGCCAGTTTCGCCTTTGCCGCAGCCCAGTGCGGTGACCATGCTGAATCGCGAGCGGACAATGAAGAGTCACCTACCCCTTTATTCATTGCGCCGACGGAGCCGTGATTAACTGGACCAATTACTGGTCATTCCCTTCGGTCAACTCCGTCGAAACCGAGGTCAAATGACCAAGCAAGCCTCCGGAGCCGTGGTTTGGTCCGGCGGTGAAGTACACTTCTGCGGCGGGTGTGGCTGCGGCAGCGTTATTTTTCGGGCTGACGTTTCCAGGGCTGAGTGCCCAGACGCCATTGATGGCCAATGGCTTTCCGCTAGCATCCTGGAGGAGTCCGTCAAATTTTCCGGTAGCTAGGTCGTAAGCGGCGATAAATCCACTCGACTGGGTATCTCCACCACCCGCGAATTGCCCGATGAGCAGGTCGTGGCTGAAGCGTCCGAAATCAAGCGGAGCGAGAGCTACGCCCCACGGAGCGTTCAGCCAATCACCATGTTCGAGACGTTGGAGGAGGCGGCCAGAGGAACTATAAATGTCCACAAAACCCAGGCCTGGGCCGTCGGTTTCAAAGCGCGCACCTTCTTCGTGGAGCGCATAAGTGACGACAATGTCGTTGCCGATCGCTTGCACGTTAAAAGGGACGTAGCCAGGGGGCAGGCGCTCATCCACGAAAGCATTTTCAGCGGACTGCCCATCGCCATCGGCGGCGTTCTCGTTGACTCGCTCCTTGGACGATTGCACAACGTGAAAGGTATTGTCATAAACATCCACGCGGCCCTTGTTGAAGTTTGCTGCGTACAGGAAGCGCTTGCCATTGATGAAGGCGCTGGTCAGGCCCGTGTAGCTAGATCCGTCGGTGGTTTTGACCACCGTCACAGCAAGCGTCGCAGCCACAGCTGGATTCCATCCAGCAATCGTCCCATCATTCGTGGAGAAGAGGAACATGGCTGGTTTGCCTGGGGCCAGCAAAAAATCTGTTTGACTGCCGTTGAAGATGGTGCCGGTTGGTGTACCCGTTGGGGTGTTCTTGTTCGTTGGATCGGCTGGCGGGATGGTGACGATCAGAGACTGCTTGACGCCTGCGCCGTCGTACAGCGTGCTTAAACCCGTCCTTTGGTCTGAGACCCACCACGCGCTGCCGGAGCCACGGGATATTCCCCACGGATTAATCAACTGAGGATCGGTGACAGGAGCGACTCCTGACTCGTTGGAAACAAGATTGGTTTGGGTGTAGTGCTGCCCAAAGCAAGCGGCTCCCATAATCAGAGCCAAGACTCCACTGACGGCGAAACGTTGCGACATCTTCATCTGCAAATCTCCTTTGTATTTGGAACCGGTTCTCGAACTGGGATTATCGGCACAGAGAATCACATGAAACACTGTTGATTTAAGCGATGACTGGAACGCTATCAGGCTTGCTCACCGTGATCGTTGGAGTGGTTGTGGTCGTCCTCATCGTCCAGAGCGGTCGACGCGATTGTTCTCGCCGGCCAGAGTAAAGGCGTAGACTTTGTTGTTTCCGATTCCAGGTGGGATATTTCGGTAACCGGATCCCCAATAGAGGACGCCGTCGACGATCGATGGCCCGTCGATTACTGAGCCTCCGCTGGCGAAGTTCCAGAGGATCTGTCCGGTTCCTGCGTCAAACGCGTACATCTGTCCGGAATACGAGCCGGCGTACATGACGCCATTTGCAACGCTGACCGAGCCCGTATCGATGGTGCCCACAGTGGGATCTGCGGTCTGCCAGAGAATCTTCCCAGTGGCAACATCCAGAGCGCTCCACGATCCCCACGTAATCTGCTGTCCCGACGTCAATGTGTACGGGACGTGGTTGCTGTCCGCGATAGCGACGTAAATGCGCTTACCATCTGTGGCGGTGCCCCACTCGATGCCGCCGAGTGTGCCGCCTGCGCCCACTAGTGTGCTCCAGATAATGTCGCCGTTATCGGGATTGAGTGCCCAGTAGATGCCGCTTTTCTGGCCAAAGCCGACAATATTGCCCACGAGGTTGGGACCCGCTCCTCCAAAGTCGAAATCCTGGCTGCTGGGTACGG
>Ga0137359_10003133_pt1 | contig 13349 bp, 9 predicted proteins | sample Mad1_40_16metaG_FD_108281 | JGI IMG/M metagenome (GOLD analysis project Ga0137359, IMG submission 108281) | Vadose zone soil microbial communities from Angelo Coast Range Reserve, California, USA - Mad1_40_16 metaG | ecosystem: Environmental > Terrestrial > Soil > Vadose zone | place: USA... | reverse complement strand
GTGCTGAAGAATTTCGAACTTTCTTCAATGGTCGAAGTTTAAATCGATACTCGGGGATTACTGCCCGCGTAGCAATTGTCCCTCCCCTCGGTTGCTCGCAAAAGCCTTGAGCATTAACCATCACATGAAGAATCGAAACGGGTGCTTTTTCCGCATCCAGGATTTGATTATATTCCCGATCGACCGCCGAAGTTGCGCGAAGAACTGATATTTGACCGAAGAACTCATTTTACCAATCGAAAAGGAGTTACATGAAATACTCAAAAACCCTGTTCCTTGCGGCAGCATTCTTCCTCGCCATCACTGGATTTGGTCAGGAGCGATTTCCGATCGCAGAGAACGTTATGCCGCCAACAAGGATTGAAGCACTTGAATCCAGTCAAGGCGTCCTCCTTCTGAAGAGTTTCAGTGAAATCGGAAGCTTGCGTACCGCCGGCGGTGTGGTGGTGATTGAAGCACTCGATCTTCTGGCCGTTAAATCACAGAAACACGAGTTTGGTGTAGTGCTCGAATTTCCGCGTCCAGGTAGTAGCCGGCGTGATGGAGTCGCTTATGTCGACTATGAAGAGATCGATGCATTGCTGCAGAGCATGGAAGAACTTGCACGGTCCGGCGAAAGCCCGACTCGCTTGCCCAACTTCGAGGCAAGCTACACCACTCGTGACGACATTTCCTTCAAAGTATTCAATCGTCAGAGTGGCGAGATCAGTTCGTCGATCGAGTTTGAAAGAGGAACTCGTGGAAGTATTTATTTAAGCTTGAACGATTTTGCAAAAGCACGGCAGATAATCGCAAACGCCAAAATAAAGCTTGACAGCCTGAAGCAATAAGTATTCCATATCCTACATCCTCTCTTCGCGAAAGCTGTATTCGCGGTGAAAATTTATTTCCCGCCACGTGGGCAAACTCTCTGTTGTTCCGAACCCCTTTTTAAATAGAACGTTTAAATAGAACGCTGCCTGGCTTTTTGCTGCAAACATCCCAGTTCAAACTGACCGCACAGGTCAGGACTGCAATCATTCAATTTGACTGAATCCGGTGAAACGCGGTTTTGTCGAGACGGATTTGCTGAGGTTTTTGGGTAAACCCAGCAAGCACTAAGCTGGCACACGCGTTGCTTAAATCGAAGCGCGGCGCAATTCGGCTATTGGTGACCGTGACTTTCCACCTTGATTGAAGGATTACGAATCGCGAAATGGTGCTCACGAAGAAAACAGTCTCACTCTTTGCCTGGCTGACAATTAGTTCTTTTTTATTGTTCACACTGGGTACTCTTGCCACCACGCAGAATTCAACCAAGAAAGCTAAAGTTGAGGTTCCAGTAATGTCCGGCTTGCAGGCAGCGTGTCAACCCACTGATGGATGCCCTGCCCTGTCAGTTTATGCACGCGATCTAAATCAACTGGCATTAAACAACGGCACCGATCAAGCTTCACGATTCGACAAAGAGATCCTGCAAGCAGCACGAATTCTTTCAATGGAGTCTGAGAAGAATCCGGTAATAGTTGGGGAGCCTGGAACAGATGCAAACCAACTCGCGCTGGCGATTGCTGAAAGCATAGGTTCGGGAAGTGCCCCGGAAGCCCTCCGCGATAAACAGATTTTCAGCCTTGATCTTAATGCGCTCTTTGCAAAGGCAAAGGATGCAGCCGAAATCAAGAGCCGGCTTTTGGCAGTATTGAACGACGTCGAAAAAAGCAAGGGCAAGATCATCCTGTTTATAGATGAGCTCCATCAATTCGTGGGGGATCAGTCGGCCAGAGATGTTTCCGATGCTCTGCAAACTGCATTGGCATCCAAAAAGGTTCACGTCATTGGTGCAACCTCGGCCGGCGCCTTCCATCAGTATATCGCCGACAATAGTTCGCTCGCGCTGTTGTTCCAGCCTGTCACGCTTAGTATTGAAAGCGCCTCGGCGAGTTCCGACAGCCGCAAGGGATTCGCAAACAAGGAAAGCTTTGTCGGCGACAACATTGCTCCCGACCTTCGGGAAATGATGAACAGTGCGAAGGCCGGCGACCGTGCAAACCTGATACTTCAGGCTGATGACGTTCAAAGCGGTGAATTGCGTTCTCTGTTGAAACAATACGGCGGGCGTGTCAGCGAACGTATGCCTGAGTTGGGTGCGGTCCGTGTTTCGCTGCCATACAGTGCAATAGAACAATTGGCGGCGACAGGGAAAGCAAACTATCTTTCACCGGATCGGAAGATGGAATCGTTTGGTCACATCACTGCTACGACAGGTGTCGATGCAGTGAATAGCCAGAATTCGAGTGGTGGCCTGCTGGGTCTTGTCGGCGGGGTTCTTGGTGCGCTTCTTGATGGAACAGGTATTGGGATTGCCGTTCTTGACTCTGGTATGGACGCAAGCCATGCGGCACTTGGCAACCGCGTGATTTACAGCAAGGACTTTACAAGCGAGAACCGAACCGACGATCCATTTGGACATGGTACGCACGTCGCATCGGCGGCGGCGGGTATTGCGACCAGCACCACTGGAACCGGGAGCCTCTACACCGGAATGGCACAGGGCGCGTCGTTGATCAATCTGCGTGTTCTCAATTCGAAGGGAATCGGCACTTCGTCCAGTGTTCTGAGCGCGTTGAACTGGGTTCTGGCGAACAAAGGAACCTACAAGATACGGGTGGTTAACCTGAGCCTGGGCGGAGCCGCCATCGACTCTTACAAGAACGATCCGATCTGCCGTGCCGTCAGACAATTGGTAGACGCAGGCGTCGTCGTGGTCGCCGCAGCGGGTAACAATGGGAAAACGAGTTCCGGGCAAAAAGTTTATGGTGCGATCCACTCTCCTGGTAACGAACCTTCGGCGATTACTGTGGGCGCCGCGAACACATTCGGAACAGACGGCCGCAACGACGATGGAGTGACAACGTACAGCTCACGTGGACCGACGCGCAGCTTCTATACAGATGCCGCAGGTGTCAGACATTACGATAATCTGATCAAACCTGACGTCGTGGCCCCAGGCAACAAAATCATCTTTGCCGAGGCAGATCAGAACCTGCTCGTGACGCAAAACCCGAGTCTCGACGCCAGCGTATACAATTCCGACAACAAGCGGTTTATGTATCTAAGTGGTACGTCGATGGCAAGTCCTGTTACGGCGGGCGCGGCAGCGATGCTCCTGCAAACGAACCCAAACCTGACCCCCAATATGGTTAAGATGATTCTGATGTACACGGCACAGCCATTGGCCGGGTTCAATCAGCTGGAGCAGGGCGCAGGTGAAATCAATATGGAAGGCGCGTACCGGTTGGCCAAATCGGTGAAAACCAATTTGAGCAACAGCACGGCCGTTGGCTCTTCGCTTCTGACCACAAGCACTCTTCCCACTCCCAAGTCGACGATTGCAGGACAGACCTTCAATTGGGGCGGTGGCGTATTAATGGGTCACACGTATGCAACGGGCAGTGCCCTGATCAAGTATTACCAAAAGGTATATGGCACAGGTATCCTGCTGAACGACGGCGTGAAAGAATCAAATGGAATTCTTCTAAACGACTCGACGATGATGAGCAGCGGGATCTTGTTGAATGATACGATTGTGACCAGCAGCGGGATACTGCTAAACGACGGATCTCCGTTCCTCAGTTGCGGAATTCTGTTGAATGACGGAATTCTACTCAACGATGGAATCCTGCTGAATGATGGAATTCTGTTGAACGACGGAATTCTCCTGAACGACGGCATCCTTTTGAATGACGGCTCGATAACGGGTGATGCAAGTATTCAGGCGATGGATGCTTTAGTAAATGGCGATAACACTCGGGCGATGAAATGAGTCACTCATCATCGCAAAGGTATTTGTAGTGATGCGCGATGTAAGGGTTGGACGACTGTTCGGGGCGGGTACTTACGGATTTTTGAATACCTGCCCCGGCAATTCTGGCAATCAGACAAGGTGCAATTCGGAAGCTCGGCTTGCGGATTATTCTTACTCACTTTGAACGGACAAACGCCGTCGTTTGAACGTGGCTAAAACCTCATGAAAAAGACCCCTAAGAATTCGGTACCGAACAACTTAAGTCAATCAACTGCAAGTACACTTCGCGAAAAAGCTTTATCTGCGTTTGAGGAATTGGACGCTTCGAATGCAGATGGTTCAGGACTGTTTCCGATAGTGCCCGCGATCAAGAAGGAAGTCCTGGGCTTTCTTGCCAGGCGGCCACTACATACAGCGGTCTTAACCGGGCTGCTCCTCGAAAATGGCGGAGGGGGCGTATCCAGACACGGGAGCTTCTACGGATACAGAAGTGAGTCGGGGAAGCTTGAGGGCGTCGCTTTGTTGGGCCGGGCAACAATTTTCGAGGCCCGGACCGAGGCTGCACTTGCTGCTTTCGCATGTATAGCACGGAAGCTGCCGGCGTTCCGCCTTGCACTCGCGGAGAACGAGCCGCTACAAATGTTCTGGAACGCATACAAGGTACCGGGCCAGCACCCACAGCTTCTTTGCAATGAATGGCTATACGAATATAGGAAGCCAAGACGCCCATGGCAACCGGTGACGGCATTTCGGGCCGGCACGATTGCAGACCTTGACCTGATTGTGAAAGCACATGCTGAGCTTGTCGAAGAAGAGACTCAGGTCAATCCACTTGATACAGATCCTGAGGGCTTTCGCGACCGCTGTGCCGCACGAGTAAAACAAGGGAAAGTCTGGGTCTACATTAAGGACGGCGAACTGATCTTCAAGGCCGATGTCGCAACTGAGACTCCTTCTTCGGTTTACATTGAAGGTCTATGGGTAAACCCGAATCAGCGCCGACGGGGGTATGGGAAAAGGTGCCTTGAGCAGCTACGCCAACTCCTTTGTCCGAATGATGGAGTTTTATGTGGGTTTGTCAATGAAACCAACCAGGCCGCGAATAATTTCTACAAACAGGTGGGCTGTTCCTTTCTGAGCTCGTATCAAAAAATATACCTCTGACTATCGAAGTTCTTCGTTGTATTTTTTGATTAACCGCCATGTGCTCTTGTCTGTCGTAAAAACTCCATTGAGCCCCTGCTCCTCCTGGGGAGGGTCGCCGCGTAACGGGTCGCCGATATGCCACTCGGTATGATTTAATTGTGGAAGATCCGAACCACCAAAAGCCCAAAAATTGCAGCCAACAAGTGCGCCACCGTTTTTCGCATTATCTAAAATTTGCCGGAAAAGAAATTCGTAATAGTCGTCGCGGAGGCTGGTCGGGGAATCCGACGAAAACGAATGACCGTCGCGCGGATAGCCAAACTCTTCCAGTACGAGCGGCTTGTGCAGGCCGTGCATAATCAAGCTGTGTTTGGCCAGATACTCCTTTGTATTCCGGATGACATTATCAAACCCCTCGGAGACTTCGGTCCCCTTAAACCAGCTCCAGTTTTTAGGCCAGATATGGATCGTCGCGTAGTCGTAATTCGGATCGCTATGAACCACTTCGAACGTTTTGAGATTGTTGAAACCAATTTCGCCCTCACCTCCACTTGAAAGCAGATGGTTCTTGTCGAGGGACTTGATAAGCGCGGCAGTCCTTTTCATCCAGGCAACAAAGGCCGGAATATTTTCTTCCGTGAAGGGTCGCGGTTCGTTGGCAATCTGCCAGGCCATAATTGACGGATCGTTGACATATCGCTCGCCGTTGACTGAGTTCGTACGACCGATAATAAAGCGAATGTGCTTTTCGAAGGCCGCCATACATGGCTGACAACTCTGAAACTGAGCTACTGCTTTGCGATACTCGTCCCATTTGCGGTTACGCAGTGTAACGAATTCGTGTCCGTTCCATGCAAGATATTGAGGAAACCCGCCCGACCAATCCCAACTGTTGCCCAGATATAAAACTGCGTACATTCCGCGTTTTCTTATTTCATTCAGGAAGATATCCAGACTGCGCAATATTCCCTGGCTATAAACGCCCTGTTCGGGTTGTAAGCTGAAAGGAACGATTTTGTTGTCATCTTTGTGCATGCCATCTGCACCGACCATGACGCGCAAGTTTGTGACGCCATTTGCTTTCAGGAAATCCAATTCCTTTCGCAGGCGTTCTAATCCGGCAGTGCCCTGGTCGGCAAGCAGAGGGCCGTACCACATGTTTGCGCCAATATAGTGATAGGGTTTGCCGTGAAGTAAGAATTGTCCATCCTTTACCCTGACAAACTTGTCCTGCGCATAAGTCGAAACCGAAAAGCACAAAAGCATGATTGTTGTGTATACCAGTCGCTGATTCATAGTTGTCATTTCCTGCTTTTACCTGTGTTCTGCACAATCAGTTCCTGTTCCGGGACCATTGCCTGCAGTCCCTGATGTTGCCAGCATCTGCCTCCGCCATGAACTCGACGAGTACACATCGTACCTTTCTTCGTCTTTGCGCCGCATAGCGTAACAATATCTTTCTGTTTTACGGATCGCGGGTCGGTCTTGACAGGACTGACGTCGATCGGGGCAGCTGTATTGGTGGAGGAGTGAGAGTTAACGGACTCCTTCGGCTTTGGCGCCCAGTTTGACGGAACGGTGAGTCCCTGGCCGTTTTGCACAACCAGCGGAGGCGGTGGTTGACGCATCGACCGGCCAGTCATCACCCCCAGGGCGAGCAGTGCCGCACCCAGGATGACAGGCCACGCGAATCGGGCTTTTAAGGAACGCGGAGTGCAGAATTTGCAAAATCGGCGACTGGTCCATGGATACCAGCGAGCTCTCAGAACTCGTTCACCGCATTCAACGCAAAAGTTAGGCTTATACATTCATTGCAGATACGCGAGAGTGGCAACAGATTTGACCTCAAGAGCATTTTCAGACTGATCTCAGCTACTAAGTCCATATTGTAATTTATAGGGACGAGACACAACAAAAAAACAACACGGCCATAATAAAACTTCGACTACGAGCGATTACTATCCGCACTGCGAAAGAGACTACGCGTGCCAAAGCGCCCTGGTGAATCGGAAGATCTGAAAGACAGTCTCCGGTGTCTTGAATGCGATTTGGCACGTTTTTTGATATCAACGTGCACAGGGAACGGTACGAGGGGATCAAGGATGAATCAAGCGTATCAAGGGGCGGACACGGGGTGTGTGCTTTTTTTGAGGTCGTTAGCTGTATCTGTAATAATCCCTGTCAAGAACGAGGAAGCGACCATTTGCGATCTGTTGGACGCATTGCTTAATCAAACAAAGCCGCCGTCGGAAATAATCATCACAGATGGTGGATCCACCGACAACACACTGGAATTAATCAGAAGTTTTGAGGATGCAGGCTTACCAGTGCGCCTAATCCGCGAAGAGAAGGCGCTGCCCGGCAGGGGCCGCAATCTCGGGATACGAGCCGCTTCGAGTAACTGGATAGCCTTTATCGACGCCGGAGTCCTTCCGCACCCCGACTGGCTGGAATCACTTCAATCCGCGGTAAAAGGCGACACGGATATTGTGTATGGTTCATGGGAACCTAAGACCGAACATTTTTTCGACGAATGTGCTGCGATTGCTTACGTTCAGCCTCCGTCGATAATCGATGGAGAGCTGATGCGGCACCACTTTATTGCTTCGTCTTTGTTCAGGCGCGAAATTCTTCTGGAGATCGGAGGATTTGCCGAACATTTGCGTTCCGCAGAAGACATTCTGTTGATGGAAGCGGCCGAAAAAGGTGGTTACAAGATTCGTTATGCACCTGCCGCAGTTGTAAGCTGGAACCTGCAACCCAATCTGGAAGGCACGTTCCGTCGATTTCGTACATACGCCCGTCATAATATTCGCGCGGGCTTATGGAATCAGTGGCAAGCACCGATATTTCGACGTTACGGATTGCTGGCTATATTGGCGCTGCCGGCGCTGTTTTTTGGCTCGGCGTGGCTCTTAGCGGTTGGGGTCTTCTGGCTTACTCTTTTGCTGGCGAGAAGCGTCATTTCGTTGTGGCGAAATCGATTTACATATCAGGCACCGGCGGCACGAATACTCGGGAGAATTCTACTTCTAATGCCTATCATAGGATGCCTGGACGCTGCGACTTTCATAGGCAGTCTGGACTGGCTGGTGATCGACAAACTTGGACTGACGACTGGCGAAGAAGATGTGAATTCTGCAATACCTGATACAGCGGAAGATTACCTTCAAAGAGAACAGTTGCGGCAACGAAAGGTTTGAGCATTGGAATTGCGCCCCGGGCCATTCCTGACAATCGTGATTAACACGATAAGATTGATCAGAGCTCGGATCTCGGCATGTTTCCCAGTTGTTTTGTCGCGTTCGGAACCTTACAATCGGTTATGAAGCCCGCATGCGCAGGTACGCGGGCTTGTCGTTATATAACCCGCAAATATTGACGGAACAACTTCCCCTCCGCGAAAGATGTTGCAACACTGGAACAGGCGTTGCGTCGATGGGACAACGCTGTTATATTACTGTGTGTTTCAGAGCCGAAAGAGATTCGCGCTCTAAGTAAGAACGTGCTGCACGCCCAGTGTTGGATCAGCTAAATGGGACTCAGGCTTTATTGCAATCGTTACGGTCACTTCAAAGACCCGATCGTCTGTTCGGTCGTCTGCCAATATCGCACGCGTTGTCATGACTTTGCGATCTACTATGACGCAAATCGGGGGGCAGTTGACACAGTTGTCGCAGAGTATTTTAAGTCGCATAACGAACCCGCAAGCAAGGCGAGAAACACGAACATCGCAGCGGTGGCGGTTCCGGTTCAGCTTCGAAATTTAATAGGCCTGGAGGTCAAACGGGAAATGTCTGCTAATAGTTACATTTGGATCAATAAGGAAGGTCTTGCAGAGTTACTTGAGCTCGAAGATATCATCAAACGAGCGGAAAAAGGATTGCAACCCAAGGCCATATACAAAGTTGCACAGGAGATGGAACTGAAGTTTCAACTTGTCCCGCGCAAGCGAATCGAAAAGGCAAAACGAGTCGTTGCCGTGGACGCGGAGCGTGCTGCTGCCAGGCGCAAGGGGCCGCGCCCAGTCGAAGCGGAGGACGTTTCGCAATTGGAAGTAGTTCCGGAAAACGAGACCTCAGCACCAGTACGCCGATCACGAGGACGTGTCGCAAAAGCTGCAGACGAGCGGTAGCACACCGTAGAGCCGTTTAGTTTCGACAATTTTAGGGTCCGCGAAAACCCGGTGGCGTCCACATTACGCAGGTCGCGGTGGGGACTGTCCGGAATCCTGTCTATACTGGTCGACAGTCGGTGAAGGTATGTTGTATTTACAATATGCCTTGATTACTGGCCGGCGCGAAGCCACGCCGGGATTTGGCGGCTCGAGATCCCGCGAGTGCGTACGGAATGCCGACAAATGGCGGAATTGGCGCTGGAGTTTGAAAAAACGCTCATTCAAACTATGAATAGTCCGAGACAGTCGGAAGACCTCCGTTCACCTTTAGTTCATCTTTTCGGCTCATAATTTCGCTGTCAATTCGGGCCGGACCTCGCGTGGCAACGCACCGCTGACCAAACGCGTCTCACCCGTCACGAATTGGCGCGGCACGAGTTGTACCTGTAGAATAGTAAGTTGCCAGGGCTTTGAAACCTTTATGAACCGGTTGATTTCATGATTCACCCCATTCGGTCTACTTCAAGTATTCGTATTTTCCTCAGCGTTTTGCTTATTTCGTTTATGACGGTCGTCGGGGCATTGACTGTTCGCGCCCAGGGTGGGGAAGAAGTTGTGCGAATCGAGTCGAACCTGGTTCAGTTGAATGTGGGCGTGGTAAACAAGCAGGGGAATGCAATCCTGAACCTGTCCAGAAGCGATTTTGCAGTTTATGAAAATGGCGTTCGGCAGGAGATTCAAGCCTTCGAGCCCACGGATAAGCCTTTTAGTCTTGTGCTTTTGCTGGATGTGTCCGGGTCGACAATAACCTTCAGAGAAACACTGAAACAGGCCGCGTACAGATTTTTGGACGCACTGAAGCCGGATGATCGCGTGGAAGTTGTCGCATTCAATGAAAAGATCAAGACGATCTCGTCATTTACCAACGATCGACGAAAAACCGCCAATTCAATTTGGGCAGCGGATGGTAAAGGGCAGACCGAGTTTTACAAAGCCCTTTCATTTGCCATCAACGAGTTGTCGAAAGAGGGAACGCGGCGCAAGGCTGTGGTCGTGATGACCGACGGGATCGATTCGAATCTGCGAAAAGTAGACCACATGAAGGCCGCACAGGCGACAACGGATGTCGAAGCGGTCGCCTCTATACAGCCCGACGCCAGTCCTGAACTGCAGGCAGTTTTGACGTCTGCCGACAGACAAGGTGTGACGATTTACCCTCTTGCTCTACCATCGGGCGATCCAAAGCGAATTGCACTGCCTGATCCGCAGATCATCGCAGTCTATGTTACTGCAAGGTCGCGGCTTGAAATACTTGCAAATCGCACCGGTGGCGAATTGAACGCTATTAATCGTTTGGATGAACTGTCCAAGGTTTATCTGCGGGTCGCGGCAAATCTACGTACGCTTTACACAATCGCATACAAACCTGAACGGAAAGATCCAAAGACGGGATGGCGCGAAGTACGAATCGAAGTTTCGCAACCGGAACTGCTGGCGCATACCCGGCCCGGTTATTTCGCACATTAATTTTGCCATTGCAGAACGGTGAGTGGCCGCTGCCGGGCAGGTTGGGGGCAGTCCAATCGAAGCTGGGCAACAAAATGGTTCCGGTTTAGTTATCACAGCACATTGCGCCTTCTTATGCCGGCAAAGCCGAAATCAAAAAGATAAATCCCCCGCTTCCCTCCCCTAATTCACGCTCGTCCCCAGCCCAGGGTTTCTCCATGCCGTTGCGGTTTTGGCGACTTGACACCCCCCGACTGCATTCGTATATTGATTGTTCGCTTTTCAAGCGCACCCGTAGCTCAGTTGGATAGAGTGTCTGACTACGAATCAGAAGGTCGCATGTTCGAATCATGCCGGGTGCACCATTAGAATCAGTAGTTTAAAGGGGGTGACGGAGAGTCGCCCCTTTTTGTTGCCGCTCTCCGTTCCCCTAACCGTGTCAGAACATCCCCTTATTCTCCACAAGGTCGTCAAAATCCCGTCAGGTGATTTGGTGAGACTTAGGTTTGTCGGATTTTCTGATGTAACGTTCGTCACAATTCAAGTTCGTCGCGGGGTATTTGATCGAAGTCGCCGCTTTTGCTGGCAAGATAAGTGGGGCAAGGGGGAAGGACGAAAATGTCGACTAGTGAAAGTGATCGTGAAGAAACAGCGGGAGTTCGACTTAAAACCGTTTTGAGTCGCCTTGTTATCGCATCGCTCCCGAGCCTTCCTATTTAAGCTGCGTTCATCTGAACAGCGTATTATTTGATCCATGCTTAGCCCGCTCGGGTAGCATCTTAGGGGAACAAGAGGGGCGCGTTTTCAACTGCAACTTTGAAAGCGGCCCCTCTTATTCCGTTCACTCAAGACCAGCTTGAGTCACGTAATCATGATTCCAGTATTGTCGTTGTAGCTAAGGGAGGTCGCTTTCCCATTCTGTGTGATGGGCTCAGGCCATGGAACGAAGCCGGAGACGACCCCAGCGACTACCAGTCCCTCCGATCCTCCGGGAGTTCTAAACACCAATATTGTCCCCGACCTTAGTGTATCTGCGTACCATTTCGTACAGACGAACTCACGCGCGTGTCTGTAAAATCAAGTGCTAAATTATGTAGATCACATATGAGCCCGAGGCACGGTAGCTTCTACTGGAAAGGGCGCCCCGCCATAGCAGTATGATCATGCATCAACAATCGTTCTCCTCCTGAGCCACGGGAGTGAGAGAATGTCAAAAATCAAAGAGGTAAGAACTGATCAAAGCTTTCTGGCCGGAGGCAGGGAGACGGGGGAGCTTATGCGCGCGAGCGAGGAGAGCTTCCGGCGTTATTTTGAACTGGGGCTGATCGGCATGGCCATCACGTCACCTGGCAAAGGCTGTCTTGAAGTCAACGACGAACTATGCCGCATCCTTGGCTACGATCGGAGCGAGTTACTGCAAAAGACCTGGGCGGAGATGACACATCCGGACGATCTCGATGCCGACATGGTCCAGTTCAACCGTGTCATGGCTGGCGAAATCGACGGTTACACGCTGGACAAACGGTGGATTCGCAAAGACGGCCAGATTATCCACACCATCATGGCGGCTCGGTGCGCGCGCGGTACTGACGGCTCGGTACAATACTTTGTTTGGCTGTTGCTGGACACTACCGAACGAAAAAGAGTGGAAGCCTCGTTGCGGCGCAGCGAAGCCAATCTGGCATTGGGACAGCGCATCAGTCATACCGGCAGTTGGGCATGGAACGTCGATTCCGAAGAGATGTTCTGCTCGCAGGAACTTCTTCACATCTTTGGGCTGGAGGCAGGTACGGATCCGCCCACTCGCGAAACCTTCCTGCGACTGATCCATCCAGAGGAGCAGGAACGGGTCCAAAAGGAGTTCGACCGGGCCGTAGAAGAGAAAACCCAATACGAAACCGAATATCGCATCGTCCGCGCCGATGGAACGATTCGCCATATAAAGAACCTGGGCCAACCGGTCTTCAGCGAAGCGGGCGAGCTCGTCGAGTACGTCGGGATGGCCATGGATATCACGGAGCGCAAGCTTTCCGAAGAAAAGCTGGTCGAGAGTGAACGTCGTTTTCGTCTGCTGGTGGAATCCATCCCCCACCACGTGTGGAGTTTTCGGCCCGACGGCACCGTTGGTTATTGGAACCAGCGGCTAAGCGATTACACGGGCCTGACAGACGAAGAGATGCGACAGGGCGGCTGGGAGGCTATTCATCCCGACGACGTCGAACGGGTGCGTGCGGCGTGGGCTGTGGCGTTCACGCAAGGCACCAAGTACGAGGAAGAACAGCGGGTGCGGGGCCGCGACGGGCAATATCGACGTTTCACGTGTCGCGCGGTCCCGGTCCACGATGAGCAGGGCCAGCCCGTTGAGTGGTACGCAACTAATTCTGAAGTCGAGGAGCACCGACGTGCCGAGGAGTTGCGTACTGAGTTGTTGCACCGCCTGATCAACGTGCAGGAAGAGGAGCGTCGGCGCATTGCGCGTGAGATGCACGACCAGTTCGGGCAAGAGTTGACTGCGCTGTCGCTGGAGCTCTCCGCCCTCAAACATGAGAGCGGCGAACCGGGTGAGCTCGGCGAACATTTCAAAACTTTGGATGAGATTGCAAGACAACTTAACGCGGATGCGGATTTCCTGGTTTGGGAACTGCGCCCTACCGTGCTTGATGACCTTGGTTTGCTGGCGGCGCTCACCGATTACGTGAAGCGATGGTCGAAGCACTTCGGCATACCGGCTGAATTGCACGTGGGCGGAATGGAGAAGGAACGACTTACTAACGAGTTTGAGACCACACTCTACCG
>Ga0137359_10003127_pt1 | contig 13356 bp, 16 predicted proteins | sample Mad1_40_16metaG_FD_108281 | JGI IMG/M metagenome (GOLD analysis project Ga0137359, IMG submission 108281) | Vadose zone soil microbial communities from Angelo Coast Range Reserve, California, USA - Mad1_40_16 metaG | ecosystem: Environmental > Terrestrial > Soil > Vadose zone | place: USA... | reverse complement strand
CGTCGAGTGAAGCTGGACGGATCGACACAGTCTTGAGTTGCGAAACTTTTCCGCTCGCGATCCCAATCTCATCACCAAGTTCGTCGTCCGTTGGTTCGCGGCCCAGTTCCTCGCTCATTTGCAGCGAAACTCGGCGCATCTTGGAGATCTTGTCGACCAGATGCACGGGCAGACGGATGGTCTTGCTCTGGTTGGCCAGCGCGCGCTTGATGGACTGCTTGATCCACCACGCGGCGTAGGTACTAAGCTTTCCGCCTTTCGCAGGATCAAAGCGCTCCACCGCCTTCATCAGACCAATATTCCCTTCGGAAATCAGGTCCAGAAGCGGCAGCCCAAGATTCGCGTAGTCATGGGCGATCTTTACGACCAAGCGCAGATTGGACCGGATCATCAGCGCTCGCGCCTCGCGATCGCCCTTCTTGATTTTCGCGGCCAGCTCGATCTCCTGGTCTGGAGTCAAAAGCGGGATTTGCCCGATCTCGCGCAGGTAAATCTTAATGCCGGTATCGCTATCTTCAGCAGCCATATAACTCTTTTTCATCAAATTCTTGGGGGGGTCGGACCGACAACGTCCCGTAAATTGTATTCGTCGATGCCTTGTCGATCACGGGTTGTAGCATCCGGGGAAGTATTTAACAAGGTTAAATATTCGAATTTGTGACAACCCGTGGATGCATGCTGTTCAATCTTTTTTTGCAGCCCTTCAGGCGGTGCGCTTGGCAGTGTGGGAACCCATGACGACAACAAGACAACTGGACTAAAAGCCAGCAGTCTCGTAGTCGTGTACTCCGTAGTTAGTAGCCTTTCGGATGTTGAACGTTCAACAAAATCGCCGCGCCCAGAAATACTCGTCAAGTGAGCTCGTCCGTCGGGTGTTATGGACTCTGGCGCAGCCGCTCTTTCGGTTCAGCCCCAGGCCGTGTTTCGGGTGGAGGCGATTTCTACTCCGGTGTTTTGGAGCAAAGATCGGTCGCCGCGTTCATGTGTATCCTTCGGCGACGATTTATTTCCCATGGAATCTCGAGGCGGGAGATGAAACCGCGATCGGCGAGCATGCCCTCATTTACAATCTCGGCCGGGTGACGCTTGGGGCACGGGTAACAATCTCCCACCGCGCTCATGTTTGCGCAGGAACACACGATCACACCAAGCCGGATTTTCCGCTGCTGCGTCCGCCGATCACAATCGGCTCCGAGGCGTGGATTTGTGCCGATGCGTTCATCGGGCCGGGGGTGACTATCGGTGACGGAGCGATCGTTGGTGCAAGAGCGGTAGCCATGAAGGACGTAAGGCCCTGGAGCATTGTGATCGGAAATCCAGCCCGCGAAACCAAAAGACGCGAGATTGCCCAATGAGCGAGCAATCCGACGCGCGGGTGCCGTTGTCGGTGCTTGTTCCTGTTAAGAACGAAGCCGTGAACCTGCACGATTGTCTTGCGAGCGTTTCATTCGCGCAGGAAATCGTCGTCGTCGATTCGGCGAGCACAGATGGCACGCAAGCGGTTGCCGAGGCTGGAGGGGTCCGAGTCATGCAGTTCGTTTGGAATGGAAAATCCCCACGAAAGAAGAACTGGGCCTTGGAGAATATTCCCTGGCAACATGAATGGGTGCTGATCGTTGACGCCGACGAACGGGTCACACCAAAACTGGCGCGCGAAATCACGAAGGTGATCCGCCGCACGGATGTCGATGGATTTTACGTGAATCGCCGGTTCTGGTTTCTGGGCGGCTGGATAAATCATTGCGGTTATTTTCCGAGTTGGAATCTGCGCCTATTCCGGCATCGGCTGGGTCGATATGAACAGATCGACATCGACGCCACCATCGGGTCTGGAGATAACGAGGTTCATGAGCACGTATTGCTCGACGGCCGAACCGAATATCTAACCGCCCCGATGGAGCACTATGCCTTTCCCGATATTGCCACCTTCATCGACAAGCATAATCGCTATTCCACGTGGGAAGCGGCAGCGTTCATCAAGATGCATGAGCGAACAGCTGAAAGGACGCTGCGCGCGACACCCTTTGGAACCGCAGTCGAACGCAAGCGTTGGCTACGGAAGCTGGCGATGAAGGTGCCATGCCGTCCCAGCTTGCGATTTCTTTATCACTACGTCTGGAAACAGGGTTTTCGTGACGGCTACCGCGGATGGGTGCTCTGCCGGCTGCTCGCCTGGTACGAGCGAATTATCGTGCTGAAGGAGCGCGAACTGAAAAACCGGCCTGGTAACTCTAACGCTGCAGCCTCCTGAGAAGTTACATCCCTTCAACCAGGATCATGTTTGTCTTGGCCGTTCGGTGCCGCATTTTCCGCGGCTCGCGATATTCTTCGCAATTCAACCATTCCCTGGCGCGCTCCGCTGAATTGAACTGGAGCACAACAATGCGCTTCGGTTTCCAATCGCCTTCGAGCACTTCCGTTTTGCCGCCGCGGACGATGTATTTCCCGCCGTACTTCTCCACCGTCGCACTGGCGAGCTTTTTGTATTCTTCGTAGCCGACGGGATCGAGAATGTCGATTTCGACGATGACGTATGCACGCATTGGTTAGCAGTTAGTATCAGTGGCCGTTGTGGCCGCTGTCTTTTGCAGCTAACTCGGGGATTTTTTTCCGGCGCCGCAGTCGTAGCCAGTTGTTCCAAGTTTTACGGAGGCTGTCGCGCGGGGTCTGGTATTTTTGAGTCAGTTCGTTGCTCTTTATGATCTGCGCGAGGATTCCTTTCACCGAAAAATCGTCAGTATTGACGATTGTGTAAGCAGTCCCAACGGCGGCAGCGTGGTGCGCGTCGCTGGCTGCAGTCATGGGCAAACCCCGAATTTGCGCATACTTGAAAGCGTAACGGTTGTAGCGGCGGAGCGTAGTCGCCGCGTTGAAAACTTCGATAGCATCCACCGGCAGCGTTTCCAGAGTGGAAAAGCGGATTCCGGCGCGGAATAAATCGTAGGGATGCGGAGGAATGGCGAGACCGCCGCGTTCATGGATGATGTCACAGACTTCGCGCGCCGGTTTCCCTTTCAGGTACGGCAGCTCCGCACCGATACAGAGAAGATGACCATCGGCAGTCGTCACCTCGACACCGGGGAGCACCAAGAAATCATTCACCGGCAACCCGTCCAGTCGCATCAAACCCTTCTGGAGGAGGTAATTCACAGCGTCGCATGTGTTGTGATCGGTGATAGCGAGGCCGTTCAAACCCTTGGCGCGCGCCGCCGCAATCAAGTCTTCCGGGCTGGAAATACCGTCTCCGGAAAAAAAAGAATGCGTGTGTAGATCGATATTAAAGGCCACGGCGAGAGACAATCGGCATTGCTTTGTGGGTCGCTACACGAGCTCTTCAACAAGAATGCCTGCTTCGGCTTCGGGTTCCTTCTGAATGCGATTGAATTGGTGATCGTATAAGCGCCGATAGTAGCCAGATTTCTCGAGCAGCTCAGCGTGTGTGCCGATTTCCTTGATTCGGCCGCTGTCCATCACGATAATTTGATCGGCGGACAAAACTGTGGAGAGCCTATGGGCGATGGCGATTACTGTGCGTCCAGCGGCCAGCTTGGCGAGAGCTCTTTGAATTTGTTGCTCCGATTCCGAATCGAGCGAAGACGTGGCTTCGTCGAGCAACAGAATCGGCGCGTTTTTCAGAATAGCGCGCGCAATAGCGAGGCGTTGCTGCTGGCCGCCGGAGAGCAGGCATCCTTTATCCCCAATGACTGTTTCGTACCCCTTTGGCTGAGCCATGATAAAATCGTGTGCATAGGCAGCTTTTGCGGCCTCATAAATTTCCTCCGGCGTAGCGTTCAGCCGGCCGAACTGGATATTGTTGAAGATGGTGTCGTGAAACAGAAACGTCTCTTGCGTGACGAGTCCCATCTGTTCGCGCAACGATTTTTGCGTGACGGAGCGCAGATCCCGGCCATCGACTTTAACAGCGCCGGAGGTCGGGTCGTACAGACGCAGGATCAACGAGAGAATGGTACTCTTACCCGCGCCGCTGGCTCCAACTAGGGCATAGGTTTTCCCTGGTTCAGTGTGCAGGGTCACATTCTTGATGGCGTCTCGGGTGGTGTTCGCGTAGCGGAATGTGACGTTTTCAAAATCAATTCGACCTTGAGAAGAAGTCAGCGCGGCGGCATCCGGCGCGTCCTCCACGGTCGGCTTGGAATCCAAAATCGAGAAAATGGCAGTCGTAGCGGCGATCGATCGCTGCATCACAATATGGATCCTGCTAAGCGTCTTAATTGGGTCGTATAGAATGAAAATCCCTGAGATTAGTCCGAAGAAGCGGCCGACGCTCAGGTTCGCGGCGTAAACGTAGAGCAACGCCATTCCCACACCGATCGCAGCAATGATCTCCACCAGCGGGCCGACTGCTTCCATCGATCGAATCATGCGCATCATCTGCGAAAACTGCAGTTGATTGCTGCGTTTGAACTCCTTTTCCTGGTATGCTTCTCGTGAAAACGATTTGATTACGCGAATGCCGGCGAATGTCTCCTGCATGGTCACTACCATTTGGGCCATGCCAACCTGTTCGTTTTGCACTGCTTTCTTGGCACGACGACCGTAAACGCGGAGCGGCAGCAAACACGTTGGAAAAAGGATCAGCGTCACGACAGTGAATTTCCAATCCATCAGAAGGAGCACAGTGATCGCGCCGATGATTGTGATCGGTTGTTTAAAAACATCGCTGCTGACGCTGGTCAAAGCCATCTGCATGACGCGGGTGTCATTGGTGATGCGCGACATCAAAAATCCCGCCCGCATCTTGTTGAAGAAATCCATCGAATGGCGAACCATCTTACTGAAAAGCTGGACTCGGATATCGGAGACCACCCTATTGCTCACCCATTGCATGCAGTACGTGCTGCCATAGGAACAGAGGCTGCGCACGGCCATGATCGTTGGGATGGCGAGACAGATCAGAACGATGGAATTGATTTTTGGGCCTGTATCCAGCGCTCCCATATTGGAGCGCAATGCCATCGGATTGGCCGCGGCGCCGTGGAAAATTGTGCTGGTGACGCGGGCAATCGCCAGCGGGAAAAGAGAATTGACCCCGCCGTAGGCGAGACCCAGCGCCAAGCCTAAGATGAAACGCGTCTTATACGGCTTGAGGTAGCCGTAGAGCCGCCGGTACAAACTGGAAGCCGCGCGTAACGTTTCCCAGACAGACTTCCTTTTCCTAGCCGGTTTTGCGCCGCTCATGAACTTTGCGCCGCCGCATGGAGCGACAGCAGCGAATCCATAGCACCAATCACCGCCTCCGTCGAGATTTGACTCATTGCAAGGCGCGACCGCACCGGCGCAAACTCGGTGACTGGCGCGGCTGATTCTCCATGTAAAATGACAGCTGGACTTTCCCTGGGACGCCAATGAAATGGGTTGGTGGGCCCAAACAGGATCACTTGCGGCGTGCCCGTCGCGGCCGCCAGGTGCACGGGAGCGGAATCGACAGTCACAAGAAGCCGCGCCCGATTAATTAAGGCGGCCAGCGTGAGCAAATCTGTCTTTGCAGAGAGATCGACGATTTGTTGCTGCGTCTTGCTCTTAATTGCCGCGATATGCGTTTGCTCCTCCGGGGACGGTCCACTGGTCAGAACAAGATCGATATCGTTGCTTCGGCCAACGCATTCAATTACCTCTGCCCATCGCCCGGGCTCCCAAAGTTTTTCCTGACGGGCCGACCCGGGATGCAAAATGACATAAGGTTTCGTGACGTTCCAATTGCGCCGAAGCGCATCGGCTTTCTCGTACGCGATCTGTGGCAGGTCCAGATGCGGGGCAGTGGAAGGATCGCGTGCGCCGAGCGGTTCAAGCAAAGCCAGATTATAGTCGATCGTGTGCATGTCCCGCATACGAACGTTAACAAAATCCGTATAAGCGCGGGCTCGCGTCTTCGCCTGCTCACGCACCCGGTAAGACACCACGCGTCTCCGCGCGCCGGATAGAAGCGCCAGAGACGCCGAGCGATCGTTCCGTGTGAAGTCGATGCAATAATCAAATCTCCTGGCTGCGATTGAAAGAAACAGAGCCAGGTCGCGCAGATCCCGCCGCGTCATCAGAACGCGATCGACATTTGCAATGGCTGGCAGCAGGTCGGCACATTCCTTGGAGACAACAAGTGTGAGTTCCGCTTCTGGGAAGCTCGCACGCAAAGCTGCGACGGCGGGAGTCGTCAAAATCAGATCGCCGATTCGCTTGAGTTGCAGGAGAAGAATTTTCATGGCCTTCTCACAAGGAGCGGTTTCCAAACCGCCGCGGGCGACCTGGAGATCGCCCGTCCTTGGACGGAAATCATCGCGCCATTCGCATCGCTGTGTCGTATGCGTCCAGTAATCGTGTTCGAAAATGGTCCCAGGTGAAATTCTCGACTACGCGACGTCTAGCCGCGGTGCCCTTTTGTTCGACGATTTCAGGATGTCGATACAGATGCTCGAGCGCAGCTGCGATCGCGTTCACGTCTCCCGGCTTCACGATGATTCCTTCAATGCCATCGCGCACCACGTCGCCTGCCTCGCGCGTGGTGATTTGAGGCAACGCGCACGCCGCCGCTTCATATGTGACCTTGGCGCTCCCCTCCCATTGCGACGGAAAAACGTGAACCGTCCCCTGGCTGAGATAGTTCTCCGGGTCACGCACAAATCCTACGACGCGAATGTTATCGCGCCAGAATTGCTTCAGATAGGGCTTCGCCTCTTCGTGGACGAAACCAACCAACCACAGCTCGGCATCAGACAGATTGAGGCGGTGCCATGCCTTCAAGACATGTTGAATACCCTTGCGCCTAATCAACGCACCGGCAAAAACCGCTCGAAATTTTTGTGGCCGCTTCCCCGGCTTGAAGCGTTCGACATCCACACCTCGAGGCAGGTAATAGAGCTTGTCCTCCGGGAATCCCCGTACCCGAAAGGTGTGGGCCGCCTTCTCCGATAAGACGAGCAGGAGATCAGCAAGATCATATTCTTGTATGAAACGCTTCCGCTGGAGCAACAGTCTGTTTTTCCACCTCTGAAAGCTCGAAATGTTCTCTGTCGGTGCGGCAACTTTCGGTCGCCGGGTTTTCTCCTTGCCGCCGTCGCGATGCCAGGTGGGGATCTCAACGACCGAAGGAATACGGTGTCGTTTTGCCACTTTCAGCGAGCGCAAACAGTCGCCCGACCAACTATGGAACAGATCGTAGCGCCCGGTCTCAAGATGGCGCGATGCGATCCAATCAAGATATTTTTTCTTCGCGCCGTAGTAATAAGGCCGATCCAGAAATGAGATGAGGCGCACCGGATGCCAGCGCAGAGAACGGATCAGCGAAGCAGGAATTTCCTTCTGCCGGTTATCGTAAGCGATTGCTTTGCCCAAGAATCCCCCGCGATACGACGCACGCAAGGTTTCAAATGCATCCGTATCAAGGCCGGAACCCCCGATGCGGGCGAAAATTGAATAGAGCAGGTGCCTCGGTAGCGTACTCGCCGCAGAGGCGACAGAACGCGACATTGCAGGAGCGTTTAAGATTTCACCCGGCATCGGGTTAGAAGTATTCTGGCGAACGTGCAGCAAGTAAAGTGTCCTTCTCCCCGAGGAACACAACAGATCTCTCTATTCCGCTCGACATGAAAGAAAGACTCGGGATCGCTTTTGTGCGGCGCGGCTATTCGCCAACCGGCGGTGCCGAAAGGTACCTGAAGCGACTCGCGCGCGGAGTGATCGAAGCCGGGCACGAGATCCAACTTATCGCCTCGAATGACTGGCCGGAGGACCAATGGCCGTTTGGATTGATCAGGCGCCTGAGCGCAGAATCGGTTATTGGATTTGCCGATGAGCTGGAGCAAATCCGGCCGCAGCTTCACTGCGATGCCTTGTTCAGCCTCGAGCGCGTCTGGAGCTGCGACATTTATCGCGCGGGCGACGGGGTCCATCGCGCCTGGCTGGAGCGCAGAAGAAAGTTTGAGATTCCCCTGAAGCAATTTGTCCGGGCCGCTAATCGCAAGCATCGCGATCTGTTGCAGCTGGAAGAATCCCTATTTGCCCATCGTAACGCCGGGCGGGTGGTCGTGGCTTCAGAAATGGTCAGGCACGAGATCCTCGACCTTTATGGCTACCCCGCGGACAAGATCGAAATCACCCGCAACGGCGTTCCAATCGATAAATTCCGATTCGATCCCGCGCTTCGCGAAACGGCACGTGAGCATTTGAAGTTGAAACCTGATCAAATCGCGCTGCTGTTTGCGGGCTCTGGCTGGGAGCGTAAGGGCCTGTTGTTTGCAATCCAGGCGATGGCGCTCTGCAAAAACAGAAAAATGCGTCTGCTCGTCGCCGGGCGCGGAAATGAAAGGCTCTATAAAACGACACGCCTGCGCTTTTGGCGCAAGGAGCCCGTGCAGTTTCTCGGCGAAGTCGCAGACCTTGTGCATGTTTATGCAGCTGCGGACATTTTCATTCTCCCTACGATTTACGATCCGTTTTCCAATGCGTGTTTGGAAGCGCTCGCTTGCGGATTGCCAATAATCACAACGCGTGCCAACGGCTTTAGCGAAATCATCGTGGACACTGTCCACGGATCAATTGTCGATCACGCCGGTAATCTGATTGGTCTGCGTGACGCGATTCGGTTCTGGTCCGATCCATCGCGCCGCGCCGCGGCGCGCTCGGCGAATATCGAGCGCGCGTCGCAGTTCGATATTTCAAAAAACGTCCAACAAACGCTCGAGATTTTGACGCGCGTTGCCTCTGGAAAATTGGCAACGGAAAACCGTTGAAGCACCAAACCGAGCGCTTCAACGCCCCAACCCTCCAACGCTGTAACGAGTGCTACCCAGCCAGCGCGGCATCCGCGTCCGGGAAAATCTGAAATACCTGATCGAGCCGCGAGATTTCGAATATCGAGCGCACGGTTTCCTGCAATCCAGCCAGCAGGAATTTGCCGCCGTAGCCTTCCACCTTTTGCATCGCTTCAATCAATGCCGCCAAACCGGCGCTGTCGATGTAAGTCACCTCCGAAAGATCGACCACCAACCGTTCCGGCTTTTTCGCGATCATCTGATTTAATGACGCCGTGACAGAAGGTGAGACGTGCAGGTCGATTTCGCCTTTGAGCGGCAATACGTTGGAACGTTCTTGTCGCGGCGCCGGGCCAGGTGCGGAAGCGTTTTTCTTCATTTACAACCTGCAATCGTCAATGGATCACCATCCGAGCGTATCGATAATCGTTTCCACATTCGAGAGATCATCAATCAGAAAATCCGGCTGATGTTTTGCAAGTTCATCGCGGCTCCATCTGCCAGTCGCCACCGCAACCGTGCGCGCCCCGAGCGCTCGGCCGCAGGTGATGTCGCGCGGCGTATCGCCAATGACGTCGATCTCGGACCCGGCGAACTCGCGGCCATGCTTCTCTTTTGCACGGGCGCGAGCGAACCGCCCCAGCTGGTTGCGATCCCGGTGATCGTCGGCAAACGCGCCAAATTCAAAAAAATGCCAGACGCCGTAGTGCTCAAGTTTTAGTCGCGCGCCGCGGGAAACATTTCCAGTTAGAAGCCCGAGCACTACATGCGGCCGCGATTTGAGTCTTTCGAGTAGCTTGAGCACGCCGGGGAGCAGTTTGCCTTTCCGACGCGGCAATTCCAGCGAAAGAAAGTGCACATAGCTATCCAAAAACGCGCTCACGTTTTCGTTACTCGCAGGAATTTTATGCTTGTTCAGGATGCTGACCACGATGCCCGAATCGGTCATGCCCGCGATTTCGATGTCGTGCAGATCGTCGTCGATACCGAAGCGCTCTTTAAACGCCGATATAAGCGCTTGAACACCAGCACCACCTGAATGGATCAACGTCCCGTCGATGTCGAAGAGAAGAAGGCGCCTGGAATTTTTCATTGCGAGCGACAATCGCGATATATCTGAGCGAGACTGAGCACAAAAACAATTGACCGGATGAAAACTCCAAATTCCAAGCTCCAACTTCCAAACAAATTCCAAGCTCTAATACCCAAATCCTCTCAAGCAACCATTCGATCTATAGATTTGTGATATTGCAGTTTGCTTGGAACTTGGAATTTGGGATTTGGTGCTTGGACAAAAGTCTTATAACGCCGGCGCGTGCATCATCAGCACCGCGATCATACTGCCTAGAAATACGAGCAGCACAATTGCCAAACCGATAAAAATTCCATTGCGAATCGGGTCACTTTCCTGTCTTTGACGCCGGAACGGCGACGCATTGGCAAAATCGGCGGGCGCTGCGCTTAGTTCCGCCGGCCGGCTCTTGCTGATATCGAACTCTGGCATGCTATCGACATAATCTAGTCGAAAACTTACCGTTTAGTCGAGCGGTTCTTCCGCTTACGGAGCGATCCCATGTCTTGCAGCGTCTGCCGGAAAACGCAGCTGAAGTCGGCCACAGATTTACACAGATTTTCACAGATGGGAAAACTGCTTGTCCTGTAATTGACCAGAAAAATCTTCAATGTTTGTAGGTCTAACCCCGCTCACTTCGTCCGGACGCGCCAGAGGCTTGCATCAAACGTGTCGCTGGTTAGGTTCCGTCCCGATCATGATCCTGCGTTTTACTTTGTATGCCGTTTCGCTTTTAGCGGTCGCATTGTTTATCTCGGCTTGTGCCTCGCGCGACGAAACGGTCATCCAGGAGAACACCGCGCCAGGCGAAGCCACGGTGCAGGGCAACAGGCCAACCTACGCCCCGGGTTCACAGGGGATGAGCGCAGACCACTGGAGGTAGAACTAAACAGGCGTGCACCGCAGATGGCCGAAGGAATGGTCATCGCTGGTCAATTCGAGCGCTACTTCGGTTTCGCCTATCACGGCCCTCTGACACTACCGCTTGATAACGGGGAAAATTTGGCGGAAAGAGAGGCCCAAACGTATCTATTTCGTTTGGCGATGACCGAGCGGCTGACTGCCCGATTCCGGCAGTGGCGTTGGTAGAAGCGGCTCCGCCTAATTTTCGACCCCCTTCTGTTTTCCGTGCGCCTGGATGGCTCGAGCGATTGGTTAGGTCTCATGGTGCATACTCACCAATACTGTTGTCCGCGAATACCAGCTTCGATACGACCAACGTAGCTTTGACGTCTTCTTTCTTCATCTGCCCGAGACGGGCCTGCTCCGGTATTAACTGGTTGATTGGATACTGACCGGTGTCCGTGATGCTCTGTCCGGCTGGGATAAGATGATCTGGATTGACCTTAATGTCGTAGATGTGCGACCCGAGTAAGTCTGCGAACTGGACTGTGGCCTCGGTAAACTTAACGTCTTTGTCTGAGTTGTTCTTTAGGGTGAGAGAAATATTGTACTTGTCATAGGAGTCTTCTCCGCGAACGAGATGAGCGTCCCACGCTACGAGTTCAAGGGGCGATTTGGTCGCTAAGGCTGGCGTTGGTGACACGGCGTTCAAGGGCGATGAAAGCGGCGAAGCCTTCTCAAGTGCGGTTACGCGCTTTTCGAGATCGCTCAGCCGCTTCTCGACGCTTTGGTCTTGCTGCTGGCCGTACGCTGTCGTGCAGACTGCCAGAATCAAGCTGGATACAAGAAGCGGGGATTTCATGCGCGCATGCGTAATGTCTAACTATGATTGGACGAATCTTCGTAAGGTCACGAGGATTTCTTCGCAACCACTGCCGACCCTAGGGTGTAAGGAAAATTTTGCCTGTGTAAGGGTCTTCTACTTGGGTTCCGGGCGGAAAACCGGTGACGTCGACGTAACCGCTATCTGCCGCGAACGGGCTGGTAACTAAGCCTGGTTTACCGGGGACGGGAGTTCCATACAGCAGCTCAGTTTTTTGCTGATTCGTGCCCGAGGCTGCCTTCGCCCACCGGACCTCGCGCTGACTCGGAGACGCAGGGACTGGGCTTCCCGAAGTTTGATTATTCGAAGCATCGCTCGGTGGAGTCTCATTATGCTTATGGCTGCTCCGACTGCTCCGGCGCGGTCGCGGCGTCTCGTGCGGGTGCGCGATTGCGCTACGTAACGCTCTAAAAAAATCTCGGAACGGCCCTCCGTTCGCCACGTCAGCCGAGCTGATCAGCGTGGCGATCGATAACCAGACTACGATTGCGCGGAGCGATCGTTTCACTAGGACTATTTCGGATCAGCCGGTTGCCCTGCGCGTCTTGTGATTCGCGAAACGGCTCTAAAGATTCCACAGAAGGCGTGTCACACAGCCGGCGTTTTGATAAAAGAGATCAATGGCGCCCCTAAAACTATCTAAAACTATCTACGATTGCTGCGGTTGCATTTGTTTTGCGCCGCAGCAGAAAACTCGCCTCAGTCGCCCGTCACAGTCGCGCCGCGCCCGGTCCGGCTCGTCAAAGAAGATCGGCTGCCGCGCATTGCCGCGCGCGCAAATGTGATAGATCGCATCCTCAAAACTCCACCCGCAGCGGCCACGCCATGCTGCGGGCCGGCCTCGATAACTGTGTCTTCATGTGGGCTTCCTTTCGGGTTTTGACCCTTAGCCCACTGTCCGTCAAATCAATGCAACCCTAATCTGACCCCACTTTCACACTTTCACCCCACTGGTATTTCATTGGCGCGCAAGTGAGGTTGTCAGAGAGCATGATAACCGAACGTATTACCGCTGGGTTGGTCAAAGCTCGTATGAAGCCAATTAAGGGATCGATCATCGCATTGGCACTCGCCCTGAGCAGCACACCCTCCAATTTGTGGGCACAGCAGAGTGAAGCGGGACTGCTTAAACGAGCGCGCGTGACGAAGCATCAGGCTAAAAAAATTGCACTGGCCAGAGTTAGGCATGGCACGATCAAGAGCGCCGAGCTTGAAAAAGAAAACGGAATGCTGATCTGGTCGTTCGACATTGCGCAGCCGCGCAAGAAAGAGATTACCGAAGTTTGGGTAGATGCGACAACAGGAAAGATCACCGCAGTTGACGTCGAGACGCCCATTGGCGAGAAGAAAGAAGCAGCGGAAGATAAGGTCAAAAAATGGCTCTCACGATGAAAGCGCGTGTGCTGCTCGGTTTGCTCCTATCCGGCCTGCTTTGTGGTTGCGCCTCCAACACTCCCTACTCCCAGACAAGCGCGCCGACTCCCCAAACAGTCCTGCCACAGGCACCGTTAACGCCCCAAGTCGGCCCCAACCGACCCTAGCGGAAGCGCGTTAAAACGCCCGGAACCTGCAGCGCCATGGTTAGGCGACTTGGTTAAGATCAGGATCGATTGTGGCATTTCTTCGGTGAAGCTTGCCGTAGCAATCAGTGATGTCTGATTCGCACGAGTTCCACCCTGTCTCCAGTTGTCGCGTCGACCGTCAGCACATTCCCAACGCCTGGGGCATAGAACTTGTGTTCGAGGAGATCGGTTTCCAAAGGTGTGGTCTCTTGCGATTTCAGGCAGTTATGG